>JADMIO010897368.1_pt1 | contig 38286 bp, 30 predicted proteins | sample 8958161 | NCBI WGS metagenome assembly JADMIO01 (sample SAMN16585339, study PRJNA669376) | soil metagenome | isolation source: Crop rotation soil | place: USA: Cullars Rotation, Alabama | collected 2011 | reverse complement strand
AGTCCGGACGAGCGCGCGCGCGATCACGCGCACCGTCACGTGAGCGATTCGATTCAGATCGCCAAGGCGGTCGGGTCGAAGGCGCTGTCGCTGTGGTTTGCGGACGGATCGAATTATCCGGGGCAGGACGACATCACCGAGCGCAAGCACCGCATGCACGGCGCGCTCCGCCAATGGCACGACGCGATGCCTGCCGACATGACAATGCTTGTGGAGTACAAGCCGTTCGAGCCCGCGTTCTATCACACGGATATCGCGGACTGGGGCATGGCGTATGTGTTCGCGAAAGACGCGGGGCCGAAGGCGAAGGTGCTCGTCGATACGGGTCACCATTTACAAGGCACCAACATCGAGCACATCGTCAGCTTCTTGATCGACGAAGAGATGCTCGGCGGGTTTCACTTTAACGATCGCAAGTATGCCGATGATGATTTGACGCTGGGCAGCATTGATCCGTACGCGGTGTTCCGAATCTTCCACGAGATCCGCAACGCCGCGGAAGTGCACGACCGCGACGTGTCGAAGATCGCATACATGGTGGATCAGTCGCACAACCTCAAGCCGAAGATCGAAGCGATGATCCAGACCGCGATGACCGCCCAGGAGATGTTCGCCAAAGCGTGCATCGTGGACCGCAAGAAGCTCGCAGATTACCAGGCGAAGATGGACATCGTCGGGGCGGAAAACACGCTGCGCGACGCGTTCTTCACCGACGTCCGCCCGATGCTCGCGGAGTGGCGCAAGCGGAAGAATGTGGAGCCGGATCCGATTGTCGCTTACCGGGCCAGCGGTTACGAAGCGCGCGTCGGCAAGGAGCGCGAAGCCTCGCGGGCGGCGCGGGGCATCAAGCAGGGCGGTTCTTATGCATAGCTCATTATCAGCGTCCGATAGAAGATCGTTCGCCTTGGCGCCGAGTCGGGTGTAGGTTGAAACGTTGGGTACCGCCTACGTAGACGTAGTGCGGGAGTGGCGTTTCACGCTTCCAATACACCTGTACGTTCGGAGGAGCCGGAAAATGCGTCAGTCGAAGTCTGCGCGGACGTCGTTCGCTTTCGAAGCCTTGGAAAACCGCACGCTTCTTTCCGCCTCTCCGCGGTTTACGCTGGCCCCGCTGAATCCCGGTGGGCAGATCACGGCGGCGGTCGCACCGCAACTCGTTCCAAACGATCCCAGCTACGGCTCGCTGTGGGGCATGCAGAAGATTCAGGCCGCGCAGGCGTGGGATCTCACCACCGGCCTCACGACGGTCACCGTGGCCGACATCGACAGCGGCATCGACTACACCCACAACGACCTCTACAAAAACGTCTGGGTGAACCAGGCCGAGATCCCCGCGGATCGACGCGCGAATCTCCTCGACATTGACGGCGACAACCTGATCACGCTGTGGGACCTGAACGACCCCTCCGACCAGGGCCCCGGCAAGATCACCGACACGAATACCGACGGCCGCATCGACGCGCGCGACCTCCTCGCGCCCGCGGCGCTTGGCGGCTGGGCCGACGGCATCAACGGCGTTTCGTACGGCGGCTACACCTACAACAGCATCGCCTACGCGGCCGATCCCTATGTCGACGACATCATCGGGTGGAACTTCTCGACAAACACGAACAACCCGTTTGACGGCGGCACGGCCAACGGCGGTCATGGCACGCACACCGCGGGCACGATTGGCGCGATGGGCGGCAACGGCATCGGCGTCACCGGCGTGAACTGGAAGACGCAGATCATGTCGCTGAAGATCTTCGGCGACGACGGGGTTGGCGTGGTGGACACGGCGATCGCTGCGGCCATTCGTTACGCCGCCAACAACGGCGCGGGCGTTGCCAACGCGAGTTGGGGCGGCAGCGGTGGGGTGAACAACACGACCGATCCTCTTTACGCGTCGATTCAGGAAGCCGGCCAGCGCAAGCAAATGCTGTTCGTCGCGTCGGCCGGTAACGGTGACGTCCTCTTCGGGAATGGGTATAGCAACGACGCCGCGGCGACGACGTTTACCTATCCCGTTTTCCCCGCGACCTACAACCTGCCCAACGTCATCGCGGTGGCGGCGACGGATTCGAACGACGGACTCGCCTCGTTCTCCAACTATGGGCCGACCAGCGTTGACCTGGGCGCGCCCGGCGTCGGCGTGCTCAGCACGAAGGCCGGTAACACGTACGTCTCGTACAACGGCACGTCGATGGCGGCGCCGCATGTCACCGGCGTCGCGGCGCTGGCGCGGAGCCTCAGCCCGAACGCGTCATACGCGAGCCTGAAGAGTTGGATTCTCGGCGGCGTGGACGCGGTCTCTTCTCTCGCGGGGAAAACGGTAACGGGCGGTCGACTCAACGCGTTCAAGACACTGCAGCTGATTCCCGTCGGCGTGCCGGCGACTCCTTCGGGTTTGAGCGCCGTGGCCGCGTCGTCGAGCCGGATCAATCTCAGTTGGAGCGACGTAGCCGGCGAGAGCGGCTACCGACTGCAGCGCTCGACCGACAGCACGTTCCTCAACTCGGCCCTCATTACGACCATCAACCTGGCTCCCAACATTACGACGTACGGCGACACGAACCTCGCCGCCGTCACCACCTACTACTACCGACTGCAGGCGACTGGAACGACCGGCGACTCGAACTTCACCAGTCCGCCGGTTTTCGCAACCACGCAGGCGGCGGCGCCGGTGCTTGCTGCTCCGAGTTGGGTGTCGGCGCAAGCCACTCCGACCTCGGTGAAGCTCACCTGGACGAACGTCGCGGGCGAAACCGGATACAAGATCGAGAGCCTGAGCGGCGGCGTGTGGAAACAAATCGCCGCGGTCGGCGTCGACGTCACGACGTACACGAATTCGGGTTTGAAGTCGCGGCGCGCTTACTCGTATCGCATCCGCGCGAACAACGGGTCGGTGAACTCCGCGTACAGCAGCACTCTTACGATTACAACGCCCAGGTCCGGCTCGACGACCGTCACGCCGACCGCGCTCACAGCACTCGCGGCCGCGGGAAAATTCTCGTCGTCACACGCGATCGTTGCGTTAGATAGCACACAGTCCGATAGCGTGCTGGAAGGCTTGTCGGACGCGATTTGGAGCTGAATGGAGATCCGCGTAACTGGAACAGATTACGCTGCTTCAGGATCACCGCACGCCGTGCGGCGCGCCACCATTCAATGCCCGCATAGTGCCCCCAGTTTCGCAGAGAAAGATGATCGCCCAGAAAAAATTCGCGGTCATTGCCCATTCTCTTTAGATGAGAGGTCGGTTACGTTTCGCACGTTCGTGAGACCGGGGCCGTCGATGACCGTCGGCCCGCGCGAGCGATTGAGGCCTTCCGGGACGTTCGCATTGTCGTGTGATGTGTGGGTCGCTCCCGGGATTGCGCCACTCGCTCGTTTACCCTAAAGGAGATTTCGAATGTCCGTTGATCGTTTTGCTCTCGCGTCGTCGTTGTCGTCCAAGTCTCGCCGCACGCGCCCGCTTGCGACCGCGGTCGCGCCGGTGGCGGAGCAACTCGAGTCGCGCGTGTTCCTCTCGGCGTCGCTCAGCAGCGGCACGCTGAAGATCCGAGGCACCAACGCGCCGGACGTAATCACGGCGGGGCTCAACGCCGCCGACCACACGAAGATGGACGTCACGATCAACGGTGTCGTCAAACAGTTCGCCGTGGCCAACGTGCGGAAGCTGGACGTGAACACGAAGAAGGGCGCCGACGTCTTCACGGTCGACGAGACGAACGGTCTGATTCAGATCAAGTCGAAGATCAAGGGCGACAAGGGCAACGACTCGCTCGTCGGCGGATCGGGCAACGATTCGATCGACGGCGGCGGGGGCCTCGACACGCTCGTGGGCAACGACGGCAATGACACGCTGAAGGGTGGCGGCAGCAACCCGGAGAGCGATTCACTCCTTGGCGGCAACGGCAACGACAAGCTCGACGGCAAGAAGGGCGCCGACTTCCTTGACGGCGGCGCTGGCGCCGACCGGCTGATCGGCAACGACGGCGCCGACACCGTCTCCGGCGGCGACGGCGTCGACAACATCGACGGCGGCAAGGGCAACGACTTCATCATCAACCTCGACGGCTTCCAGGACGTCGTCAAGGGTAGCAAGGGATTCGATTCGGCCGACGCGACCGACATCACCGGCACGCTGATCACCGAGGAAATCGCGACGGGCATCGAGCAGCTTCGACCGCCGCCGGTCACGCTCGTCAGCGGCGCGCTCAGCATCACCGGCACCGGCGCCGCGGACAAAGTGCTGATCAGCGAATCGGCCGGCACGCTCAGCCTCAATTACCGCGGGCTGGCGTTCACGTTCAACACGACGGACGTGACGAGCATCACGGTCGACGGCCAGGGCGGCGATGACACGGTGACGATCGATTCGACCGTCAGCATCAACTCCACCGTCGTCGGCGGAACGGGCAACGATTCGATCACCACCGGCGGGGGCGACGATTCGGTCGACGGCGGCGCCGGCAACGACCTCATTGACGCGGGCCTCGGCGACGACGCCATCACCGGCGGCGACGGCGTCGACACCGCCAGCTACGCAACGCGCACGCAGAATCTCACGCTTGCGATCGGCACTGCGGGCAACGGCCAGGGCTCGGAAAACGACACGATCGGCGCGGACGTCGAGAACCTGATCGGCGGCGACGGCGCGGACACGCTCACCGGATCGCTGGCGAACAACAGCCTCTCCGGCGGCAACGGCGACGACGAGATTGCCGGCGGTGAAGGCAACGACACGGTCGACGGCGGCGCCGGTCAGGATCTCCTCGACGGCGAGAACGGCAACGACGTGATCATCAACCTCGACGGCGAACGCGACACCGTCCGCGGCAGCGCGGGCACGGATACCGCGGATAACGATCTGGTCGACGACATCCTCGGCACGATCGACCCGACGACGCACGTCATCACCGGCGGCGACGTCGAGTCGCTGACCGCGACCGGTATCTTCGAAATCAGCAGCACGTCGGGCAACGACGTGATCGTCCTGCACCAGGATGCCAGCGGCCTGACGGTGTCGCTCAACGGCGTCACCACTCAGCCGCAAGACCTCACCGGGTTCACCGGCATCCGAGTGGATGCGCTGGAAGGCGACGACTCGGTGACGACCGACGGCACGGTGACGCTGCCGATCACGATCTCCGGCGGCGACGGCAACGACACGCTCGGCGGCAGCGTCGGCAGCGACAACATCGACGGCGGTGAGGGCAACGACTCGATCACCGGCGGCGCGGGCGCTGATGTGCTCACCGGCGGCGCGGGTAGCGACATCATCGTGAACCTCGACGGCGTGCGCGACGTCGTCCGCGGCGGTACGGGCACCGATATCGCTCAGCGCGATTCGGTGGACGATTTCCTCGGCTCGTTCGACGCCCAGGGCAACCTGATCGGCGGCGACATCGAGACGCTGCTGGGATAAGCGTTCGAACGCCGAGAACTCAGAACGCAGAACGACGCGGGAGGCGCGGTCAAACGACCGCGCCTCCCGCGAGCGCGCGCGGATGGGTGCGAGCGTGAGTGTCAACGAAGGAGGGAACCGTGTCCGAGTGCAATCGAGCTTCGTTCGAGCGTCTTGAGTCTCGACTGCACCTTTCGGCAACCCTGCGCGCCGACGGACGCCTAGTTGTTCGCGGACATGGCAACGATCGCGCGGACGTCATCGTCGTCACGCTGCACGACAGCATTCTCATCGACCCGAGCGCATCAACGATCGACGTGGCGATCAACGGCGTCGTTTCGTCGTTCGCCGCAGCGGCGGTGACGCGCATCGACATCGACGGTAAGAGCGGCAACGATTCCATCGCGATCGACGAGACCAACGGCTCGATCAATCTCCCCACCACCATTCGCGGCGGTTCGGGGCGCGACACGATGACGGGTGGATCGGGGGACGATCTGCTCGATGGGGGAAAGAAGGGCGACGTACTGAACGGCGGCGCCGGCGATGACACCTTGCGCGGCGGAAGCGGTTCGGGATTTGATTCGATTGGCGGCGGTGCGGGCGCCGACCGCCTCGACGGCGGCAAAGGCGACGACACACTCACCGGCGCCGCGGGCGCGGACGTACTGATCGGCGGGAAGGGCGATGATTCGTTCGACGGCGGCGCCGATGCCGACAACCTCGTCGCGGGCGACGGCAACGACAGCGCGTCGGGCGGATTCGGCAACGACACGATCCTCGGCGGCAACGGCAACGATCTGCTTGACGGCGCCGCGGGCGACGACACCGTCGTCGGCAAAAATGGGCGCGACACGCTCGTCGGCGGCGTCGGCACCGATTTGCTCGACGGCGGCGCGGGCAATGATTCCATCGCGAACGCCGACGCATTCTTCGATCTGATTGTCGGCGGCCCGGGCTCCGACACTGCGGACGATACCGTCTTCACGCAGTGGGTCGACACCGCCGTCGATACCATCGAGCGTCCGCGCACGGCGGCGATCGGCTCGATCGAAGACCTCGTGCGCAAAGATGGCAACGTGTTGGTCATCACGGGCACCGACGCAGCCGATCAGATCTCCGTGGCCGCGGACGCGGGATTGACGTTCGTCAACTACCGCTCGATCCCTCTATTCGTCGGCCCGAGCGTGGAATCCATCCAGATCTTCGGCCTGGATGGAGACGACGTGATCACGATCGACGAAAGCGTCACGAACGCCGCGACGATCGTCGGCGGCGCAGGCAACGATTCGCTCACCGGCGGATCGGAGAACGATTCGCTCGACGGCGGAGCGGGCGACGACACGCTGGACGGCAGCGGCGGCGACGACGCAATCGCCGGCGGCGAGGGCCGCGACACCGCATCGTACGCGATGCGCAGCGAGCCGGTGTCGGCGACGCTCGGCGGCACGGCCGGCAACGGCGTCGCCGGCGAAAACGACACGATCGCCACGGACGTCGAAAATCTCGCGGGCGGCGCGGGCGATGATTTGCTCGTGGGCGATGTCGGCGACAACGGGATCGACGGCGGCGGGGGCGATGACACGATCTTGGGCAACGAAGGTGCCGATACGATCAGCGGCGGCGCGGGACACGATTCGCTCGACGGCGGCGACGGCGACGACGCGCTGCTCGGTGCCGATGGTGAAGCCGACACGCTTCGCGGCGGTGCGGGAAACGCGGACGCTGCCGAGCGCGACGCGGGCGGAGTGGACGATCTGCTCGGGATCGACGCGCAGGATCAGATCACCGGCGGCGCCGACATCGAGCATCTCGCGCAACCGCGCATCGTTCCCATCGTCGGCACCGCCGGCGACGACACGATGACGCTTTCACAATCGCCCTCCGGCGTGATCACGATCAACGTAAACGGCACGGACACTCGCCTAGTTGCGTTCGCTATCGACGGTGTATTGGTGAACGGTCTCGGCGGCGACGACAGCATCGTGGCGGACGCGTCGGTGTCGGTCGATCTCACGCTGATCGGCGCCGACGGCGACGACACGCTCACCGGCGGCAGTGGCGACGATCACCTCGACGGCGGATCCGGCAACGATCACCTCGACGGCGCCGCGGGGAATGATGTGCTGCGGGGCGGCGACGATGACGACGAGCTGGTCGGCGGCGCCTTCGGTGAGCCGGAGCGCGACGTGCTGCGCGGCGGCGCCGGCAACGACACGCTGACGACGAGCGACGGGTTTCTCGATGACATTCTGGGCGTCTCGACGTTCGTCGATCGCTTCGGCGGGGATATCGAGACGTTCGCGTGATGAATCGCTCTTTCCGCGTGTAGCCGGCGTGCAGAAATCGCTGCGCCGGGCCGCAACTCCGGGTCCCGTTTTGTCTTTTGACAGGCGGGAGTTAAGCTTCCCCGCGAGACAGTTCCCCATGCGGCAATCCGGGCAAATTTCGGCCGAGCAGATGAAGCTCGTGCTCAATGTCTCGCGAATGCTCGCGGTGACGGCCGATCTGGATCCGTTGCTGCAACGCATCGCCGAGGCGGCGACGACCCTGCTCAACTGCGAGCGCGCCAGCATCTTCCTGCACGATCCGAGCAGCGACGAACTATGGACGAAAGTCGCGCTGCAGAGCGCGGAGATCCGCATCCCCGCGCACGTCGGGATCGTCGGTCACGCGTTCAAGACCAACGAGATCCTGCTGATCCCCGATCCCTACAAGGATCCGCGGTTCAATCCGGAGCCGGATCGGCGCAGCGGGTTCGTCACGCGCAACCTGCTCACCAGCCCGATGGTGGACATGGACCGCCAGCCGATCGGCGTCATCCAGGCCGTCAACAAGAAGACCGCGACGTTCAACGACACGGATCGCGCGATGATCCAGCTTCTCGCGGATCAAGCGGGCGTCGCGATCCAGCGCTACCGGCTGCAACTGGCCGCGCTCGAGATCGTCGCGCTGCGCCGCGAGATGGATCTTGCGAAAAAGGTACAGGAGAAGCTGATCCCGAAATCGCCGCCGGACGTCCCCGGCCTGGAAGCCACCGGCTGGACGCGCGCCGCGAGCGTGACCGGAGGCGACTGCTTCGACCTGTGGCGGATGCAAGACGGCCGGCTCGGGATTTTTCTCGGCGACGCGTCGGGACACGGACTCGCGCCGGCGCTGGTCGTCTCGCAGGTGCGCACGCTCGTGCGCACCGTCTCCGAAACCGAGCCGGATCCAGGCCAATTGTTGATGCGTGTCAACACGCGCCTCGCGGAGGATCTGGAGACGGGGCGATTCGTTACGGCGTTCCTTGGATATCTCGATTCGCAGGGAACGTTGAGCTGGTCGAGCGCGGGCCACGGGCCGGTGCTGTTCCGTGCGCATGAAGGCGAAGATCTCATCACGCTCGAGGCACCGCTGCCGCCGCTGGGCGTCGTGCCCGATCCATGGGTCGATCCGGTGACGGAGTTGCAGATGGGCCCGACCGGGCAACTGATCGTGATGAGTGACGGCATCTTCGAAGCCTTCAGCCCGACCGGCGAACAGTTCGGCGTCGATCGCGTGAAGCAGTTGATCAACGAGCGCCGCTGCGACGACAACAACGAATTGATCCCGTGTATCCGCGACGCGGTTGTGAAGTGGCAGGGGCGCGACGAACCGGTGGACGACCAGACGCTCGTGCTGGTGCGGCGCAAGCGGTGAGCGCGGTTCGGCGCGATGGGCCTGTTGTGTGCCGGCCGGTGCGCAGCCGGGAGCATAGCTCAACGGTTAGAGCAGGCGACTCATAATCGCTTGGTTCCAGGTTCGAATCCTGGTGCTCCCAATCACGCGCGCGACGGACCCGTCGCGCTGACGCCTGCAGAGGCCTGCGCGGGCTCGCGTTCGGCGTCCTCGTCGACCATCGTGCCGGGGAACGATTCCTCGAAGTTGTAGCCCGATTCGCCGTGCTGGCTCAGGTCGAGTCCCGAGTATTCGTCGTCGTTGGTGACGCGCAAACCCAGCGTCGCGTCGATGATCTTCAACAGCACAAACGAGCCGAGCGCCGCGATCCCCCACGTGATGATCGTGGCGATGATCTGGTTGACGAGCTGATGGCCGTTGCCCGCGAGCAGGCCTTCGTACTTGCCGGCGATGGCGGTGTTGATCGCGCCGCTGGCGAAGACGCCGGTGAGGACGGCCCCGAGTGTGCCGCCGAGGCCGTGCACGCCGAAGGCGTCGAGCGAGTCGTCGTAGTTGAACATGTGCTTAATCACCGTCGCCCCGAGGAAGCACACGACGCCGCCCGCGACGCCCATGGCGATGGCGGCCATCGGGGTGACGAAGCCGCTGGCCGGCGTGATGACGACCAGACCGGCGACGGCGCCGGAGATCGCACCCAGCACGGTGGGCTTACCTGACTTGATCCACTCGACGACCATCCACCCGAGCGTCGCCGCGGCGGCGGCGAAATGCGTCGCGATGAACGCGCTGCTGGCCAGGCCGTTGGCCGCCAAAGCGCTGCCGCCGTTGAATCCGAACCAGCCGACCCAGAGCAGCGCCGCGCCGATCACGCTGAGCACGACACTGTGCGGCGGCATCGGCTGCTTGCCGTAGCCGAGGCGTTTGCCCAGGACGATGGCGCACACGAGCGCCGAAACACCCGAACTGATATGAACGACCGTCCCGCCCGCGAAATCGAGCGCCGGAATGCGCCCGCCCGCGGCCCAGTTGAAGAGGCCGCCCTTGCCCCAGACCATGTGAGCCAGCGGGCAGTAGATGAACAGCAGCCACAGCGCGCTGAACCACATCATCGCGCTGAACTTCATTCGCTCGGCATACGCGCCGCAGATCAGCGCGGGCGTGATGATCGCAAACATCAGCTGATAGACCATCCAGGTGGTGTGCGGGATCGTCGCGGCGTAGTCGGTGTTCGGATCGGCGCCGACGCCGTTGAGAAACAGGTACTGGAATCCGCCGATGAACGAGTTGCCCTCACCGAAGGCGAGCGTGTATCCGACGACCGCCCAGAGGATGCTGACCAGCGCCATCAGCACGAAGCTCTGCATCATCGTGGCCAGGACGTTCTTGCGGCGCACCAGGCCGGAGTAGAACAGCGCGAGGCCCGGGCCGGTCATCATCAGCACGAGCGCGGCGCTGGTGAGCATCCACGCGGTGTCGCCCGAGTCGATCGTCGCCGTCGCCGCGGGGGCTGGCGCCGGAGTCAGAATCAACTCCTCGGCGGCGAGCACCTCGGCGGGCGCGACGAGCAGAATCCCGAACGTCATTGCAAGAACGAGCGCCGCTGCAGGGGCGCAAATCAATCGCTGAATCATCTGTGTGTTCCTCCGGCGGAGCCGAATCCGTTGTTAGAGCCGCTGCCTCGGGAGCGGCGGGCCAACCTTGTTTTCCGATGTATCGTGTTGTCTTCTTCGCGAACTTAAAGCGCCTGCGCGTCGCGCTCGCCGGTGCGGATGCGCACGGCGGTGGCGATCGGGTAGACGAAGATCTTGCCGTCGCCGACCTCGCCCGTGCGCGCCGCGGCGACGATCGCCTCGATCGCGGGCTCCGTCTCTTCGGTTTTCACCGCGACCTTCAGCAGGATCTTCGGGACGAACCCGACGTCCATCTTCGCGCCGCGATAGCGCTCGGTGTGGCCCATCTGCCGGCCAAAGCCCTTACATTCGACCGCGGTGGCGCCGAGGATGCCGAGCTTGGCCAGGGCGGCCTTCACGGCGTCGAGCTTATGGGGCTTGATGATGACCTCGATCATCTGCATGGACAGACTCCCTTCGTATGACTCAGAGGCGCGCGTGCGCGCGAGCCGCGATTGATCTGGCGGGGGAGTGTAACGCGGATGCCACGAATTCAAAAGCGGAGGGAAAGAAGCTGTCAGCTGTCAGCTTTCAGCGATCAGCCAGAAGATGGCTCCGCGGGAAGCTTGATCGGCTGATCGCTGACAGCTGACAGCTGAGAGCTTCTCAATCGCACACTTCATCCAGCACGTGCTCCGCGACGTAGATGGGCACGGTGGTCGCGACGCCCAGGGCGATGGCGTCGCTGGGGCGGCTGTCGATCTCGATCACCTGGCCGTCCTGGCGGATGAAGATGCGGGCGAAGAAGGTGTGGTCCTGCAGGTTGTTGATCTCGATCCGCTCGATCTGCCCGCCGAGCTCCTCGATCACGTTCGCAAGCAAATCGTGCGTGAGCGGCCGCGGGGTGGGAATGCCTTTGAGGCGGCGGTCGATCGCGTAGGCTTCGCCGCTGCCGATCACGATGGGAAAGTGGCGCTCGCCGTCGACCTCGCGCAGGACAATGATCTGCTGGTCCTGCATTTCGCTGATGATGATCTTGTGGAGTTCCATCTGCACGGACATAGACGTCACTCCGGTTCGCGGCGTGCGATGCCCCGCGGGAAACGAGGCCGCTGGGATCGTTACACAGTACGAAGGCTTTGAGATTCCTGTCAAGGTATACACGACCACGGCCGCTGTAACGGTCCGAGCCGCCCGTCCTCCGGTCATCGTCAGCTCCTAAAGCGTCAGAAGGCTGAGGGTTGATTCTGCGAACGCGGCCCGCAGTTCCTTCACGTCGGCCGCGGACAGATGGCGAATCAGCGGTGGACGTTTCTTGTCGCGTGCCAGGAAATACCGGAACGCCGACAGGAACAATTCCGGCTGGGCGTCGCTTGCGATCGCAAGCGTCTCGGGAAACGAAGCGTCGAGGATCGTGACGCCTTCAGCCGACGCCTCCGTCAACTCCTCTACCCAGCGCAGAACAGTTGCGACCGGCGGCTTCTTTGGGAAACGCTTCGCCACCAGCGCGAGCAGATCGTCGCGCGTGGGCGCGTTCATCAGCAGCGCGAGGAAGAACCGATGCTCGGGCTCGACGATCGTGCTGCGCAGGCTCCGGATGACGCTCCGCCGCACGTCTTCCTTCAGGCTCGCCGCGACGCCTGCCGCGAGGGCGCCGTGTTTCTTTTCGAACTTCTTTAGCACGGCCTCCCAATCCCCGAGTTGCTGAAGATACGCCATACAGTGATACAGGATGGAAAAGCCGCGCTCGAAATCCAGATCGCCGATCATCTCCGTCACGAGGTCCGCGTAGCCGGGATCCTCGACTTGCTCCAGCACGTCGAGCACTTGCTTGCGGCGCATCGTCAGCTTGTCGCTGAAGTGCGGATCGATCGCGATGTGCGGCGGGAGATAATTGAACTGCGGCCCGGTCCCCGGATCGTGCTGCGTGCGCACCACCACCGTGACCGACGGCGAATCGAGATGGAACAGCGAATGAATCGCCCCCGGGCCCGACGCGATCGCCACCGTGCGCCCCGTTTCCAACAGCTCGATGCTCTTCATCCGCAAATTGCCAACGCGCAGATAGGGAGTGACCGACTTCGCTTTCTCAAACTCATAGTGTGCGTGAATGCTCGACCCATGCATGACGTGAAACGCGCCCGAAAATTCGTGCTGATGGATCGCCGTCGTCCCGTCCGTCCAGAAGAGCAGCTGGATGTAGAACCGCGGATGGCTGTACGCGACGAGCTCGGGCTCGCCGAAATCCGAATCGGTCTGCGGCGGTTGCTCGTCGCTCAGCAGGAATTCGCGCACGAGCTTCGGGAGATCGATCCGCCCGGCCGGGGGACGCTCGTCGAGTGCCGCGCGGGCGATCTCCGGGAACTTGGCGAGAGAGAAGTTCTCGCGCTTCCAACGTTCGAGGACGTTGCGTCCGAGCGCCTCGAAGAATGCATCCATCCGGCCACTCTACCACGGCGCCAGTGGAAGAGGTGCGGTGACAAACTCTGCGCATTGAGCGAAGACAGGGGCCAGTGAATTCTGGATGTCTCGCGGATGGTTAGCCTGCCGGCGGTCGGCCGCTGATCTTACGGATGGCAGCCAGGTAACGTTCATCGCCGACGCCTACCGTTGCATACATCGGGCGGCTCTGGTTGCACCTCCGGTCGTATTGCTCGTCGGCCTCCCAGAGTGAGACGATGAGTTGGGGAAAGACATATTCCAATGGATCGTAAACGTGCGGTCCCAAAGCATCGTCGGCGGCGAACAATGCGAATAGCTGAGGCGCAGGCGAATCGAACACGTCTTGATCCTTGTACAGACACAGCATCGCGGGGTGACTTGAGACTTCGACAAACGATGCGGTTCCGTCCGCCTCGAACTCGATCTGTAGCGACGCTTGCACGTAGCATTCAATTGTTGCCGAGCTTCCCTTGGTATGACCGGGCAATGCCTGCGGCACTCCAGCAAGTGCCGCTTCGACTTCTGCACGCGACATCCCGAGCCGTACCGGGCCGATGCCGACATGGGGGACGATATCGAAGCGCGTGGGCGATGCCATAGGCAGACTAACTAGAAATTGAACTGAACACGCTCCAATGAATGCGTTAGCGCCGCGTAGTGCAAGTTTAGAAATGATACCAACGCATTACGAATCCCGCTCATGAATGTCGAAGCCTTGCCTGCTGCCCCCCGCGCGGACCGTTTCGAACTCCGTCTGAATCTTTCCGAACTCTGCGGGTGCGTCCTTCGCCCGCCTCGCAACAGCCCAGTACAATGCATCGACCGAGAAAGGGCTCCCATTCCGTTATTCCCATTTCACCTGCGGTCGTTTCATCGCCCCGGCGACACTTCGGTGGCGCGGCCTAATTCCAGTACGTCGATCGGCATCGCAAGCCTTGTGATCGGCGGGCTGGCGCTGATGGTGGCGTGGATTCCGTGTCTGGGGATGGTCGCGGTGCCTGTTGCGGGGGTGGGGGCGATCGTTGGGTTTGTGGGGATCGTCGTCGGACGGTTGGCGGGGCAGCGGAAGGTATTGCTTCCGTTCGGAGGCATGCTGCTGTGCGGGTTATCGATTGCAGTGAGCTATGGCTCGACGATCGCCTGGCAGAATCGCACGGGCGCCCCGGGCCGCGTGACCTCCACGCCGGCCCCGCCGGCGATCGATATGACAGGCGTCCGCGGCCCGTTCGTCCCCAAGCCGGTGACCCGGCCAACGTTCGTCATGCCCGACTTCAAACGTCCTACGACGGCGCCGGACGTTAAGCGCGACAGCTCCAATTAATGTCACCGCGCAAGCGGAAGGACGGACGAATGGAATATCTCGTCGGCATTTGTCTCGCGCTCGCCATTTCGGGATTCGCCACCGTCGTCGGCTTTGATCGTCAGCGCGTGTTTTATCCAACCGTGTTGATCGTGATCGCGTTGCTTTACGGTCTGTTTGCCGTCATGGGCGGATCCGTTGCGGCTTTGCTCATCGAGTCCGCGTTCATCGCAGCGTTTGTTCTCGCCGCGGTTCTTGGATTCAAATTCAGCTTGTGGGTGGTCGTCGGTGCGCTCGTTGCGCATGGCATCTTCGATTTCATTCACCACCACATCGTTCGAAATCCTGGCGTGCCTGCGTGGTGGCCGATGTTTTGTCTGACCTACGACTGCACCGCGGGGGCGTATCTTGCTTGGCTACTGCGCGCGCAAAAAGCAACACGGGTCTAACATTCGAAAGGGTCTGAGGGCTTGCGTCCCTTTTCTTCACTTCGCGAACAGCGATTGCAACCGATCGAGATTCTGCTTGTTCGTGTCGTAGGCTATTTCTTCCGAATCACAACGTGGGTGGCATTTGGCGTCCCCACATGCTCGACACATTCGTAGCCGATCGCGGGCAGGTCCACGCCGGCGAAGAGTCGTTCCCCTGAACCGAGAAGAACCGGCGCGACGGCCAGATGCATTTCGTCGATCAGCTTCTCGCGGAGATATTGTTGGATCGCCGACACGCCGCCGCCGATGCGGACATCCTTTCCGCCCGCGGCATCCCGCGCGAGCCTCAGCGCTTCGTGAATACCGCCGGTGACGAAATGAAACACGGTGCCGCCTTGCATCTTGAGTGGCGTCCGCGGGTGATGGGTGAGGACGAAGACCGGGCAATGATAGACTGGGTTTTCTCCCCACCATCCCTTCCATGATTCATCGAGCCAAGGCCCGCGAACGGGGCCGAACATGTTGCGGCCCATGATCCACGCGCCGAGGTTTCGGAGCCCCCTCGCGGCAAAGTCGTCGTCGATGCCGCTCGATCCCGCGTCTTTGCCGAATAGCGCCTGCTGGAATGTTCGCGTTGCCAGGGCCCAGCCGTGCAGCGACTCTCCGTGGATTCCGAGTGGATTCTCGAGACTTTGATCGAGTCCCGCGCCGAAGCCATCCAGCGAAATCGAAAAACTCTCGACTCGTAGTTGAGACATAAGGTGTTCCTTCAAGGATCTCGAAACAGCACGGTCAGCCCGTTCGTTCAAGACTTTTTGACCGCGGCATTCCGCAAGGCGATCAGTTGGTGGATCGTTTCATTCGCGGGCCGAATCTCGAACGGCCCCATCTTCACCCCCGGATGTTTCGACATCAGCTCGATCGCGTGATTCAGGTCGCGAGCTTCCAGCAGCAGAATGCCGCCAAGCATTTCCTTGGTCTCCGCATACGGACCATCGGTCACTTCAACCTTGCCCTCCTTCGTCCGAAGCGTCACCGCGTTCCGCGCCGAATCGAGCGCTTCCCCGCCCACAAAATGCCCGCCGCGCCGAAGCTCATCGTCGTAGGCAAAGCACTCCTCCATCATCTTCATCGCGTCCTGCGGCGGAACGGCGGCAAACTTCTTCTCATCGATAAACCCTAAACAGACGAACTTCATGCGACACCTCGTTCAATGATTGACCTTTTGGACTTGCCCGGCAATGACGTTTGCCAGGCTCTCGTCCATTCGTCGAATGGGCCCGGCTGAAATCGACACCCAAAACGAAATTTTTCCAAACCACTTAATGAGGTGTCGAAATCACGTCGATCCTGTCATTCAATTGCGGTCGGTCCCTCGCCGTCTTCCACAGGCATGATATCGCCAGCCGTGTCTATTGCATTTCGAGGACACGGGTTAACATTTCCGCGATGGTCAGCGCCAATCCCAGCACGCGGCAAACGGTGGAGCAGCGGTACGAGCGGTATCGCGTTTCGGTCGAGCAATACATCCGCTTCCGGCGAAACGGTTTCCTCGTGGTTAAAAATCTGATCTCCCCGGAAGACATCGCGGAGCTTCGCGCGCACACCGAAGACCTAATGCACGGACGGTTGCCCGAGCAGCGAGCAGGATACGTGACCGAGCACGGTCACAAGCTCGACGCGCCGCCCGCGGATTCCACGCCGGCGCAGCGGGCGGAATTCTTTCTTCGGATCCACATGCTGCACCGCGTGCTGCAGCTGCACGAGCGATATCTCCTGCACCCGCGCGTGCTCGATGTCCTGGAGTGCATCATCGGACCGGATGTCTTGGCGATGCAGACGATGCTGTTCATCAAAGCGCCCGGCGGTGTCGGACAAGGCTGGCATCAGGACAGTTACTACATTCCCACGCATCCCGATTCCCTCTGCGGCGCGTGGATCGCGATCGACGACTGCGACGAATACAACGGCGCGATGTGGTTCGCACAAGGCAGCAACGTCGAACCCGTCTATCCACCGCAGGAAGGTTACGGCTTCGGCGATCGCGGGTTGAAAGACATCCCGCTCGTCAAAGGCATCAGCGACATGGACGACGCGAAGAACGACCTGAGTCCCGTCGCCAACCAATATCCGCAGGTGCTCACGCCCGCGAAGGCCGGCGACGTCGTGTTCTTCAACGGGCACGTGCTGCACCGAAGCAAAAACAACACCACCAAAGATCGCTTCCGCCGCGCGTTCGTCAGCCACTATTCCAACGCGCGAAGCTTCACGCAGTGGGGCGGCGAAGTAGCGTTCGACAAAACCCACGGCGCGCCGACCGTCGATCCGATCACCGGGATGACCAACGCCTCCCACATCCTCGCGCGCGGCGACACGCACCTCCAGTTCGCGCAGCCCAAGTTCGGTTCGCATTGCGCCGCGGTGCTGTCGCCCGAAGAACGCAAACGGCAAAGCGCCTTCGCGCAATCCAACGTCGCCGACATGTCCAGCGGCCTGATGGAAGCCAAGCCCGCGGATCCGAACGTCGAGCACGACGATGGGGATACAGCGGCGTCTCGGTAGCAAACGCGGAGAAAACGAAAAGGCTCGCGGCCCTTTTCGCCTCGTTTCAGAGACCGTCCGACTTCAAACGTCCGACGACCGCGCCGGAAGTCGAACGGAACGGCTCGGACGGCACGAACTGACGTCCCGTTTCGTCGCAGCAATTCGCCTTGCGCCGCGGTAGCATAAGCCACGCAAAGTGGGTGACCCGAGTCGGAATGTCGCGCCGCCATCGGCCGCGCGCATAGCGTTGTCGTGCGCGATGACGAAAATCATCTGGACATATTGGCATCAGGGTTGGGACAACGCCCCGACCATGGTGAAGCAATGCCTGCGCTCTTGGATCAAGTTGAATCCCGACTACGACGTGCGCGCGCTCGACCAGCGTTCGCTGTTCGAGCACGTTTCCTTCCCTGAGAAGATCGACATCACGCGCCGGGATCTCACTGTGCAGAAGATCGCGGTGCTCGCACGGCTCGCGCTTCTCGCGAAGCACGGCGGCGTGTGGGCGGATGCTACGGTCGCCTGCACGAAACCGCTGGGGGAGTGGCTCGGGCCGTATTATCAATCTCGCTTTTTTGCATTTCGCTCACCGGGCGTCGATCGTCTGATGTCCAACTGGTTCATCGCCGCTGAAACCGACAGTCTGATTCTCCACCGGTTGTACGAGAACTTCGCCAATGTTTACGCACAGAACTTCTTTGTGAATCAGGACACGCCGCTCGGAAACAAGTACCTCCAGCGGTACAGCGCCCGCTGGAACGGCGAGGTGAGGACCACGGTCAAATGGCACTCGCGATTCGCGCGCACGGTACTGCGCGTCTACCCGTATTTCATTTTTCACTACACCTTCAACAAACTCATTTTGACCGACCCGACATGCGCCGACTCGTGGAATCAGGCGAAACCGTTTTCTGCCGAGCCACCACATCGCCTGCAAGTCCTCGAAAAGTCAGCGAACGGGATCGAACAGGCGAAAGCGGAAATCGATTCGGGATCGACCCCAATGTACAAACTGAATTGGCGAGTCGATAGCGCAAACGCATATTGGTCCGCGGTCCTTCCACACCTCGAGGCGCGTACAGGATGAAGAAAAGGTGGCATCCACCTTAAAGAAAGAAGGTGGATGTCACCTTTCTTTCCAGGCTACTCAAATGCAAGGACAAAGATTCAGCATCCGATATTACAACTGGCGCACCTTCCGAGCGATTGATATGAATCTCATGTTCGGGGTGATCTTCCGTGATGACCCGAGTAGCACAATTCTCGTCGAACAGATGAAGAAAGACGAGCAAGATCAATGTTGTCTAAATCCCGGCGCCCAAATAATCGGCTTGAAAGAACTAATTCATATCTATTGCGAATTCGAGGGAAGCCTTATGCGAAGAAATGATTTGGAACGCATAATTGATCAATCGAAATGGACGGAAGAGGATCTAGCCAAATGGCAGCAAGAAGGTGAAGAGGCAAAGTAAATTCACAGTGCCGAAAACGATGGAAAGGGGGGCATCACTGCGCTGTCCCCTTTTTATTCCGGTAATCGTACCGCTCGGCTGCGGCGGTTTAAGCGGATTGGTCTTCTTCGCCTTTTTCTTCCTCGTCAGAATCCTCCTCGACGGAATCCGGATCAGGAGCGATCCATCGCTGGCCGCACGCCTCGCAGCGCTCGGAAGATGTCAAAGAAATCACATCCGGTTGCAGTCTACAAAAGCAAACTGATGTCAGGTCGCGCGCAGCGCTCGAAACGGTCAATCTTCTTCAATTCGAAGTGGCCAGACGCGTTTGTTGCGCCGCCGAGAACGCGTTTGCGCACCGCGGGCGTTAAAAGGGAGGAGGCAACTTCGATGCAGAACGCGAAGAGACAAAGACGCCGAGGAGCCGGAGCGACATGCGCGGTGCGCGGTGGGTTCGTTTTGCCAGAAACGCGGTGGCCCAGGATGTCACCGCGTGGCCCCGCACTGCCCAAAATTGCCCAAGGTTGCCCACGGTTGCCCACGCGGATCAAAAATGACGGAACGAACCCACCGCGGCGCTTGGCGGCTTGTAACTCTTTGCGGGAGCACGACGGCGGCGCGTTCTCGCCTATAATCGGCAACCGCAACATGAACCGACGACGAGCTCAAAGTACGGCGAAGTGGATTCTCGGCGCCTCGCTGATCACCGGAGCGGTGGTCTTGGGTGGGTACATTGCGCTGCGGTTTCTTCGGCCGGTGGTGACGGTGACCGAGCCCGCGGAGGGGCCCGTGGTGCAGGCGTTTTATTCGACCGGCACCGTTTCGCCGGAGCGCGAGTTTCCGATCAAGGCGAACATCGCGGGGGTGATCACGGAGATGCGCGTTGATAAGGGCGACCGGGTGAAGAAGGGGCAGGTGCTCGCGGTGGTGATCGATCCGCCGTTGCAGTTCAACGTCGACAAGGCGAAGGCTGAGTTACACGAGAAGCAGCAGCTCGCGGACGACGCGACGAGCCCGCCGTTGATGGAACTGGACGCGAAGCTCAAGGGCAGCGAAGCGCTGATGGGGATCGCGAATCGCGAATACGAACGTCTCACGCGACTGGTGACCGAAGGCAGCGCCGCATCGCAGACCGACGTCGACCGCTCGATGGATCGCGTGAAGACGCTGTGGAGCGAGAACGAATCGCTCAAGGCGCAACGCGCCGCGAAGAAGCTGGAGCTTCAGCGGATGGTGGACGTGGCGCAGGCGGCGCTCGCCAGCGCGCAGGCGGAGTTCGACAAGCAGCAGGTGAAGAGCCCGATCGACGGCGCCGTGCTGGATCGTCCGATCTCGCTGGGCACGCGGCTGGCCGTCAACGATCACCTCATGCAGATCGCCGACGTCTCCCCCGCGCAGCTGCTGATGCGCGCCGCGGTCGACGAAGAGGACATCAACAAGGTGCGCGTCGATCAGCCGGTGAAGATGACGCTCTACAGCTTCGCCGGCGAAATCTTCGACGGCACGGTCGCGAAGATTTACGACAAGGCCGATCCGGATCGCCGCACCTTTGAAGTGGACGTGAAGGTGGACAAACGCGACGAGCGCTTCGCCGCGGGGATGACGGGCGAGCTGGCGTTCATCGTGGCGTCGAAAGATCGCGCGACCGTCGTGCCGAGCCAGGCACTGCAGGGTGGATCGATCTGGATCGTCCGCGACGGGCGATTGACGAGGTCGGATGCGAAGGTCGGATTGAAGAGCGTCGAGCGCGTCGAGATCGTCGAGGGATTGAAGCCTGGCGAGCGCGTCGTGATCAGCCCCGTGCAGGGAATGTCGGAAGGACAAACCGTTCGTCCGTCGTTCATGGATCCCACTGCCGCTGCGGCGCTGAACAAGCCGACGGTGAGCACGGAGAATTTTAAAGGGTTCAGGTGATTTTGGATTTCGGATTGCGGATTTTGGATTGAACGCCAAATCCAAAATCCGCAATCCAAAATCCAAAATCCAAAATGAAATCATGCGTTGGTTCATCGCCATCCGCTACTTCCTCTCGCACAAGCGACAATCGCTCGTGTGCATTGCGGGCGTGACGATCTCGGTGGCGATGTTCATTACGATGACCGCGATGATGAACGGGTTCACGGATAAGTTCATCATCGAGACGGTGGAATCGTCGGGTCACATTACGATCCACGACGAACCGCGAGAGACGCGCACGCTGATCCTGGAACAGGCGTACAAGGATCCCAACGCGCTGCTCATCGTCGAGGGCGTGAAGCCGAAGGATCAGGTGCGGAAGATCAAGAACCCGAATGGGCTGATCGGAAAGCTGCGACGCCTGCCGGGCATCACCGCGGTGGCGCCGATGGTGACGGGCGACGCGATCGCGACGTACGGGACGAAGACGCTGAACCTGTCGATCGACGGCGTCGAGCCCGAGCAGCAAGTCGTGGTGACGACGATCGGCACGAAGCTGACGGAGGGAAACTTCGGACGACTGAAGACCGCGGCCGACGGCATCGTGCTGGGGCGCGGGGTGGCGGACATGCTGGGCGCGGGGATGAACGACATCATCTCGCTGTCCAGCTCCACCGGCGGCCACACGACCGCGAAAGTGGTCGGCATCTTCTCGACCGGAGTGACGCCCGTCGATTACGGCCGCGGATACATGCTGCTCAGCAACGCGCAGACGCTGCTGGACAAGAAGAACATCGTGAACGAGATCGTCCTGCGGACGGACGACTACACGCAGGCGCAGGGCTACGCGACGCAGATCGAATCGATCGCGGGCTACAAGACGGAGAGCTGGCAGGAGAGCAACGCGAACTTCCTGAAGATCTTCCGGATCCAGACGATCATCACGTACTTCATCACGGCCGCGCTGCTGGTCGTCGCGGCGTTCGGTGTGCTGAACATTTTGATCATGGCGGTGCTCGAGCGCGTGAACGACATCGCGATTCTGAAGAGCTTCGGGTTGTCGCGCAACGACGTGACGCTGATCTATCTGTTTCAGGGAATGGTGATCGGGCTGATCGGATCGGTCATCGGTTTGGTCATCGGCAAGTTCGCTGTCGAAGGATTGCGGAGGCTTCCGATTCAGATGGAAGGGCTCGTGAAAGCGGAGGGCTTGCTGATGAGCGAGCACACCAGTCAGTACGTGACCGCGTTCATCGCCTCGATGCTGGTCGTCCTCGCCGCGGCCGTCTATCCCGCACGCCGCGCCGCCACCTACGACCCCGTCGAGGTGATCCGCGGGGCGCACTGACCGTTCCACAACACTGAACATGTTCAGGTGTACTGAAAATACCAGCGCGGCGCGGCTTGTCGCGCCGCCCGGACGCGATAGACTCCCGCACGCCGCTTGTTCCCCGCGGCGCAATGCAAACATGAAAGACGGCAGCGTTCCCCTGAAATCCCAACCCCGGACATCGTGTCTCGTCACCGTCGCGGTGGCGCTCCTGATCTTCGGGGCGCTGGCGGTTCCCGCGCGCGCGGACGAGAAGGCCGATCATCAAAAGGTCGTCCAGATTCGCGCGTGGGGCGTTCCCCAAAGCGGCGCGGTCAGCGCCAGCGCGAAGGCCGACCTGCGCGTGATGGAGGCGTTCCGCACGAAGTACCCGTGGATCGACCCGGTGAGCACGACGGGCATCACGATCCCCGGCGGCAGCAACACGATGGACATGGTGCCGTTCATGCAGATCGCCGGCGACATCGCGCCGGACGCGCTGTACGTGAACTTCCGGCAGTCCGACACCTACATCTCGATGAAGCTGCTGTTCCCGCTGGAGAAATACATCGAAGGCGAGATCGGCGCGAACGTGCCGGACTCCGGCGCGATGAGCAACGATCAGTACGTCGAGCAACTGAAGCGCGCGCCGGGATGGTCGAAGATCGAGAGCCGCATCCCGCCGCAGATCTGGCCCGTAGTCCGCAGAGATTGTCCGATGGGCGACGGCTGCCGCTACCGGAAGGACGCCAAGCTGCCGCCGCTGGAGCGGCACCGCCACGTGTGGTGCTTCCCCGTCGGGCCGATGGTGATGGGCATCCAGTACAACCGTCCCGTGCTCGCCGAACACGCCGCGGAGGGCGTCGAGGTGCGCGCGCCGCGGGATTGGGACGAACTGTACAAGTGGTCGGTCATCTGCACCGATCCGGAGAATCAAACGTACGGCCTGCTGGCCGACCCGGCGATTTATTCGTGGTACATGCTCAGCTTCCTGTACTCCTCGGGCGCGCGGGTCGTCGAGGAGCAGCCGGACGGGAAGTGGAAGTGCGTGCTCGACAGTCCGGAGGCGACCGATGCCGTCTACTTCTTCGCCCGCCTGCGCTGGGCCGAGATCAAGCGCCGCGGAGAGCTGCAAGCGCCGGGCGTACTGAGTTCCGTGCCGGCGCCGCCGGCGCGCTACGCGTTCACGTTCAGCTATCTCGACGACCGCTTTCTTGCCGGCGCCGAAGACCGCACCTACGGCTTCGGCCCCGTCCCCCTCGGCCCGAGCGGCAAGCGCGGGAGCGAGTTCAACTCGTGGATGCTCGGCGTCTTCTCCGGCCTGGCCGACAACCCGGAAAAGCGCGACGCCGCCTGGCACTACATCTTCTTCCGCGACGGCGAGCAGGCGCGGCGCATTCGCACGGAGACGTTGGTGGATGCGGGCCTCGGCAGTTTCGTCCGCCCGTACCTGCTGAAACAGTTCAACGACAACGGGCGCTACGAGAGCCTGATCCGCAACGCCAACACGGAGTTGGAAGAAACGTACAAGGTCGCGTTCGAGAACGGCGTGCCCGAGCCGTACGGGAAGAACTGTCAGTACGTCTACAACGAGATGAACAAGCCGATCAGCGAAGCGCTCTCCAACGCCGAGATCCGCGCCGCGATCGAGGCGAACAACCCCGAAGCCGCCAAGGGGATCATCCGCGAAATCATGCGGCGGGGCACGGACAACATCAACGAAAAGATGATCGGCATCCTGCCCCCGGAGGTGCGGCGCACGCGCAACTGGGTGGCGTGGACGGTAATCGTGCTGGTGACGATCGCGTTCGTGTGGACGATCCAGAAAACGTACCAGACCTTCCGCCCGCCCGTGGATGTCGGCGGGGTGGGCTGGCAGTTTCACAAGTTCCGATGGGCGTATTTCCTGCTCGTCCCCGCGCTGCTGTCGATCGGGCTGTGGGCGTATTGGCCGATGGTCAAGGGATCGGCGATCGCGTTTCAGGAATACAGCGTGTTGGGGCACAGCCCGTACGTCGGCGCGGCGAACTTCGCCGAAGTGCTGTACGACGGCGAGTTCTGGCACGCGATGGGCATCTCGCTCATCTACGGCGCCCTGTTCCTCTTCTTCGGATTCTGGGTGCCGATCGGGCTGGCGTTCCTGCTCAACGAAGTCCCGAAAGGCAAGACGTTGTTCCGCGTGATCTACTACCTGCCCGCGGTGCTGAGCGGGCTGGTGGTGATCGTGTTGTGGAAGCAGTTCTACGGCGGCGACGGGTTGATCAACCAGGTGCTCAACGGATTCGTGTACGCGATCAACTTCGTTTTCGGCGCGCACCTCGGCGAGTTCAAAGAGAGCTGGCTGGAAAATCCGAAAGCGGCGCTGATGGCGTGCCTGCTGCCGACGGTGTGGGCCGGCATGGGCCCGGGATGTCTGATCTATCTCGCGGCGCTCAAGACCGTGCCGGATGAGACGTACGAAGCCGCGGACCTCGACGGCGCGGGCGTCTGGGGGAAATTGTTCCACGTCGCGCTGCCGTCGATCAAGGCGTTGATCTCGATCAACTTTATCGGCGCGATGATCGGCGCGATCCGCGGGGCGGGCGGGTTTGTGCTGGCGATGACCGGCGGCGGGCCGTACGGAACCAGCGGCGGGGCGACGGAGGTCGTCGGCCTCAAGCTCTTCTACACCACCTTCGGCGCGCTGCATTTCGGCCAGGGCGCCGCGATGGCGTGGGTGCTGGGGGCGATGCTGATCGGGTTCACGGTGTTGCAGTTGCGGAAGCTCAGTCGGATGGAGTTCAAAACCGCGGTGAAGGCGTAACGGAACATGGCGCTGATCTCCAAAGTTGGCACGCGCTCGCTGAAGGTTCGCTTCCTGTACGGCGTGATCTTCACGATCCTCGGCATCGGCTCGATCACGATGATCTACCCGCTGCTGATCATGGTCAGCGGCGCGATCAAGAGCGACGCGGATTACTCGCGCGGCACGCCGTTGCCCAACTATCTGTGGAACGACGACGTGCTGTGGACGAAGTACGTCCAGAGCAAGTACACCACGCTGCTGGCGGGGCAGGCGGTGCTTCGGCGCGAGTTCGACAACTGGTGGGATCTCACCCCGCCAACGATCACCGACGCCGACCGCGCCGCGGCCGACGAGTTCCGCGCGTTTCGCGCCGCCGGAAACTGGCCGCTGGAGTGGTACACGATCGGACACGCCGAAACGGCGCGCGTGCTGGCGAAGAACGGCCGCACGTATCGCCGCGCAATCCAACAGCGCTTCGGCACGCTCGAAGAAGCCAGCCGCGGACTTGGGTTTCGGATGACGAGTTGGTCGGGAGTGAGCATGCCGCTGGCGGCGTTCACCGAGCGCCGGTTTCTCTTTCCCGAAACGCCGGATCTTCAGGTGTACTGCGATGTGAAGGCCAAACTGCCGCCGGCTGATTGGGCCACCTGCGATCTCGACGCGACCTTCGCGCAGGCTTATTGCCGCAGCCAGTGGTCCAAAATCAAGCCATACAATAAGGCGCACGGGACGAACCTCGCCTCGTATCGCGACGTCCTGCTCTCGACGACGCCGCCGCCCGAATCCCAGAAACAGTCGCGCGAGGATTGGGAGAAGTTCGTCCGCCAGGAACTGAACGTCGCGTTCATCCGCATCGACGATTCGGCGCTGCCGGCGCTGCGGCAATTTTTGTCGAAGAAGTATTTCGGAAAGATCGACGAGCTGAACCGGCTGTGGGAATCGCACTTCGCATCGTTCGACGACGTGGTGCTGCCGGCGCGGATCATTGATGTGGAGCGCCCGCAGTCGGACGTCGCGGCGTTCGTGAAGGATGCGGCGGCGTGCCCGCTTGAAGCATTATCGATCTACGGCCCGCGGCAGGGGTTTGAGGAGTTTCTTGCGAAGAAGCGCGGCGTGGCGGTGTCGCAGATCGATGCGAAATCGCTGCCGACGGAGGTCGTCGATTACCTCGATTTCCAGCCGCAGAAAGCTTCGCTCCGCTGGGAGTTCGCGACGCGCAACTTCACGATGGTGCTGTCGTACATCCTGTTTCAGGGCAACGGCGTGCGGAACACGATCATCTTTTGCGGGCTCGCCGTGCTGACGAACCTGCTCGTGAACCCGCTCGCGGCGTACGCGCTGAGCCGTTATAAGCCGCCGACGGCGTACACGATCCTGCTGTTCTGCATGTGCACGATGGCGTTTCCCAGCGAGGTGACGATGATCCCGTCGTTCCTCCTGCTGAAGAGATTCCCGCTCGTGCCGCTGTTCGTCGGCTTCGGTGTCTCGGTGCTCGTCACGTGGATTCTCCACAAGATGGCGCCCAAAGGATCGGTGCTGGCCAAGGGCATCTTCGGTGTCGGCGCGGGCATCGCCGCGGGGTGGTGGCTGGCGCCGGTGATCGGACATCGGCTGCTCGGCACCTCGCCGGACGGCAGCATCAGCCTGCTCAACACGTTCTGGGCGCTCGTCCTGCCCGGCATGGCCAACGGCTTTTCGATCTTCCTGCTCAAAGGCTTCTTCGATTCCCTCCCGCGCGAACTCTACGAGGCCGCGGACATCGACGGGGCGAACGAGTGGACGAAGTTCTGGCTGATCACGATGAACCTCAGCAAGCCGATCCTCGCCGTCCTCGCGCTGGGCGCGTTCACCGCGGCGTATGCCGAGTTCCTGATGGCGCTGGTGATCATCCCGGACCCGAACATGTGGACACTGATGGTGTGGCTGTACCAGATGCAGGCGAGCGCGCATCAAACGGTGGTGTACGCAAGCCTCGTCATTGCGGCGATCCCGACGATGCTCGTGTTCGTGCTGTGTCAGAACGTAATCATGCGCGGGTTGGTGGTGCCGACGGAGAAGTGACGGGGAAAGCTGTCAGCTATCAGCTGTCAGCGATCAGCCAGAGGGGAAGCGACGACAATGTCTTTTTCTGGCTGACAGCTGATAGCTGACAGCCGAGAGCTTCACTCACTCATACATCAAACGACACACCCTGCGCCAGCGGCAACTCTTTCGAATAGTTAATCGTGTTCGTCACGCGGCGCATGTAGGCCTTCCACGCATCCGAGCCGCTTTCGCGCCCGCCGCCGGTTTGTTTTTCCCCGCCGAACGCGCCGCCGATTTCTGCTCCGCTGGTGCCGATGTTGACGTTGGCGATGCCGCAATCCGATCCGCCCGCGCTCGTGAACGTCTCCGCCTCGCGCACATCGCCGGTGAAGATCGCGGACGATAATCCCTGCGGAACATCGTTGTGGATCGCGATGGCTTCGTCGAGCGTCGTGTAGGTCATCACGTAGAGGATGGGCGCGAACGTTTCCTCGCGGACGATGGGGGCGTGGGGTTCGAGGCCGTCGATGATCGCGGGGCGAACGTAGATGCCGTTGGGCGGGACATTTTCCGTCACGCGCTCACCGCCGGCGATCGTCGCGCCGAGGGAACGGGAGATCGATAACGCTCGCGACATCGCCTCGCCAGCCTGCGCGTCGATCAGCGGGCCGACCAGCACACCGTGTTCGCGCGGATCGCCGACGCGCAGCTTTGCGAAGATGGACGTGAGTCGCGAGACGACGTCGTCGTGAATGCTCTCGTGGACGATCAGCCGCCGCAGCGTCGTGCAGCGCTGCCCGGCGGTGCCGGCCGCGGCGAAGGTGATCGCGCGCAGCGCCATTTCCAAATCGGCCGTCGGCGCCAGGATCATTCCGTTGTTCCCGCCGAGCTCGAGCAGCGATCGGCCGAGACGTTTGGCGACGGTCGTTGAGACCGCGCGGCCCATTCGCGTCGATCCCGTTGCGCTGACGAGAGGAAGTTTGTCGGATGACGCCATCGCCTCGCCGACGTCCGCGCTGCCGATCACGAGGTTGATCAGACCGTCGGGTGCGTCGGGAAATTCATCAATCACCTCGCCGACGAGCCTCTGACACGCGATCGCGCACAGCGGCGCTTTCTCCGACGGCTTCCACACGACGCTGTCGCCGCACACCAGCGCGAGCATTGCGTTCCACGCCCACACTGCGACGGGAAAATTGAATGCCGTGATCACGCCAACGGGGCCCAGCGGATGCCACTGCTCCATCATCCGATGCCCCGGCCGCTCGCTCGCGATCGTCAGACCGTAAAGCTGCCGCGAAAGGCCGACGGCGAAGTCGCACATGTCGATCATCTCTTGCACTTCGCCGAGAGCTTCAGAAGTAATCTTGCCAACCTCCAACGTTACGATCGCCGCGAGATGGTCTTTACGCTGGCGCAGCCGCGCGCCGATGCGCCTCACCAACTCGCCTCGGCGCGGTGCGGGGACCGCGCGCCACGTCTTGAACGCACGCGCCGCCGCATCGCACGCCGCGGATACATCGTCCGGCGTCGCAGATCGAATCGTCGCGAGCGTTTGGCCGTCGATGGGGGATCGAACGGTGATCGGCGTACCGGATCCGGCGCGCCACTGCTTGCCGATGGCGACCGCGGGCGAATCGGGGGTCAGGTTGAGTTGACGCAACGCATCTTTGGGCATCACGAACCTCGGGCAGCGGTTGCGGGGGAGAGGTTCACTTCCTGCTCCTTGTGATGGTTCGCTGCGTAGCACTTGCCGAAACGGTTCGACAGAAAATCATCGAGCGCCACCTGCTCCTGCTTTACGAACCCGCGCGGCACGCCGAGTCCGCGCGTCGCGTGCAGATCGAGCACGGCGCACAGGCTCGACGCGGTCGTCAACTGGATCGCGCTCAGCGGCTCGCCGTTGCATTCCGAATGATAGATCTTCCGCGCATCGGTCAGCTGCGTGAGGCGCCCGTCTTTCCAACCCGTCACCGTGCAGAAGATCAGCACGACGTCCTGCGGCGTCATCGGCACCGCGTTTTCGAGGATGTCTTTCAGCAGATCGCGGCGCTGGTTAAGGCGAAGCTCGTTCATCAAAAACGCGATCAGCTCGCGATGTCCGCGATATCGGATCGTCTTGTAATCGAGCGAGCGGACCTTGCCGTCGAGCGTCTCGCACAGCGTGCCGACGCCGCCGGAGGTGTTGAACGCTTCGAAGTCCACGCCGTCGAGCGAGAAATGCTCGAGACCTTCCAGCGGAAGAACTTCGATCTTCTTCCCCTCGTGGATCGCCTCGCACGGGTTGCCGTATTCATTGATCAGCCCGTCGGTCGACCACGTGAGGTTGTACTTCATCTCGTTGGTCGGAAACTGCGGCAACGCGCCGACGCGCAGGCGTACCTCATCGAGCTTGTCGAACTTCGACGCGAGTTGATGCGCCGCGATCGAAACGAAGCCGGGGGCGAGCCCGCACTGCGGCATGAAGACCTGTCCGTCGCGCGCCTTGGTTGCGAGCTTGCGGACGGTACGCGTCGTTTCCAGATCTTCCGTGAGATCGAAATAGCTGAGGCCGGCTTCGAGCGCCGCCTTGGCGATGCCCGGATTGACGCTGAACGAGCACGCGGAGACGACCGTCTCCCGCCCCTCCATCGCGGCGCGCAGGGCGGCGCGATTGCCCACGTCGAGCGTCATCGTCATCACCGACGGCAGTCGATCGAGCCGCGAGAGCGCACTGGAATCCGCGTCGCCCACGACGATGTCGAAATCGCCCGCGTGCGACAACAGCTTCGCGATCGCGCTGCCGATTTTCCCGGCGCCCAGCAGGAGGACTCGATGCATTTCCCAGACTCCTTTCGACGACGAACAGCCGTTTATGATTATCGGCCAGTTCCGTCTGGCCGATCACGTCTAAAGCCGTAGCTGGCTGCTATAATTTCTGTACGTTAGGCAATGATAGGTGGTGCGCATGCCCGCGGGACAGATCGTGCCGACAGAGTTTCAGTGGATGCCGCAGCCGGCGGCGGAGGCGTGGGTTCAGGCACGATTTGATCAGGTGCTCAAATTGCTACCGGAAGCTCGCCAGCTAAACGAACGATTTCGTTCTGAAGCAGGCGTCAGGATGATCGACTTGATTGACGCAGTAGTAATCGGAAACGCGCCGGATCTAATCACAAGAGCGGAGGAAGCAGGTTGGACGCGACGAGCGAACGAGGAGGACTTGGAGACTTACCGTAACGATCGCGGAATGTTTCCGATGATTGTCGTCGTACGCAAGTTGCCAGCGACCCATGTTGCGATCGAGCTAAAGGCTGAATCGGCAGCGGATTTTCTTACTGCACTTGGACTGATGCGTGAAGACATTGAGCCGCCACCTTTCCCGTGGATAAGAGGAATTGTGTGGGGTCCTTTTATCGGCGTCGTCGCGCGACAGGGTGGGGCCGACTATTTTCATCACGGAACGGCTCCAGCCGAGTCGGCCCATCGCGTGCTTGAGTCATTTCGGGCACGTGGAAGGAATTTACCCACGGACAAAGAAGGCTTCCGCGAGGCGCTTCGACTAATTGAAGATGCAATCGCTGACGTGGGTCGTGACGTTGCGTGTCACTTCTTCTTCAAAGCCGAGCGCGAATACTGGCAGTCGCGCAACCGCGCCGCCCAGGTGCAATACGCCCGCCAGCAGAAGCTCGGCCTAGGCTGGGCAAATCACGATCACCACACCTACCGCTGCTCGCGCCAGCATTTCAGCAAGCTCGTCGCGATCTGGGAGAAACTCGGCTTCCACTGCCGCGAGCGTTTCTACGCGGGGAAAGAAGCGGGGTGGGGCGCGCAAGTGATGGAACAGCCCAACGCAGGCATCGTGACGTTCAACGACGTTGATCTGTCGCCCGAAGAACTCACCGCGGACTTCGCGCACGAACCGTTGGCGCCGCGAGATTCATTGGGAACGGTCGGACTCTGGTGCGCGCTGCACGGAGAGTCGTTCCTCCAGGCCGGCATGCATCACCTCGAATGTCAGTTCGATTTTGACGCGCTCAAGCAGCAACTCGAATCAGAAAGCGACGTGAGGGTGATGAAGCCGTTCACGAACTATCCGTATCTGCGGCAGGCGTTCACAGAAGGCGAGCGGTGGGCCGTGGATCCCAAGCGGATCGATCGTCTGCTCGCCGCGAAGCTGATCACACCGGAGCAGGCCGAGCAGTTTCGGGCGAACGGGGCGATCGGATCGCACCTGGAAAACCTCGAACGGAACCAGGGTTTCAAAGGATTTAATCAGCAGGGCGTCAGCGAAATCATCGCCGCAACCGACCCGCGGAGGCACTTAGAGCGGTAAATCCCGATAATTCCGCAGCTAAGAGCACATCGCAATCGCGAAAGATTGCCGGGGACGCTAGAAATTTCGACCTTTTGGCACTATATTTCCGTAGGAATAACACGCGTCCCGACGGACGAAAACAGAACTGACCCAGAGAAGGATAGAGGTTTCCCCATGCCCATCAACCTGACCGAACGCGCCGCGGCCGAGATCAAGAACATCATCAAGGAGCAGAGCCTCCCCGAAGCCGAAACGCGCCTGCGCGTCGGCGTGAAGGGCGGCGGGTGCTCCGGGTTCTCCTACATGCTCGACCTCACCGAAGAGCCCCGCGGCGAGATGGACGAGGAAATGGAGTGCAACGGCGTGAAGATCCTCGTCGACATGAAGTCGTATCTCTACCTCAACGGCGCGGAGATCGACTTCAAGGACGAAGTCATGGGGCGAGGCTTCGTGTTCAAAAACCCCAACGCCACCAGCAGTTGCGGCTGCGGGTCGAGCTTCACGGCGTAACAAATAAAACTGGCGGAACGAACCCACCGCGGTCGTTGCGCGCAGCGTAAGTTCTGTTTCCATCAGCCGATCGGGCACGCCGTATGCTCGTTTGGTGCGTGAGTCACCGCGCCGCCGAACGATGAGACTGATTCTCGATTGAGAGGCAATCATGCCGACCGAAGCAACCGAAATCGAAAGTCTGGCGAACACCGAGTATCGCTGGGGCTTCGTTACGGACATCGAAGCCGACGCCGCGCCGCCGGGACTCAACGAAGACATCGTGCGCTTCATCTCGCACAAGAAGAACGAGCCGAATTGGTTGCTTCAGTGGCGGCTGAAGGCCTATCGCCATTGGCTCACCATGAAAGAGCCGCACTGGGCGGCGGTGAAATATCCGGCGATCAATTACCAGGACACGATTTACTTTTCCGCGCCGAAGCCGAAGAAGTCGAGCTTCGACGAAGTCGATCCCGAGCTGCTTGCGATGTACGAGAAGCTCGGCGTGCCGATGGGCGAGCGGGCGGCGCTGCTCGGCGTCGAATTGCCGAACATCGCCGTCGATGCGGTGTTTGATTCCGTCTCCGTTACGACGACGTTCAAAAAGACGCTCGCGGAGAAAGGGATCATCTTCTGCAGCTTCGGCGAGGCCGTGCAGGAGCATCCGGAGCTCGTGCAGAAGTACATGGGCTCGGTCGTCCCGTATTCGGACAACTATTACGCGACGCTCAACAGCGCGGTCTTTACCGATGGTTCGTTCGCTTACATCCCCAAGGGCGTAAAGTGCCCGATGGAGCTGAGCACGTACTTCCGCATCAATGCGAAGAACACCGGCCAGTTCGAGCGCACGCTGATCATCGCCGAAGAAGGCGCGAGCGTGAGCTATCTGGAAGGCTGCACCGCGCCGATGCGCGACGAGAACCAGCTACACGCTGCGGTCGTCGAGCTGATCGCGCTCGACAACGCCAACATCAAGTACAGCACGGTTCAGAACTGGTATCCCGGCGACAAGGAAGGCAAGGGCGGCATCTACAACTTCGTCACCAAGCGCGGCGCCTGCCGCGGGGTGAACTCGAAGATCTCGTGGACGCAGGTGGAGACCGGTTCGGCCATCACATGGAAGTATCCGAGCTGCATCCTGCAGGGCGATAACAGCGTCGGCGAGTTTTACAGCGTCGCGCTGACCAACAACTATCAGCAGGCCGACACGGGCACGAAGATGATCCACATCGGGAAGAACACCCGAAGCACGATCGTCTCCAAGGGCATCAGCGCCGGCCACGGCCAGAACACGTATCGTGGGCTGGTGAAGATTTTGAAGGGCGCGACGAACGCGCGGAATTACACGCAGTGTGACTCGCTGCTGCTGGGCGATAAGTGCGGCGCGCACACGACGCCGTACATCGACGTGCGCAACACGACGAGCAAGGTGGAGCACGAGGCCAGCACGAGCAAGATCGGCGAAGACCAGCTCTTCTACTGCAAGACCCGCGGAATCAGTTTGGAAGATGCGGTGAACATGATCGTCAACGGCTTCTGCAAGGAAGTCTTCCGCGAGCTGCCGATGGAGTTCGCGGTGGAAGCACAGAAGCTGCTCGGCGTGAGCCTGGAAGGAAGCGTCGGGTAACGATGAGCACAAAAGATAACGGAAAATCGGTCGCGGTCACGCCGCTGCTCGAGATCAAAGGCTTGCACGCGCGCGTCGCGGCGCCGGGGGATCGCGAGATTCTCAAGGGCGTCGATCTGTCGATGAACGCCGGCGAAGTGCACGCGATCATGGGCAAGAACGGCAGCGGGAAGAGCACCCTCGCGCAGGTGATCGCGGGGCGCGACACGTACGAGATTACGGACGGGTCGATCGCGTACAAGGGCAAGGATCTCAGCGATCTGTCGGCCGAAGAGCGGGCGCGCGAGGGGATCTTTCTCGCGTTCCAATATCCCGTCGAAATCCCTGGCGTCAGCACCAGCTACTTCCTCCGCGCCGCGGTCAACGCGATGCGGAAGCACAACGGCATGCACGAACTCGACGCCATGGACTTCCTCAAAATGGTCCGCGAGAAGATGGCGCTGCTGAAGATGGACCAGAGCTTTCTCAACCGCGCCGTGAACGAGAACTTCAGTGGCGGGGAGAAGAAGCGCAACGAGATCTTCCAGATGGCGGTCATTAGCCCGATCCTGGCGCTGATGGACGAAACCGATTCCGGACTCGACATCGACGCCCTGAAGACGGTCGCCGAAGGCGCCAATTCGCTGCGCGGCAAAGACCGCGCGATTTTGATCGTCACACATTATCAGCGGCTGTTGAACTACATCGAGCCGGATTACGTGCACGTCATGCTCGACGGCCGGATCGTGAAATCGGGCGACAAGAGCCTCGCCCTGGAGTTGGAAGAGCGCGGTTACGATTGGATCGAGAAGGAAGCGGCGTAGTCGAGTATTATCTCCCATGACGCAGTTAGCCGAACAACAGAACCTCCGACGATTCACGCGGGAGCAGCAGTCGATGCACGACGGCCAGAGTTGGCTCAACGAGTTGCGCAAGGCCGGCACGAGCCGCTTCGAATCCGTCGGCTTCCCGACGACCGAGCAGGAAGACTGGCGCTTCACCAACGTCGCGCCGATCTCCAAGGTGCAGTTCGCGATCTCCGAAGGCAAAGTCTCCAAAGCCGCCACCGAGGCCGCGACCGCGTACGGGTTCGGGCTGGATGCGGCGGCGGAGTTGGTGTTCGTTAACGGCGTCTACTCGACGGTGCTCTCGAATTTCCCCGGCAAGCTTCCGCGTGGCGTGAAGATCACGGGGCTGGGACAGTCGCTGGCGCGCGAAGGCGCGCGGCTCGAGCGATACCTCGGCCATTTCGCGAACATCAAGGCGACCCCGTTCGTCGCGCTCAACACGGGCCACATCCGCGACGGCGCTTACATTCATTTGGCAAAACGCAGCGAGTTGGAGCTGCCGATTCACCTGCTGTTCCTCTCGACCGGCGGCGAAGTTCCGACCGTTTCGCACCCGCGCATCCTGATCGTCGCGGAGGACGGCGTGGAGGCCACGATCGTCAAGAGCTTCGTCGGCGCCTGCGCGCACGAGTGCGAATACTTCGACAACGTCGTGACCGAGATGGTGATCGGCGACAACTGTCGCATCGACCACTGCAAACTCCAGCATGAATCGCCGCACGGATATCACGTGTCGAGCACCAACATCCACCTCGGCCGCGACAGCCGGTTTGTTTCGCACGTGGCGACGCTCGGCGGGAAACTGACGCGCAACGATTTGAACGTCACGCTCGCGGGCGAAGGCGCGGAGGCGACGGTCAACGGCGTGGCGCTGCTCAGCGGCAACGATCACTGCGACAATCATACGATTCTCGATCACGCGGCGCCGAACTGCCCGAGCCACGAGCTGTACAAGTACGTGCTCGGCGGGAAATCGACGGGCGTGTTTAAAGGGAAGATTCTCGTTCGGCAGGCGGCGCAGAAAACGGATTCGAAGCAGACGAGCCGATCGCTCCTGCTGAGCGATGACGCGACGATGCACAGTCAGCCCGCGCTGGAGATCTACGCCGACGACGTGAAGTGCACGCACGGCTCGACCACCGGCCCGGTCGATGAAGAACAGGTGTTCTATCTTCGCTCGCGCGGGATCTCGCTCGAGGCCGCGCGTCACTTGCTGACGTACGCATTCGCTGCCGACGTCACGCGGCGCATCAAGGTGGAGCCGGTGCGGCGGCGATTGGAAGATTACATGGCGGCGCAGGCCGGGCTGCCGAAGGACCTGCGCATTACGGATCTCGGTGCCCACGATGAAGCGCACCGGTAACACGACGACCGTTCGGCCTCCGTCCAAAGCGAAGGCGACGGCACCGACTTTCGACGTCGAGCGCGTCCGCGCCGATTTCCCGATTCTCTCCACGACATCGCACGGCCGCCCGCTGGTCTACCTCGACAACGGCGCAACGACGCAAAAGCCGCGCGCGGTCATCGATCGCATCACCCGTTACTACGAGCGCGAGAACGCCAACATTCATCGCGGCGTGTACGAGCTGAGCCAGAAGGCGACGGCGGCGTATGACGAGACGCGGGAGAAGATCGCGCGGTTCATCAACGCGGCCGAGGCGCGGGAGATCATCTACGTCCGCGGGACGACGGAGGGGATCAACCTCGTCGCTTCGAGCTTCGGGGCTCTGGCGGTTGGGAAGGATGACGAGATCATCGTCTCCGCCGAGGAACATCACTCCGACATCGTTCCGTGGCAGATGCTGGCGCAGCGGGTCGGCGCGCACCTCCGCGTCATCCCGGTCAACGACGCCGGCGAACTGCTACTGGACGAATACGAACGTCTGCTTTCCCCACGCACGAAGATCGTCGCGGTGACGCACGTGTCGAATGCGCTGGGAACGATCAACGACGTCAAGGAAATCTCGCGGCTCGCGCACCGCGCCGGCGCGAAGGTGCTGGTGGACGGCGCGCAGTGGGTCGCCCATTTCCCGACCGACGTCCGCGAGATCGACTGCGATTTCTACGTGTTCTCTGGGCACAAGCTGTACGGGCCGACGGGCATCGGCGTGCTGTACGGCAAGCGCGCGTTGCTCGAAGCCATGCCGCCGTACATGGGCGGCGGCGACATGATCGAATCGGTGACATTTGAAAAGACAACCTACGCGCCGCTGCCGAGCAAGTTCGAAGCCGGTACGCCGGACATCGCGGGTGTCGTCGGGCTGGGCGCGGCGATCGATTACGTGCAGTCGGTCGGCTTCGAGCACTTCATGCCGCATGAGCACGAGCTGCTCGAGTACGCGACGAAGCGGCTGGGCGAAATCGCCGGGCTTCGGATCGTTGGAACGGCGAAGCACAAGGCGGGCGTGATCTCGTTCGTGCTGGAAAATCCGCCGCTGTCCACGCTCGACGTCGGAATGGCGCTCGATCGCGTCGGCATTTGCGTCCGCACGGGACACCATTGCTGCCAGCCGCTGATGGATCGATACGGGATCGGCTCGACAGTTCGCGCGACATTCTCGATGTACAACACGCGCGCGGAGGTCGACGCGCTGGCGAGTGCGCTGAAGGAAATACGGAGCAGCGCTGCGCCGACGAAATCCGTTACCCAGACCGAGATCGCCTTCCCGAAGGCCGCCGGCGCGTCGCCTGATGCGGTGGCCGACGAGCTGGCGGAACTGTTCGAATTCCTCGGAGACAGCGCCGCGCGCAATCAACAGTTGCTCGATTTCGGCAACGACCTGCCGCCGTACTTCGATCAGCTCAAAAAGCTCGCCCCGCGGTTGAGCGGGTGCATGTCGCAGGTGTATCTGATCGCGCGCCCTGCGCCGGACGACGCGGCGCGCGTCGAGTTCGTCGCCGACGCCGACGCCCACATCGTCCGCGGGGAGATCGCGATGTTGCAGCGGCTCTTCTCGGGCCAGCGCGCCGCGGACATCCTGAACTTCGACGTCGATCGATTCTTCAAGCGCGTCGGACTTGAGCAGTTCCTCAGCGTCCAGCGTCGCAGTGGCCTGGGTTCGATGATTACCCGAATCCGCGCCGCCGCCACAACGGTCGCGGGAAAGCAGCAATCGTGAGCGACGAAAAGTCCCATCCTCCGACCGTGCATCTCAACGTCATGCCCAACTCGGGCAAAGTCGATGAGCTGCGCCGCGAGATGGCCGCCGAGCCGAAGGCGGCCGATACCAAGAACCTCGCCGACCGTAACGTCATCGACCGCGCGCTCGATCAAACCAAAACGCCGCAGCAGAAGGCGATCACGGAAAAGGTGATCGACGTCCTTCGCACGATCTTCGACCCCGAGATCCCGGTAAACATCTACGATCTCGGCCTCATCTACACGATCGACGTAGACAACGACGCGAACGTCGCAGTGAAGATGACGCTGACGGCGCCGGGCTGCCCCGTGGCCGGATCTTTACCGCCGGCGGTCCAAGACAAAATTGAAACGATCGATGAAGTAAAATCTGCGAAGGTCGAGCTCACGTGGGATCCGCCGTGGTCGCGCGAGCGGATGAGCGAGGCGGCGCTGCTTCAGCTCGGAATGCTGTGACGGAAAATCATTTCTCCGTCGGCGGGCGAATCTTCTTCTCTTTGAGATATTTCTGCCGGCCCGCGGCGTAGTCGTCGGCGCCGACGGTGTCGTCCGGCGCGACGCGATCCTTATGCGGGTCATTCGCGTCGGGTTCCTTCCGCCACCACGGGATGTCTTCTCCGCAGATGCGCAAGTGAATCTTGCGCAACATCGGCACGCACCACCCGCACCCCGTCCCGGCGGACAAACATTCGGAGATTTGCGAAGCCGCCTTCGGCCGCTCTCGCGCGCAGAAGCTCTCGATCTTCCGCAGCGGGACGTGGAAGCAGTAGCAAATCGTGTCGTCTGATTCGAGCGGCATGTCCGTACGTGATTCTACCCCTTCACCGCACCGCTCGTCAGCCCGGCGAGAAAATCGCGCTGGAGCACGAAAAACAGCAAAACCACCGGAAGGGCGGCGAGCAGCGTGCCCGCCATCAGGATGCCGTATTGCGTTTGAAACTCCGGCAGGCCGACCATGTTTGCCAGGCCGATCGGCAGCGTGTATTTCGCCTCGTCCTGCAAGATCACCTGCGGCCAGAAGAAGCTGTTCCACGACGCGAGGAACGCGAGGAGCGTGAAAGCGCCGAC
>JADMIO011107762.1_pt1 | contig 38288 bp, 22 predicted proteins | sample 8958161 | NCBI WGS metagenome assembly JADMIO01 (sample SAMN16585339, study PRJNA669376) | soil metagenome | isolation source: Crop rotation soil | place: USA: Cullars Rotation, Alabama | collected 2011 | reverse complement strand
AATGTTTTATTCAACACGCAGCCCGTCAGGCCGTCAACTACTGCAACGGAATACATTCCGGCTGTAAGACTGGATGCGATAGTTGTTGTCTGCGATGTCTGACTGTTCGTCCACAAATAGGTCTGACTTCCTGAACCGCCAGAAAGTCCGGTGATAGCAGCGGTCGCACTTGCCATGCCAGCACACGGAATACCCGACACAGCCACATTTCCACTCAGCGGCACAAGCGGCGTAAACAGCAAAACACTTGTCCACGCAAAATTTGTTCCGAAATCGTAAGCGTTCACTGTGTAATACCCGGGGGAAAGTCCGGTGGCAACAGAACCTGTTTGTGCAGTGGGTGTCCAGCTAAAAGTGTAAGGACCAAGACCCCCGATCGCAGTAACAGTTGCAGATCCAAGATTAGCGCAGGTGATAGAAGTGGAATTTGCCGCAACCGACCACTGCCCAAAGAAACACTGACCTGGTCCGGAATAAGGGTTGCAGGAAGCACTGTGTACCGCAGAATAAGTACCAACAAATCCGCTGCCGGTGACGAAAAGTGTTTTGGTAGTACGGTTAAGTACGATATCAAAAATGTATTGTGAAGTGAGGCTTGCGTTTACCGCTATTGAAGTCAGCGCGTTGAAATTAGTTCCGTTAAAATTGTAACAAAATATATTTCCATTTCCGCCGACATACACGTTATCACACTCATCAACAGCAATCCCCGCCTGTTGCTTGCTTGTATGGCCGTTCACAATGATTGATGCAATCACAGCGCCATTGGTTTTGCTGACTGCGGCGAGGTTCACACCATCGTAGTAATAGAGATAATTCATGTTGACCGCAAGTGCATTGTAGGAATTTGAAGCCTGGGCATTTGCAGTTGGAAACTGATTCTTGTACGCCAGGTACTGCAACAATGTATATGTACATGGCGCAGTCCAAATATGGTTGGTGTATGACGGACTGGACACCTGTCTGAATTGTCGGGTTCCGTTCACATGATGTGACAGCACAAATACATTCCCGACGGCATCGGTGGCATACGCTGTGATATCAGGTTGCGCTGTGCCAGACACGAGCGTAAGACTTCCCGTAGTGCCGCTCATTTTCTGATACTGTGCATTTAAACCCATGTAGGCAATGATGTCGCCATTGCATTCGAATTCGAGTGCCCAGACTTCGATAGGCTGGTTTGGCCCCAGCGTGCAGAAGTTATCATAATTACCATTGGCGTCGAGGCGAATAATGTTCGGCGCAGCGCCAGTGCTTTTGCCAACAAGAGTTTTGTGCGTGCTCTTTTCGACCAGGAAATTTGATGCATAAGGCTGCGTATTCCATACCGGACTGGCAAGTGTGCCGCCCCACGTCCACAGGTGCGAACCTGCGCCCGAATACTTAGCTACTTTCAGATTGGCATTAAGTCCTCCTGATCCGCCATACACGTAAACGTTGCCGGCAAAATCATAATCAACATCGAAACCGCAGTTGTTTGTAGAGAGCGTTGTAATCGCAGTAACCCAGGGATCAATGAAGACCTCTTTGCCCTGATACTCCTGCGGCAATGAAAAACCGAGCACGTTTTTATTCAGCACAAATTGCGAGGGAACTTCTTTTCCTTCATGGAAAGTATGAGGCGCGTGTTCGGTGATGTCGTGTACTTTGGTCTTTACGATCACATCCCCGTTCTCCATGAGGCGGAGTTTTTTCACTGCCCCGGAGTATTTTGTCTGCACTTTCGAAAGGTCCGCCCCTTTGTGCAGGATCACATTGTATTTTACACCGTGTGTTTTGTCGGAAGGAATGGTAAATTCAATGTCAACCAGGTCGTACACATTCCGGTAAACGATTTTTTTGTAAGCATAAGAATCGAAGGCTGGTGAACCAAACGTCTGATAGTGTTGCTGCTTATCTTCACCGCTGGCAGAAATTTCTGTATTGCAATTCTGCCAGTCGGCCCGCACATAGTATTTTTTCAGTTTGTGTTCTTCCTCTTTTTCCGCTTTCCCTTTTCGTTCGCGTTCCAGTTCCTCCTTAAGCAATTCGTCGGCAGGGATCTCATTCCACAATTCATAGACCAGCCCGGTTGAAGTAAAAAATATCTTTTCTCCGTTGTGGTCATAGATAAAAAGAACTTTTTCTGATTTGTTCAGGGGGTGAGTGAACTGGCCTTTGTTTTCGAAAAAATTACGGGTACCGAAAAGGTCGCTATTTGCGACAAAAAATGACCCGCGAAGTGCAAAATCTTGCGCGTGAATTGTCCGCGTGCAAAAAAGCGACAATCCTGCAAATATGGTCACAAATAATCGTCTCATTTCCCTTTGGAATGAGTGGGGTGTTTATAATCAACCTAATATACGAAAACCCCGTTGAACGTTGGGTGGAAAAGGGAAAAAGATATCAACTATAACTATCTGACAACGAGATAGTTATTATAGATCGTTGATAATATTGCTGGTTTCGTGGATATACAGGTCCTTGGCAATGTTCTTTACCCATCGGTTCTCCCGGCTCAGGCGGGCAGTATCGGCCGAAAGGCGTTGCTGGTCCGAATCGGTCAGATAAGCATTAAATCCTTTGATTTCTTTCCTCAGATCCTCATACTTTTTGTTCCGTTCGTTATCGAGCTTTCTATCAATTCGAAAATCTTCAAATCGCAAACGATATGACGAGTTATCCTTCTTCATTTTGATCTCGCGGGCCTGTTCATCGAGCAAAGCAAAAGCCTGGCTGGCCTTCACGCGCTTCTGACTATTCTTAACGATGCTGCCATAATTGATCTTTGAATACTCCGTATAAGATGCTTTTCCAATTTCATCCCAGGGCATGGGGTATTCCAGTTTCTTTTCGCCAAGATCAATGTATTGATAGGGATCCGGCAATATTACATCGGGAACAACCCCTTTGATCTGCGTTGCGCCACCATTGATCCTGTAAAATTTCTGCTGGGTAATTTTCACCTGGCCCACTGGCTTAATGGTATCAAATTGAGGCAATACAAAATTGTCGAGGTCTGCAAACGACTGCACTGTTCCCTTACCGAAGCTCTGATTGCCTACAATCACCGCTCTCTTGTAGTCCTGCATGGCCGCAGCAAGTATTTCACTGGCGCTGGCACTGTTGTGATTGATCAGTATGCTCAGGGGGCCGTCCCACACCACTTCCGGATTCTTGTCATCCATCACATTTACCGGTGCATTGTTCTTGCCTTTTACCTGTACAATGGGGCCTTTGGTGATAAACATGCCGGCCATTTCCACCACTTCCTGCAGGGAACCACCACCGTTGTCGCGCAAGTCAATGATCAGGCCTTTGATGTCCTGTTTCTTCAATTTTTCAATTTCCTTGCGCATATCGTTAGAACAATGGTGCGCACCACTTCTTGTAAAATCGGTATAAAATGACGGCAGATAAATGTACCCGATCTTATGTCGGTTTTCCAGCAACGCGCTCTTTGCAAAGGTTTCTTCGATCTCAACAATGTCACGCACAATGGGGATCACCCGGATGCTGTTGTCGGTTCCTTTTTTTACCGTCAGCCTTACCTCTGTGCCTTTCTTCCCTTTGATGAGTTCGATGGCATCTTCCATGTCCATATTGGTCACATCAACCGGTTCTCCTGTTCCCTGCGCCACTTTCAGAATGTCATCACCGGCTTTCAATTCTCCCTGTTTAAAGCTGGGACTGCCGATAATGATTTCGCTCACTTTCAGAATGCCTTCCTTCTGCTGTAATTTGGCGCCAATGCCTTCAAATTGTCCGCTCATGGTCTGATCGAATTTCTTTTTTTCGCGCGGCGCAAAATACTGCGTGTGCGGATCGTAAACACCAGCTACTGCATTCGCAAATTCAGAAAAACGGTCCTTTGAAGAAATCTTCTTCAGGCGCTTGAACCAATCCTGCTGTTCTTTCAGCGTTTTTCTCCTCGCGTCCACTTCCATTGAATCATAAGACAAAATTCTAACGGCAGTATCTTTTTTCTCCACCGCTTTTTCCTGACGGCTGAGCATTTCATCGAGCCTGAAAAGCACGCTGTACTTCAGCATTTTTCTCCATTCCTCTTTCAATGCTGGAGCATTTGCCGCATAAGCAACTTTCTTTGGATCCGTTTCGTATGTTTCGGCCACCTTGTAATCCATCGGTTTCGAGAGCATTTCAGCGCTCCATCCTTCTTTTTCAGCAATGCGCTGTGCCAGGATGGTCTGCGTTTCTTTATAAAAATCGAATCGCTGTCCCATGATCTGGTTATCTATGTCCTTGCGGTATTTTCCCAACTGATCAATATCGGACTGCAAAAAGAACTTCTTATTGAAATCATTATTGATATAAAGATCGAAAACCTTCTCGCTGAAATTGTCGTCCAGGTTGAGCGGGGCATAATGAAACTGACGGAGGCTATTGAAAAGCAATTCGAAAATCACATCGTTGCGATCGAATACATACCTGATCACAGAAAAAGATGTAATGGCACCAATGCCTGTTGCGATCAGTGCGATCCTGAACGGGTTGGTAAAAATTCTCCGGATTTTCATAGTGATGAATGTGTATTACAAATTTAACTTTTTAATATCTACACTGAAAGTTATATGCCACCAGCGGCGCGGCCCGGGGAGCAACGGTCATTAAATATTGTTAAGAAGCATGAAGCTACCGGCAATTCCGGTTGTAAGCTTCAACGGCTGGCGCAAAATTGTTGATGGCTGCCACTTGCAGGTCGGGACAAACCGGCATCCCCAGTTTTGCTTTGGTGATGGCGCGCCAGTACCATGCTTCAAAGTGTTTTGCATCCATGGCGACGCACTGGTTAAGATCTGCAAGCGACTCGCGGAACAATCCGCGTTTTCCAAATACAACCGCACGTTTCATATAAAGGTCCGCCATGGGAGGACGAAGCGCTGCTGCATGATTGTACCAGTAGAGCGCCGAATCAAGCTGATTGATGTCATTAAAGCAATTGCCTTTTACCACCATCGCATTCACATCGCTGCCATCCATTTTTAAGGCATTTTCTGCATCAGCCAAAGCACGCGAATATTCCCTCAGCATATAGTGCGCCGAAGCCCTTGCGGTATAAGCTTTGCGGTACGCGTATTTACCGAGTGCCTGGTCAAGATCTGCAATGGCCCGCTCCGGTCGCCCCATCTTAAGCCAGAGCAATCCTCGGTTGTACCATGCCTTGTAATTGCGCGGCGCAACCCGCACCGAATGATCGAAATAGGCCAGCGCTTTTTCATCGTCGTTCAACCGCATGTATTCAACGCCAGCACTGTTGAGTGCGACAAATTCGTCAGGAAATTTCCTAAGCACATCGTTATAAAGTGTTGTTGCATTTTTCCAAGCCTGCATGCGTAAAACACTGAGCAAGGCAAGTAAGATGCTGATGCCGGTCAAAATCCGCGGATGCAGGCGAAGGTTTGAAAATAACAATCCCACGCCCCAGCCCGCGCCCAGCAATGGCAGGTACATATACCGGTCGGCGTTCAATACTTCGCCAAAGGGTAGCCATTGCAGCACCAGGGCCAGGTTGAGGAGAAAGAACATCAGGATAAAAAACACTTTCCCATTTTTCCTGAACAACAGAAATACAAGCGAAAAAATGATGAGCAGTCCGGCACCTGTTCCCGACAATACCAGCATCAGATCGGGCTTCGGAAAAGGGTAAATGACGCTCAGCCTGAATGGCAGCAAAAAAAGCATCAGGTATCTGAACACCGCATATGCGCCGAGTGCAAAGCGCTGATAATACGGAAATGCATGCGCCTGATTGACGAATTGTGCCGCTTGCTGTGTATGCAGGTTCACAATGCCGAATACAATCGCGACCAGGAGGAATGGCGACTTTTCAGGAATGCGCTTCAACGCCATCGCGGGCTCCAGAAAAAAATCGATCAACACCAGGCAAAGCGGAAAAACGACTGCAGAAGGTTTGGAGAGCACCGAAAGCAAAAAAAACATCATCACAAGCAGGTAATTGCGGAGATTCCGGTATTCCCGGAACCTCAGGTAACAAATCAGACCAGCAAAAAAGAAAGTCGTGTAAGAGATATTTTTCAGCTCGGAAATCCATGCCACCGATTCCACCTGGAGAGGATGCAAAAGAAAAAACACAGCACCGGAAAGCGCAATGCAGGTATTCCTGAATAGTTTTTGGCCCAACTGAAAAGCCATCCATCCGTTGAACACGTGTAAAATAAGGTTCAGGACGTGATGTCCCCAGTCATTTGCACCAGATAACTTCCAGGCCAGGGCGTGCAGCAACATGCTTATGGGAATGAAATTTCCGACATATGCTTTTCCAAACAGGGCTTTGAAATCAAATTCATGAACGGCCGTATTGGAAAAAACCATTTCAGGGTCATCCCAGCTGATGTGTGGAAGAAACAGACAATAACCAAAAGAAAGCATTGTCATCAGCAATGTTAACTGCAAATGGACATTCCGCCAAAATGCGACCGGTTGATCCTCGTTCAGCATGAAAATGAATATTGCATTGACGGATGGTACAATTGGCAGGGAGAATTGCCCTGGCGACGCACTTAACGGCGGTTGAGCTTTTCCATGAAAGCCTCTTTTTTACGGCGTGAAATCTCGATCTTGCTGCCGTCTGTCATCACTGCATAACCGCCGTCCTCTTTCAGAAAGCGCACCACATGGTTCATGTTAATGAGGTGGTGGTGGTGCACACGGATAAAATCAGTTTCGGGCAACAACTCTTCATAATGTTTGAGGCCAGCACTGATCATCAGCTTCCGTTTATCGGCCAGGTAAAAATTGGTGTAACTGCCATCCGCTTCGCAACGGATGATGTCGCGTATGTTTACAATTTCATAAGCATTTCCTGTAGGCAATGTGATCTTCTGGAAATTTTCATCCGCCTTCCGCAAATGCTGCACCAGAAACTGGAGGTTTTCCATGCTGGGAATGGTATTCCGCTTTTTTCTCACTTTTTCCACAGCCTGGAGCAATTCACCAGCATCAATGGGTTTGAGCAGATAATCACAGGCACTGAAACGAATGGCACGAATGGCGTGCTGGTCAGAAGCGGTCGCAAATATGAGTTCGAATCGCTGGTTCTGCACCTGTTCAAGCAAATCAAATCCGGTTCCGTCCGGCATGCTGATGTCGAGAAACACCAGGTCGGGCTTCTGTTCGCGGATCATTTCAACCCCTTCTTTGATGGTCCGCGACATGCCTGTGATCAACAGGTCGGGACAATGCTTCTGAATAAGTGCGGCGAGTACTTCACCACTTTTTTGCTCGTCTTCTACTATAACTGTTCTGAACATAATTGCAATTAACCGATCAGGGGCACATAAAGATAAACTTTTGTTCCGGAGTCTGTTCCATTGAATCCTTCGATATCTTCAATCGTTACACTCAGGCTTGAATTTCCGATTTCATTCAGGATGCGCAGGCGCTCCTCCGTTATTTTCATTCCAAAAGATTTGTAATCGCGGTAGGGCATTGTTTTCCTGATCTCAGAGGCACGGCGCCGGCCTATGCCATTGTCGATAATGGTGCAAATTAGAAAATTATTTTTAGATGAAATTTCAATGGTCAGTCGGCCTTTGTCGGGACGGGGATTTAGTCCGTGCAGGATTGCATTTTCGACATAAGGCTGCATCAGCAGTGGTGGCATCACATCATAATCGAGGTCCACTTCAGGTGCAATGCTGATCTCGTAGTCGAATTTACCTTCGAAACGCATCTGTTCCAGTTCCAGGTACAATTTCAGGCTTTCGAGGTCTTCACCAACTGTCACCGTTGATTTTTCCGAATTGTTGAGGATGATGCGCACCAGGCGGGCAAATTTGTTCAGGTACTTTGCTGCTTCATCTCCTTTGGCATTGAAAATATAATGCTGGATGGCATTGAGCGAATTAAAAATAAAATGAGGATTCATCTGTGCGCGTAAGGCTTTGAGCTCTATTTTGCTCATCTCCACCCTGCGCTCATAAAGCGCCTTTTGTTTTTTCTTGATGAAATGTATGCGAATCCTGAACACCGTCAACACGATGGCAAAAGCCAGCAATGCCATGGATAAAATGAACCACCATCGGAGGTAAAACGGCGTGCGGATGCTGAAGTGTATGGATGCCGGTTCGCTGTTCCAGACTCCTTCGTTATTGCACGACTTCACACGGAACACGTATTTGCCGGGAGCCAGGTTGATGTAGCGGATGTAATCTTCGTCGCGCGCTTCACTCCAGTCTTTCTCGCCTTTAAGACCTTCGAGTTTGTGCATGTACCTCACTTTCCCGGGATCAGTAAAACAAATGCCACGAAAATAAATGGTAAGATTGTTCTGATCGGCCGCAAGTGTATACCGTTGCTGTTGGGCGAGCAATTCGTCTTTCGCCAGCACATCCTGGATCACTGTTCTGCTCTCCACCATGTTCCTCCTGAAATTGAATGGCTGATATTTAATGAGGCCATTTACCGTTCCAAACCAAAGCGTGCCATCTTTGTCTTCCCAAATCCCATTGCCATTGCATTCCACGCCCGAAAATCCTTCTTCTTTCCCGTATGAAGTGATCTCCTTCAGCCCGCTTGCCAGGTATTTTTTCAGGTTGAACCAGTTAATGCCCTGGTTGGTGCCTATCCACACCCCCCTGCCATCACGGCTGAACTCAATGCTATATACCAGCAGGGAATTGAGTCCGTCAGCATCAGTAATACGCGTTATTTTTTTCGTTGCAATGTCGAGGATAAGCAGCCCATTGAGCGATGCAGCAAGTATCTTACCCTGTTTATACCTGATTGTGAAAAAAGTTTCTTCACCCAAATTCCAGTCACGGCTCAGGTTTTCAAGTTTTCCATTCCTGAAACGGTGCAGTCCGGCTTTATAAGTACCCACGTACAAATCTCCAGCGCTGTCTTCGCAAAAACCATACACATTGTAACTCATGCGGCTTTCAATCGGATAAAACGCCGTGTAGGGTTTCCCCCCTTTCCACTTCAGGCTGCAGATCCCGGAGACACCACCCATCCACAAAGTGCTGTCCCTGCCCTGAAACAACATATCAACCGGCCCCTTAAATGTTCTGGGCGTAGGGACAATATTGAATTTACCATTAATGAACTGAACAAGGTTCTCGGCGGTTCCGAACATCAATCTGCCCTGGACATCCTGGAGCCCTGACCGGCACACCTCGCTCGGAAGTCCCCGTTCCACGCCAAACCTTCTGAAATTATTTCCTTCTGCACGGTACACACCATTGTTTTGTGTACACACCCAGAGGAATCTATCTTTATCGCGAAAAATCTGGAAAATAAAATCTGCACCCGGCCCATCCTTCTTATCAAAAGTGGTAAAAGCATTGTCGCGGTACCTGTACAACCCACTGTGGGTACCAAGCCAGAGGTTTTCTTCGCGGTCGATCAGCAGGCAACGGATTTTTCGTGAATTGTTGTCGCCCCCTGTATTGTATTTTTCAAATGCGCCGCCACCAAAACGGTGCATCCCACGCTCGGTGCCTGCCCATAAATTGCTGTCGCGCTGCGCAACAAGACAGGTGACTGCCTCATTCGGAAAAGCCGGATCAAGTTTCAACTGAGTGACAACTGAAAGGGCAGGATCAAATTTTTCAAGCCCACGGTTGCCCCCGAAATAAACGGCGCCACTGAATCCACATACTGCGCTAAGCCGTTCGGAACGGAGCCCGTCCACCTGGAAAATTTTATCCTGCTTCCTGTAAAATGCTCCACGGTCTGTGGCCACATATAATTCAGACGAATCCCCAAATATTCCGTTGATCTTAAATTCCGGAAATCCGGGTATCTCCACGATCTTTCCGTTCCTGTATTTGAAAAGTCCATTGTCAGTACCCACGTACATGATGTCTTTGTCGCGATGAAGGCAATTGACGATCATGCTGCCGAGGCCCGCGGCTGTATCGTAATTGATGAAGGATTTTCCGCGCAGAATGCTCAGACCTTTGTTGGTACCGGCAAAGATGTCGCCCTTTGCATCTGAAGCAACTGCATTCACATTCACATCGGGCAATCCATGTGTGCGGTTATAATTAAGAAATGATTTGCCATCAAAACGGCTCAATCCTCCATAACCACCTGTCCACAGATACCCATTTACATCCTGGCACATGCACGAGACCTGTACAAAAGGCAGTCCGCTTTCAACGCTGTAATTCTTAAAGAAATATTGCTGACCCTGGCTTACAAAGAAGGCATGAAGAAATACAAGCAGGGTTTTATTGCTTTTGCTCACCGGAAGTTCATTGACAAGATAGGTCTTATTCCCGACCGGAAAAAAAAGGAATTGCACAAGTGGAAGTTTTTTTCTGTTCACGCGCACACCGGACGGATTTTGGTCATCTTTCATGACATTTTCATGACGTTTTACAGGAGCCGTTTCTCATTTATCCCTATTTTTGCGCGCTATGGCAAAAGAAAAAAAGGCGGCAGTTGTTGCTTCTGTGAAGAGCGGAATGTTCAATGGATTTGAAGCCTGGACGGAGAAGAACAATACGAAGATCTTCTATGTGCTGTGCGGACTTTGCCTTTTTCTTTCCTTTATTTCATTTAATGCCAGGATCAGCGAAGCGCACGACGACGCACTTTATCTCGAAGGCGGCTGGCGTTATGTGAATGAATTTCCGGTCTATTTCTATACCCAAAATGCTCCTCTGTACCCGATGTTCCTTGCGGTGCTGATCAAATTAATGGGGCTTCGCCTGATCGTATTCAAACTTTTTTCAATGCTCTTTAACCTGCTCGGATTTATCCTGTTTTATAAAGCACTTCGCGGAAAGATCCCTGCCATCATTTTTTTTCCGGTTGCACTTTTCCATGCTGCCAATTACCTGATCATTTATTTTGCCAGCATGACCTTTACAGAAGCTTTTTACTTTTTCCTGCAAGGTTGTTTTTTTTACCAGGCTGTAAAAATCACGGAGCTGCCAGCAATTGTTGCAGATGACATCCGGCAGAGCTGGAAAAAATGGCTTTTGCTCGGGTTATGCATGTTCCTGGTGAGCACGGCAAAAAGTTCCGCCATTTTTGTGATCCCTTCTCTGGTGTTGTTCTTCGCGATTGAGCTCAATTGGAAAGCTGCAGGATATTCAGTGCTATCTTATCTTGTTATTAAATTGCCCTACGAGTTGCTGGTGAGAAGCATCTGGGATGCGCCGAACCAGTTTAAGGGACAAAGCCGGATCCTGTTGCAGAAAGATCCATACGATAAATCGCTGGGCGATGAAGATGTGGCGGGATTCATTCAGCGCTTTATTGATAACTGCAACCTCTCATTAAGCAAACGTTTTTACCAGATCCTGGGCTGGATGGACGAGGGCAGCCTTGATACAAATGGTTTTATCACGCTTCTCACCGCCGGACTGATTTTACTCGGTCTCTGGCAGGCATTCAAAAGAAAACACCGGATCATTCTGATGCTGGCTTTATTCAGCGGGGCGCAACTGGTTCTTTCATTTGTCATTCTGCAGGCCCGCTGGGATCAGCCGCGCATTACGCTGGTGTGCATGCCGGTATTGCTGATCCTTGTCTTTTTTGGTTTATACGCGATAGCAGAAAAAAGAGATTTTATGCGCACGATCATGGTGGTTCTGATTGTGCTGATGTGCGGATCGGTATTGTTATCATCTTTAAAACGCGGCGTAAAAAATATTCCCATCGTTCAGCGAAACCTGAAAGGCGATAAATACTTTGGTTACACAGCCGACTGGCAAAATTTTCTGAAGTGCAGCGAATGGTGTGCCGACAGCCTGCCGCAAAATTCTCTGGTCGCCAGCCGGAAAGCACCCATGAGTTTTGTTTATGGAAAAGGAAAAAAGTTTTTTCCTGTTTACAGCGTTGTAAAAAAAGACACCGCAACCAACCAGAGCAATGCCGACAGTGCCCTTGCTTACTTTCGCAAAAATGGCGTAACCCACGTGATGCTTGGCTCCCTTCGCATTAATCCGGCCGATCCCTCGGCGGGTTTCATCAATACAATGCATAATATTATAGCACCCATTGCACAGAAATACCCGCTGAAGCTGAACCTGCTTCACACGGAGGGACAATTTGAGGAAGCCTATGTGTACGAACTGAAGTACTGAATAAAATGAAACTGCAGCACCGCATCGCGGAATTTCTTTTCCGGAATATTTACTGGCTATACCGTCCCCTGTATTATTTTTTTAAATCGCGGAGCGACGCCGGTGAAATTAAGATCATTGAGCGCCACGTTCAACCCGGTAACACGGTTCTTGATATTGGTGCGAACATAGGATTTTATGCGCGTTTGCTCTCAGAACTGGCAGGAAAAAGCGGCAAAGTGCATTGTTTCGAACCGGACACATTGAATTTTTCAAAGCTCTCAGCAACCTGCAAAAATCTCCACAATGTGATCATCCACAACAAAGCCGTCAGTGATATCAACGGAAAATCAAAATTGTATCTCTCTGGCAGCCTCAATGTGGACCACCGTTCGTACGAACCGGAAAAATACACGAAGATCGTTGAGATCGAATCAGTGAGCATTGACGCGATGATACCGGAAGGAACCAGCGTTGATTTTATCAAAATGGACATCCAGGGATTTGAACACCGGGCCTTGTCGGGAATGAAAAGGACGCTTTCACAGAGTTCCGGCATCCGGATGCTCTCAGAATTCTGGCCTTATGGTTTAAAACGCTCCGGTGCCTCGGCCATTATTTATTTTGAAGGCCTTGCTGCACTTGGATTCCGTTGTTATCTGCTTGGCACAAACGGGCCAGAACTGCTGAACGCAGCCCGCGTACGTGACATGGAAAACCTGGGCGAGGAACATTACTTCAACATTTTCGTAACCCGCTCGCATGTTTAAAAAGTATGCGTTGCCTGACCTCGACGACCCTGCAACATCGGCGGCACACCGTGAGATTATTCTTCGAAAACCCATTTTGAAAAAATGGTATGCCGGCTGGTACAGAAAATTCAAGGCATTGGTCAGCACAGGGCCAGAAGGTCCATTGCTTGAACTTGGTTCAGGAGGCGGATTTATGAAAAAAGAATACCCCGAAGTAATTACCAGTGACATCATGCCGGTACCCGGGGTAGAAAAAGTGATTGATGCGGAAAAACTTCCTTTCGCCAATTCGGAACTGGCCGGTATTTTCATGCTGAATGTTTTTCACCATATCCCCGATCCGGAAAAATTTCTTTCAGAGGCGGAACGAACGCTGAAATCAGGCGGAAAGATCATGATGGTGGAACCAGCGAATACAGCGCTTTCACGCTTTATTTACAAACGCTTCCACCACGAACCATTTGACGAACATGGCGCCAGGCAGATCAAAGCGGGAAATCCCCTTTCGAACAGCAACCAGGCAATGGCATATATTTATTTTGAGCGTGACCGGAAAATTTTTGAAAATAAATATCCCGGGATGCATGTAAATTCCATCGTTTGCCATACGCCTTTCACTTACCTCATCAGCGGAGGAGTCTCGCGCAGTGCAATGCTTCCTGGGTTCTTTTATCCCCTGATACAATTTGGCGAATGGCTTTTATCGCCATTTTCCCGAATACTGGGATTGTTCTGCACTGTTGTTATTGAAAGAAAATAAGCGGCCATCTGCTGTCATTGCCAGCGGAAGGGACTATATTTGCAGGATTGCCGGTTTCTCCTTTATATTTTGATGATCAGGCGCGCAAACGGCGCAACAGGAAACTCAGTGCTTATTACTGGAGCGAGATCCAATCCTACTGCAACTATTTTTCTCATGAGGATATTTCAGTGCTGGAAATTGGCTGCGGAAGTGGCGACCTCATCGCGGGTCTGAAAGGAAAAAAGCGAACCGGAATTGATTTTAGTTCAGCATACATTGACTGGGCCAAAGAAAAGCACGCGAATTCGGGAACTGAATTCCTGGTGATGGATGCCAATATGATCGCGCTCACGGAAAAATACGACCTGATCATCGTGAGCAACCTGATCGGATTTGTGGATGACATCCAGCTTGTTTTTGAACAACTGCGAAAAGTCTGTCACCCAGGCACCAAAGTGATTGTTCAGTTTTACAATTCGCTGTGGGAACCTTTGATCAAGTTTGCAGAGATCATTGGCTTCAAAAAAAAATCCCCTCTGCAGAACTGGCTGAATTCCTCAGACATCAATAACCTGCTTTACATTTCAGGATTCCAAGTATTCCGTAACACAAAAAGGATGCTGGTGCCGCTGTACATTCCGCTGGTATCAGGACTTTTCAACCGCTACCTTGCTAAATTCCCGATTTTCAGGTTCTTTGCTTTGAACCTGTACAGTTTTGCGAGATTGCTCCCTGCAGAAGAAAACCACCAGGAATATTCCGTCACTGTAGTGATCCCCGCGCGCAATGAAAGCGGCAATATCGAAAATGCACTGACGCGTATGCCAGCTTTCGGTAAGCACACAGAAATTATTTTTGTTGAAGGCAACAGCACCGACGATACCTGGGCACGCATCCGGGAAATGCAGAAAAAATATTCAGGCAAACTGGATATTAAGATTGCGAAGCAGAAAGGAAAAGGGAAAGCGGACGCAGTGAGGGAAGGTTACGAGATAGCCGGCGGTGATATATTAATGATCCTCGACGCGGACCTGACAGTTCCGCCGGAGGATCTTCCGAAATTTTATCACGCCATTGCGAGTGGCAAAGGCGATTTTATCAACGGTACACGGCTGGTTTACCCGATGGACAAGGAAGCCATGCGTTTTCTTAATTATCTGGGCAACCATTTCTTCAGCTGGATGTTCACCTGGTTGCTGGAGCAACGATTCAAAGACACACTTTGCGGGACCAAGGTGATGTTCAGAAATGATTACATCAAACTGAAAAAGAACCGGACTTATTTTGGGGATTTTGATCCTTTCGGAGATTTTGACCTGCTATTCGGTGCATACAAATTAAATCTGAAGATCACTGAAGTTCCCATACGTTACAGGGAGAGGACTTATGGTTCGACAAACATCTCCCGTTTCAAACATGGACTTATCCTGTTGCGCATGTGCCTGTTTGCGAGCAGGAAGTGTAAGTTTATTTAGTATTCCGGGTGCCGGGCTTCTGATTCACGCAGAATTCGAAATCGGGAATTGTTTTTTGATTTTATTGTTTACTTTCGTTTGCCATCACACAATTTACTCCATTGAACATCGCATCCATCTGGCGCTCGCTTTCGCGTAACGGACTAAAAGACGACGAAGGTGTTTTTGGTCACCGCGAAGTGATATTCCTGAACAAGATCCTTGTGCTGGGTCCCATCGTCATGTTGTTACTGATACCTATCGAAGTCGCGGTAAATGGATTCAAACTTGTTCCACTCGAACTGGTTTTTATGTCAATGATGCTGCTCTGTTTTGCGCTGCAACGGTACCGGTTTTTCATGACTTCCAAATTTCTTGCTGTGTTTCTAAGCCAGTCTTTTATTGTTGGCGCGGGTGTAATGGTTGGAAAAGGAGTTGCAAACCACATTGCATTGATCCCGATCTGCCTCTTTGGGATGCTGCTTTTCGAAAAAACGCGCGACAAGGCGCTGGTGCTTGGCATCACCGTGTTCAGCTATTTTCTGCAGGCATATCTGCGGAATCATGTGCCCGCCACTTATGCACTCAGCGACGAGGTTAAAGCATTTTTCACTCATGTGTTTTATCTGATGACCCTCATCCTGACTTTTTTCATGGGCATTTATTTCCTTGGAATAAATAAAGAGTACGAGGAACTTATCATCGAACAAAAAGAAATTCTTGCTGTAAAAAATCGGGAAGTCACCGATTCCATTCGCTATGCAAAAAAAATTCAACAATGTTTGCTCGCGCATGATGAATTTCTGAATAACAACCTGCCGCTGCATTTTGTATTGTATCGTCCGAAAGACATTGTCAGTGGAGACTTTTATTGGGCCACAAAAGTTTCGGAAAATGGAAATGAATTTTTTTATCTGGCTGTTTGTGACTCAACAGGCCACGGTGTTCCTGGCGCGTTTATGAGCCTGTTAAATACTTCCTTTCTGAACGAAGCCATTAACGAAAAAAAAATACGCGAGCCGGGCAAAATCTTTGACCATGTACGAAAACGCCTGACTGAAAGCATCAGTAAGGAAGGGCAAAAAGATGGCTTTGACGGGATTCTTATCTGCATAAATCCCAAAAACCCCAAAATTCAGTATGCTGCAGCCAACAATCAGCCTATCCTTGTAAAAAATGGTGCGTGCATTGAACTTGAAGCGGACCGAATGCCGGTAGGTGTGGGTGAAAGACACAACGAATTTTCTTCGTTCGAGATAAGTGTTTCAATAGGAGATACCCTGTACCTTTATACCGACGGATTTGCTGATCAGTTTGGCGGCCCGAAAGGAAAAAAATTCAAGTATAGCCAGCTCAACAATACGCTTTCAGGAATAAGCCAAAAAAATGAAAACGATCAGAAAGAAATTCTGATGCGCGCTTTCGATGAGTGGAAAGGTTCACTGGAACAGGTGGACGATGTCTGCGTTGTTGGCATCAGGTTCTGATCGTCTGCGCAATTTAATCTGAATGAAATTTCCAGATTTTGCTGTTTGAAGGTTTTATTACCTTCACATGCAGAAATGCAAGACGCCTGCCTGAATTGCAAAACTCCGCTTTCTGGAAAATACTGCAGCACCTGTGGCCAGTCTGCAGGCACACACAGGATCAACTTTCATTTCCTGTGGCACGATATTCAGCACGGTTTGCTGCATGTTGACAAAGGCATACTTTTTACCATCCGGGAATTGTTCCTGAGACCCGGACATTCGATCCGGGAATTTCTTGAAGGAAAAAGAATCAGTCACTTTAAGCCAATTTCGCTGCTGATTGTTTTGGCGAGCGTCTACGGCTTTATTTCACATTATCTGCAGATAAATGTGCTCAGCAGCAACATCCACATATCTGCAGAAGAGGCGAACTATGGAACGGCAAAAGCAACCCTCGACAGAGTTACAGATTGGGTGAGGCAACACTATGCCTTCATTGCGCTCGTGCAGGTACCTGTATTTGCACTTGGTACTTACCTGGGATTCAGAAAAGCAGGTTACAATTTCATTGAGCATGTCGTGTTAAATGCTTTTTTAACCTCCCAGCGACTTGCCCTGAGGCTGGTTACGATCCCGCTCGTCTATTTCTCAAGCAATACTCCTGCGCTTGGTGTTGTCACCAGCATCGCTGACTTTACGGGCTACCTGATCATGGCCTGGTCACTTTTTCAGTTTTTTTCGAATATCCATACAGGAATGAGAATCGTCAGGATCCTGTTCAGCCTGATCTGTTCCTTTTTGATTTTCCTTTCGCTGATGTTACTGATTGCTTTATATTTTTTCAGCAATTTGAACCAATCCCCATGAACATTCATTCAGCGCCGCAGATATTTTTGCAGGTTATTCTTTCTTCCGGTTCAAATGAAAGTCGCGGTTTTTCTTTTTGATAACTTTGAAACGCTGGATGTTTTCGGTCCTGTCGAAATTTTCGGACGACTTCCGGAACTTTATTCCATCGCGTATTATTCAGCACATGGCGGGATGGTCAGGAACCTGCACGGCATTTCGATACTAACCGAAAAACTGCAAAGCATCAGCGGGGAAATTGCTGTGTTTCTCATACCGGGTGGCATTGGAACCCGGAAGGTGGTGACAGATGAAATCCTCGTCAAAGAGCTCAGAAGAATTTCGGAGTCAAGCAGGCATGTGCTCAGTGTTTGCACTGGAAGCGCTGTCCTCGCAAAAACCGGATTGCTTCAAAACAGAGAAGCAACCTCAAATAAGAGATCGTTCTCCTGGGTGACTACGAACGACAGCAGCGTAAAATGGAACAAAAAAGCACGCTGGGTGGTGGATGGAAAATACTTCACCTCATCGGGCGTAAGCGCGGGAATCGACATGAGCCTGGCCTTCATCGCAGCCAGGCATGGAACAGAGCTCGCAGAAAAAATAACTTTAGAAATAGAATACCATTGGAATCAAGATGGAAATGAAGACAGGTTTGTCGCCCACTGATTTTAATTTTGAGTATCCTGATCAGCGGTTTGCACCTGTTTTTTTTTCTTCGTCACAAGGTAAAGTGCAAGCCCCGCCAATACTGTCCCCAGTCCATACAACGACTCCACGGGTTTTTGCTGCATGATGTTAATCGAAATCCAAAGGATAATGGCGAGAAATAATATTGGCGTCAAGGGATAAAGCGGTGTTTTGTATGTGTTTTGGACATGTTTGAATTTTTTCCGCAGAATAAAGACACCCGCGACAGTTAAAAAAGTGAACAAATTCAGTGTAAATCCTACATAAGTAATGATGGATTCAAACGAAGATGTAAGAACGAGGGCCAGCGCAATGAGAGATTGAAAAATAATCGCAACATATGGCACCCCGTGCTTATTTGATGTTGAGAAAAAACGAAGGCCATAAATTTCTTTTCCCATGCTGTGTATCACACGCGGACCAGCCAGAATCATTGCGCTAATGGTAGAAATAAGCAATACCGCAATCACCAGGCTCATATAAGTTCCGGTTTTTTCTCCAAAGATTTTCATAGCGCTGAGATATCCCACTTCTACCACTCCTTTCAGTTCTGCCATCGGAACTGTGTACATGAAAATAAAATTGATGGCAGTATAGATCAGCGTCACAGCAAGTGTTCCGGCAAAAAGCGCCCTCGGCAGATTCCTTTTCGGTTCTTTGATCTCGCCTGAAATATAAGAAGCTCCATTCCAGCCGCTGTATGCATACAAAACATAAATAAGCGAACCCGCAAAAGCAGGAGAAAACAAGTCAGAAATGGCCTGTGTACCGGGAAGAAAATCAACTGTGTGCTCTGGTGCAGAAAAAAAACCCAGGAGAACAAAAAGGACCAGGCAGGTCACTTTTACCCAGGTGAATCCCCGCTGAAACAGACTCGCCATTTTTAAATGGAAAGAGTGTATAATGGTAATGACGATGATGACTGAAAATGAAAGCAGCAAAGCGTTGGTTTGCGGATAAACTTTAGTAACGTATAACGCCAGTGCAACAGCGGCCGCTGCAATGGGCGCAGCAAAGCCAACCGTTACGCTCACCCAGCCACTTAAAAAACCTATTGCAGGATGATAGAGTTTCGAAAGGTAATTATATTCTCCGCCGCTATCGGGAAATGCTGCACCGATTTCTCCATAAGTAAGCGCTCCGCAAAGTGCAAGCACTCCGCCCAGAATCCACAACATCAGAATCGCAAATCCGGATTCAATGCTTGTTACCTGAAAACCAAGACTGGTAAAGACTCCCGTACCTACCATGTTGGCGATGACCACCGATACTGCGGTACTAAAACCTATTTTGTGATGCGAAGTCAAGTCTGATGACAGATTAAAGGCTGACGAATTTACAGATTGAATTTCCGTTCCATCATCTCAAATCAGGCTTTTTGTAATTTTGATTCAAAATAAAACAGTCAATTTGTAAATTTTTCAATTTGTAAAACTTAAAACCGTCAATTATGAAAATCGCAATCCTCGGCACCGGATCTGTTGGAAGGGCCTTCGCAACAAAACTAACAGAACTTGGCCACGATATTACACTCGGCACAAGAAACCCTGAAGATTCGCTTAAAAAAACCGATAAGGGCTCGCTGGGTGAATTCATGCAACAACATCCTGAAGTTAAATTGGCAACATTTGGGAATGCGGCAGCTGCCTCAGAAATGGTACTCGTTGTAACCAAAGGCGAACACACGCTGGCCGCACTTGCCCTTGCCGGGGAAAAAAACCTCCAGGGAAAGATCATTATTGACATTACAAATCCGCTCGACTTCAGCAAAGGCTTCCCTCCTTCACTTATTCCTGAATTAAGCAACACTAATTCCCTGGGCGAAGAGATCCAAAAACGATATCCGCAGAGCAAAGTGGTAAAAACCCTCAATACGATGTGGAATGGCCTGATGATTAACCCGGGATTGATTGCGAATGGCAATCATATCAATTATCTGTGCGGCAATGACGCCGGCGCAAAAGAATCTGTGAAGAAATTCCTGAAAGAGCTTGGATGGAAAGATCCTTCATTGATGGACCTCGGCGATATTAGTGCAGCACGGGCAACAGAAGCCACACTTCCGATCTGGTTGCGGGTATATGGTGCTAAGCAGACCGGGGCTTTTAACTTTGCGATTGTTTCCTAAAGGTTCAGAGGTGAATGGTTCAAAACCGAAATACAAATGTGAACAAAAGAACCTTGAACAAATAAACCCCGAACAAAAAAAATGGCGGCGAAATTCGCCACCATTTTTTTTAGAAACCGCGGGCAGCCTCAGACTGCCGTCAAACGGCCTAAAGACCTAAAGTTCCGGTATTGGTGCTTGATCCAACGTTTACTGTTACGCTATTGATGGTATGAACAGAATATGGTGACACAGGAGTGACTGTTACATTATACACACCAGCAGGAAGTCCTGCGATAATAAAGTCACCTGCGAGATTGGGAGAAGAAGAATAAACATTTCCACCAGCGCTGGCACTGATGGACGCATTCACCCCGCCCGGGATCAGTTTTCCTTTGATGGATCCGCTCAATGCTGTTTCGATTGAGCGAATGACCGGCTTCAGTGAATATTTCCCGTTGCCTTCTTCGTTCACCGATTTGTTTGCGTCAAAATCGAGGAGCACCTCGTAAGCCACTCCGGGTTGCAGGTCCTGATGCACCTGGATCTTCAATCCTGACTCAGAACCGCTGGAAACTTTCATTGGATAGCTCACGCTGCCGGTTACAACCGAATTATTGTCGCCAAGGATCAACCTGATCTGTTGCACACTTTCCATATTCAAAGAACCTGTGGCAATCATGGTATCAACTCCATTTGTGAAATTCAAAAGGTTGTAAATTCCGGGGTTGACAGCCAGGTTCACGCTTCCTCCGCTGCCGGTTATCTCAACACCCTGAATATCCACGTTCACTGCGGTATAGGGACCAGGTGCATCGGTCATGTTCACCGAAAATTGACTCGGTTCAGGATCCGGGGTTTTCACTTCTTTTTTACAGGAAAAGGTACCCAGCGCAACCAGGGCCAGACCAATACCTATTGTTTTTATTGCTGTGTTTTTCATATGCATTTGTTTTTGGCCATTGGCCGGTGTTTCAAGTAAGACTTATTCAGGGTTTGACGCCCCCAAGCACATATCTTAATTTATGTAAATGTCATGCCAATATGTTCGAAATCAACAGGATGTACGGTGAGGCATTTTATACCTAAATTGGCTCTGGAAATCATATGTCGGCACTTTTTGGGGAATTCGAAAAATCAGGCGCAATGGCCTGGAAAGAACAGATCAGTCGTGAACTGAAAGGCGAGGATTTTAACGCCATTCAGTGGAAAAACGAAAACGGTTTTGTGGTTGAACCTTTTTACACCGCTGAAAACACCAGGACAAAATACAGTCCGGCATTTACACACAAAGACTGGAGCATTTGTGTAAAAACTAAATACACTGATCCGGCGCAAATCAACGCTCACTTATTGCGGAGCCTTGAACAAGGCGCAGAAGCGATCTGGGTCGAATGCAAACCGGCCGACCGAAGCGCAGCGCTGAATGACGTGCGCCTCGACATGATAGAATCTGTGTTTTGTGTCGGACAAGATGAGTTTGCTTCCTTTCGAAGTTTCGCAAAGAATGCATTTTCGGCAAGCGACCGGTTTAGTATTTTTCATGGTGAATTGCAGGGGCAAAGCGACCTGTTATTGAGGATGAAATTTCTGGACCTTTCTCCATGGAAAAATGCTTCCTGTTTTAGTGCCGATGTACTTGGATACCACAACCAGGGCTGCCATGCATCTTATGAACTGGCCCTGGCTTTGTCCATGCTCAATGAGATCACCGAATGCGCCGAGACAAAAATTAAAAATACATCCGCGATTGTTCGTATGGGTGCGTCTTCCGATTTTTTTATTGAGATCGCCAAATTCCGGGCCATGCGAAGGTTATGGGATCTCTATTGCAGCGAAACAGGAATCAAAAGTGAACTGCGGATCGTTGCAGAATCTTCGCGAAGCAACAAAACACTTCAGGATGCGCACAGCAATTTGCTGAGAACCACCCTTGAATCGTTGGCAGCGGTCGCCGGCGGAAGCAACCTGGTGATCGTGAATGAATTTGACCTCTTTTCGAATGAACCATCCCGTATTGCGGAACGAATGTCCATCAACCAGCAGCACATCCTGAGAGAAGAATCATACCTGGGTGCGGTTTCAGATGTGGCCTGCGGATCATATTACATCGAACACCTTACCGATCAGCTCGCAACGCAGGCATTGGGACATTTCAAGCGTTTTGAAAAGGCAGGCGGCTATTTTCAATGCAAAACTGCCGGACAATTCGAAAAAGAGATCGGCGATCAGGCGGAAAAACGGCTATCACGCATTCGAAATGCAGAAGACATTATTATCGGGCTGAATAAATATCAGCTTCCAAAAAAAAACCTGAAGGTACCTTCGGGTTTTTCTGAATTAAGAAACCTGCGGGATGCACTGGCGTTGCAAATTGAACTCGAACAAATGCACCATGAAAAAACAGCGTAGGGATTTCAGCAACATGAAATACAGTCCTGGAGGCATACAAGCGTCTGACGTTACTGTGCTGTCAATGCCCGAGGGCATTGAACTGAAATCATCCTACGAGGCAAAAGACCTTGCCGATGCCAAACACCTTGATTTCGTTGCCGGGATCCCACCATTCCTGCGCGGACCTTATGGGAGCATGTACATCCGCAATCCATGGACCATTCGTCAGTATGCGGGCTTCAGTACTGCCGAAGAAAGCAATGCGTTTTACAGAAGGAACCTTGCAGGCGGACAAAAAGGATTGTCAGTGGCATTTGATCTTCCCACCCATCGCGGTTATGACAGTGATAACGAACGCGTGGAGGGCGACGTTGGAAAAGCGGGTGTGGCCATTGATAGTATCCTCGACATGAAGATCCTGTTCGATGGCATTCCACTCGATAAGATGAGTGTGTCGATGACAATGAACGGAGCGGTACTGCCTGTTCTTGCATTTTATATTGTTACTGCAAAGGAACAGGGCGTGAGCATGGACAAGTTGTCGGGTACCATTCAAAATGACATCCTCAAGGAATTCATGGTGCGGAACACTTACATCTATCCGCCGGCACCGAGTATGAAAATAGTCGCCGACATTTTCGAATACTGTTCTGCACACATGCCAAAATTCAATTCCATTTCTGTGAGTGGTTACCACATGCAGGAAGCCGGCGCTACGGCAGACATTGAAATGGCGTATACGCTGGCTGACGGACACGAATACCTGCGTACCGGACTGAAGGCAGGGCTTGACATTGATAAGCTCGCGCCCCGCATTTCATTTTTCTGGGCCACAGGAATGAACCATTTTATGGAGATCGCAAAAATGCGCGCGGCACGGATGTTATGGGCAAAGGTGGTTAAGAAATATTCACCCAAAGATCCGCGTTCCATGTCATTGCGCGTGCATTGCCAGACCAGTGGCTGGAGCCTGACTGCGCAGGATCCATTCAACAATGTGACACGTACCTGTGTCGAAGCCCTCGCTTCTGTCATGGGACATACGCAAAGCCTGCACACCAACGCGCTCGATGAGGCCATTGCCCTGCCAACGGACTTCAGTGCGCGGATAGCGAGAAATACGCAATTGTTCCTGCAGCACGAAACCAACATCTGCAAAGTGGTTGATCCCTGGGGCGGAAGTTACATGGTTGAAAAACTTACACATGAACTTGCACACAAAGCCTGGGCTTTGATGGAGGAGATTGAAGAACTGGGCGGAATGGTAAAGGCCATAGAAGCAGGCATCCCAAAAATGCGGATCGAGGAAGCTGCGGCGCGACGCCAGGCAAGGATCGACAGCGGGCTGGATACTATCGTGGGCGTCAACAAATTTATTTCCGGCGAAAAAACAGAGATTGATATACTTGAAGTGGACAACGGCGCTGTGCGGGCGAAACAGGTGGAACGCCTTAAAAAACTGCGAGCAGAAAGGGACCCGGCAAAAGTGCAGGCTGCTTTGGACGCGTTAAGCAAATGCGCAAAAAGCGGAAAAGGAAACCTGCTTGAACTATCGGTCGCAGCAGCAGAAGCCCGTTGCAGCCTGGGTGAAATTTCATCGGCCCTTGAAAGTGTTTTCGGGCGTTACCGCGCCAATACCAGGACCATCAGTGGCGTTTACAGCAAAGAAATAAGGATGGACAAGGAATTTTCAGAAGCGAGAAAGCTCGCAGATAAATTTGCGGCTGCGGAAGGGCGCAGGCCCAGGATCATGGTGGCCAAAGCAGGACAGGACGGGCACGACCGCGGGGCTAAGGTCATCGCAACCGCATTCGCTGACCTGGGTTTTGATGTGGACATCGGTCCGCTTTTTCAAACCCCTTTCGAAGTGGCCAAACAAGCCATTGAAAATGATGTTCATATCCTCGGTGTCTCAAGCCTTGCGGGTGCCCACAAAACCCTGATGCCGAAAGTGATCGAAGAGCTCAAAAAATTCGGGCGTGGTGACATACTTGTGGTCGCGGGCGGGGTCATTCCCGAACAGGATTATGAATTCCTGAAAAAGGCCGGTGTTTCCTTCATATTTGGTCCGGGTACCGTTATCAGCCGAAGTGCCATCCACATTCTGGAAAGGCTGATGAAACCATAGTACCGGTGCGTTCGTAAATACCGGAGAAATTTTCCATTCGCTTAAGGGAGCCAACAGTAAACGCCGCGGTGAAAGCTTTATATTTGCAGTACTCCCGGCACTCTGAATGAATAATCTGAAAAACGTACTGTATTACGTGGTCACCATCGGCGGTTTGTCCTTGCTGATGTATTTTATTATTCTGAAAGGAGCATCGCTCGAGGTCGGCAAAGTACATGGATTCACGCCAACACTTGAAGCAAGCAACTGGAATCAGTTCCGCGATACTTTCATTCACAACATTTCTCATCCGCTTGCGATCCTGCTTTTGCAAATCGTTACCATTATCGTTTTCGCAAGAATTTTCGGGTGGATATGTAAAAAACTCAGGCAACCCGTCGTAATAGGAGAGATCATTGCGGGAATTTTTCTGGGACCCTCTTTTGTGGGGATGTATCTGCCTGAGTTTTCACACCTTATATTCCCTGAACAGTCTCTCAGCAATCTGAAGTTCCTGAGCCAGATCGGCCTGATCCTTTTTATGTTCATTATTGGGATGGAACTGGATCTGAAGATACTCCGCAACCAGGCAAAAGAAGCTGTGATCATCAGCCATGCCAGCATCATTTTTCCATTTTCACTGGGTGTGGGCCTCGCCTACTTCATTTATACCGGTTTTGCGCCCAGTAATATCAATTTCCTTTCTTTTTCACTTTTTATAGGGATTGCGATGAGCATCACCGCATTCCCGGTACTGGCAAGGATCATCCAGGAAAAAGGACTAACGCGTACTAAATTAGGATCCATTGCCATCACCTGCGCTGCGGCCGACGATATCACCGCCTGGTGCATGCTTGCCGTGGTCATAGCCATTGTAAAGGCGGGTGCAATCATGAGTTCCATATTCACAGTGCTGATGGCATTGTTCTATGTTGCATTCATGGTGAAACTGGTTCGCCCTTTTCTTAAAAAATTCGGAGACAAGTATTCCAGCCGCGAAGGCCTCAGCAAACCAGTTGTTGGCATTTTCTTTATTGTGATGCTGCTTTCTTCTTACCTCACGGAAGTGATCGGCATCCATGCACTGTTTGGGGCATTCATGGCAGGCATTGTAATGCCGTCGAATGTGAACTTCCGCGTGATCTTTATTGAAAAACTGGAAGACGTTTCACTGGTGCTCCTGCTTCCGCTCTTCTTTGTTTTTACCGGATTGCGCACACAGATTGGACTGCTTAACGATGCTTATGCCTGGCAGATTTGCGGTGTGATCATTTGCGTGGCAGTGGCGGGAAAATTTGCGGGAGGAGCGCTCAGTGCAAAATTCGTTGGGCAAACATGGCGGGACAGCCTCATCATCGGTGCACTGATGAACACAAGAGGTTTGATGGAACTCGTTGTACTGAACATTGGATACGATCTGGGCGTACTAAGTCCTCAGATATTTGCCATGTTTGTGATCATGGCGCTCTTCACCACCTTTATGACAGCGCCGGTGTACGAATTCATCAACTGGATCCTGCCCGACAAAGTTCCAGGGGCAGATGTATTCTCACAGGAAAAATACAACGTGCTGGTCTCGTTCGGCAGTCCGGCGAAAGGAGTGCCGTTGATTCGACTTGCAAGCGGATTGGTAAGAAATTCTCCGGATACATCACAGGTAACTGCACTCCACCTTTCCCCCAGTACGGAGATCAATCAGTTCAACCTGCACGAATACGAGAAGGAAAGTTTCCGCCAGGTAAAACAGGAAGCCAAAAAACTCGGTCAGGCAGTGAATACAATTTTCAAGCCCTCGCAGGATATTCATGCAGAGATCATACAGACTGTTAATGATGGAGGATTTGATCTTTTGCTGATCGGTATCGGAACTTCGGTGTTTGAAGGAACCATACTCGGAAAAATCCTGGGTTTTACTTCGAGGATCATCAATCCGGAACGCCTGTTGCAGACCATTAAAGGCCGCGAAAAATTATTCGAACCGGCAATGCTCGATGAAAAGGTGAAGCAGATCCTGCGTGCATCAAAAGTTCCGGTGGGAATCCTCGTAGACAAAAAACTCGATCGGCTCAGTAATATTTTTGTCCCGGTCGCTTCAGTGAACGACCTCTTTCTCCTTGATTATGCCAAGAAACTTATGGCCAACAGCAATTCCCGCATCATCATCGCCGACCTCGAAGGCGCGATGAAAAAAGAGGGCATGCTGAAAGAAGTCGTGAATTCATTCGCAGATAACAATCCACAACAGGTTACGGTATTGCAAGAGCCAAGCCTCAGCAAAGATTTTCTCGCAAAGCAGGACATGATGATCATCAGCATTGATATCTGGAAATCGTTGGTGGAAACAGCAGACGAATGGCTGGAGTATACGCCGAGCGTGCTTATTGTCAGACCCTGATTAATTAGTCGAACCTCAAAAAGTATTTTTTGTTTTTTTGGGCGCCTTTCGGGTGCTCGGCTTTAGTCGTGTTGTAAACCAAAAGCCGGGCAATGGGCGTGCGGGGTCTTTTCCCCCTGCCGAGGTAAAAGCCTCCGCCGCCCAGCCCGGCTAATGGTTTACTGCCACGAGCTGTCGCCTCGCTCCCTGGCGCGGGATTCGGTATATGGCTTGCGTTCTTTTTTATTCAGTCTATGAATTACACATGGAGTATCTACCGGAATTCTGACCAATTGTTTCATTTTCCTGTAACAATTAATGCGGTAATCCAATACCTTACGTAACAATTACAGGGCCTTCGGTAGAATTTGAGGGTCAACTAATTATGAGATGTGAATTATGCTTGGCTGGTGTTGTGAGAATAATGCAATAAGGTTGGAGACGAATCAGAAATAAGAAATAAGAAATTACCATCCAATGAAGCAATTATGAGTTATGAATGGCAACTATTCGCCGACTACATAATCAATATTATTTGATTCTTGCTGAGAAAAACCACCCACAATTTAGTGAGGTTTTGTGCTCTTGTGTTTTAGTAGCAGAAAAGGGAAATATCCTCAACGCAACTCCGCGTTAATCTCCGCAAGCGCATCCAGTCCCGGACAAAGCTGCTCTTCCTTCATCGAATTCAGCGCCTTATCACTGGTCTGCAAAGTCTGATGCAGATCGCGGGTCTTAGGATCAATGTAAATAAGCCCCGTCAATATCTCCCCCTTTTCCCTTGCATGTAAAATTGCGTTGGCTGCCGAGCGGTTGTCAAACGGATCCCAGGAACTATCGAGCTTATGCAATTGAAGTGTTGATCCGTCGTGCATTTTTACTTTTGCCACACTGCCTTCTGAATAGCTGGTGGTGATCTCCTGCATTTCGGGAACAAAATCAATAGTAGAGGTCGCCTCTATGTGTTCGCGTACGTAGTCGTATGACTTGGTCGAACCCACATTGTTATTGAAGGTAACGCAGGGCGAAATCACATTAATAAAAGCGAATCCGGGATGCTGAATGGCTGCTTTGATCAGCGGAACCAATTGTGTTTTATCACCCGAAAAACTTTGAGCCACAAAACCTGCACCCAGCTCGAGCGCAAGTCCCGCCAGATCAATAGATTCAAATGGATTGACCTGTCCCGTTTTATTTTTCGAACCAGCATCGGCAGTTGCAGAATCCTGTCCCTTTGTAAGACCGTAACATCCGTTGTTCATCACAATGTAAACCATTTTCAGGTTTCGCCTGATCACATGCACGAACTGGCCCATGCCAATGGAAGCAGTGTCTCCGTCGCCTGAAACACCGAAGTAAATCAGATCGCGGTTCGCCAAAGCAGCACCAGTTGCGACAGAAGGCATCCTTCCATGCACGGAATTAAAACCATGCGACTGGCTCAAAAAGTAAGCCGGTGTCTTCGAAGAACATCCAATGCCGCTGAGCTTTGCAACACGGTGCGGTTCAATGTTCATTTCAAAACAAGCCTGTACAACGGTAGCACTGATCGAATCATGTCCACAACCAGCACATAATGTCGAAAGTGAACCTTCATAATGATCCACCGTGTATCCTAATTTATTTTTAGGAAGCTCCGGGTGCCTGAATTTGGAACGGATGTAGCTCATTAAGTCGTAATTCTCTCTTTGTCTTTATCGTTCACATGCAAATGCGATGCGATCTCATTTACGATATGATGGGCAGTTACCGGCAGACCATCATAATTCAAAACTGAAATAAGTTTCTTTGGATCCGTGCCGAGTTCGTTCATCATCAGGCTGCGCATCTGCGCATCACGGTTTTGCTCGATCACAAAAATCTTCGAATGTGCTTTTACAAAATCTGCCACTTCTTTCGAGAATGGAAATCCGCGAACACGCAGGGCATCCATCGGTTCCTTTCGCTCTTTCATCATGTCCATCGCCTCCTCGGCTGCATAACGTGTGGTGCCATAAAACAACATGGCAGCTCCAGACTTTCCGTTGTTCTTATAAATTTGTGGCGAAGGAACCATCTCCTTAGCAGTTTCCCACTTTTTCAAAAGGCGATCCATGTTGCGCTTGTATGCGTTGCTGTCTTCTGTATAAACCGCATACTCATCGCGCGATGTTCCGCGGGTAACAAACGCCCCCTTGGTCGGATGTGTACCGGGAATGGTGCGATAAGGAATCCCGTCGTTGTCAGAATCCTTATAGCGTCCATATTTCGCCAGCTTGTCCAGTTCTTCGGCGCTCAGTACTTTTCCGCGGTTGTACCTGCGTTTTTCATTCCACTGGAATGGCTCCGAAACGTGATCGTTCATCCCAAGATCAAGATCGGTCATCAGCATGATCGGCGTCTGCAATTGTTCTGCGAGATCAAATGCATCGGCGGTCATATCAAAGCACTCTTTGGGTGTTGAGGGGAAAAGTAAAACGTGTTTTGTATCGCCATGCGACGCATAAGCTGCAAGCAATACATCCGATTGTTGTGTACGGGTCGGCATTCCTGTTGAAGGTCCGGCCCGTTGTACGTCAATCAATACCGCAGGGATTTCCGCAAAATAAGCAAGCCCCAAAAATTCGTTCATCAAAGAAACACCGGGACCGCTGGTTGCAGTGAAAGACCGCGCTCCATTCCACCCTGCTCCAATCACCATGCCCAATGCAGCGAGTTCATCTTCTGCCTGTACAATGGCGTAATTCTTTTTTCCGTCCTTATCCACACGCAAACGCGCGGCATAATCTCCAAAGGCTTCAGCCACCGAGGTCGAAGGCGTGATCGGATACCAGGCAACCACAGTAGCACCACCATAAACTGCCCCCAAACCACAAGCGGAATTTCCATCCACCATAATTGCGTTCTTCACAAGGTCCCTCCTCTCCACTTTCAAAGGAATCTGCTCTTTGAAATTCTCAATCACATAATTTTCGCCAAGCTGCAGTGCTTTAACGTTTGCCGGGATCAATTTTTCCTTGCCCTGGAATTGCTCCGCGAGCAGGTTTTCAATTTCTTTGAAATCTATTTTCAGCAAGGCAGCAAGTGCGCCTACATAAATAATGTTCTTGAAAAGAAGCCGTTGACGTGGATCGCTATAAGCCTCATTGCACATGGCCATCAGCGGAATGGGAATGTAATGGATGTCATCCCTTTCGCATGAAGCTGGCAAACGCTTTGTACTGTCGTAAAGAAAATATCCGCCCGGCCTTACCGATGCCGCATCCTGCGCCATGCTCTGCGCATTCACTGCAACCATAATATCAATGCCGTCCCTGCGGCCCAGGTACCCTTTTTCGCTCACGCGCACCTCGTACCATGTTGGCAGACCCTGAATGTTAGAGGGGAAAATATTCTTGGGCGTAACCGGCACGCCCATCCTGAAAATGGCCTTGGTAAAAAGGTGGTTGGCGCTGGCAGAACCTGTCCCGTTCACATTCGCAAAGCGAACCACAAAATCGTTTACGTGAAGCGTCTTCATGCAGTAACTTTCTCAGCTTTGCTCACGTTGTAAAAAAACTTCTGCATGTCCCAGGCGCTGGTCGGACAACGCTCTGCACACAAACCGCAATGCAGACAAACATTTTCATCTTTCACCATCACGCGTTTTGTAGCAAGTGGTGCAGATACATACAGGTCCTGCGATTCCACGTGTGCAGGTATTTTCAAAGTCTGGCGCAGGTCTTTTTCCTCTTCCTGATTTTCTACAAAACTGATGCAGGCTGTCGGACAAACATCCATGCAGGCGTCGCATTCAATGCATTTTGTCTCGGTAAACACAGTCTGCACGTCGCAGTTCAGGCAGCGTTCCGCTTCGCGGTAACCTGCAAGCGGATCAAAACCAAGCTCAACTTCTTTCTTGATATTGGTAAGCGTAAGTTTTTTATCAGCGTGCGGAACAGCATGCCGCGCATCGTTCACCACTTCGCTTTCGTAAGACCACTCATGGATCCCCATTTTCTGGCTCACCAGATTTACGTATGGTGATGGCCGGTCTTTCACGAGGTCTTTGCCACTGCACATCAGGTGCATCGAAATTGCGGCCTGGTGTCCGTGTGCAACTGCAGTAATCACATTCTTTGGACCCCATGCAGCGTCACCGCCGAAAAATATTTTAGGATGCGACGAAGTGAAAGTTACTTTGTCCACTTCCGGCATTTCCCATTGGTCAAACTTAATCCCAAGGTCGCGCTCAATCCATGGAAAACTGTTTTCCTGGCCAATGGCCACCAGCACATCATCTGCAGGATAAAATACTTCAGGGTCCCCTGCAGGAATCAGTTTCCTTTTTCCATTTTCATAAACGGCTTTCACCTTTTCGAACATCATACCGGTCAAACGACCGTTTTCAGTTACAAATGATTTTGGCACATGGTTGTCAATGATCGGAATGTCCTCGTGCAACGCATCTTCTTTTTCCCAGGGCGAAGCTTTCATTTCCGCAAAAGGGCTTCTCACGATCACTTTCACTTCTTCGCCACCCAATCTTCTTGCAGTGCGGCAACAATCTATAGCAGTGTTACCACCGCCAAGTACAATAACGCGTTTTCCGATTTTAGTAACGTGACCAAAAGCCACAGAACCAAGCCAGTTAATGCCAATGTGAATGTTCGCAGCTCCTTCTTTTCGTCCTTTCAGGTCAGGTAAATCCTTACCACGGGGTGCACCGGTTCCAACAAACACGGCGTCGTAATGCTGCGCAAGCAATTCCTTTAAACTGCTTACAAATTTTTTAAAATGGGTGTGTATGCCAAGGTCAAGTATATAATTCACCTCTTCATTCAGTACCGTTTCAGGCAAACGAAAAGCAGGTATCTGGCTGCGCATAAAACCGCCGCCTGATTTCTGGTCATCAAACAAATGGATCTCGTATCCCAAAGGCGCCAGGTCACGGGCAACCGTTAACGAAGCTGGCCCCGCACCCACCAATGCCACCTTTTTGCCATTTGGCGTAAAAGGCCCCTGTGGCATAAATTTCTTTACATCGTCTTTATTGTCAGCGGCAACGCGCTTAAGGCGGCAAATGGCCACAGGTTCTTCACCCGCCAATCTTCCGCGGCGGCATGCCGGTTCGCAGGGCCGGTCACAGGTGCGGCCTAAAACACCGGGAAAAACATTGGAATCCCAGTTTACCATGTATGCCTCACTGTATTTGCCTTCCGAAATCAGGCGTATATAATGCGGCACAGGTGTATGCGCCGGACAAGCATACTGGCAATCTACAACCTTGTGAAAATACTCGGGGTCTTTAATCTCGGTGGGCCTCAAAACTTGTCCTTAGTACGGTGTGTGTGTTTACTCGGTTTTTTCGTGTGCAATCCCCCAAAAATACGCTTTTAATCAATATTTCAGGCATATATGCGGGTCAATTTTGAGGGTAAATATTAGATTTTTTGTACCGGGTTTTTCTTTTTTTTGGGCGCCTTTCGGGTGATCATCATAGATTCATCCCATATGCAGGCGCGCCACGCATGGCGCGCCTGCATATGGGTTATCTCCACCATTTATCCTGTCACTTAATATCGAAGTTATTTCTCCGTTCTGCCAAAGTACAAGTCAGGAATCCCCTGGTGGAAACAACCTGTGCGCCACCCACGCATCAAATAAGGTCGCTTCAGTGTTTTATCGCAACCATCTGAAAACCAATATGTTTTATAAGCAACATTCGAGCATCGCTTTCATGCTGGAACCCCTGCAAGCCTTGATTTTACTGGGTTTTTGTAACCTTTTGCACATTGCATACGTATAACATCTTTAAAGCTCCTCTTTTGATCATTACTTCACATAACCTTCTGGCGCCAGTAAGCCCGGTTTCTGTTGCAGGAATGATCTCCTTCAACTGAAGGTTCGGACTCCCCTTCTCCAGTATGAAAAAGCTCCTCCTCATATCGCTCGTATTCCTGTGCTTCATCAGCATCAGCGTTGTTGCAAAGGGACGCTCCGATTCATTGCTTTGTCTTGAAATCACAGGTAAAATACATCCTTCATCTTCCGACGACCGCAGCGCTTGTAAAGTGGAATTGATGCTGAACGATGTGGTGACCGATAGTGTCATCCTGAAAAGCGGAAAAGGGAAATTTTTCTTCGACCTGAAAAAAGACCGGCACTATACCATTCGCATTTCACGCCCTGGTCATATCACTCGTCATATTTGCGTGCGCACACAGATCCCCGATAAATACATGGATATTTATGACTTTGTTTTCGAAACGCGCCTGGTGCCCAGCAAAGATGCTGAGAACATCAATCGTGCAAACGAAAAAATGCACCTGCCTGTAGCACGTATATTTTTCGATCCGCGCAAACAGTGTTTCTATTACTCCAAAGTCATGAATAACGCTGCCGGCAGCGATCTTTGCAGGGGAAAATAACACTCATATCCAGGGATACTACTCCTCCTCGCCTCCCGGTGTGCCTCTGATAAGCGTTACGTGACCGGTCAGTATCCTTGTTTCGCCCGAATAATCTTTTAGCGTAATCTTCCAGGCATAAATATCAGGTTTGCAATCACCGCTGTTGTACCTTCCGTCCCATCCGATCTCGTACTCCCAGGATCCATACAACTTCTGGCCCCAGCGATTGAAAATTTCCAGATGACAATTCACAAAGCCTCCACCAACGGGTTTGAAAACATCGTTGCGCCCATCGCCATTCGGAGTAAATACGTTCGGCACATATAACATTAAATTATCGTCCACTTTAATCACCTTAACGACAGTATCTTCACAACCCCATACATTCTCCACCACCAGCACCACCGGATAATTGCCTTTGTCAGGGAAAATGTGTTTAAACTCCGAAAGGTGGATGCTGTCTTTAATATTTTCACCAACAAACCAAAGCAAATTAAGTTTTCCCGGACCCACCGAATTGCTGTGAAAAATCACTTCATCCTGGCTGGCCACAGGCGCCGGTGGCCTGAATTCGAAATCCGCAACCGGTTTCGGATAAGCCGTAAGCAGCAGCGAAGCGCTGTTTGAACAATTATTGCTGTCAGAAAAATTGCAATATACTGTGTGCGTTCCGGGGATTGAAGCGCAAAAATAAATTGCCGTATCGCTGTGGTGGGTCTTTCCATCGAATATCATGCTGCTGCGCAAGGGTGAGTTCGATCTCAGGCTCACACTTGCACAAAAAGGCGCACACAATGCATTGGCCGATGTATACAATCCGCCTCTTGGCAACTCATTTACTTTTATTTCTATTGTAGAAGATCCAACACAATTGCTCGCATTTTTAACGGTCACCGTATAAATGCCCTGCGTATTGGGCTGCGCATGCAGCGTGGGCGAAGAAGATGCGGACGTGTATGATGCAGGTCCATTCCAGCTATAACTTACTGCTGCTGAAGCCTGCATTGTAAAATCTGTTCCGCGACAAATTTTTGGCGGCAAAGTGATGGCTGGTTGCGGCAGAGGATAATCACTTGTGTTGAGTGGAACCACAAGAGTGACCGAACAACCGTTCGCGCCTGCCACTGTTACCGAATACAAACCTGCATTGCTGAGGCTTGCCGTCGCAATATATACCATCTGCTGTGCGGCATTGAATCCACCGGGACCGTTCCATTGGTAATTGACGCCACCACCGGCCATCAGCTTCGCATCGTTGCCAACGCAAACCGTTGCTCCGCTCGCCGTTGCAGGCGGATTTGGATTCACACCAATGGTGATCGTTGAAAAGTTTTTGCAGCCATTGACGTCCGTCGTCCATACAGTATAACTTCCTGCATTAACCGTTGCCATATTAGGCACAACCAGGTTTTGAGCCGAAGCACCTATGGATGAAGGACCAGTCCAGGTATAAGTGGCGCCGCCGTTTGCAATCAATTCAAGCGTTCGTCCCTCGCACACCGGCGTGTACACATTCTGGATTGTAACAACCGGCAATGCATTCACTTTTACATATTCTGTATCAATGACTGTGCATGGACCCTTTATCAGTGTTAGTGAATAAACGCCGCTTGTTTGAAGGTTATTCCTGGATGCAACCTGTGTTGGCGATTGAAATCCACCCGGACCATTCCATATATAAAATGAACCGCCGCTGGCACTAAGTGTAAGTTTGTCACCCGCACACAAAGGCGCGTTGGTTATGAGTGTCGGTACCGGCAATGCCATTACGGAACCATTGACAGATGATGCAAAGGTGCAGCCCACGGCACTGGTCACTGTGCAGGTATATGGCCCCGTCATGTTTGGCAGGGCATTTGGAATTGCGGGATTTTGCAGAAGCGATGCAAAGGCACCCGGACCACTCCATGCAAACGACGCAGATGGATTTGATTGCGCAAATAAATTCAGCGTTTGTTGCTCGCAAACTGCAGGTCCTCCCAGTATCAGCATGGGTGTTTGATTCACGGTCAGCCAGGCAAACACCGCATTGGTACATGAATTAACAGCGGTAACTGTGAGGTTGTAAAAACCACTGGCGGTGGTTGGCGATTGCACAATCATTGGGTTTTGCATCAATGACGTGAATCCTGCTGGTCCGGTCCACTTGTAAAAATTACCAGGCGCAGAAGGGTTACCGGATAATTTAAGCGTATCGAGGCGGCACACCGGCGAATTGCTGACAATAGAAGCGACAGGCGTTGCCTTCAGAAATACTGTTGGTGTTGCAATGGCTGTGCAGGCCTGCGCTGTACCTGTTACAGTGTATATGGTTGTTGCCGGCGGACTCACAGAAATTGAACCCGAATTGCTGCCGTTGTTCCATGAATAAATGGTTGCGCCAGACGCATTGAGCACCGCCTGCTGCATAATGCAAATAGAAGAATTGTTTACAGTGACAGTCGGATTCGCAACAAAATCAAGCGCAATCGTCTGCGATGCAGTGCAGGTATTTGCATCGGTGATGCTGAAGCCATAGACAAAAGTTCCTGCATTGCTTTCCGTTGCCGTTGCAAGTGTCGGTGCTGTGCCGGTGGTGATGCCTGGATTCCAGGTATACGAATAAGCGGGAGTTCCACCTGCACAGTTAGCAGTACAGGAAATATTTCCGCCGAGGCAAACAGAAGGTGAAGAAGGAACTATGCTCAGCGAAAACGCAGGCGGTTGAGTGATCTGAAATGTTTTAGTAACCGGGCAGAACGTGAGGGCATCCAAAACAAACAATGTGTGTACGCCGGCGCCGAGCAACGCAACCGTGGGCGTATGCTGCGTGGTATTTCCCGGCGCGGTCCAGGTGTAATTTTGCGAAGCAGATCCACCCGATAGTGCAACAGAAGCGTTGCCCGTGGTATAACCAAAACACAACAAGCTATTGGTGGCAGTCACGGTCCCTGTCATAGGTACCAGCGGAAGAAAGTTCGTGGTCGGCGTATAAACGCAACCGGTGCCATTGTCCTTTACTGAAACTGTAAATACCCCTGGAAACATTCCGGTTCCTATTGCAGTTGTTTGACCGGTCGGTGTCCATGTAAAAGAATAGGGCCCTATACCGCCTGAAGCTGTAACTGTTGCCGAACCCAAACTTCCGCATGTGATGGAAAAAGTACTGAAGGAAAGCGTCGGCGCAGGTTTGATGAACAAAGTTCCGCTTGCAGCACCCGTGCATCCGTTCACTGCCATGCCGATCAGCGAATAAGTTGTCTGGCCAGCCGGTGCAGCCGTAAAACTGCCGCCGACAAATCCTGTGCTCGTCCATGTATAAGTATTACCACCTGATGCCGCGAGTGTTCCTGTTTCGTAAGGACAGATGGACATGCTGGTAGAAGATATAACCGGGTTCTGGATGTATGAAATACCAATGGTATTCGATACCAGACAATTGCTCGCGTCCTTACTGCTGAGTGTATAAGTAAGCGGAAGGTTTGTGTTGTTGGTCACACTCATTGCATTGATCGGCGGTCCGTTCGTCCATGTATACGTATGTAAGCCATGCCCACCACTTGCGGTGCCGGTCAATGTAACGCTGCTGTTTACGCATGCCGTGGGGGCAGTGGCGCTGATATTTAATGAAAGCGCTGAAGGCACAGTGACAAATACCATCGTCGAACCGTTGCAACCTGCCACCAGGTAACCCGTTATCGAATAACCAGTACTCACAGTTGGTGATACCACAACGGCTGAACCTGTCATTCCCCCCGGTTGCCAGGTATAAGATGTACCACCTGAAACAGACAATGTAACACTGCTGCCTTTGCAGGCGGTTGTAGGATTACTTGCCGGAATAAGGGTGGGCGTCGTGACCACACTGGCCGTTATTGTTGCAGAGCCCTTGCACCCGTTTGCGTCTGTAGCCAAAACTGAATAGACTGTTGTGGAAGGCAGACTGCCTATTGCAACGGAAAATCCCTGCGCGCCTGAAGGAAACCAGGAATAGGTGACGGCTCCGCCTGCCGTTAATGTGAAACTGGTAAAATTGTTGCATAGCAACGTACTGGTGGACGACGCAGAAATGATCGGAACACTCTGCATACTTACAGCAAGTGATGTAAAGTTATAGATACCGCAGGTGCTTGACGCAATAACAGACATCGTACCGGGATTTGTTCCGGTATTGACGCTGATGGTGTTTGTGGTTGAAGTTCCCGTCCATCCTGCAGGCAGTGACCAGGTGAAAGTTGCATTGGTAATTGGGCTTACTGTATAAACATTGACAGAATTGGGACAGACAATGGTATTTCCGGAGATAGTCGGCAGGCATGGAATGAGGTTATACAACTGCAAAACTTCCTGCTGGGTCAGCACACGGTTGTACAGGTAAAAGTCATCAAGATCACCAAGGAAATACCTCACTGCAGTACAGCCTCTGCCGAAAGTGATCGGGAAAACAGTTCCTGTATTTATGGACGCATTGCTTCCTCCAACAGTACAAATTGGCAGGAGAGGAATGGCAACCCCATCAATGTAATATTGAACTGTTGTATACTGTGTGCTTGCCAAAGGATTAAAAACTGCCACAATGTGATGCCATCTGCCGTTCAGCAGGCAGTTGTTTGACCTGATAAGGGCCTGGTTCGAAAGATCGAGCCCTACTCCGGGTCCGCAATAATTCCAGACGATCTGGTAGGTATCGCTATTGCCGGAATTCAAACCATAGTCAAAAGAAACCCTTGGATTATTGATAACAGTATTGGTGGTTCTCGCCCAGAAAGAAAGTGACCTGGCTGCAGCGCCTGTTGGTCCAAGGAGGTGGGTTAAAATAACAGCATTCGTGCCATTGAAACTGTAGGCGCTGTTGGGATTTCCGCAACGGTCTGTTGTTAACACAGCATTTGTAACAGTGCCATGGTTCTTTCCAGCACATTGGGATCCTAAGCTTAGAATTCCACGTGGACAAGTTGTCGC
>JADMIO010647436.1_pt1 | contig 38296 bp, 36 predicted proteins | sample 8958161 | NCBI WGS metagenome assembly JADMIO01 (sample SAMN16585339, study PRJNA669376) | soil metagenome | isolation source: Crop rotation soil | place: USA: Cullars Rotation, Alabama | collected 2011 | reverse complement strand
AAAATCTCGATAACTCAAAAAATACGCCCGGTAGTGATCTTATTTCATTATGGTGAAAGTTGGAACCTCTTACGTGCCGATCAGATTAAAACGAAAGGCCCAGTCTTTCGACTGAGCCTTTCGTTTTATTTGACCATGTTGGTATGATTTAAATTAATACGACTCACTATAGGGTCAGTGCGGCCGCGACTTCAAGTCACGTGAATTCCAAGCTTCGGATCCCACTGTGCTGGAAAGCTCCAACGTTTTCAATACCTTTTACAGACGTCGTATTATACTATAAGGCAATTTTGATGTGCAAAGTTTTCTAAAAAAATATCGACGAAAAAGGCTAACAAATGAATGAGAATCTTGTTGAATATTCATTTCAAGAAGGCGTCGCTTATTTGACGTTAAATGATCCTCCTGCAAATACTTATTCCTATGAAATGATGAGGCGCCTGGATGATTTAATCCTCCAAACCCGCATGGATGAGAAGGTTCATGTCATTGTTCTCACCGGCAAAGGCGAGAAATTCTTTTGTGCAGGAGCAAATATCGCAATGCTTACTAGCGTTACGCCGGAATTTAAATACAATTTCTGCCTGCATGCCAATGAAACTTTAAACCGTTTTGAACAAACACCAAAACTTGTAATTGCTGCATTAAATGGCCATTGCGTTGGCGGCGGGCTGGAAGTTGCGATGGCTGCAGATATCCGGATCGCAAGACGCGGCGGCGGCAAGATTGGATTACCAGAAATTAATCTGGGAGTATTGCCTGGGACCGGCGGAACACAACGCCTTGCAAGATTGATTGGAAAATCAAAAGCTATAGAGATGATGACGTCCGGCAAAACATTTGATTTTGAAGAAGGTCATAAACTTGGTCTTGTAAATCATATTTTTGAAACTGAAAATTTTATGAATTCAATCCAAGAGTATGCTCATCAATTTGTTCCGCCTTCAAAAGCAAGTAAAGCGGTTGGAAGAATTAAACGCGCAGTTCAAACCGGGTTGGAACTTCCCTTTCAGGATGCACTTGCACTGGAGCGCGAACTGCAACAACAATTATTTGAAAGTCAGGATGCGACGGAAGGACTAAAAGCATATCTGGAAAAACGTGCGCCGCAATTCAAAGGAAAATGATACAAGATTCAAGATTCAGGATGAAAGGCGGTTCAAAAACTCCTTGGATCTTGCATCTTGAATCCTGGATCAGAAAATAAGGAGTAATTATCATGCCAGAGAACAAGCAACTTCCCCCAACTAATAAATTATTCATTAATAACGAGTGGGTAGATCCACATTCAGCAAAAAATTTTGTTACCACCAATCCTGCAACCGAAGAACCGATCATGGAAGTTGGGTTGGCTGATGAACAAGATGTGGACTCAGCAGTATCAGCAGCGCGAAGCGCATATGAATCTGGTGCATGGAGCAAATTAAGCGCAACGGATCGCGGCAAAATTTTATACAAACTTGGAGAAGCAATTCTTGCGCATGCTGATGAACTTGCTTATTGCGAAACTGTAGATATCGGCAAACCAATTTCAGAAAGCAGAAACATCGATGTTCCATTCGTCGCCGAATTGTTCATGTATTACGCAGGATGGGCAAATAAATATCATGGCGAAACCATACCGGTGCGTGGTAATTATTTGAACTACACATTACGCGAACCGCTCGGTGTTGTTGGGGCAATCACACCATGGAACTTTCCATTCTTACTTGCATCCTGGAAAATTGCGCCTGCATTGGCCATGGGAAATACAGTCGTACACAAACCATCTGAACAAAGTTCATTATCTGCTTTGAAATTTGCAGAGATTTGCAAAGAAGTTGGATTGTCTGAAGGTGCATATAACGTAGTAACTGGTCCAGGCAGATCTACAGGCATGTCATTGGTACGACATCCAGGGATCGATAAAATTGCGTTCACTGGCGGCACATCCACTGGAGTGATGATTATGCAAGAAGCCGCTAAAACATTAAAACGTGTCACTCTGGAGTTGGGAGGCAAATCTCCAAACATTGTTTTGGAAGATGCGGATTTAGATGCTGCCGCTCGCGGAGCGCTCACCGGAATTTTTTACAACAAAGGCGAAGTTTGCGCAGCTGGTTCGCGTTTGTTTGTTCAAGAATCTGCACACGATGCCTTCATGGAAAAATTATTGGATCGCGGCAAAAAATATGTGGTGGGAGATCCGTTGGATCCAAAAACGAGGTTTGGTCCACTTTGTTCAAAAGATCAACTGGACAAAGTTCTGACTTACATTGCTGCTGGAAAAGAAGAAGGCGCAAAAGTTGTACTTGGCGGTGATCGTGCAAAATTTGGTGAAGGTAAAGGTTATTTCATTCAACCAACAATTTTTGACAATGTAACCAATCAGATGCGGATTGCGCGCGAAGAAATTTTTGGCCCGGTGCTTTCAACAATCGCATTTAAAACAGTTGATGATTTGATCGCGCAAGCCAATGACAACATTTATGGTCTTGCTGCAGGCATCTTCACCCGAGATATTAAAAAAGCTCATTACATTGCGAAACATTTGAAAGCAGGAACAGTGTGGATTAACACTTACAACATTTATGATCCTGGATCTCCGTTCGGCGGTTATAAGCAAAGTGGTTTCGGACGCGAACTTGGAATGCATGCACTCGAAAGTTACACCCAGGTAAAAAGCGTCTGGGTAGATATGAATCTATAATTCACCACAGAGCCACGGAGCGCACGGAGTTTTTGAAAAATATATTAAATCTCCGTGACTCCGCGGTTAAATTCTTATGAATATTTTTGAGCAACGGCGCAAGCGATTTATGTCGCAAATGCAGGACGGTGTTGCCATATTTTTTGCAGCACCGGTTCGCAGACGCAACAATGATGTAGATTACGATTATCGCCAGGATTCCGATTTTTATTACCTGACCGGTTTTGAAGAACCGGAATCTGTTTGCGTACTTGCGCCTTCAAATCCCGTTCAGCAATATACGTTATTCGTTTTACCGCGAGATCCTGAAAAAGAAACCTGGACCGGAATTCGCAATGGTGTTGAAGGAGCAATCAAAAACTTCGGAGCAAATCGCGCATACACCATCAATGAACTTTTCGATGTGCTGCCTCAGCTCCTGCAAAATAATCGAAGGCTTTATTACACCATTAATAAAAATCCGGAAGCGGATCAGACTATTTTTAAAGTGATCGATCAACTTCGCGAAATGCATCGCACTGGAATTTATCCACCAAATGAAATTGTCGATCCGTTTGAAATTCTTTCGGAGATGCGGCTGATTAAAACTCCCGAAGATTTGGAAATTTTACAAAAGGCGATTGATCTTTCAGTGAAAGGCCATGTTGCTGCAATGAAAATGGCGCAGCCTGGAAAATTTGAATACGAAATTCAAGCTGTGCTTGAATACATTTTTCGCAGCGGCGGTTCAACTCGCAATGGTTACCCCTGCATTGTTGGATCAGGTCCTTCAACATGTATTCTGCACTACACAACTAACAATCGAAAAATGTCCAATGGAGAGTTGTTATTAATTGATGCCGGCGCAGAATTTGGTTACTTCACCGGTGATGTTACGCGTACATATCCGGTCAATGGCAAGTTTAGTGAAGAGCAAAAAGCGGTTTACCAAATTGTTTTGGATGCTCAGAAGAATGCTATTCAAATGGTTCGGCCAGGCAATACTTTTATGCAAGTTCATGAAGTTACAATTGAAATTTTGACTGAAGGACTTGTTTCGTTAGGACTGCTCAAAGGTACAATCACTGAGAACATCGAAAAAGAAGAATACAAAAAATATTTCATGCATCGAACTAGTCACTGGTTAGGAATGGATGTTCATGATGTGGGCAAGTATCGAAAAAATGGTGAGTGGCGAGTCTTACAAGAAGGGATGGTTTTAACTGTTGAGCCCGGTCTTTATATCGGAGCAAACGATGATGTTGAAAAGTTCCGCAACATCGGCATCCGAATTGAAGATGATGTTTTGGTAACCGCAGAAGGACCGGTTGTATTATCAAAAGCATGCCCAAAAGAAATTTCTGACCTGGAAAGTTTGATTGGCGCAGGATTTCAATTATGAAGTACTTTTTAATTTTGCTTGGTTCTTTGATTATTTTTTTTGCCGCTCGATGTAATCAGCCTTCCGATGACATTAATGAAATTGCTCACCCGGTTCATGTTGACAGCTTCATGGGAAAACGGATGGAAGCTGAAATAGTTGATTACCGCCGCAGAAAAGATCAGGACTTTAAACAAGGCTCGGATTCACCATTGCCAGCGGAGTTGAAGGTAATTTTTACAGGGCTTGAATATTATCCAATCGATTGGAACTATCGATTTGAGGGCCCTGTTCAAAGATATCCGGATCCTCAAAAAATAAAAATGATCACCACCTCTGGTGAGATAAGGGATGCAGTCAAATACGGCTATATACGTTTTAAATTAAAAGGGAAAGAATTCAAACTTGAAGTTTACAGACTTCTTGATATTGATGAAAAAAACATGCTATTTGTTCCATTCATCGATTCCAATGTAGGAAAGGAAACGTATCCTGCGGGCCGTTATATTGATCTGATTGAAAAAGATGATGGGCTGTATGTAATTGACTTCAACATGGCATATAACCCATCGTGTGCCTATGGTGGAAAGTTTCCGTGTCCCGTAACACCGGAAGAAAATCGGATTACGGTGCCGGTGCCTGCTGGTGAAAAAATTCTGCCACTTGCGAATAAAATAGAAAAAGCAGCATCATAGCGAGAGTGAACTATGGAACCCAGAACATGCGTGGTAACCTTTCATGAATCCACTGGCCGCTGCACGGGGCAAATTTTGAAAGGCGGCGAAGTTGTTAAAGAACTAAGTTTTTATCTTGGAAAACTTCACTCGACGGAACCAGAGGTTGTTGAATCGTTGATTCATAAAAGATATGAAGAGTGGGCCAGGGTAAACGGAGTTTCGCAGATTCAAGTGGAATATCAAAAAGACTAAATGACAATTGCGGATTGTGGATTGCTAATAGCGGGCTTAAAATTTTGGCTCTTCATTATTAATTAGGTGTGAGAGTAAAAATCTTAATTCCCAAACGAAATCAAACGCCTGAAGATTCTATTCCGCAATCCGAAATAAAAAAACCTATGGGGACTGGTAAAAAACGTAAAAAACTCTGGCTGGTCATACTTCTATTGGTTGTTGCCGGAGCGTCTGCCGCCTTTTTTGTATCTTCCAAACGCACCAAGATGATCGAAGTTACAACCGACAAAGTAAAAACACAAAGATTAGTTTCGCGTGTAACTGCGTCCGGGAAAATTGAACCAAAAAAGAAAGTGGATATCAGTGCAAGTATTCCAGGAAAGATTGTCCGCTTAACAGTTGAAGAAGGAGATGTAGTTAAAAAAGATGATTTCCTTTTACAGATTGATCCCACTCCCTATCAAGCCGAAGTTTCAAATGCGCAAGCAGCACTCAGCGGTGCACGATCTGAATTAGATTCCGCCTTCGCGAACGTGAAGCAAGCGGAACAAACATTTAAACGCAAAGCGCGAATGTGGGATGAGAAATCAGGATTGATTTCTGAAGATGAATACGAACGCAGCAAAACCGAATTCAACGTTGATCAAGCGCGAGTCAATTCGGCGAAACATCAGGTCAGTCAAGCAGAAGCGCGTTTAGACCGAGCGCAGGATGATTTAAATAAAACGCATGTGATTTCTCCGATGACCGGTGTTGTTGTTCGAAAAGCAGTTGAAGAAGGGGAAGTTGCAGTAATCGGAACGATGAATAATCCAGGAACTGTTTTGTTAACTGTCGCGGATCTTTCTGTAATGGAAGCTGAACTGGAAGTGGATGAAACCGATATCGGTTTGCTGGAGTTAGGACAAAAGGCCGTGGTCACGGTAGATGCATTTCCTGGAAAAAAGTTTACCGGTGAAGTAACTGAAATCGGAAATAGTCCAATCGTAAAAGGGACCGGCACTCAAGAAGCAACCGATTTCAAAGTTACCGTAACTCTTGAATCGCCTGGCGTAAATTTGCGTCCAGGATTAACAGCTGATGGCGAAATTACAACGTCGATCAGAGAAAAATGTGTGACCGTCCCAATTCAGTCTCTGGTAGTTCGTGATATGAGCGAAAAAAATTCAGCGTTGAAAAACAAAGCTAAAGAAGACCGCGAGAAAGAAGGCGTTTTCCTGATGGACAATGGTAAAGCTGCATTCCATGAAGTAAAAACAGGAATTATGGGTGATATGGATATTGAAATTGTAAAAGGGTTGGATGGCGGCGAAGAAATTATTACGGGTAGTTATCAAACATTGCGCGAACTAAAAGATGGAGATCCAGTAAAAATCCAGAAGGAAGAAGATAAAGATAAAAAGAAAAAAATCGATTTATGATCATCAGAACTCAAGGTCTGAAAAAAATCTATCAGATGGGAGAAGAACAGGTAAAAGCACTGGATGGAGTTGATATAGAACTTGAGCGCGGTGAATATGTCGCGATTATGGGTCCATCGGGTTCTGGAAAATCGACTTTGATGAACTTGCTTGGTTGCTTGGACACACCGAGTGAAGGTGAATATTGGTTGAATGGTCACGCAGTGAGCACGCTGAATGATGATGACCTTGCGCAAGTCAGAAACAAAGAAGTTGGATTTGTTTTTCAATCATTTCATCTGCTTCCACGTTATAGCGCATTGGACAATGTTCAGCTGCCATTGGTGTACAGCAACATTCCGCGTGAGGAGCGAATTGTGCGAGCGCGGCAAGCGCTGGAACAAGTTGATTTAACTGATCGCATCCATCATCGTCCGAACGAACTTTCAGGGGGGCAACGTCAGCGCGTAGCTATTGCTCGCGCATTAATCAATCAACCTTCGATTTTGCTGGCCGATGAACCTACAGGCAATCTTGATTCTAATACCGGGCGCGAAATCATGAATCTATTTGAACATCTACACACCACCGGTCATACCATCATTCTTGTAACTCATGATCCGGAAGTTGCATCCCATGCTAACCGTGTCATTCGATTACGCGATGGACGCGTGGAAATCGATCGTGTAACAATATGATTATCTTTTTCACCACGAAGTCGTTTTTTAATTTGCAAATTCCGTTTCTCAGTCACTTCGCGGTGAACCTTTAAACATATGGGATTTTTTGAAATTCTCAGCCTTGTCTTCGGCACATTTCGCGCAAACAAACTTCGCGCATTCCTGACTTTGCTTGGCGTAATCATTGGAGTCACTACAGTTATCACTGTTGTTTCCATTGTTCAGGGAATGAATCGTTACGTGATCAGCGCCATTACAGCAGCCGGAAGCAACACATTTCGCATTGATCGCTTTGGATTAATTACAAACTATGAGCAATGGGAGGCGGCGCTGCATCGCAAAGAAATTACGTTGGAAGACATGGAAATTGTTCGAAACAATTGTCCGCTGTGTAAAGATGTCGGCGCTTTAACCAGAGTTCCATCATTTATGAATCAAGTAACAATCGATGTTTCTGCTGGCCGGGAAAAAATTGAAGATCCGCGAATTTATGGTGTCACAGCAAACATAACGGAGATCGCAAACCGTGAAGTTGTGAATGGCCGTTATTTTACACAATGGGAACAAGATCACAGTGCATATTCCGCCGTTCTTGGATCTGAAATTGCCAACGCATTATTTCCAAATCTTGATCCTCTCGGAAAAACAATCCACCTTAACAATCGCCGTTTCCAGGTAATTGGAATATTAAAAAAGTTTGGAACATTTTTGGGAGAAGACCGCGACACAGTCGTTGAAATTCCTCTGACCACATTTCATAAAATGTTCGGCAAACATGAACCGATGTTTATCATGGTAAAAACAGAAGATGTTGCTCAAATGGCACAAGCGCAGGATCAAGCGCGTGTTGCCTTGAGATCGCATCATCACAGACGGTATCAAGATGATGATGGATTTGCAATTCTAACAACCGATACGTTGGTTCAACTCTGGCAAACTTTTACAGCCGGCGCATTTGCAGCAATGATCGGAATTTCGTCAATCGCATTGGTGGTTGGCGGAATCGTGATCATGAACATTATGCTGGTTTCAGTTGTTGAACGAACGCCCGAAATTGGATTACGCAAAGCAATGGGCGCACGCCGCCGTGATATTCGCAGGCAATTTTTGGTTGAATCCATATTACTGGCAGCAACTGGGGGACTAATTGGTGTTGGATTAGGTGCAGCTACGGCAAAAACAATTTCGGCACTCAGTCCCCTTCCATCCAAGCTGGAACCATTACCAGTTATCGCCGGATTATTGTTGGCTTCCAGCGTTGGATTAATCTCCGGTTTATGGCCTGCAGTTAAAGCAGCGCGACTCGATCCGATTGTCGCTTTAAGGACAGAATGAAACGGAATCTTTCCTCACTTTCAGAAGCTTTTTCTCAAGCCTTCACTTCCATTCGCAGCAATAAACTTCGCGCTTTCCTGACAATTCTGGGAATTGTAATTGGAGTGATGACAGTCATTGGAATGGTATCAATTATTCAAGGTCTGAATGACAGCATGATGGAAGCATTGAATTCAATGGGACCACATTTAATTCAATTTCAACATGAAGAAGTAATGCAGTTTCATCGCCCCACACGTGAACAACGGATGCGTGAACCGTTAAGGTATGAAGACGCACTTGCAATTCGTGCACTCGCGCCGGCAATCAAAGCGGTATCACCTGAAGCTTATAACTATGATCTCACGCTAAAGTATTTAAATGAGAAAACCACCGGATTGAATTTTGGTGGTGTCGAACCAACGTTTGATGAATGCAACAACACATTTGTTGAATCAGGAAGATTCATCAATGATGCAGATGTTCAGCATGCAACATCTGTAATCGTGATCGGGCGCGAAGTTGCAGATGCTTTATTTAGCGGAGGTGTTGATCCACTTGGAAAGATGGTCCTCGCTGAAGGACACAAATTCAAAGTAATTGGAGTTTTACAGAAAAAAGGCGGCGGCTTCATGGGCGGCTCAGGTGATAATTATGTTGTCGTTCCATTCACTACTTTCACAAAAACTTTTCCAGATGTATATCGGCAAAACGGAGTTCACATTGCTTGTATTCCGAAAACTCCAGAGTTAACGAACGCAGCAATCGATCAAGGAACGGCAGTTTTAAGACGCCAACGGAAACTCAAAGCGGATCAACCAAATAATTTTTCGGTCATGACTCCTGACAGCATGATCCAAACCTACAATCAAATTACGGGCGCAATTTATTTGGTAATGGTTGTAATTTCATCGATCGGATTGATGGTTGGGGGCGTGGGCGTAATGAATATTATGCTGGTCTCGGTAAAAGAGCGAACCCGCGAAATCGGATTGCGCAAAGCCTTAGGCGCGCGCCCGCGTGATATTTTGTGGCAGTTCTTAATTGAAGCGGTAATGCTTTGCTTGATTGGCGGCATACTTGGAATCGGCGCAGGATCTCTGATTGCTTTGATTGTTAAATCGGTAACACCACTACCGGCAAAAATTTCGGTAGGTGCAGTGATCGCTGCAATTACAGTTTCATCTTCAGTCGGACTCTTCTTCGGCTTATATCCTGCACGCCGCGCATCCAAACAAGATCCAATACTCGCCCTCCATTATGAGTAACACTGTGAGCTGAGTTACTGAGCCCAGCCTCTTTTAAGGACAGAGAGTGCTAAATTTTGAGAACTTTGACGATACGGGTATGGATATATCTTTCACCGTAACGTTGGAGGAGTTTGCATTAATCGGTCCTGAACTGAGCTTTACTGTGGCGGTAGTCATAGTCAGATTTAGTATTTGAGGTTTGCTGCAGCTGCTCGTCTCTCCGGTGTTGTCAAACTTCATCAGGAATGCGAAATCTTTCCCATTCACAAAATTCCGACCCGAAACAGCAAAGCCTCCATCAGCGGTTGCACCGACTGAATGCACAATGAAATTTGTTTGGGTTCCACCAAATTGACGTTGCCAGAGTAGTGCACCGCTGGAATTCAGCTTGAAAATAAATTCGTCATCATCTCCAGTGGCGACAAGCAGATCTCCAGTAGTCGTTTGCGATATGCGCGTGGAATCCCCAACATTGGGTCCATAGGAGCGTTTGGAAATTAATGAACCATGGGAATTGAATTGAATAACAACCGCCTCCTCCTCTTTATGGCTGGCAACCAATGCGTAGCCGCCATTACTCAAAAGGATACATTGTCCGAATGTATTGGAGTTAGGAAAAGTCAGGATTTTTTTCCACTGAATTGCGCCTTTAGTTGTCAGTTTCAATAGCACAAACCGCGAGGTTTCCGTTTCATTTCCATTTGGGCCGCCTGCCAGGAGATAACCACCATCAGGAGTCTGAAAGATAGAGCTCGCCCTCGTAGACGCATCGTAAGTCTTTTGCCAAACGATTTCGCCTGAACCATTGAACTTCATCACCAACAATGGCCGCGAAACGTTCTCGTCATAAACGGAAGATACGATGAACCCGTCGTCCTTTGTTCGAGCAATCGACCCTTCACCAAATACGACAGGAGAACTTACACTTTTTGCCCACAGGAGCTTGCCTTGTTTATCCAACTTCAAAACACAAAGACTCCCATCACCACTGACTGCATCGCCAATGGCCACATACCCATCTGTGACTTCTGTGATTTTTTTTAAGACAATCGTTGTTGAGCCGGTGATGTTTGCGGGCCCTTTAAATCTGCGCGTCCATACCACTTGGCCGTTAGAATCCAATTTGACGATGAAGGAATCGATGAATTGAAAAAAAGGACCATATATACTGCCGGCCATGACGTATCCACCATCCTCCACTTGTATCATCGCCTCTGCTCTGCCACCAGCCAATTCCTTGGAGAAAACGGTACTAGCCGATGACGCATCCGAAAACGAAATCAACGCAGTAATTAATAAAACGAACATGAATCTGAGTGTCATTATAATTTCTCCTTCTTCTAATGGTTAGTGGAATTATATTCTACAAAAATAGTACTCCTTTTGGATAGATTGTATACCAAAATACCCCAGAACTCATTCGATCAAATACAATCTAAATTCCTGGCAATCGTATCGGAAATTCCGGATCTGGCGTCTGGATAATGACCTGGCATACAATGTCGTGTCGTGACACTTATTACTGGTAAACGTTTAGCAGTTTTGTTATTAATATAATACTACATACATAGTATTGACAAATGAAAAGATGGAAAAAACGACAATCAAGACATCGACCACATATAAGTCAGCAGCTGATTCTTACGATGATCCAGCGAATTCATTCTGGGAGCGATTTGGAAGAAAGACGGTTGAACGTCTGAATTTAAAACCAGGATCGCGCGTGCTGGATGTTTGCTGTGGTAGCGGCGCCTCTGCCCTGCCAGCGGCAGAAATAGTTGGAGCATCCGGCACAATAATTGGAGTCGATCTCGCAGAGAAGCTGCTTGAACTGGCGCGTCAAAAAGCAAATCAACGCGGTTTAACAAACATTGAATTTCAACGCTACGACATGCTGATTCTAAATTTCGAAAAGGAATTCGATGCAGTAATCTGCGTATTTGGAATCTTCTTCGTTCCAGAAATGGAATTAGCGGTACGTGAACTCTGGCGGGCAGTTAGGCCAGGTGGCAAATTAGCAATTACAACATGGGGACCAAGATTTTTTGAACCTGCAACATCTGCATTCTGGAATTCAATCCGCGAAGTACGTGCCGATTTATATAAAGGATTCAACCCATGGGACCGGATCTGCGATCGTACATCGCTTCTGCAACTTCTGAACAACAGTGGAATCAGTCACGCTCAAATCGTGGAAGAAGCCAACATGCATCACATCGATTCGCCGGAAGCATGGTGGGCTGCTGTTATGGGAAGCGGTTATCGTGGCACGATCGATCAATTAAACGCGCAGGATTTAGAAAAAGTTCGTACAACAAATTTCAAATACATTCGTGAATCTGGAATTCATGAAGTTGAAGCGAATGTAGTTTACGCAATTGCCACCAAATAGATGTGCGCCAAAAAAATTACCTTTTGATTTTCGGCAGCTCGAATAGCAATGCAGTTTGAGCTTGAATCCGTTCCAGATGAACGATGAATGCCGCAAGATTCTTCCAATCAGTTACCCAGGATCTGGCTGCTTCAAAGAGTTCAGTCATGGTATTCGATTTGGAAACTTCGGCAGATTGTGAAACCTGTTTAATAGCATCTACAGCTTTCGAACTTAATTTCTTGTTCGGATCATCCTGAGCTTCGTCACCTGCAATGTCATAAAGCTTCTCAGTCACTTGTCCTAAGTTTTCCGGTGTGGTTCCTTCTTCTTTTAAGCGATAGGCCATTGCCAAAGAATATTCACCATTAATCCCTTCCCGAACTTCGCCATTCGGCTCCAAGAATCCATGCGATAAGTATTCTTGAGGTTTCACTGAAAGCATTTCGCTTTTTTCAATAATTCCATCATCCTTCAACATATTTACCTCACTTTTGCCAGGTTTTGCTTAAGCTCTTCTTCAATTCTCGGTTTGATTCGACCATTCCATTGAGGGCTGCCGAAATCTACTTTATTCAGATTCTTAAGCAACTGGTTCAATTTGTTCCCTTTTTCTTTATTTTCCGCTGAACTATTCACGATGCTTTCCTCCTCTGCTGCAAACAGGGACTCCAAGAGATCATAAACACAGCAGACATAAGCGTTCTCTTCACGCCATGGTTGTTGCGGAGGCAAAGCTTTTCCTTTTCTAGATATTTCTTCATTCGACTTCAGGATCTTATCCAAACGATCTGCAAAAGCATCAGAACTTGTGGCAATGGTTTTCAATGACTCGAAACCATTACGGAATTCCTGGTTGCTCTGGCTCAAACGTTCGTAACATTGTCCGGTGTCTGGTTGATACGGAATTTTTAATTTCATGATTTCTGCACCTACATCGAAAGAGCCTGCAAGAAAGCAGACTAATAATGCGATGATTGCAAGAAGTTTATTCCCAACTTGCATCCATGACACCCCTGCCGGCCATGAAGTTGGTATTTCCTCTGACAATGTCCTGGTGCCGAATCCACTGCGTTTGACCGGTGTAAGGATCAGATACCAAATATCTGCGATTATTGCCTTGACCACGAACATCTGTCATGACTACAACGTGACCACCGCCACCGTTCCAGGTAATTCCAATCGGCACATCGTGTCCTCGCCGCAATTGAGCATCAATACGATTTAGCGCATTTCCCCGTGCGGTTTGACTTGCTGCTCGGTTTGCAGGTGTTGTGTTGTTGTCAGGATAATTTTGATAATTAAAGACACGGCCATTTGTGGCAGGTCCAACATGATTATTTAAAGTTGTTGTGACATTGGGATCACTCAGTCCGCCACCTGCCGGACCTGGACGTGCAGTTCCAACTCCGCCTCCACCTGCGTTCAACAAATTCGATTGTTCAGTAGCGATCGGATTGCCACCAGCAATTCCATGAATTGCATTTTGATGGAGTTGTCGCGCATAAATCGGATCCGCTTCTGCACGAGTGATTTGTGCTGATGTTGGTGCACATGAATCTTCAAATCGTTGTTGAAGTGCTTCTGCGCGATTGTTATCTCTCAAATCTTGAACTGTTGATTGATCAATCAGGTCCCGATGACGCATTCCTTGAATTTGACCAGCGTATGTTTGAACGTCTCTCATTGCAGCACTGGGCAAACCGATTGCATTTCTAACTCTGTCTCCAATCGAAGGATTGGTAAGTTGATCTGCGCGCGCACCCACTGCTTTGTAAATTAGCGCACGTTCACCAAGCGGATAAGACCCGGGTGCAGTTCTTCCATTTCGCTGACCTGCATCATGTACTGATTGTTGAAGAAGGTCATAATCTCTTTCGGGCATTCCAACCATCGCGCGAGCGGCTTGATTTGCGGTCTCTTGTGTCAGGATCCCTTCCTGTCCTCTGGTGGAATCCGTTCTGCGATGAGCGACTCCGCGAGTTAAATCGTGAACTACATCATTAGTAATTCGAGTTGGATGCGCATCATGTTGTGTCCTAAGATCCATGTATGTACGCAGTGCTCGATCAGGATTTGTGCTGGTTAATATATGACGTTGCAAAAATTGAAGTTCTGTCCTTCGTTCTGCAGCAGGCATTGCGTTTAGCGTATTTCTTAATTGGGTTGATTCCGCTGCAGTAAGCCCTAAATTGCGACCCGTTGTAGCAACCGATTGAGCTGTTACCGGTGCTGCAGGTGTGGCCGATCCGGTTACACTCGCTCCAGTTGGTCCGGGACCTCCGCGCAATGATGCTTGTTGAGCAACCCCACCTAAATCATGTTCAGCGCGGCGTTGAGATGCATCACGTGCCGAAATTCCAGTAGGTGTTTGATTCGAAGTTGTTTGAGTCGAACCTTGTGGTTGCGGACCCGATCTGGTTGATTGCACAGAATCGGATGATGATGTCGAAGTCGTTTGATTTGATTGCGTTGTTTGCTGACTTTGCGCTGTCGATTCGGAATTTACAGGTGGTGTTCCCGAACCGCCTACATTACGGATAGAACTCATAAAGAATCCTCCAGAAGGAATTTGACCTGGGTGTCCTTCATTCTATCTTTTTTCGGCAGTTGCTGTAAAAAGTTGTTAGTCCGGAAAGCGTAGCATACAATGTCGTGTCATGACTCTGGTAGCCGGAAAACATTTAGGTCCGTACGAAATACTATCGCTCATCGGAAGTGGCGGGATGGGAGAAGTGTATCGTGGACGCGATGAGCGTTTAAGCCGTGAAGTGGCAATTAAAGTTTTGCCATCACAATTTTCGGCAGATCCAGATCGGTTGCGCAGATTCGAACAAGAAGCGCGCGCAACTGGAATGCTAAATCATCCCAACATTCTTGCCGTTTACGATATCGGTACGGAAGATGGCACCGTTTACGTTGTTTCGGAATTACTTTCCGGAGAAACACTTCGCGAACGTCTGGGTGGAACTCCAATTCCAGTTCGAAAAGCAATTGAGTATTCATTACAAATCGCACACGGCCTGGCTGCAGCCCATGACAAAGGAATTGTGCACCGTGATTTAAAACCGGAAAACATTTACGTCACTAAAGATGGCCGTGTAAAAATTCTGGACTTTGGTTTAGCGAAGTTTACGGATCAACCGATTTCAACTGAAGAACATTCCAAGATGGCAACACTGGATCCAGGAACGCGTCCAGGAATTGTTTTAGGCACAGTTGGTTACATGTCGCCTGAACAAATTCGAAATCGGCCGACTGATCATCGTTCCGATATTTTTTCGCTAGGTCTCATTCTTTATGAAATGTTAACCGGACAACGTGCGTTCCGGCGCGATTCAACAGCCGATACAATGAGCGCTATTCTTAAAGAAGATCCGCGCGACATTTCAGATTTGAATCCAACAATTCCGCCTTCTTTGGAACGAGTTGTAAGACATTGCCTTGAAAAAAATCCGGAAGAACGATTTCAGTCAGCACGCGATTTGGCTTTCGATTTGGAAATGATTTCCGGTGTCAGTGGAACGAGCCCTGTACCCACTAAAGTTTCGCAATCACATCCGTTGTTGCGCACATTGTTAGTAGCGTTAATTTCGTTTGCGGCATTATCAGCTGCCTTTTATGTTGGACGATCCACGGTAAGTAACATGAAAGTCAACAAGATTGTTCCAACGGAAGCTGGATTTCAGCGATTAACATATCGCAGAGGATATATTTCTGCTGCCAGATTTGCTCCGGATGGTCAATCAATTGTTTATTCCGCGGCGTGGGTGGGAAATCCGGAAGAAATTTTTATTACACGCCCCCAAAATCCAGTATCGCGTGCTCTGGAAATTAAAGGATCTATTCTTTCGATTTCCAGCACTGGAGAGATGGCGATCCTGTTGAATCCACAATTCACATTAGGTTGGCAGCGTACCGGCACTCTCGCCCGACTTCCGATTGATGGCGGAGCACCGCGGGAAGTACTAACAAATGTACAGGATGCTGACTGGAGTCCGGATGGAAAAAATCTTGCAGTAGCGCACATTACACCAGATGGATACACACTTGAATATCCTATTGGCAAAGTTCTTTATAAGACGACTGGCTGGCTAAATAATATTCAAGTCTCAAGTGACAACCAGCATTTAGCATTCATGGATCATCCAGCAATCGGTGATGATCGCGGTACGGTTAAAGTAATAGACCTTCAGGGAAAAGTAAAAACGCTGACAAATGAATTTGCAAGTGAATCCGGATTGCAGTGGTCGCTTGATGGAAAAGAAATCTGGTTCACAGCAAGCGTTGAAGGATCAAATGAACAACCGCTTTATGCCGTCACATTAGATGGAAAGCGTCGCGTTGTTGCAGCGATGCTTGGTAATTTGATTCTGCATGATATCGACAGCAAAGGGAATGCATTGATATCGCGCGATAGCAGGCGCAGAGAGATTGCAATTTTAGCTCCGGGAGAATCAAGAGAACGTGATATGTCCTGGTTTGATTGGTCCTTTGCACGTGATCTTTCTGAAGACGGAAAAACGTTGGTCTTTGAAGAGGAAGGAGCAGGAGGCGGACCAAACTATTCTGTATTTGTTCGAAATACAGATGGGTCACCTGCAGTAAAACTGGGGGAAGGATATGCATTGTCTCTTTCGCCTGATGGAAAATATGTTGCTGCCCAGTTGCCCAGCGATTTAAGCTATATTACTCTGCTTCCAACAGGACCGGGCGAACCGAAAATTATTAGGATCCCTGGAATTAATTTTAATAATGGGGCTATGCGTTGGTTTAACGATAACAATCGGTTTATGTTTGCTGCCAACCAATCGGGAAAACAAGGTCGATGGTGGCTTTATGAAATGAGCACTGCTAAGTTAACGCCGATAACACCCGAAGGAGTTGTTGGTCAGACTGTTCTAATTTCTGCTGATCAAAATTCAATTCTTGCGCGATCGGAGCAAGGTTATGCTTTTTATTCACCGCAAGGAAAAATACAAAAAGAAATTTCCGCTTTAACATTCGATGATGCTCTGGTTCAATGGACTTCGGATGGAAAAGGTGTGTTTGTTGTAAATCGAAATGCCGAAAATCCGTTAGAAGTTTACCGTGTCGACCTTGATAATGGTAAACGAACGCTGTGGAAAGTAATCACACCTTCTGATCCGGCAGGTATTGCCGGACGCGGAGTCATTTTGATGACACCAAGCGGAAACAGTTACGCCTATACTTACCGACGCGTATTATCCGATCTCTACCTCGTTCCACGTCTGCAATAACAACCCACGATGAAAGTAGTTCTATTTGGCGCAACAGGAATGGTTGGTCAAGGAGTGCTTCGTGAGTGTTTGATCGATCCAGAAGTAGAAAGTGTTTTGAGTGTTGTTCGCAGATCTAGCGGACAAACCCACCAAAAACTCAAGGAAATAATTCACGATAATTTTTTCGACTTTTCAAAAATCGAAAATGATCTGCGCGGATATGATGCTTGCTTTTTTTGCCTGGGTATTACTTCAGTTGGACTGAGCGAAGAAGAATATCAACGCATAACATATGACATCACAATTACGGCAGCGCAAACCTTGTTAAAGCTGAATCCAAATTTGACCTTTGTTTTTGTTTCAGGAACCGGAACTGACAGTAGTGAAACAAGCAAGACAATGTGGGCGCGGATCAAAGGCAAAACTGAAAATGCATTGTTACAAATGCCATTTAAAGCAAAGTACATGTTTCGCCCGGCATTTATCCAACCGCTTCATGGAATCACTTCAAAAACGAAATTGTACCGGGTGTTTTATATTTTGATGGCGCCTGTATATCCACTGTTGAAGTTATTTCTGCCTCGTCACGTCACCACAACAGAGGATGTAGGACGAGCTATGCTCATAGTTGCAAAGCATGGTTCATCCAAAAATATTTTGGAAAACGCAGATATTGATGAAATGGCAAGAGGTACTTTAGAAAAATAGTGTCGTCCCAACACTATTGGGAATGAAAGCATCCGGCATTTCACGAGCAATTTTGTGTTGAGCAATCCAACCAGTGCAATGACCTGGCATCACATAATCGGGCGCAATTTCTTTCAGGGCTGCAACTGTATCAGGAATAATTGCTTCAAAAAGTTTTCCTGATAAATGAAACCCGCCGATTACTGCATGAATTTTATCAATACCGGTAAGCTTTTGTGCATGCTTGATAATATTAATAATGCCGGCATGTCCGCAGCCAGTAATGATTAACAATCCTTTATCCTTAACATTCAAAATTGCGCATTGATCATCCAGAATTAACGGATCCGGAATCCATTGTCCTGAACGTTTCGCGTAATGAATTGGAAATCCTTTTTCAAATGATGTTGTGCGGCTGACTTCACCCGAAACCAGAATCATGTTGTCGATTAGCATTGAAGGTCCGGGCTGATCGATGATCTCAATATTTTCACGGCTCAAGTCTTTAAAACGCGGTGCGGGAAGACTTACTTCTGATCCGTCTGGAAGAACTAACTTGCGTTCGAGATATGCATCCGGATGAAGGATTAATGGAAGATTGCGCGATCCGAGCCGGTCAGCTAATCCCGGTAAGCCCATCGCATGATCAGGATGTCCATGGCTTAAAACAATTGCTTGAATATCCTGCGCATTGATTTCAAGCACATCTAGATTATGCAAGATTCCTTTTTTACTTACGCCGGTATCAAACAATATCGTTGCAGTGCTGTTATTTTTCTTGACATGAATCAAAGTCGAAAAGCCATGTTCCGCAACTGGCAGTAAGCGTTCGAATGGATTGGGGCCTAATTTGTAACGTTTCGCTACATCACTGCTGGCAAGAAGTAAATCAACACTGTTATCTACAATCAGCGTAATGCGTACAGCATCTACTTCGGGTAAGTTTAGTTTTTGCATTTCAATCTGAAATTAAGTTATTCCTCTTCGCCGCGGCGGAGGTTTTCAATGACGCCAAAATCTTCTAGGGTTGTCGTATCGCCAGCGATATTTCCGGTGCTAGCCATTTCGCGGAGCAATCGACGCATGATTTTTCCGCTGCGCGTTTTGGGTAAAGCACGTGCAAATCGGATTTCATCCGGACGCGCCATCGCTCCAATTTCTTTGGCTACATGTTTTCTCAAATCTTCTTTCAACGAAGCCGAAGGATCTCTTTTTGTTTCCAATGTAACAAACGCGCAGATCGCTGATCCTTTTATTTCATCCGGCTTTCCAACGACTGCTGCTTCTGCAACGAATGGGTGGCTCACTAACGCACTTTCAATTTCTGCGGTGCCTAATCGATGACCTGCAACATTCAGCACATCATCAACCCGGCCCATGATCCAGAAATATCCTTCTGAATCCTGACGCGCTCCATCGCCAGTAAAATAAACTCCAGGAATATCGGTCCAATATTGTTTGATGTAACGATCGGGATCGCGGTAAATTGTGCGCAACATAGATGGCCATGGTTTGCGGATGATTAAATATCCGCCTTGATTTTTTCCAACTGCTTTGCCGCTGCGATCCACGATTTCAGGTACTACTCCGAAAAATGGTAATGTTCCGCTTCCTGGTTTTGTTATTGTTGCGCCAGGCAAAGGGGTAATCATGATTGCGCCGGTTTCAGTTTGCCACCACGTATCTACAATCGGGCATTTCCCTTTGCCAATAATTTTGTGATACCACATCCACGCTTCAGGATTGATCGGCTCACCAACTGTTCCTAATAATCGCAATGAACTTAAATCATGCTTCAGCGGCCACTCTTCGCCCCATGCCATGAACGCACGAATCGCTGTTGGCGCAGTATACAAAATTGAAATTTTAAATTTGTTAATGATCCGCCAGAATCGATCTGGTTCCGGCCAATTTGGAGCGCCTTCATACATCACAGAAGTTGCGCCGTTGGCTAGAGGTCCGTAAACAACATAAGAATGCCCTGTCACCCAACCGATATCAGCAGTGCACCAGTAAGTATCAGAATCTTTCAGATCAAAAACTAATTTCGTCGTAATGTAAGCGCCTGTTAAATAGCCGCCCGTAGTATGTACAACACCTTTCGGCTTTCCAGTTGTGCCGCTGGTGTAAAGAATGAATAGTGGATGTTCCGCATCTAATTTTTCCGGCGGGCAAACATCCGATGCATTTTCCATCAATGAGTGCCACCAGTGGTCTCTGCCGGGCTCCATGTGAATTTCTTTAGCAGTGCGTTTGAACACAATCACACTTTCCACGAATGGAAGCTGCTTCACAGCCTCATCCACATTTTCTTTGAGCTTAACAACATTTCCTCTACGAAAACCGCCATCGGCAGTAACAATCACTTGCGCTTGAGCATCTGTGACGCGATCGACAATAGCTTGCGAACTAAATCCGCCAAAAATTACGGAATGAGTTGCACCGATGCGAGCACATGCCAGCATTGAAATTGCTAATTCTGGAATTAACGGCATGTACAAAACAACGCGATCACCGGATTTCACGCCAAGACTTTTCAACGCATTTGCAAATTTACAAACTTCGCGATGAAGTTGCTGATACGTCAGTGTCCGGGACTCTCCTGGTTCACCTTCCCAAATCAATGCAGCTTTATTTTTCCGCCAGGTATTCAGATGTCTATCAAGGCAGTTGTAAGAAATGTTGATCTTTCCACCCACGAACCATTTTGCAAATGGCGGATCCCAGATCAAAACTTTTTTCCATTTTTGAAACCAATCCAATTCAGATGCAATTTTTGCCCAAAATTTTTCAGGTGTTCGTACCGATTGTTGATAAAGCTTCTTGTATTGCGCCAGAGATTTAATGTGCGCATTTTTTGAAAATTCCACTGGAGGTTTGAAGTGCCGAGCTTCAGTCAGTACTGAAGTAATGTTTTCGCTCTCCGCAACTTTCTTCCGCGATTTTTTAGCCATAAGCTTTACTAAAGAGTTATACCTCAGTTAACTGAGCAACAATCATCGTTGCTGACAACTCTTCATTTTTCGCTGCGTTACAAAACCATTCCCACATCGATTTCACTTTCTTTAATTCCACTGGATCCAGCGAACCAAGATCTTCTTTCTCTAATTCCTGAATTTTTGCAAACAACGCTTCCAGGTAGCGCGAATACAAATCTTGAATTGAATCTGATTTCACCAATCTAAAATCACGCTTGATTAACATATTGCGGGCTTCATTGTATGTAAGCGGCGCTGACATCCATAACTCCCGCATCTGTTGCCGGAAATCTAAAGTTGTTTTCCAACCAAAAAATGTATCCAGGATGATGAATTTGCCTTGCGGTTTAAGATTTTTACGCGCCAGGTTGAAGAGGCGTCCCCAATCTGAAATGTGCCAGAGTGAAAAGACATCAAGGATCACGTCAAAATGATCTTCTGGAAATGCATCAGGCAGTTTTGATTCTTCTAATTGGATATTTTGATCCAATTTTTTTTCATGAAGTAACGCGCGGGTGTGTTCAAGCCGTTCCCGGCTGGAATCCACCGCGATTACATTGCAACCGCGTGATGCAAGCCATGCGGTGATTGTTCCGCGGCCGCAACCGGCATCAAAAACCTTTGAACCAGCTGGAATTTCTGGTTCCAGCAATTGAATGGTGTCTTCATAGAAAAGAAATGAATCATGTGCAACTGGTTCCAATAATCTTCGAATGCGTGCTGTGAGTTCACCGTACAGTAGTAATTCTTGTGGATTCGATTCCATGATTTTCCTTTGTGGGTGCGTTCTACTTATTGCTGATCGGAGGATGATAGATCAATTGGATCGTATTGCCTCCGGGATCATTAAAATAAATGGAGCGTGCTCCATCGCGATGAGTTCGAGGTTCTGTTTTTAATTTCACACCTTCTGATTTCAAGAATTCTGCCCAGGCATCAACATCATCCGGTTTTTCCACCAGAATTCCAAGATGATCTAATGCTCCGGGCGTTACCGATTCAGCAACTTGATGAAGCGCAAGATTGTCCGAACCGGAAGTAATATACAAATTTTGCGGATCAGGCTGCCATTCAATTTCAAAACCCAAAATATCTACATAAAATTTTTGCATCTCTTCAAGATTATTTACTTTGAGTGCAAGATGGCGTATGCCCTTTGATAACGGACGTTTCATCTTTGATCTCTAGCCACCAGTCCATACGGAAATTGAGAATTTTCCCGATAACGATTCTCCATCGCCTTTCCTACATAGCCCGCATATATCGCAACCCGCTTTTCGAGATTACTACGTAGAACATTTCTTCCGAGGGCTTTAACAATGCTGCCCTGTAAATTCGTAAGTGTCCGCTGATCTGTGACCACCAGCGTTCTTGGCACCTGCGTATCACTGTAATTAATTAAGTGAGTAATGCTGATAGAAGATAAGTACGAATGGCTGCTGTAAACCAGCATAGAAACTTGAACATAATCTTCTCCAACACGTTGTGAAAACACATGTCGAATGTTAATTATCGGTTTCGAGCCAAGACTTTCTTTGGTCCAATAAAAAAATTCATCAGGATGTTCTTCAGTTGATTTCGGATATTCCAGGATGTATTGACGAACGTAAGGAAAATACGCTTGAATGTGCTCAAAACGATAAAGGTGATCCTCAACCAATTTCCTTGATGTAACGGTTCCATCTTCCCCATTTGCAGAAAAACTTCGAATTCCTCTTTGACGATAAGCAAGTAAGCGGCTCAATAGAATTCGTCGGTATACATCTGTGAAAGCTTCAATTCCCTCAGAGGTAGTTAAATCTGGATTATCAGGAATATGTTTAATTTCTTCGGCAGTTAATGAGAGATTGCACGAACCTGAACGACAATTCAGAAATTCTTTTAATTCTGAATCGGCAAGCCGCAACGATCGTAAATCCTGCAGATCTGCATTTTGTTTGAACTTTCCAATCTGTTCGAAGTTCAAAAGACTTCCGTAATTTTCCGCATAACGTAAATAGTCACGGAAAAAATAAACTGGGATATTGTAAACCTGCGCAACAATGATTCCGAATTCGCCAGGCGCGCGATTTTCAATCGAATGTGTAACCATTCTTCCGTTTCGTAAATAATTCACTTCATCTTTAGAAAATCCCAGCATACGAAGATAAATCGGATATTCATCTGTATACGCAGCAAAGAGAAGTGAAGAGATCATGAGCACAAATATAAAAGCAATGCCCCACATTCTTTTCATAGAATCTCCAGTACCACCGAGAGTCGCACAGTGAAATTATAAACCAGTATGGAGCGCCGGACTTTAGTCCGCATCCTGGGGCGTGGAATTTAGTCCGCGCTCTGCTCCGAATGGTATGATTAACTTCATGAAAATTACAGTCGGGGTTCTTGGCTCTTCTGTCATTTGGGATCCGCAAATGGAGGAGCTGGCAGTCCGCACCGGAATGCTAATTGCTCAACGCGGGGCAACCCTGATTACGGGTGCCACTACAGGCTACTCTTTCGCAGCGGCCAAAGGCGCTACATCAGCGGGGGGTGAAGTAATCGGTTTTTCACCAGCGCTCAATCGAAAAGATCACATTTCGAAAGGATTACCTACCACTGATCACAGCCTCATTGTCTATACCGGATTGAGTTCCCATGGACGAAATATTTTGAATGTACGCGCCAGCAATGCTGCAGTGTTCATTGGTGGAAGCATGGGAACGTTGAATGAGCTGACATTGGCTTACGATGAAGAAAAAATTATCGGCATTCTGGAAGGCAGTGGAGGTTTTTGCAATCACTTGAAAGAATGGATGCCTGCACTTACCAAGCCTGACAACCGTTCTACCATTCACTATGCAACGAATCCCGATCGGTTGTTGGATCAAATCTTTGCATCATTACAAGATTCTTTGACTCACCTCGAATGAATCCTCTGATCTCTGTCTTAACATTAAACTGGAACCGTAAAGAAGATGTCAGCCGAACACTCTCTTTAATTTTGAAACAAACCTACGAACCAAAAGAAATTTTAATGATCGATAATGGCTCTACCGATGGCTCAGTAGAATCGATTCAGAAATCTTTTCCCGATATAAAAATCGTCAGACTTCCTGAAAATCGTGGAGTCGAAGGTTACAACCAGGGGATTTCTTCAGCATCGGGCAATATCCTTTTATTAATAGATAACGATATGGATTTACTTCAAGAAGATTCGCTAGAAAAAATCATAAATAAATTCGAGTCCAATCCGAAACTGGGAGTGGTTGCTTTGCAAGTGCGCGAATGCAGCAGCAATCAATTGTCTGCAAATAATCCGAAATACTGGGAGGAAAAAGGAAATGACACCATTGGCTATCCTTGCAGCACATTCGATGGAGGTGGGGTTGCGTTTCGTAAAGAGATCCTGACAAAAACAGGAACGTATCTGCCGCAATTTTTTGTCTATCATAGTGAAGTCGATCTTTCTACGCGCATCTGGGATGCGGGATATGAAATCCGTTACTTCCCTGAAATTGCCGTGTGCCATCGTGAATCTCAAGTTGCCAGAAATCTGGAACGACAAACAATGTACACTGCAAGAAATTATTTATGGTACGTTTGGATTTACTACCCACGGAATTTAGTTTTTAGTGAAACTTTTGATTTTCTTCAACGCAGCTTTATTCAGAATATTAGAACTCATAAACCAATTGGATCCTGGTTTCGGGGCGTATGGGCTGCAATCCGGGGCTGGAATAGTATCAAGCATCTGCGCAAACCTGTACGTAATGAAACGATTGAATGGATGCAGCTGCTACGCGAAAAAGATCGGGAGCGGAAAGAACGCGTGATACGTGAAACGTGAATAAGAGATTACTCATTTTCGCAATAATATTTTTTGCCGCATTAAACCTGTCCTGGCCAGGACACCATCGGTTTATCAAAACTACGGCGGAAAGTAAATTCAAGCATTATAGAACTACCCGGGTTGATGTTGCTTATTTGCCAAACACGCCGGTTGCTAAAAATATTAAACCTCTGGCTAAACAGCTGGAAAACAATTTGAATGAAGCGGAATCGATACTCAAAATCAAACTGGATGAACCGTTACATGCCTACATCTACAATTCATTCCAGGAAAAAGGGGATCATATCCGCGACATTCAACTGGCAGATGGAGTTCCGAAAGATAAAACAATCTACTGCATTTGGAACAGTACCTTTGATGGACTTGCTGAGCGGATGGAGTTCGAGGTTTTGCTACATGAAAAATTTGGTAACCCTGCGAATGATCAAATCGGCCGGGCAGTAACGGCAGCTTTTGCAAATCGATGGAATCATAAATGGTTGGAAGATTGGAATCGCATTTTGTCACGAGCGGATTTGCTTCCCGATTGGAATTTCTATAAACAACATGAACGTAAGATCAGCGAATTCATTGCAATCCCTTATCTGGCAATGATCGCTAACGATCTTAGAAATCAATATGGAATGGATGCATTAGCGGATTTCTATCGCAATCAACAACTACCCGCAGATTTTGAACTCAAACTTCAAGGCTCAAACGCTAAAACAGTTGCGGTAGTGAATCGTACGAAAACATTCACCCCGGAATTTCAAAAAGGAATGACCTACGCATTTTGGAATAGCGCTAATGCGGGTTATGCCGGATCAAAATCGATCGATTCATTAAAAAAGTTAAAGGCTGCAGGAGTGGAGTGGATTGCGGCAATACCTTACGGATACATGGAGACTCATGATTCAACAAGGATCCATACAGCTGGCCACAACATTTATGGTGAAAGTGATGAAAGTATGTTTCAGCTGAAATTAGACGCTCAGAAGCTGGGAATGAAAATTATGATGAAACCTCAAATCTGGATCTCACATGATTCCTGGCCGGGTAAAATCAACATGAATTCTGCCGAAGAGTGGGATGAATGGTTCGATAGTTATGAACAATGGATTATTCACTATGCGTTGATTTCGGAATTGATGCATGCCGATCTGTTTTGTTTAGGAACAGAGCTGGTAGAAGCTACGACTCAACATCCCGAACGGTGGCGGGAGATGATTGCGCGTGTGCGGCGGATTTATTCCGGACCAATTGTGTATGCTGCAAATTGGGGAAAGGAATTTGAAGAAATTACATTTTGGGATGCACTGGATTATATGGGATTAGATAATTATTATCCGGTTCGTAAGTCAGTGGATGAAAATTCAGACGTAATGCGTGCCGGTTTTTTGGAACAAAAAGCCAAATTGAAGGCGCTTGCAATTCGCTGGCAAAAACCATTGTTGTTTACAGAAATTGGCTATATGGCAAACGAGGGCGCAGGAATGGGTTCGCGTGAAGATCAATACACCAAATATGACGAAGCCATGCAGGCCGAATGTTATAAGCTTGCACTGGAGACCTATTGGAATGAACCATGGTTTGCCGGAATGTATTGGTGGAAATGGTTTAGCAACCCTGATGATAGCGGAATCGATGCCGACGCACATTCACCACATGGACGTAAAGCCGGCCGTATACTGGCCGAGTGGTATAAAAAGGAGCGCAGATGAAACTTTCATCATACTATATCATACTTACTACAATTATAGCATTGTTTCTAACTTCGTCCTGTGAATTCAACAACGATGATGATCCGGCTGATTCAAACTTAATCCAGATCCGCGACAATTCCTTCGATCCCCCGGTACTTTCAGTAGTGGTGGGCCGGGCTGTAGCCTGGCGTCATGAAGGTAGCAGCCCTCATACAGTAACAAGCGGATCGCCTACTCAATCACCCGGCGCCAGATTTGACAGCGGCACACTTCGAAACGGTCAAGGGTTCACCTTTACGTTCAGCGATGCCGGCGTTTATCCTTACTTCTGCAAAATTCATGGCGCTATGATGTCAGGGACCATTCAAGTTCGGTAAATATATGCAGGGCCAGAATGGCTCCTATTCAATCGCTTCAATAAAATCACTGGTCTCTGGAGCCATATTTTTTGAAGCGGTCTATATCGCATTGCTGTTCGTTGGTGATTGGCATACGCACATTCCCATTTTTCTTGTGCTCTACTTCAGTGCCTTTGCGGTTTATTTGTATTTTGTAATTAAGATCAGCCGTGGAAGCCAGGACGCGGCATCAAGCACCACAAAAATTATACTGGCAGCTTCTTTCATTTTCCGGCTCACAATTTTTTGGTCCACACCATCATTATCCGGCGATATTTATCGTTACGTCTGGGATGGCCGTGTTCAAAACGCCGGCTTGAATCCTTATGGTCATCCACCGGAATCACCCGAACTCGCATTCTTGCGGGATGCTCAATATGAAAAAATAAACCATAAAGATTTCAGCACACCCTATCCACCTGCTGCTGAAATGTATTTTCGGATTCTGGCAAAAATTTCAACAAACCTTTTAGTATTTAAATTCGGAATTGCAATCTTTGATTTCCTTTTAATCCTGGTTCTTTACAAATTGCTGCAACTCGAAAAGCGCGACACTTCCCTTTTGCTTGTTTACGCATGGCATCCTTTGCCCATTCTTGATTTTTGCGGTGCAGGACATCTTGACATCATTGCGATGTGTTTGCTGATGCTGACTATCTGGCTTGTTCAACGCGGATTGCCTGCAACATCTGGCGCAACCATGGCGCTCGGTACTTTGACGAAATTTCTTCCCGCGTTTTCTTTGCCATGGTTAATCCGAAAAGGAAGCTGGAAAATGGTTCTTGCCGGTTTAGCCGTTACTGTCGCTCTCACTTTGCACTATTACACTCCTGATTACCGAATGATTTCCGGACTTTCTACGTTTTATCAAAAGTGGTGGTTTAACGATTCCATTTTCAGATTCTTGTACGATTTCTTTGGTGCTGAGACTGCCCGATATATTGGTGGAGCAGTGACCCTGTTGATGCTTGCATTCTGCTGGTTCAAAAAATATTCAGTGTATCGTTCGATGTTAATCGTTTACGGAACGATCCTGATTTTTTCTCCAGTGGTTCATCCCTGGTATGTGTGTTGGGTGATTCCGCTACTGGTATTTCATGAAAATGCGGCCTGGCTTTTTTTCAGTGGATGGGTCGCAATTTCATATATCGTCTGGTATGTCTATCCAGTTGGCGAATGGAAACACGATAACTGGCTGATGATCCTGGTATACGCGCCGCTTTATGCGATGTTGTTCATTAGTTCGATCCGGTCGATTTTTTTGCGCCGATCTTAAAATGGATCGAGACATCATTTTGCAATTGCACAAACAAAACTTTCGGGCGCAAAATTTTCCATTCATCCAGTACTACTGCCATATCACCCTCTGCATTTAAGGTGTCATCCGTAAGTTGAATGGTGGCCGGCACGCTGACTTCTTTTTCCAAACCATGCATTTTCAACATGCCTTTGATGGTAACTTTCACAGGTTGTCCTGTTTTCAATTCTTTTTGATCGGCTTGAATCGATGTTGAATTGAATTCAATAAATGGATATTTGGCTAATTCAAAACATTTTTCACGCATATCTTTGTCGCGCTTTTCATTATCAGTATTAAACGAAGCAGGATCTAATTTCACCGAAATTTTTGCAGCAGCAATATCGGATGGATCGCCTGTAATTGTGCCGCTGAATCGATTTCCAATCCCATGAACATGATGCAACTGTGCGCTCACATCAAACGTCAGATTGGATAATCGTGGAACGATCACATAAGTTTCCGTTTCAGCAAATAAAAATGACAACGGTAAGACCAATAAAACAAGAAGCAATAAAATTTTTCTCATGGAATGAATCTCCTTTTAGTGGCCATACTCTTAGAGTAATCAGTGTATTGCATTAGCGCTTGTTCTTCAGCGCGGATCCGCAAAAATAGCAAACAGGAAAATACAACGGCAACGCAGGCTGTAGTTATAAAAGCTTTCCCCATTAATGGTAACGCCAAACTTTCAGTAACCACTGCGATGTAATTTGGATGACGGATCCAGCGATATGGACCTTTTGTGACTGCCTGACTGCCAGGCACAATTAAAACTTTCATAGTCCAGAAAGATCCTAACGATGAAACTGCCCAAAACTTTAACCCTTTTGCTGCTAAAACAATCGATCCGAAAATGATCATCCAGTTAAGACTTACCGTTCTTGCAGCTTTAAAATATTCAAACACTGAACCAGTGAATTGCAAGATATAAAGCAGCGCCATTAATGGAAGTAAATATGGAGCGATATCGATTGCGCCTTTTGCAATTAACGCCGAGGAATTCTTTCGCGAGATTGCTGCTTCAACTAAAGACTCAAGCAGAATGAATAAAACGAATGCGGGATAGATGTACTGCAATCGTTAACTCAAAAAGTGTGTGTTGATAAGAACAATTCGCCTTTGTATCCGCTTTTCAAAAACAAATAATTGTTGTAGATCAAACCAAATATGGATCGCCAGTAATAACGCCACAGCCGGCTGTTGCCCAATAAGCGCGGATGCCAGTACAGTTTCGCACCTTCCTTCAACATCAATCGGCTGAGTTGCTTCTGGCTGAGATGTTGAGTGCGAACATTAGCGATGAAGCCGTTGTACTTCGAAAGGTCATCCAGATTGGTGACCAATCCCATATCGATCAATTCTTGCCGCATTTGTGTTTTGGGATAAGGGGTTAAAGTTTGAATGATGGGATGATCCACTCCGATTTCCAGTATGTACTTGAAAACCTCGCGAACGTCATCGGCATCATCAGAGGGATTGCCAATGATGAAACCTCCCAAAACTACAATTCCATTTTCCTGCAAGTACTGCACTGCCTCGCGAGTACGCGAATTGATCGTGCTTTTTTTAAAGAGCTCCAAATTCCGTTTGTTGCCGCTTTCAATTCCCAGGAAAACAAATTTAAATCCGGCCTTACCCATCATCTTTGCAAGTTCACGATCCGATGCAATTCCGATCACTGTCGCCTGGGTCATGTAATCCATGGAATTTAAACCGTTGCGGATAATTTCTTCGCACAATACTTTCATCCGCGGCACATTCAATGTGATGTTGTCATCTACAAAAAACACACCGTGCGTTCCACGTTTCTTGATTTGCTTTAGATCATCAATAATCCGTTCAATCGGAAATTCACGAAAGCTTTTGCCATACATCCGGGTGATGCTGCAAAATGTGCAAGGGAATGTGCAGCCGCGCGTAGTTTCGGCAAGATCAAAAGATCTTTTCAAATAATGAAAGCGATTCAGAACTCTGACATCTCTCCGCGGCAATGGAAGGTGATCCAGCTCCAGTAATGGAGCATTGTCAGGATGTGAATAAGAACCATCGGTGTTGCGATAAGAAAGTCCAGGAATTCCGCTGTAATCTTCATCACCGCTGCGCAAACGTTCGACTAAACTGCGAAGAATTGGTTCACCTTCGGCCCGAATCAAGAAATCAATGAACTCCGCATCTTCAGATTCACCAATTTCACGATGCAACAAAGTAGCGTGATATCCGCCAAGCGCAACCTTCACTTTCGGTTTGACTTGCTTTACTACGCGGGCTAATCGCCGTGCGGTGCTGTACTGGAAACTCATCGAACTTAATCCCACAAGATCGGGTTCGAAATCTTTCACCAAATTCGCAACAGTTGCTCCGACGTGTTGATTCTTCAAATTCAGATCGATGATTTTTACATCCACATCTTGCGGAAGACTTCCAGCTAACGAACAGAGGCCGAGATTCGGCATCTTCATGACTTGATCAAAACAAGAAGCGTTATCGGGCATCGCCACCATCAGCACTTTCATAAGTACACTCCTAAACTTTGCGGAGGAGCGGAGGGGCCGAGGAGCGGAGGAGCATACACCTCTGCTCCCCTGCACCTCTGCCCCTCTGCAGTAATTATGCGAACATCAGCTTCAATAGGAACCGCAGGTTCCAAACGTCTTCCACCGGCAAAGCGCAACCAACGGCACTTACCACAGTATCACCTAAATCGGTGTTTCTTGAAAAACGATTGATCAACTTTTGCGAAAGTCGAGGATTTGGAATCGCAAGTTGAAATAAGCGATTCATCGCTTTTTTTCGAGAAAATAATTTTCGTCTTGCAACGTCATAGGTTCGCAAAAATGAATCATCAAATGATTGACGTTTGAAAGCGTTATCAAGAATTACGGCTGCAATATCGGCGCTTAGAAATGCTTGATTGATCCCTTCACCGGTAAATGGATCGATGAATCCGCAGGTATCGCCAACTAATATTGTACGATGTCCGGTGGTTTTTATGGTTTCAAAGGCAAGCGGCCCGGCACACATAATCGTATATATCGGTTCCAGCCCGCTAAATCTTTCCGCCAACGAGCTTTGCCGGATGCGTTCTTGGAGGAATGTTTTTGGATCGACATCGCCGCCAGGATGTTCTTTTTCATCAATGACCAGCGCTACATTTGCCAGCACTTCACTCAGCGGCGCAATTCCGATGTAACCACCACGAACCAGATGGACCTCACCATAATTCGAAAGATTGGGCACACCTTCGAAATAAGTTTGGTAGGCATATTTTCTGAATCCCCGAATTTCGCGGACCCAGTTGAACGTTCGGCCAACCAGATTATTCCTGCCATCAGCACCAACTAAAACAGAACCAGTGAAATCGAATTGTTGCCCTGCACCATCTGTACCTCTAACTCCGATCACTTCCGATTTGTCAAACAACAATCGTTCGGCGCGCACGCCTTCATAAATTCGAATTCCAGCACCGCGAGCTTGCCTGACAAGCAAAGTATCGAAACCTTCGCGCATCACGGCATAACCGCAGATTTCGCGATCCGGACGATAACGGCCGGTAAATGAATTCCCATCCAAATCATGAATCTTCATTCCGTAAATTGGATATGGATGAAGATCAAGCAAGCCTTTCAAAAGATCATGTTTTTTCATCCAGCGAACGGCTTGGGGATTCAGAAATTCGCCGCAAATTTTTTTGCGTGGAAATTTGGCAGGATCAATAATTTCGATTCTGTATCCTTTGCGCGCCATCAGCAAAGAAATGGCAATTCCGGCAGGACCGGCACCAAGAACGACAAAATCAGCTAGCATAATTTAACAAAATCGCGGAAGGTATCCGTGTTCCTTACAATCGTAGTTCCAACAATTTCAATCTGCAATGAGGATGTTCAATAGCAAATCTTGTAAAGAAAATGTAAATTCTATTGTTTGCTACCGTGCTTTCAGACTTCAAGCTTATACTTCTAAATATGGATCCTCGAGTAGTAATTACCGGAATTGGCGTCCAAAGCCCGAATGGCAACGATCGACGCAGCTATTGGAACGCTCTTGCCAATGGAACGAGCGGAATTGATACCGTCACACTATTCCCAGTTGATGGATTGCAATGCACAGTCGTGGGCGAGGTGAAGCAGCTCAGCTATGAATGCTTGCCGCCAAAAGATCGCCGGCGTGTGCCCCGAATTGTACCACTGGCCATTCTAGCATCAGAAGAAGCATTAAAAGATGCATACATCCCCTACGAAACAATGAGCGAAAGCGAAAGACAGGATGTGGCGGTTGTGATTGGAACGGGCGGAGGCGGACTCGATTTTGCGGAACGTGAGTATAAAAATTTCTTTGCGCCGGTTCAAACGCGCGTCAGTCCATTTGCAATTGTTTCATCTTTCGTTGGAATGGTATCCAGCGAAGTAAGTATTCATTTCGGATTTCGCGGTCCCAGTCATGTACTTTCCACAGGTTGCACCAGTTCCACAGATGCCATTGCCTATGCTGCAAGCATGGTTCGGAGCGGAATGGTGAAGCATGCCCTGGTGGGTGGCGCTGAAGCGTGCATTACTCCAGGCATACTTACCGGATTTGTTTTGATGGGAACAACAGTAACAAAATGGAATGATCATCCTCAACGCGCATCACGTCCGTTTAATATTGACCGCGATGGATTTGTGCTTTCGGAAGGGTCATGGATGTTTGTACTGGAATCTTATGAAAGCGCAGTAGCACGAAATGCAACCATTTATGCTGAAATTGCAGGATATGGATCCACCTGCGATGCATATCACAAATTTCAAATTATGCCGGGTGGTGATGAATCCGCACGAGCGGTTCAAAAAGCTTTGGAATCAGCGCATTTAACTACGGATGAAGTTGAATACATCAATTTGCATGGAACTGCTACGAAGTTGAATGATGAAATCGAAACGCTGGCAGTGAAAAAAGTTTTTAATAGCCGCGCACACCGGATTCCAACAAGCTCTACAAAATCGATGATCGGTCACCCACAGGGTGCGTGCGGTGCAGCGGGAATTGCCGCGGCATGCATGGCGCTAAACAAAGGGATCATTCATCCAACCATCAATATTGAAAAGCCCGATCCATTATGCGATCTGGATTATGTGCCGAACGAAGCGCGGGAATCGAATGTCAATATTGCGATTTGTAATTGCATCGCATTCGGCTCCAAAAACAGCGCACTGGTTTTGAAAAAGGTCGAGTAATATCTCGCGCAAAGGCGCTAAGACGCAAAGTTAAAAAATATTTAGTGCTTTCCGTGCCTTCCGTGCTTCCGTGACAAAAAATGATAATTGAACCTGAATTAATTTCGATAACCGGTGGTGTGTTCCTAATGGGAAGCGACACCGGAGCAGATGATGAGAAGCCGGTTCATGAAATTTTTATAAGTTCATTCCAAATTGCACGCTATCCAATTACCAATCGTGAGTTTGCTCAATTTGCGGTAAATCGAATTTCGCAGGATTCCAACTTCAATCACCCCGATCAACCTGCAACGAGCGTGAACTGGTTTGATGCTGTTGGGTATTGCGAATGGCTGAGCGGACAAACTGGCAAATTCTATCGATTACCAACTGAAGCTGAATGGGAATTTGCTGCAACCGCCGGAGATTCAAAAAATGTTTATCCCTGGGGAACTCAGGATTGGCAGCAAAGACCTGAATTGCATTCCCGATTCCAAAACTGCCCGGAACGCGTTGGATTATTTAAACCCAATCCGCTTGGAATTCATGACATGGGAATGAATGTTCATGAGTGGTGCAGTGATTGGTATGGACGCGATTATTATTCCGAATCACCACGCGAGAATCCCAAAGGTCCTTTGAACGGCGAGCGGCGCTCTTCACGCGGTGGATCGTGGCGGCATCAAATTAAAATTACACGATGTGCAGCCCGCAGTTCGATTCCGCCAAATATGCGATATGCGGATTACGGTTTTCGGGTAGTGATATGATCGGCGCACCAATCATAATAAGTTATGAGTCGTGCGCTCATGTTAAATAGCAGGTATGTCCAGGCCCATTGCAGGATCACAAAAATCCGATTGCGAAATCCGATCAGAAAAAAAATGTGAATCGCCAGCCAGCCGATCCAGGCAATAAATCCGGAGAACTTTAATTTCCCAACATATCCAACTGCAGCAGAACGTCCAATGGTTGCAATGTTCCCTTTGTCCCAATAAACAAACGGTTTGATGCTCTTCCCTTTCAACTTCGCTCGAATTGCTTTCGCTGAATATTGCCCCATTTGAATTGCTGCCGGTGCGACACCTGGAACTTGCTTCCCTTCCGCATCCACAACTGCTGCCAGATCACCAATCACAAAAATTTCAGGATGCCCTTGAATCGTTAGATCAGGATTTACTTTTACGCGTCCGGAACGATCGGTAGGAATTCCAAAAGCTTTCCCCAATGAGGATGCCGCAACTCCTGCTGCCCAAAAAATCGATTCGGTTTCAATTTTTTCGTCACCAATATGAACCGCACCTTTTTCAACATTTGTAACCAAGGCATTGGTGCGAACTTCAACCCCCCGTTTTTCTAATTGCTTTTTTGCGCTCGCCGATAATTCTGGCGGATATGCCGGAAGTACTCTGGCACCTCCTTCCAGCAAAATCACTTTCGCTTCACCGGGATTAATGTTCCGGAACTCTTTTGAAAGTGCCAGCCTTGAAACATCAGCCATGGTGCCTGCGAGTTCGACACCGGTTGGACCTGCACCTACAATTACAAATCTCATCAATGCTTCACGACGTTTCGGATCTGATTCTTTTTCCGCTTGTTCAAATGCCATCAAAAACATCCGCCTCATATCGATTGCATCTTCCAAAGATTTCAACCCCGGCGCTACATGCTTCCATTCATCATGGCCAAAGTAGGCATGAGTCGCTCCGGTTGCTACGATCAAATAATCGTAAGTAACAAAACCATCACTGAGTTGGACGCGCCGGTTTTCTAAATCAATGGTTTCAGCGGAAGCCATCAACACGTGGATGTTTTGGAAATTTCGGAAAATATGACGGATCGGTTGGGCAATATCACCGGGTGAAACAGCTGCAGTTGCTACCTGATACAACAGCGGTTGGAAAAGATGATGATTGCTGCGATCAATGATGGTTATTCGAACAGGGGCGCGGGCCAGATTCTTAACTGCATATAAACCACCAAAGCCTGCCCCGATTACAACAACGTGAGGATTACTGTTTGCTTGTGGATGTTTGATCTCGTTCAACATATGTTCAAGTTTATAATAAAGTTACTTTTAGTCACGGAAACGGGGAATTCACTGAAATAAAATGGAAGTTAAAAAAATAAACGATTATTTGTGGGAGATTCCGAAAACTGGCGGAATGCGGGTTCCTGGACGCATTTATGCGAGCCAGGAATTTATGGATGCAATCAAGCAAGAAGATTCGTTGAAACAAGTTGCCAACGTTGCTCATCTGCCCGGAATCGTGAAGTATTCAATCGCAATGCCCGATATCCATTTAGGTTATGGATTTCCAATCGGTGGTGTTTGCGCCACAGATCCACAGGATGGCGGTGTGATCTCCCCTGGCGGTGTGGGATATGACATCAACTGCGGAGTGCGGCTGGCACGAACAAATTTGAAAGAAGAAGATGTACGCGAGAAAATGCATGATATCGTACGCAATCTTTTTCATCATGTTCCGTCCGGTGTTGGATCGGAGAGTGCTTTTAAGAAATTAAGCAAAAAAGAATTGCGCGAAGTTTTGTTGAAAGGTGCGCGTTGGGTCGTGGAACGTGAAATGGGAACAGAAGAAGATCTTGCACGCACGGAAGAATATGGCTGCTTGAAAAATGCAAATCCAGATGTTGTTTCCAACGAAGCGATGGAGCGTGGCGGAGATCAGTTAGGATCGCTGGGATCTGGAAATCATTTTTTGGAACTCGATATTGTTGATGAAATTTTTGATGAAGATGTAGCGGAAACGCTGGGACTGATCGAAGGGAATCTGTGTGTGTTTATTCACAGCGGCTCCCGCGGACTGGGACATCAAGTTTGTCAGGATTATTTGCGGACGATGCAAACCGCAATGAAGCATCACAACATCCAGGTTCCGGATTTACAACTTGCATGTGTGCCGGTGGAATCAGCCGAAGGCAAAAATTATCTTGGTGCGATGTCAGCGGCAGCAAATTTTGCATGGGCGAACAGACAAACCATGATGCATTATGCAAAGAAATCGATTGCTGAATCGATGAAGATGTCTGAAGCAGAACTTGGTTGGCGGATGGTTTACGATGTTTGTCATAACATCGCAAAGTTTGAAACGCATGGCGTGAATGGAAAAGAAAAGCAATTGTGCGTGCATCGCAAAGGAGCAACGCGAGCATTTCCACCCGGACACGATCAACTTCCGGAAGTCTACCGCCAGCTGGGACAGCCTGTTTTGATTCCGGGCGATATGGGAAATGCATCATACGTGCTGATCGGAACGGCACGTGCCATGGATGAAACGTTTGGGAGTTCGTGCCATGGCGCGGGTAGAGTTCAAAGCAGGAAGAAAGCAATGGAATCAGCGCGGGGCCGTAACATCATTCATGAAATGAAAAAGAAAGGCATCACCGTAATGGCGCGTGGAATGCGAACTGTTGCTGAAGAAATGCCGGAAGCTTACAAAAATGTTCATGCCGTTGTGGATGTGATGCACAACGCCGGCATCAGCCGTAAAGTCGCGCGGCTGCGTCCGATTGGTGTTGTGAAAGGCTGATCATCAACACGACATTCCTGAATGAGGAAAATATTTTAACCAGAACTTTTCTTTCTAACTATTTTCGGGAATTGCGTGGTCCTTTGATTTTCGCAGTATCAACTTTCATATTCGGCCTTCTCTTTGGCATTTCCAATCCTAAGTATTTCGCCGTTTTCATTGGAGTTATAAAAAATATGGGAATCGATTTGTTACAGCATGGCCGCCTTTACGCAGCGGTGTCCATACTCGCTCACAATCTGATGGCCTCTTATATTCTCATCATCAGTGGAGTGCTGTTCGGTCTTTTTCCGGCAGTTGCGTTAGCCTTAAACGGCGCTGTGGTAGGAGCTGCCATCCGTTACACCGGCAGCGATGCGTCCCGATTGCTTCTGCATCTTGTTCCTCATGGTGTATTCGAACTTCCGGCGTTCTTTATTAGCGCCGCCATCGCACTTCATTGTGGTAAGGCCAGCATCCAGTGGCTCGGGTTTAAAGAGATTAGCGCGAGGTGGCGTCAGGGTACACGCGTTTTCCTTGTCATCGTCTTCCCTCTTCTGGTTATAGCCGCTTTCATCGAAGCATTCATCTCGGCATCTCTTCCCAAGTAAGCGGGGCTTCGCTCGCAACATCATAAGTTTTTATCGATGCGTTAAATCTTTACAACGTAAAGATATTTAAGAATGTGCAAATGACATTGAAAACGCTGGGCGTTCTACTGCAGACGAGCCGCCGCTGATTCAGTCAGGGTCTTTAGTTTCTCCGCATCGATGGTTATTTTCGATGAAGCGGAAGTCATGACCAGCATTCCCTTAACAACAGTGGCACAACTGGTCATCGGCGAACCGTTATCCTCCCCAGCCGGTGGAGTCAGCAATGAGCAGCTTATGTTTTCGAAATCCTTTTTATCGTATTTCCAGCCTTGCCCTTTTAAAACATCGTAAACGTTGTTCATTTCATCCAATACCTGTCGCGTACTCTGACTGGCCGCTGGCACTTTTCCTACCATTAAGGTGAAAACCCCACCGGTGATACTCCACGAACATGCTTTCATCTGTGTCTTGCCAGGCATGTCTCCTTCTTTTGATTCGCCGACTTTTCCAATCGCTGCACTAATCTGATCCGCAGTTAAAAGCGTGCAGGGATGTGATGCAGGGTCTGTTTGCGCGCCGGATTGTCCTGATGTGATAAACAAAACCAAAATTGCAAAGCTTATTACACGATAGAACATCATCACCTCCAGAGGAACACCGGTAAGTAATAATACAAAGCTGTGACCCTCCGAACAATCTAGCGAACTCTAATTAACTCCACCACCAGGGAAAATGATCGCTGTTCAATTGATACTTCGAACATCATCGTGCAATGAATTAGTACAACAAAAAGTTTACTGGTAAAATTACATTAGTAAAAGCGAATGGATAGATACCATCAGGGGCCTTATCAGCATATGAGCTTTTCGGGCTTCCCTGGTTTACTCCT
>JADMIO010826400.1_pt1 | contig 38297 bp, 34 predicted proteins | sample 8958161 | NCBI WGS metagenome assembly JADMIO01 (sample SAMN16585339, study PRJNA669376) | soil metagenome | isolation source: Crop rotation soil | place: USA: Cullars Rotation, Alabama | collected 2011 | reverse complement strand
CTTTCCCGAAACGGCCCCCCGCGCGGGCCGCAGCGGCGCGGCCCGCGCCTAGGCCGCCGCCTGGACGCCCGCCATCTGCCGGCAGCTCTCGGCGCAACGCCGGCAGGCTTCGACGCAGGCGTCCATCTGCTGGTCGCCGTGGCTCATCGAGGCGCAGTCGTCGGCGCAGGCCTCGCAGACCGCGGCGCAGGCCGCGCAGGTCTCCACATGCAGATTGGAGCCGCGCAGCATGAAGTCGGCGCTGGTGGCGCAGATCTGCGCGCAATCGATGAGCAGGGTGATGTGGCCCGGCTCGGCATGATGCCCGCCGCGGCCGAGGCAGTGCTTCAGCGTCTCCATGCAGATCCGGTGGCACTCCAGGCAGTTGGCGATGCATTGCTGCATCTCCTCGGTGTGCGATCCGGCGTGGTGGCGCTGAGGCTGCTTCATGGCTGTCCTCCGTTCGCTTCCGGTTCGGCCAATGCCCCTGCGACGGCGGGAGTTCCGTCGTCGGGGCGGGGCACGGGCCCGCTGCCGTCGAAGGCGTACCAGTCCGAATAGCGCCGGACGTAAGCCGTGTGCGACACCAGGCCGGCGTCTTCGCGCCAGAGATGGAGCTGGTAAGCCGGCGGTTCCAGCACCAGGGCCGAGGGGCCCGCCGCGCGGAGGTCGAGGGCGACCTGGTGCACGACGCTGGGCGCGACGCTGGCGATCGTCCCGCCAAGCCGGAACTGGACCGGCCTGTGGATGTGGCCGCAGAGGATGCGCTCGATCTGCGGATGGCGCGCGACGACCTCGGCGAAACCCTCCCGCCCGTCCAGGCCATAGCGGTCCATGAAGGCGATTCCCGTCGCGAAGGGCGGGTGATGCATGAAGACGATCGCCGGCCGTCCCGGAGCCTCGGCCAGGCGGGCGTCGAGCCAGGCGAGCCGCTGCGCGCACAGCATTCCCCGTCGCGACCCCGCAATCACCGTGTCAAGCGCGACAAGGCGAATGGGATGGTCCTCGACGACGTAGTGGAGGAAATCGCCGTCCCGGGGCAGATAACGGTGCTCCGGCAGGCTGCGCCGCATCGCCTCGCGGCTGTCGTGATTGCCGGGGATCACGTAGATCGGCATCGACAGCGGTCGCAGCAGCGCCCGCAAGGCCTCGTACTCCTCGTCGGCCCCGGCCTCCACCAGATCGCCGGTGATGAGCATCACGTCGGGCGCCGGGTGAAGGGCGCCGATCGCCGCGACGGCATCGGCGAGCATCGGGTTGGTCTCGACGGTGTTGGCGACCCGCTGCCCGGCTCGCCGGATGTGGGTGTCGGTGATCTGCGCAATCAGCATCGGGTGCTCCATGAGTGAGCGACGGGCATCCCTCGTTGGCGCCTGCGCCAGGGTTCACCATATCCTCCGCTCCGGGGGAAGCCTCGCTTCCCCGAGACCAGCGAAAGGCGAAGGCAGCATGGACGGTGGTTTCGTCCTGCTTGGCGGCGAGGTGCCGCTGAGCATGGGCGGCACGGGCGCCGCGCCCCCAGACACGGAACTCTTCGATGCCTACTCCCGTGCCGTGATCGGCGCGGTCGAGAAGGTCGCCCCTGCGGTGGTGCACCTGCAGGTGACCCTCGCGCGGCGAGGACGCGGCGATGGTGGACAGGAGCCGCAGGGCACGGGCTCCGGCGTGGTCTTCACCCCCGACGGCTTCCTGCTGACCAACAGCCACGTCGTCCACGGCGCGACGGCGATCGAGGCGCGGCTGAACGACGGCCGCAGCATGCCGGCTTACGTCGTCGGCGAAGACCCGGCCACCGATCTCGCCGTGCTGCGGATCCACGAGCCGATCGCCGGCTGGGCGGCGCTCGGTGATTCGCGCGCGATCCAGGTCGGCCAGCTCGTGGTCGCCATCGGCAACCCGCTTGGCTTCGAGTGCTCGGTGACCGCCGGCGTGGTGAGCGCCCTGGGGCGTTCGCTGCGCAGCCAGTCGGGCCGCCTGATCGACGACGTGCTGCAGACCGACGCGGCGCTGAACCCCGGCAATTCCGGCGGGCCGCTGGTCACCGCGCGGGGTGAGGTGATCGGGATCAACACGGCGCTGATCCGCGGGGCGCAGGGTCTCTGTTTCGCGATCGCCAGCAACACCGCGGCCTTCGTGGTCGGCGAGATCCTGCGCCACGGCAAGGTCCGGCGCAGCGTGATCGGCGTCGCCGGACAGAACGTCAGGCTGCCGCGCCGGTTCGTCCGCTTCCATGGCCTCGCCGGCGAGGGCGGCGTGCGCATTGCCTCGCTGGAGCCGAACAGCCCGGCCGCGGCCGCCGGGCTGCTCCCCGGCGACGTGCTGGTGCGGGTCGAGGGGGCGGCGATCCACGGCATCGACGACCTGCACCGCTGGCTGACGGCCGAGCGGATCGGCGTCGCGAGCACGGTGGACGCGCTCCGCGGGACCGAGCTGCGCAGCTTCAGCGTGATCCCGCAGGAGCGGACGGGCGCCTAGCGAACGATCGTCGGACGCGGGCGGGGTCGACGGGAACAGCCGGGCGCGGTAGGAATTGTTAAGTCCATTGTCGCGCTGCCACCGGAGACGGGGATGCCCAACTTCAGCCAGCCTTGCCGTTCTCAGCCGCGGCGCCCAGCCGGCGCGGCCGTCACCATCGCACTGGCCGTTCTGTTCGCGGCGGTCGCGGCCGGCAGCTTCGCCCCGCCCGCGACGGCGGCAGCGATGCAGGAGCAGTGCCGGCAGCCCGATCCACCGCGGATTCCGCGGGGCGCCTCCGTGCAGCGGCGCGAGATGGAGGACGCCCAGCGCGCCGCGGACGACTATTTCCACGCCGTCCGGATCTACGTCGACTGCCTCGAGCGGGCCATCCGCAGCGCCAACGAGAGCGCCGACAAGGTCGAGCAGGAGCTCACCCGGCAGACCGACATCTACAACTCGCAGTAAGCTCAGTCGTCATGCCCGGGCTTGATCCGGGCATCCAGGCCTGCGGTACAGCATCTGCTTTGAGCGCCCCCAAGCACATCCGGGGCGCTCCGCTTAGACCAGTCTAGAGTCTACCGCTCGGTCGCGCTTCGCCCTCGGCCGCCGTCACAAGGCGGTGATGAAGGCCTGCAAGAGGGCACTTTTCCGCTCCCGTTGGATGGCTAGGTCAAGCCCGCGACGATGACCGGCGGGCTCGGGAACACTGAACCGTGCAGCCGTTGATCGAGCTGGCGACGGAGTGGTGACGCGGACCGCCTGCGCGAGGGGCTACTCCCACTCGATGTGGGGCAGCTTGGCGATTGGGATGGCGGCGAAGCCGAGGAAGGGGCCGACGGTCACCGTCTGCTCCTGGATCGTCAGCGGGATCTTCATCTCGGCGGCACCGCCGCCGGTCGGCACGCGCGACAGGGCGTTCATGGCGATCCGCACGAGCCGGCCCTGGCCGGACGGGATGACGCCGCGTTTGATCAGGGCGTCGACGAGCGCCATGTGCCCGCTCACCGTCGCGCTCATCGCCCCCTCGGGCTGCATCGCCGCGTCGAGGGCGAAGGTGCCGTCGCCCCTCAGCTTGAGGTCGCCCCAGACCGCTTCCAGGCGCCTCAACTCCACCGTGCCGCTGGCGTCGCGCCAGGTCGCCAGGCTCTCCCGCGGCGGCCCCGGCGGGATCGGGCCGAGGACTTCGCCGGCGACGGCGACGCGGTCGATCTTGGCGCCGAGCGGCGGGATCGGCGCCGGCAGGGTGACCTCCTCGACGACGACGTCGAAGCCGAGGTCGCCGATGGCGTTCGGCGCTCCCGACGGGGAGGGGAGGCTGCGCAGGCTGCCGACCGCGGAACGTACGGCCATGCTGCCGCCGATGTCCGGCCGCAGCAGCAGCTGGCCGAGGTTGATGCGGCCCTGCTGGATCCGGCGGTTCACGCCGAAGTCGAGCTGAAGGCCCGCCTCGGCGGTTTCCGCCACCGCCGAGCGGGTGCCGCGCACGTCCTTCCAGCTGACCGCATGCCGGCCGGGGAATCGCGCCTCGACCCGCGTGAGATCCCAGGAATCGGCGTGGGCGAACAGGGTCGGCCCGGTCCACTGCCACGCCCCGCCCGGCGCGACCACGACCGGGTGATCGAAGCTCGCATCGAATGCCAAGGGATAGCCGGTGATGCGCGGCTCGCCGAAGCTGATCTGGAACCCCCGGGACCGCTGCGCCTCCGCCCATTTGCCGATCCCCTCGGCGATGCGGTCGGCGACGTAGAGCCAATAGATGCTGTAGCCGCCGAGGACGAGCAGAATCCCGGCGGCGATGATGATGAGCGTGCGTTTGCGCATGCGGTCTCCTTCTCGCGGGCGACTCTACCCGGTCGCACCGGCGGCGGCGAGCGCGAGGGTTGTCCCCGTGCTTTGCGCCGGTAAGATGGCGGCCCTCGTCAGCCTTCCTTCCCCATGTCCGCTTCGTCCGCTCCTTCCGGCGCCCGTGCGCCCTGGCAGGCCGCCATCCCTGGCGTCTTCGTCCTGCTGTGGAGCCTCGGCTTCGTCTTCGCCAAGCTCGGCATCCGGTACGCCGAGCCCTTCACCTTCCTGTTGCTGCGCTTCAGCAGCGTCGCCGTGCTGATGGCAGGCGTGGCGCTGGTGACCCGCGCGCCCTGGCCGCGCTCGGCCGCCGAGGTCGGCCACATCGCCGTCGTCGGGCTCTTCCTGCATGCGATCTATCTCGGCGGCACCTATGCCGCGATCGCGCTGGGCGTCTCCGCCGGCGTTGCCTCGCTGATCGTCGGCTTGCAGCCGCTGTTGACCGCAACCCTCGCCGGCCGCCTGCTCGGCGAGCGGGTCGGTGCACGCCAGTGGCTCGGGCTGCTGCTCGGCTTCGCCGGCGTGGTGCTGGTGCTGTGGGAAAAGCTCGGCGTCGGCGAAGGCGCGCTGCTCGGCTACGGCTTCTCGCTGCTGTCGCTCCTCGGGATCACGATCGCGACGCTCTACCAGAAGCGGTTCTGCGCCGACATGGACATGCGCAGCGGCGCGGTCATCCAGTACGCCGCGGCGACCCTCGCCACCGGGGCCGTCGCCTTCGGCTTCGAACGCGTCGAGGTGCGCTGGACGCCGGAGCTGATCCTCGCCCTGGCGGGCCTCGTGCTGCTGCTGTCGGTCGGCGCCATCAGCCTGCTCAACTGGCTGATCCGCCACGGCGCCGCCTCGCGGGTCGCCAGCCTTTTCTACCTGGTGCCGCCGCTGGTGGCCCTCGAGGCAGCCATCCTGTTCGGCGAGCGCCTCGGCATGCCCGCGCTCCTCGGCATGGGCATCGCGGTGGCCGGCGTCGCGCTGGCGATCCGGCCCAGTGCCGCGCAGCCGCTCGCCGATTGACGGGGTAGCCGAGATTCGTAGGGGCGACTGGCGGAGCGACCGGCAGGTCGCCGGCGTCACTGGCGGGCACCTGCGGCCCACATGCGGGCGACCTGCCGGTCGTCCCTACGGCTCCCCGCCGGCGGCCCGGTTCTCTACCCGCACTTGCTGTAGCCGCAGGTGGTGCAGAGGTCGCAGCCCTCCTGGCGGATCAGCGAGGGCATGCTGCATTTGGGGCAGCTGCGCAGGCGGGCGGTGCCGTCCAGGATCGGCGCGTGGGTGGGCGCGACGGTGGCGGCGGCGCCGGGGAGGTTGACCAGCTTGCGCTCGAGCATGGCCACCGGCTCCTCGGCGCGGGCGGGGTCGGGCAGGAAGCCGATGTCGATCATGTGCCGCTCGATGACGCCGCCGATGGCGGCGAGCAGGGAGGGGACGTACTTGCCCTCGATCCAGCCGCCGCCGCGCGGATCGAACACCGCCTTCAGCTCCTCGACCACGAAGGCGACGTCGCCGCCGCGCCGGAACACGGCGCTGATCATCCGGGTGAGGCCGACGGTCCAGGCGTAGTGCTCCATGTTCTTGGAGTTGATGAAGATCTCGAACGGGCGCCGCCGGCCGTCCTGGACGATGTCGTTGATGGTCACGTAGATGGCGTGGTCGCTCTCCGGCCAGCGCAGCTTGTAGGTGCGCCCGGGCAGCGCCTCCGGCCGGTCCAGCGGCTGGGTCATGTAGACCACCCCGCCGGCCTCGTAGACGTCCTCGCTGCGGGCGGTCTGCGCCGTCTTCGCCGGCGCCTGCAGCGGCAGCTCCGGCTGGCTGGGCTTAGCCGTGCCCGCGGCCGGCTTCACCTCGAGCACCGCGCCGGTGACCTCGTTCGGCCGGTAGGTGGTGCAGCCCTTGCAGCCGAGCTCGTAGGCCTGGAGGTAGACGTCCTTGAAGGCCTCGAACTTGAGGTCGGCGGGGCAGTTGATGGTCTTGGAGATCGAGCTGTCGACGTATTTCTGCACCGCCGCCTGCATCACCAGGTGATCGCCCGGGGTCAGCTGCTGGGCGTCGACGAAATAGTCCGGCAGCGGCGCGCGCTCGCCCTTCAGCCGGCGGAACTGCCGGTAGGCGGAATCGGCAACCTCCTCCTGGGAGCGGCTGCCGTCCGGCAGCAGGATGTTGCGGGTGTACTTGAAGCTGAATACCGGCTCCAGGCCCGAGGAGACGTTGTCGGCGAAGAGCGAGATGGTGCCGGTTGGCGCGATCGAGGTGAGCAGGGCGTTGCGGATGCCGTGCCGGGCGATGGCGGCACGCACCTCTTCTTCGAGGCTCTGCACCGTCTCCCCGGCGAGATACCGCTCCGCGTCGAACAGCGGGAACGCGCCCTTCTCCGCGGCGAGCTCGGTGGAGGCGAGGTAGGCGGCGCGGCGGATCGCCCGCATCCACTCCTCGGTGAGGGCTACCCCGGCGCTGCTGCCGTAGCGCGCGCCGCAGAGGATGAGGGCGTCGGCGAGGCCGGTGACGCCGAGGCCGATGCGCCGCTTCGCCTTCGCCTCGGCCCGCTGCTGCTCCAGCGGGAAATTCGACACGTCGATGGCGTTGTCCAGGGCACGGACCGCGGTGCGGGTGACCTCCTCCAGCGCCGCGGCTTCGATGCCGGCATCCGGCTCGAACGGCTGGCGGACCAGCGCGGCGAGGTTGATCGAGCCGAGCAGGCAGGCGCCGTACGGGGGCAGGGGCTGTTCGCCGCAGTTGTGGACGTAGAGCCCGTTCGCGTCGAACGCATTGATCCCCGGGACGCGGACGTCGAAAACGTCCGCTTCCCCGTCAGGCTCGATGGCATAGATGGTCGCGGTGAACCGCTCACGATTGCTACGGCGGCGGCAGCCGGCGAGCAGCGCCTTCAGCCGCGCAGCCTTGTCGCCGTCGCAGAAGCCGATCTCGGTGGCGAAGCGCGCGAGGTTCTCGCCGGCGATGGCAAGCTCATGGTCGGCGGCGCGATCGTAGGCGGTACTTCCGCCGCGGCCATCCGGGAGGATTCTTCTCCCGGCCGAACGGCGGTTGGCGTAAATGCGGCTGGAGATGCCGAGCCGCAGCAGCATGCGCTGGACGCCCTGCAGCAGCCCGAGATCGCTCTGCGCCAGCCGCACGCTGCAGGCCTTTGCCTGGCTGCCCTGGAGATTGCCCTCGCTATCGAACAGCCCGCGCAGGAAGCCTCGGTAGAACGCGCTCGAGGTCTGCTCGACGGCCGGGGTGACGGTCTTGCTCCGGGCGCCAAGCCCGAGCGATCCGGCCAGGCGCGCGAGCGCGGCGAGCCGGAGCCGACGCTCGCCGCGGCCGGCGATCTCGGTCCAGCCTTCGAAGTCGGCGCGGTGCGGCAAGCGGGCGGCGGCGTCCGCGGCGGCGGCCATCACCGCCAGCACGCCCGGCCTCTCCAGGGTGCCGCAGGCGGTGATCCGGCCCGGCCAGGCCGAAAGCACCGCGCGACTGCCGGCAAAGGTCCCGTTTCCGACGAGCAGGCCGAGGAGATAGCCTTCCGCCTCAGAGTGCGGACCGGGCCACCCGGCGCCGTCGCCGTGGTCGTTCAGGACGATCTCGTCTCCGGGGCGAAGCTCGCCCGCGGCAACCCAGTCGGTCTCTTGCCGCCACTGCGTCGAGGCCACGACCCGGCGCACGCGGTGGTCCGCCGTCAGCCGCAAAGCGTGCCCCGCCGACGTGGTCAGCCGCAGCACCGGCTTGCGCCCGGTCGCGAAGAAACCCTCGGGGCCGCTGGCGTGATCCTTGCCGTCGACGCGGGCGAGGAAGGGCCGACCGATCAGCTCCACAACCTGGCGCGGCCCCGCCGCGGTGTGCACCCACGTCTCGGCGGTGACGCAAGGATTGGTCGCGTGGATCGTCTCGGCGTAGTAGAGGTTGTTCCGGCGGTTGATGCGGTCGATGAAGATCACGCCCGGCTCGGCATAGGCGTAGGTCGAGCGCATGATCCGGTCCCAGAGCTCGCGGGCGGGCAGCACGCGGTAGGTCGTGCCGCCGAAGGTGAGCTCCCACGGCGCGTCCTCCTTCACCGCGACCATGAACGCGTCGGTCACCAGCACCGAGAGGTTGAACATGCGCAGCCGGCCCGGCTCGCGCTTGGCCTCGATGAAGGCCTCGATGTCCGGGTGGTCGCAGCGCATCGTCGCCATCATCGCGCCGCGGCGGTAGCCGGCGCTCATGATGGTGCGGCACATGGCGTCCCAGACGTCCATGAAGGAGAGCGGCCCGGAGGCGTCGGCCCCGACGCCCTTCACCGGCGCGCCGCGCGGCCGCAGGCTGGAGAAGTCGTAGCCGATGCCGCCGCCCTGCTGCATCGTCAGCGCCGCCTCGCGCAGGTGCTCGAAGATGCCGCTCATGTCGTCGGGGATCGTCCCCATGACGAAGCAGTTGAAGAGCGTCACCTTCCGGCCCGCGCCGGCGCCGGCGATGATCCGCCCGGCCGGCAGGAACTTGAACCCCTCCATCGCCTGGGCGAAGCGGTCGGCCCAGAGCGCCGGATCCTTCTCCGGCTCGGCGAGCGCGGCGGCCACCCGGCGCCAGGTCTCCTCGATGGTCTTGTCCACCGCGGCGCCGTCCAGCGTCTTCAGCCGGTACTTCATGTCCCAGATCTGCTGGGAAATGGCCGAGACCTGGGCCATCGGGATTCCTTCCGCCGCGTCACGCTGCGCCGCCGCGTCGGGCGGCGAATCGCCTTGAGATGGGGAGACAGCGGTCACTTTCGAATGCCGATCGATGGTTTTCAAGCGCGGCCGTGTTCTTGATTTGTTCATAACCTTTTAAGGCGTGCGACGCAGCCCCGCAAGCGGGCGGAAATGCGCTGCTTCCGGTGCGGGGGAGCGACGGCCGGCAGAGGCCGGGCGAGGGCGCCTTCCCCTCGCGGCCCCGTTCCCGTAGGCCCGGAGGCGGCGCGGCCCGAACTGTCGTGGGCTCGCCGGCCGCGCTATGGTTGCAGGCGGGTTCGGCTGGGCGGAGCTGAAAAGCCATGCTGAAGAGCTTGATGGCTGCGGTGCCGCTGCTCCTCTGGAGCTTGGCTTCCGAGGCCTGCCTGCCGCCGCCGCTGCCGGCGTATTGCCGCGGCAAGCCGGACGGCGCGCGCGTCACCCTCAAGGCGGGCGACACCGGCATGCCCCGCTTCGCGGAAAGTTGGGACCTGACCTGCTCCGCCGGGAAGGTCGCCGGCCCATCGGTGCTCCATCTCGGCGATGCGGGATGGCCGGGCCACAACTATCTGCCTGGGGTGGCAAACGTCCGGCGCATCGAGGTGGACGCCGTCGAGAGCTGGACCATCGAATGGGACGGCCCGGTCAAGGGCTACGACGCAGAGGGCCGCCTGCTGATGGAAGCGGAGCAGCGGGACGATTGGTGGATCGGGAAGTTCACCTTGCGTTATCCAGACGGGCGGCAGCAGCTTTCGGCAGAGTACGCCTCGAGCGACAATCAGCGCGGAAGGCTTCAAGGCCGGCTGATGGCGTGGCACGCGAATGGCCTCGTCGCCCATTCCGGCTATTTCTGTTTGGGCAATCCGGTCGGGCTGCACCTGTCCTACGACTCGGGGGGCGCACTGTCGCTGATCGAAGACTATTCAAAGAGCGCCTATGTGTCCCGGCCCGACTTGCGGCGCATCGTTGAACCCAAGGATCCGGACGCCTCGGAGACCAGCTGCGCCGGGAGGGCTCCTCTCATCGAGCTCATGGGCGCGACGGCGTTCCGTGAGCGGACCGACGGCACCGGCGTCCCGCTGCCTCTCCAGGTCAGCGCCGCGCCTGAGTGGGACATCTGGGTCGAGCCCCGTTCGGACGCCTCGGTCGCGGACTGGGTCAGGCCGGGCGCGCGCATCAAAGTCGTCGACTACGAGTCGATTCCCACCGTGATCCTCAGCGTTCCCGCCGACTACCGGCACAGGTCACTGCAGCAGGACTACGAGTCGTGGAAAAAGGATCCCAGCGCCGGGATCATCGACAAACAGCACCTGGCGATGCTCACCGCCTGCGGCGATTTCCTCGACGAGGCGTTCGCTCCCGAGCTCTCGCCTCAGGAGCAGAGGCCGAGCGGCGCAGCGGGCGCGGACTAGACTAGAGCATGATCGTCGGAGGCGGAAACGCCGGAGACGTGAATCATGCGAGCAAAGCAAAAACCAGCTACAGGGTGATCGGATCAACCTGAGCCGATCACGTTGTAGCCTTCCGGGAAGGCGCGGCGGTGGGCGCCCTCACCCCAGCCCTCTCCCGCGTCGCGGGAGAGGGCTGCGCGGAGATCGCGGCGGGCCGGGGTGGCAGGGGCGGGGCGCCGGGAAGGCGGGCGGAGGCGGTCTCGATGCGCTGCTCCAGCTCGGCCATGAACTCTCTGCGGGGCAGGCCCGCCGGGATGGCCGGGAGGAACTCGAGGACGATGAGGCCGGGCTTCTTCTGGAAGCTGCGGCGACCCCAGTAGACGCCGGAGTTGAGGGCGACGGGGACCACTGGCAGGTCGAGTTGGGCATAGAGCGCGGCGACGCCGGGCTGGTAGGGCGCGGCGGCGCCGGGCTCGATGCGGGTGCCCTGGGGATAGATGACCAGCGGCCGTGCTTCGGCGATCACCCGGCGGCCCTCCTCCACGAGCTTGCGCAGCGCCGAGGCGCCGGCGCTGCGGTCGATGGCCGGCATGCCGCACTTCCACATGAACCAGCCGAACAACGGCACCCAGATCAGCTCCCGCTTCAGCACGTAGGCGGGCTCGTGCAGCAGCAGGGGAAAGACGAGCGTCTCCCAGGCCGACTGGTGCTTGACGGCGTAGATCGCTGGGCCGGGAAAGCGGTGCTCCAGGCCGCGGAACTCGTGCCGAAGCCCGACCACGGCGCGCAGCAGGAACAGGGTTCCGCGCGTCCACAGCCGTCCCGCCGCATAGGTCGCGCTCCGCGGCAGCAGCAGCAGCGGCAGGCAGAGCAGCATCAGAACGATGCTCCAGCCGAAGAACAGCAGGTTGAAGAGCAGCGACCGAACCGCCGTCATGAGGCCTGGGCCGGGGCTTGCGGCGGTGCGGCCCTGGCGCCGCCGCGCAGGATCGCCAGCAGGTACTTCGTGTATTCCGAGGCGAGCAGCATCGCCGTGCCGGGCCAGCGCCACCAGTCGTCGCGCCGGACGTGCGCGGGGAAGACGGCATGCGGCTGGATCATCACCCCGGGCATCGCCCGCTGGAATTCCAGCAGGCTGCGCGGCATGTGGTAGTCGGCGGTGACGAGGATCAGCGAGGTGAAGCCGTGCTGGGCCATCCAGTCCGCGGTCTCGCGCGCATTCTCGCGGGTGTTGCCGGCGGCCTGGCCCAGCACGATGCAGCAGCCCGCCTGCTTCTCGGTGATCGGCGAGGCCGCGACCTCGGCGGCTTCCGACAGCATGTCCCGCATGCTGGTGTCCGGATTGACCCCGGAGACGAAGAGCTTCGGCGCCCGGTGCTGGGCGAGCAGCTGCAGGCCCTCCTGCAGGCGGGCGCTGCCGCCGGTCAGCACGACGATGACCTCGGCATCCTCGGCGGGCGACGCGCTCGGCTCCGGGATCCGGGCGAGGAAGACGAGGAAGCCGCCGAGCCAGAGCGAGACCAGCACCAGGGCCAGCGTGCCGATCAGCCGCTTCGGCAGGCGCCGCCGCGGGCGCCGGGGCCTCATCGTGCCTCTCCCAGCAGGGCCTCGACGGCGGCGCCGAGGTCCGCATGCACCGCGACCGGCAACAGCCGGTCGGGGATCCCCGCCGCCTGGGTGGCGCGCCCTGTTCCGGTCCGCAGCAGGACGCGGCGGCAGCCCGCGGCGGCCGCTGCCTCGAGGTCGTCGAGGGAATCGCCGATCATCGGCGTTGCCGGCGGCTCCGCGCCGAAGCGGAGCATGGCCTCGCGCAGCAGCCCCGGCCGGGGCTTGCGCTGCTCGCTTGGGCTCCAGGGCGGCTCGGTGCAGACGAAGATCGCGTCCAGCTGCGCCCGGCCGCGGGCGAGCTCTTCGCGCAGCCTTTCGTGGATCCGCTCGAGCATCTCGGGCGGCATCATACCGCGGCCGACCTCCGGCTGGTCGGTGACCAGCGCCGTGCGCCAGCCCGCCGCGTTGAGCCGGGCGACGGCCTGCGCGGCGCCCGGAAGCAGCGCCAGCCGCCCCGGGCCGGCAACCGGATCGGGCGGAACCTCGGTGAGGACGCCGTCGCGCTCGAGCAGGACCAGCCGGGCCATGGCTGGATCGACGCGCTACATGCGTTCCAGCGCCTGCATCACGGTCACCCGCGCCGTGACGAGGGCGATCACCGCGGTGCAGACGGGCACGGCCGCGAGGAGCAGCCACTGGTTGCCGCTGAAGGCGAGGGCGGGCAGCAGGTCGTCGTCGATCCGCCGCAGCAGCAGTTGCAGCCCGAGCAGGGTGGCCGCGGCGCAGATCACGCCGATCGCCCCGCCGAAGAAGCCGAGCCGCAGCGCATGCAGCTGGAACTGCCGGGCGATGTAGGAATCGTGGGCGCCGATGAGGTGCACGATCTCGATCACCCGGTTGTGGATGGCAAGGCCCGTGCGGGTGACGAAGACGACCGTGGTGGCGGCAGCGAGGCCGATCAGCGAGACGATGAGCCCGGCGACCACCTGGACCGAGCGGGCGAAGACGACGACGTCGTGGAGCCAGCGTGCGTGGTCGTCGAGCACGGCGTCGGGGACCACCGCCGCGATCTGCTGGTGCAGGGCGTCCAGGTCCAGGCTCACCCCAGGCTCCAGGGTCACGGCGATGAGGTCCGGGACGGGCAGATCCTCGGTGGGATTGCCCGGCCCGAGCCAAGGCTCCAGCAGGGAGGCCATCTGCGAGTCGTCCAGCGCTTCCGCCGAGGCAACGCCCGGCGTGCCGGTCAGCACGGCGAGGACGTCGAGCCGGCGATCGTCGCGCTCCGCCGAGCTCAGTCCGGCTTCCCGCGGGATCTGCACCGTGAGGGTGCCTTCCAGGCCCTGCTGCCAATGCCGGACCAGCCCATCCAGCGCCATCGCCCCGGCGAGCGCCAGGGCGGCGAGATAGACCATGACGCCGATCAGCCAGGGCAGGAAGCGGCCGGAGGCGTCCTTGCTGAGCGGCAGGTCCGACCGCAGCAGCGGCAGCCGCAGGCGTCCGAGCATCCCGACCGCGGCCATGGCGGCCCGTCAGCCCTGGGCGCGCAGGTCGAAGCGCGCCGACGCCGGCGCGTAGAGCGTCAGCCGGTTGTCGCGGATCCTGAGCTCCGGGTGATCGAAGCGGTCCACCAGCGCCTCGTTGTGGGTGGCGACCACCACGGTGGTGCCCATCTTGTGCAGCTCTTCGAACAGGTACATGAGCCGCACGGCGATGGCGTCGTCGACGTTGCCGGTGGGCTCGTCAGCGAGCAGCAGGCTGGGGTTGCTGATCACCGCGCGGGCGATGGCGACGCGCTGCTGCTGGCCGCCCGAGAGCGTCGGCGGCAGCGAGTGGATGTGGTCGGCCAGCCCCACCCAGCTCAGCAGCTCGTTGACGTGCTCGCGCACCTCCGATTCGCGCGACCGTGCGACTCGAAGGGGCAGCGCCACGTTGTCGAAGGCGCTGAGGTGATCGAGCAGGCGGAAGTCCTGGAAGATCACGCCGATGCGCCGGCGCAGCAGCGGCACCTCGCGGCGGGTGATGCTCTCGACGTCGCGGCCGAACAGACGCACGGTCCCGCTCGCCGGCCGCAGCGCCAAGTACATGATGCGCAGGAGGGAAGACTTGCCGGCGCCGCTCGATCCTACAAGGAAATGAAACGAGCCCTTAGGCAGCGAGAAAGAGACGTTGTGTAGGATTTCCCGGCCGGCGCCGTACCGCACGGCGACGCCCTCGAACTCGACCAATGCAGCCCAATCCTTTGCGGTCCCGGACCTCGCCCGCCGACCCCGCGGCGCCTCCGCCAGCATCGCACAGCGTCCTTCGCCGCGTCCAGCTTCGGCCCGGCGCGTTGCTTGCACGGGACTCAGCGCTTTCCTATAAAGCCCCGGATTCACAATAGCTTTGCCGAGCGCATGATCCTCACCTGCCCGGCCTGCTCCACCCGCTACCTGACCGACCCAACGCGACTCGGCCCGGCCGGGCGCACGGTGCGCTGCGTCAAATGCGGCCATACCTGGCCGCAGACCCCGCCTGCCGACATGCCGAGACGGATCGACGTCGACGTGCCCCCCGCGCTGGAGACCCCCCTCGCCATGCCGAGCCCGGTGGCGGTGCCGCGGAGCCGTCCGGTGGCGCCGGCCAAGCCCGTGGCGCGCCGCGGCGGCAGCCTTGGCGTGGCGATGCTGGTGACGGTGCTGCTCGTGCTCGCCGGCAGCGCCCTCTATTTCGGCAGGGAGCGGCTCGCCGCCGCCTATCCGGGGGTGCGGCCTTTCTATGCGCTGCTCGGGATTTCGGCCGAAGTGCCGGGAGAGGGCCTGGAGCTCAGCAACCTCAGCTTCGCCCAGGCGGAGGTCGACGGCCGGGCGGTCATCCAGATCCAGGGCGACATCTTCAACGCGACGGAGGAGCCGAAGCCGGTCCCCAGCTTGCAGGCGACCTTCCTCGACGAAAGCAATGTCGGCCTCAAGCGCCTGACCTTCCGGATCGACCAGACCGAGCTGCAGCCTGGCGAGACGACGACCTTCACCACGACCAGCAGCGAGCGGGTGCCGCAGGATTCGACGCGCCTGTCGCTCACCTTCACGGACGCGCCGACCGGCAGCTGACCGTCCGCTGATCCTTGGCGGCGGGCTGCCGGCAGAGCTTCCGCCCAGCCCGTCGGCCCCCCGTTCCTCTGCGGGGCGCTCGTCCCTATCCGTTCGGGACTGTTGTCCTAAGATTTGGGACATATGTACTTGACGTACCATTCCAAGATTCGCCATGAAAACGGCCGACAGGCCGGCGACGAGATTACCGACGAGATGGTGGCGGCGGGCGCTGCGGAGATTAGGGGCTTCTCAATCGAATGGGAGAGCCCCGCAGAGGCGGCAAAGAGGGTTTACCGGGCTATGGAGTTGGCGCGGCGAACGACGCCCGTTCCATCCTCAGGTTCTCGACCCAAACGTCGAGGTCGAACGACAACGCCGTGATCTTGGCCTGGATAGCCTCAATCTCCGCGTCGTCCATTGGCACCGCTTGCCCGACGACGCGGTTGATCGAGTCCTTGCCGCCCTTGTACCGGAGGATGTGGATCTGCCCGGCATCGTCGCGCGCCCAAAGAGCGTGAGCGATGGTATTGCGTTCGCCTATCAGCTTCTCGATGCGCTCAAGCAACGGCTCCAACTCAGCGTGCAGTTCTGGATCAACCGCCGGCTTCAGGTCCGCAACAAGCCGCAGCATGGTTAGAAGGCTACCGATCATCAGTTCGGCCGTTATGGCGCGACCTTCCTTAGGCGACAGACCAAGCGTAATGGCGATGGCCCGCCGCACGGACCATTCCAACATGGACCAGTGCGCCATGATTTTGCCGATGGCCAAGTAGTGTTTGTCGGAGAGCTTAAGCTCGCTTATGTAGCGGGCCATGGGACAGAAACCGGAAACCACAGAGAACGCGGAAGCCGACCGGCGCCGCGACGAGGTGCTTAAGCGGATGCTAGAGACACCGCCGAAACCTCACAAGCCGAACCAGCCTTCGCGAAAGCGCGTCCGCGGGAAGCCGCCACAGCCATCGAGCTAACACACGGAAATCTTCGGCCTACTTCTTCTCCAGTTGCTTGGGCTGATACATCTCGGCGATTTCCATAGCCTTGTGCCGGCCGCCGAGGTGCTGGGACTTCGTTAGGATGTACGCTGGGTACTTGGTCCGCAGATAAACGTGCCGGAACCAATGCCTGAACGCCGGCAGCGCCGCATCAGGGTACGCCCAAGGCTCCTGCGGATTGCTCCGCGCCTGCGGATAGTAAGACGGGTAGTGGTGTTCGTATTTGATGCGTGCACCGTATTGAGCGTCGAGTGCGTTCGCTATCCAATACTGACTCCAGATCTTGCCCACACTGATATCGGGGATGGTTTTGTCATTGACCGGAAGGCCGGCGGCAATCAAATCCGAAATCAGGCCGGTCACTTCGTGAAAGACAATGAAATAGCCATCCGGCGCGCTATCGGTTAGGATGGACACTCGGTCGTGGAAGTACCGCCACTTATCTGGCGGCACATAGTTCAACGCGTCGTAGATAAACCTCTGGAGTCCGTAAGCGGCAAGCTTACGGAAATTATCCATAGCTGTCTGATTTTTGTTCTGTGCCTCAAAGGCATAATACTCGATGAGGGCCATACACACGACGTCTGGGTAAGCGTAGTGCGACTGTCCGGCTCGCTGCGTCTCGATATACAGTTGAGGTTCACTGTAACCGCGTTCCGCAAGATACTGGCGCAGCCATGAGTAGCGGTTCTTACCCAGCACCTCGTCATTGAAGTGTTCCGCCCATTCCTGAGCAATGTCATAGATGACGCTACGCGCGGCGCCGCAGATCTTCGCGAGGCCATTCTGCGTGAGGAACGGAATGCCGTTTTCGAGCACCCCCATCTCAATACCATTGACGTCCCTTTGGACCTGGACGCCGATGTCCAGGGCAAGCTGCTTATGGGTGGCCGGAGGGGAAGCCATTTTTGCTCCTAACTATTTGATATTTAAGGACTTTAGGGTGGCCGGTTGGGCGTTCTCAGCCGCCCCGTGAACGAAGCGAGAACCATAGGACGTTATAGAAGCGGAGTCACCACTCACGCCGCGCCAGACGCCAATAGCGCATCGCGCGCAATAGCCCCGCCAGCTTGCGCGCCGTGAGGCGCTTAGGCTGCTGTGGTTGCGCGGCCGTTAGTCCGCCGATAGGTGAGGCGCTTCCCAGTAATGCCCTTCACGGCGCGGGCGGCGCGGGCCATGTCCTCGACGCCAAGCGCGGAGCGAGCGTTGTAGCGGAAATCGAACTCGGCCAAGTAGCGGTGCAGATGCTTCTCGGCGCAATGGTGATAGGTGCCGATCATCCCGCGCTTGAAGATGGAGAAGTAGCCTTCAACCGTGTTGGTGTGGGCGTCGTCGCGGACGTATTCGCCCTTGGCGTGCGCGACACGCTCGTGGCGGGCGAAGCTGGCGCCGGGCGTAATGTAGACCCTCGCCTCATCCGTCATCAGCGTGGACTCGCTGGCAACGTGCGTGTCTAGCACGGCCTTGACGGTCGTCTTGTTCAAGTCCTCCATGTGGAAGGCGCGCGCTGTCCCGCCGCGCTCGACAAGGGCGACGACCTTCATCATGTGGTGCCAGCCGCGCAGGTTCTCGCGGGGCTTGGTCTTGTTGCCCCAATAGGTCTCGTCGGCTTCAACGACCTTGCCGCCGCCGCCCATGGGACCGCTGTAGCTCTGCGCCATCGCCTCGCGGATGCGGTGCGACATGAACCAAGCGGTCTTGTAGGTGACGCCGAGCATGCGCTCGAACTGCTTGCTGCTCATCCCCTTCTTGCTGGCGCAGAGAAGGTGCGTTGCGAGCAACCACTTGTGCAGCGGGATATGGCTGCGCTCGTACACGGTTCCGACCGTGACCGTGAACGGCTTGCGACAGTCCTTGCACTTGTAGACGCCTGGGCGAAGGCTCTTGCCCTGTAGCTTGGTTATGCGGTCGCCCATGACGCCGCAGCGGGGGCAGTAAGGACCCTGAGGCCAGCGCAGCCCTTCCAGATGTTCGCGGGCGGCTTCCTCGTCGCGGTAGATCGGATTGGAGAGGTCGTAGGCCATGGCGGAACCCCTTGCTGCGGGTCCAAACGTCGCAAATCCTGAATGGTACGTCAAGTACATATGTCCCTAAGATTTCCTTAGCGCCAGTCCTGTATCCCGGAAGGGCAATTCTCCCTGTCCGCTGATCGGCTCCCTCGCGCAGCGATGCGCGTCGGGGGCCGCGCGCGCGAAAGATGGAACGTGATGGCCACCCCGAAGCAGATTCCGGTCACCGGCTCGACCTACGGCGTCGCCGGCGCGAACACCATGGTCGGCGGCGCCGGAGACGACACCTTCCTCGTCGACGTTGCTGCGGATGCCGTCCGAGAGGCCGTCAATTCCGGGACCGATACGGTCAGGAGCTCGGTCAACTACACCCTGCAGGCCAACCTGGAGCGGCTGATCCTGACGGGCTCGGGCCACCTCCGGGCGACCGGGAACGCCGGCAGCAACGAGCTGGTCGGCAACGCCGGGAACAATGCCCTCGACGGCGGCGCGGGCGCGGACACGATGTCGGGCGGGGCGGGCAACGACTCTTACTTCGTGGATTCCGTCGGCGATCGGGTCCTGGAGGCCGTGGGCGCCGGGACCGATGCCGTCTTCAGCTCCATCAGCTATCGGCTCGGGGCCAACCTCGAACAGTTGACCCTGCTTGGAACGGGGAGCACCACCGCCACCGGGAACGGCCTGGACAACGCCTTGAGCGGCAATGCCGGCCACAACGTCCTCGATGGAGGCGCCGGCGACGATACCATGGCGGGCGGCGCGGGTAACGACGCCTACTACGTCGACAGCAGTGGCGATCAGGTGCGCGAGGCGGCCGGCCGCGGCGTCGACAGCATCTACAGCGCCGTGAGCTATACCCTCGGGGCCGATCTCGAACGACTCGTCCTGCTCGGCGGGGCATCGACGGCGACCGGCAACGGGCTGGGCAATGCGCTGACCGGCAACACCGGCCACAACACGCTCGATGGTGCTGCCGGGGCCGACACGATGGCGGGCGGCGCAGGCAATGACTGGTATTTCGTCGACGCCCCCGGCGACCGGATCCTCGAAGCGGCTGGCGCCGGCATCGACGTGGTCTTCAGCGCCATCAGCTACACGCTCGCGGCGGAAGTGGAGCGCCTGACGCTCTCGGGCACCGACGACACCAGTGCTGCCGGGAACGGACTCAAGAACCTGCTGACCGGCAACGCCGGCAACAACACCCTCGACGGCGGCGGGGGGGCGGACACCCTGTCTGGCGGCAAGGGAAGCGATCTCTACCTGGTCGAGAGCGCCGGAGACCGGATCACTGAGACCGCCGAGGGCGGCTACGACACCGTCCAGAGCTCGACCAGCTGGACGCTCGCGGCGAACCTCGAGCGGCTGATTCTCACCGGCAGCGGTGATCTCGTCGGCACGGGAAACGATCTCGCCAACGTCCTCATCGGGAATTCGGGCAACAACACGCTGGCGGGAGGCACGGGGGCGGACACGCTGTCCGGCGGTGCGGGCGACGACACCTACATCGTCGAAAGTGCCGCCGACCGGGTCGATGAAGCCGCCAGCGGCGGCTCCGACGAAGTCCGCTCATCGGCCACGTTCTATCGGCTCCGCCCGAATGTCGAGAATCTGACCCTCACGGGCTCGGCGGATATTGGCGGCGCGGGCAACGCCCTCAGCAATCTGCTTCGCGGCAATTCCGGTGCGAACGTCCTCGATGGCGGGGCCGGAGCGGACACGATGTCGGCGGCGGCTGGAGACGACACCTATTACGTCGACAATCTCGGCGACTTGGTCCTCGAGGCAGCGGACGGCGGGACGGACTGGGTGCGGCTCGCGGGCGGTACATACACGCTGGCCGCGAACGTGGAAAACCTCGAAGCCTGGGGCGATAATCTCTACATCGTCGCGACCGGCAATTCGGTCGATAACGCCATGTTCGGCGGCTCGGGCGCGGACGGCCTCTATGGCGAAGCCGGCGACGACGCGCTCGACGGTGGCGGCGGTGACGACACGGTCGACGGCGGCGGGGGTAGCGACACCCTGGTCGGCGGCGCAGGAGTCGACGTGCTCCACGGCGGGGAAGGCGACGATACGTATCTCGTCGACAACGAGAACGACGACGTCGAAGAGAGCCCCTCCTCCGGGCATGACACTGTCCTGGCGACCGTCACCTATGCCCTGGCCGAGAACGTCGAAGACCTCGTGCTGCAGGGCACTGGGCAGATCGGCGGCGGCGGCAACAGCCTCGACAACCACCTCTTCGGCAACAGTGCGCGCAACGTCCTCGACGGCGGCGCAGGGGCCGACACCATGGCGGGCGGCGACGGCGGCGACGTCTATATCGTCGACGACGAAGGGGATGTGGTCAGCGAGGAGGGCGGCTCCGGCTACGACGCGGTCTGGGTCACGGCGAATCACACCATGGCCGCAGGCGTGGAGTGGCTGCACGTCTTGGGCACCAATACCTCCACCGCCGCCACCGCCGTCGCGGCGGTCGGCAACGACCTCGACAACAGGATGTACGGCTTGCGCGGCGACGACTCGTTCGACGGCGGCAGCGGGGCCGATACGATGAGCGGCAGCGGTGGCAGCGACAGGTACGTTGTCGACAACGCCGGTGACGAGGTCGAAGAGTTCGCGGAGTATGGCGTCGATTCGGTTCTGAGCTGGGTAGACTACGCGCTTACGGCAAACGTCGAGAACCTGCTGCTGCTGGGAACGGATGACCTCTCGGCGACCGGCAACGATCTCGCCAATGTGCTGACCGGCAATTCCGGGAACAACTCGCTCGACGGTGGAGCCGGTGCGGACACGATGGCCGGTGGACTGGGCGACGACCGGTACGTCGTCGATTCCGATGCCGACCTCATCGTCGAGTCGCCCGACGCGGGCATCGACACGGTGCTGAGCGCACGGAGCTACGCGCTCGCTGCAAACCTCGAGCAGATGGTGCTTCTCGGTTCGGACGATCTGTCCGCGACCGGCAACGATCTCGCCAACGTGCTTTCCGGCAATGCCGGCCACAACACCCTGAACGGCGGGGCTGGGGCCGACACGCTCTACGGGGGTGCGGGCAAGGACACCTATCTCGTCGAAAATGTCGACGACCGCGTCGTCGAAGCCGCAGGTGGCGGTCTCGACGAAGTCCGCTCATCCGCCACGTTCCACCGCCTCCGCCCCAATGTCGAGAACCTGACACTTACCGGCTCGGGAGATATCGACGGTGCTGGCAACGCCCTCGACAATCTGCTTGCGGGCAATTCCGGCGCCAACCTCCTCGATGGCGGTGCCGGAGCGGACACGATGTACGGCGGCGCCGGCGATGACACCTATGTTGTCGACAACGAGAACGACCGCGCCATCGAAGAGAGCTCGTCGTTCGGGCACGATACCGTCCTTGCCACGGCCAGCTACCAGCTGGGCGAGGGTTATATCGAGGACCTGGTACTGCAGGGCACCGCGCAGATCGATGGCGTCGGCAACGGCCTCGACAACCGCATCGTCGGCAACAGCGCGGCCAACGTCCTCGACGGGGGTGCGGGTGCCGACACGATGGCGGGCGGCGACGGCGACGACGTCTACATGGTCGACAACGCCGGAGATGTGGTGAGCGAAGAAGGCGGGTCCGGTCATGACGTGGTCTGGGCTGCAGCGAACCACACCATGGCCGCCGGCGTGGAGGACCTCCACGTCTGGGGCGCCTACACCGCCGTCGCCGCGGTCGGCAACGACCTCGGCAACAAGATGTACGGTTTCGTTGGCGACGACTCGTTCGACGGCGGCGCCGGCGCGGATACGATGGCCGGCGGGACCGGTGACGACCAGTATCTCGTCGACGACGGCGGAGACATAATCGAGGAGTTGGCAGAGGCCGGCGTCGATTCCGTCCGCAGCTCGGTCAGCTATGCGCTTGCGGCGAATGTCGAGAACCTGCTGCTGCTCGGAACCGGCGACCTCTCGGCCACCGGCAACGACCGGAGCAACGTGCTGACTGGCAACGCTGGGGACAACGCCCTCAATGGAGGCGTCGGCGCCGATACGCTCTACGGCGCTGCGGGCCACGACAGCTACCTGGTCGACAATGTCGGCGACGTGGTCAGCGAGGAGGGGGGCGCCGGGGTCGACACCGTGCTCAGCTCGATCGACTATGAGCTGGGATCCGACCTCGAGAACCTGACATTGCTCGGCGCGATGGGCCTGGTCGGTGGCGGCAACGAACGCAACAACGTCCTGACCGGCAGCGCCGGCGACGACTCGCTCGACGGTGGGGCCGGCGCAGACAGGATGGCCGGTGGGCTGGGCGATGACCAATATGTCATCGATTCCGATGCCGACCTCATCGTCGAATCGCCCGAAGCAGGCGTCGACACGGTGTTCAGTGCGCTGAGCTACGCGCTCGCCGACAACCTCGAGCGGATGCTGCTCCTCGGTTCGGACGATCTGTCCGCCACCGGCAACGATCTCGCCAATGCGCTCGTCGGCAACGCCGGCAACAACACCCTGGACGGCGGGGCCGGGGCCGATACGCTCTACGGCGGTGCGGGCGACGATACCTTCCTTGTCGACGACACCGCCGATCTCACCGCCGAGATGGGACCGGACGACGGGTTCGACCTGGTCCTGTCGACGACGAGCTATGTCCTGATGCCGTGGACCGAAAACCTGACGCTGCTGGGGACGGCCGCGATCAACGGGATCGGCAATGAGGTGGCGAACGTCATCACCGGCAACGATTCGGCCAATTTTCTGTTCGGGGCTGGAGGCGACGACACGCTGGCCGGCGGCGGAGGCGCGGACACCCTTGTCGGCGGCGAGGGCGACGACGAGTACCTGGTTGAGGATTCCGGCGACATCGTCAGCGAAGACGGCGGCACCGGAACGGATCACGTCTACAGCTCAGTTGACTTCCAGCTGGCTGGCGGGATCGAGCAGCTGACGCTGCTCGGCTCGGCCAACCTGGTCGGCGAGGGCAACGATCTCGCCAACCTGCTGACCGGCAATTCCGCGGACAATACGCTGTACGGTGGCGCGGGCGCGGATACCATGGCCGGCGGGACGGGTGACGACGAATATCGCGTCGACGACGCTGGAGACGTGGTGGTCGAGGAGGCCGGCGCCGGTTTCGATGTGATCGAAACCACCGTCAGCTACGTCTTGGGAGAGGGTGTCGAAGTCGAAGGCATCCTCTTGTCCGGTTCCTCTGCCCTGAGTGCCACCGGCAACGCCTTCGACAACAGGTTACTCGGCAACGGCGGGGCGAACACCCTCGATGGGGGAGCCGGCGCGGATATCCTGAAAGGCGACTTCGGCGACGATCTCTACTTCGTCGACGACCGTCATGATTCCGTTCTCGAGGAGAGCGCGGCAGGCGGCGCCGACACCGTGATCTCGACCGATCGTTATCAGCTTAGCGCGAACACCGAAAACCTCATCCTCCAGGGTTCCGATGCAATCGAGGGCTTCGGCAACGGGCTCGCGAATGTGATCGCTGGCAACGCTGCGGATAATTACCTCGCCGGCGGTGGCGGAAACGACACCCTGCTGGGAGGGGAACTCGACGAGTTCCATGGAGACGCTGGCGATGATCTCATCCGGGTCGACACGGCCTACCACTTCCTCGTCGACGGCGGCAGCGGCTACGACACCGTGCGGATCGAGGCCAGCGATTTCCTCCTGGAGAATTTCTTGTTCTCCGGCGTGGAGGCCATCGATATCACCGCGCCGGGAGAAAACTCGGTCGTCATCGACTCTAACTACGCCACTAATCTATCCGCACACGCCGAAACCCTGCGGATCGACGGCGACGGCGACGACCAGGTCCTGGCCGAAGGCGGCTTCGTGCTGACCGGGACGAATACGATCGACGGGGCTCTCTACGACCGATACGTCCTCGGCCAGGCCGTGCTGCTCGTCGATGCCGATATCTTGGTGGTCGCCCCTTGAGGGCGCGGCGTCGTTTGGAATTTATTAACACAGGGTGTGTTCACTTTATTAACAACCGGCGCGAGAATGCCCGTCGCGCAGGCTGAAGACATGTGTGTCCCCAGCGGGCGGGGCTTGGCGCGAGACCCATGGCGCGGATCCTGGTCGCAGAAGATGAGGCCTCGGTGCGGGAGTTCGTCACCCGCGCCCTGACGCTGCAGGGCCACGAGGTGACGGCCGTGGCCGACGGCAGCCGCGCCCTGGAAGCGCTGGGCCAGGCGGCGTTCGACCTCCTCCTCACCGACATCGTCATGCCGAACCTCGACGGGATCGCCCTGGCCCTCAAGGTCAGCAAAGACTATCCCGACCTGCCGGTGCTGATGATGACCGGCTATGCCGCCGAGCGGCAGCGGGCGCATAACCTTCAGGAGATCATCGCCCGGGTGATCACCAAGCCCTTCAGCCTGCAGCAGATCTCCGAAGAGGTCGCGGCCGCCCTCGGCACCAAGGTCCGCCACATCCGCACGCCGCGGTAGGCGGCGCGCAGACCCTTCTCCTTGTCATGCCCGGGCTCGACCCGGGCATCTCGTGGTCGCCGCCTCGACGGCGGGGCCGGAGCCAAGCGGTTGCAGCAAGATCCCCGGGGCCAAGCCCGGGATGACAGGGAGAGGGAGGCGGCCTCCCCGCGCGCTCGGTCAGAACCGGCGGAGCAGGCGGTCGATGTATTCGCGCTCGGGCTTGGGCCGGGTGCGCTCGCCGGCACGGCGGCGGAGCTCGTCGAGGATCTCCCGGGCGCGCTGCAGGTCGGACTTGTCGGGGATCGCCACGTCGCCGGTGTCGATCATGCCCATGCCAGGCTGGCTCCGGCCAAGCGGGTCGCGGGACTGGCCGTAGCGGTCCTGCGGCGGCCCCATGCCGGGCTGGTCGCCAAGCTGCTCGGCCAGGGCCTGGGACATCGCCTGGCCGGCCTGCTGGAGCTGGTCGAGGGCCCTGGCCTGGGCTTCGGCGGCGCCGTTGGGGTCGCCCTGCTGCAGCGAATCGACGGCGTCCCGCATGGCCCGCTCGGCCCGGCCCATCGGGCGGGGAATGTCGCCGGTCATCTCGCCGAACTGGCGCATGAGGTCGCCGAGGCCCCGGCGCAGCGCCTCCTGCTGCCCGGCCTGCTGCTCCATTCCGGGCATCGGCTCGCCCTGCTGCCCCTGCCCCGACTGCATCTGCTGCGACTGGCGGAAGCTTTGCTCGAGCAGCTGCTGCTGGCGCTGGGTCAGCTGCTCCAGGTCCTGCATCATCTGCATGGCCTGGTTGTCGCCGGGCTGCTGCATCTCGCCCATGGCCTGGAGATTCTCGAGCATCTCCTGCAGCTGGGCGAGCATGTCCTGGGCCGCCTGCCGGGCGCCGTCGCGCGCCATCTCCCGTGCCTGGTCGAGCATGCGCTGGAGGTCTTCGCGGTTGATCATCTGCTGCTCGCCGTTGCGCTGCATCGGCTTGGGCTGCGCGCCGTTGGCGAGGTCGCGCTGCATCTTCTCGGCGAGGGCGTCGAGGTAGCGGTTCATCGCCTGCTGCAGCTCGTCCATCAGCTTCTCGATCTCCTCGTCGGAAGCGTTGTTGGCGAGCGCGTCGCGGAGCTTCTCCTGGGCCAGGCGCAGGTCGCGCTCGGCCGCGCCGAGGTCGCCGTCCTCGATCCGCACCGCCGTATCCCAGAGCAGGGCCTGCACCTCGGCCAGCGCCTTCTCGGACCAGTCGTCGATCAGCCGGCGCTGCGCCACGCGCAAGGCGAGCAGCACGACGACGTCGTTGTTGTAGCGGTCGGTCTGCTTGGCGATGGCGCCGAGGACCCGGGTCACCGGTACCCGGTCGCCGGGCGCGAGGGTGAGATGCTTGCGCTGCTCGATGATGGCGCGGGCTACCGGATGGTGGAACTCCCGCTCCGGCAGGGTGAAGGCGAGGGGCTCGGTCATCCCGCTCTGGCCGCGGGCATCCTTGGCGATGAGGCGCAGCTCCACCGGCAGCCCGGCCCAGGGATGCGGCGTCAGGTCATGATAGCTCGCCGCCCGCGCGGTCTTGAGGTCGATCCCCGGCAGCGGCAGGTTGAGCTCGATCGGCGTCCCCCCGGCCTGCTCTTTGCCGTCAGACGCGGGGCGCCGGATGAAGGCCTGCACGCTGTCCAGCCCGTAATCGTCGCCGGCCTGGTATTCCAGGCGCAACGCACCGCGGTCCGTCGCCGCCGGCGGCTTCGCCAGCGCGATGGTGGGCGGCTTGTCCGGGATGATCTGCATGGACCATTCGCCGAGGACGCGCCCGTCCTGCTCGATCCGCAGGCTGTCGCCGGTCAGGGCCTCGGCCGAGGCCCGGTAGGTCTCCTCGCCGATCGGGCCGAAGTCGACGCGGGCCTCGCCGAGATAGAGCTGGGGCGCACGGGAACCACCCTGGACCTGGGCGAGAACCGTGCTGCCCTCCGGGACGCTGAGTACGGCCGGCGGCTGCGCCGCGGTGTCCACGAAGCTGGGGGCGATGCCCGTGTAGGAGGGCGGCGTGATCCAGATGTCGAGATGCGTCGTGGCCGCGGCGTTGAAGCCGCGGAAGTCCGGCGTCACCGCCCGGGCCACCCGGTTGAAGCCGTCGCCCCAGCTGGCGACGCCGGCGACGATGAGGAGAAGGACCAGCGCGGCGCGCAGTCCGAAGGGATCGATGCCTGCCAGCCCGGCCCGCGGCCAGCCGACCCGCAGCCGCTTCAGCGAGGCCTGCAGCCGGCGCTGGTGGATCTGCCAGAGCGCGATCGACTCGGCGTCGACGCCGCCGCCGGCCAGCTGGTCGCGCAAGGCGGTGAGCGGACGATGGCTGAGGCCGGTCTCCCGCTCGATGCGGCGGCGGGCCGCCACCGCATCGGGCGACTTCATATGGCTGATGCCGCGATAGAGCAGGTAGAGGAACGCCCCGGCGAAGCCGCCGAGAACGAAGCCGTGCGCCAACCCCGGGAGCAGCGGCAGCAGGTCGAACAGGGCGAGCAGCGCGAACAGCCCGGCGACGAACAGGGGCGGCCACAGCGCCGGCCAGAGCTGTTCCCAGAGCAGGGCCGAGCGCGCCAGCCGCAGACGCCAGAGCGGTTCGCGGAAGCGCGCGGCCTCCATCGCTCTGCCGGGGGCCGCTGCCGCCGCGGATGTGTGTCGCATGCTTACCGCCTTTCGCTCAGGCCGCGCCCCGGGCACGGAGCCGGGCGGGAGCCGTCACCCACGCCGGCACGCGATCCTGCTCCATGATCGCGTCGAAATCGGGGCGGGGCCGGATCACCGCAAGCTCCTCGCCGCGCACCATCACCTCGGCCACGGGGAGCCGGGCATTGTAGGTCGAGGCCATCGCCGCCCCATAGGCTCCCGCCGTGGCGAAGGCGAGCAGGTCGTCCGCCTCGGTCGGCGGCAGCGGCCGCTGGACGGCGAAGGTATCGGTGCTTTCGCAGATCGGTCCGACCACGTCGACCGGCCGCAGGGCGGTGCCGCCGCCGTCCCCGCGGACCGGCAGGATGGCGTGATATGCGTCGTACAGGGCAGGGCGCAGGAAGTCGTTCATGGCGGCGTCGACGATGACGAAGGTCCGGCTCTCGCCCTCCTTGATATAGAGCACCCGGGTCAGCAGGAGGCCGGCCTCGGCCACGAGGCGCCGGCCCGGCTCCAGCACGAGGTCGTAGTCCGTCCCGGCGAAGATCTCATCGACCAGCGCCCCATAGTCGGCAACCCCCGGCGCCGGCGCGCCCGAATAGCTAACGCCCAGCCCGCCGCCAAGGTCCAGGCGCCGGAGCGGGTGGCCGTCGGCGCGCAATTCCGCGGCGAGGCCGGCGATGCGCCTGAAGGCATGGCGGAAGGGCTCCAGGTCCATCAGCTGCGATCCGATGTGGACCGCGATCCCGGCCAGCTCGATCCCGGCCATCTGGGCGGCCGCGGCATAGGTCGCCCGGGCCTGGTCGATGGCGATGCCGAACTTGTTCTCCGCCTTCCCGGTGGAGATCTTCGCGTGGGTGCGGGCGTCCACGTCCGGATTCACCCGCAGGGCGACCGGCGCCCGGCGTCCAGCGGCGAGGGCCACGGCGTTGAGGGCCTGCAGCTCGGGCAGCGATTCGACGTTGAACTGCAGGATCCCGGCCGAAAGGCCGGCCGCCAGCTCCGCCTTGGTCTTCCCCACGCCGGCGAAGACGATGCGCGACGGCGGCACCCCGGCCCGCAGCGCCCGCCGCATCTCCCCTTCGGAGACGACGTCCGCCCCCGCCCCGAGGGCGGCGAAGGTGGAGACGACGGCGATGTTGCCGTTGGCCTTCAGCGCATAGCAGACGGTCACCGGCCGTCCGGCGAAGGCGTCGGCGTATTCGCGATAGGCGGTTTCCAGCGCGCCGCTGGAGTAGACATAGACCGGCGTGCCCACCTCCGCGGCGATGCGCGCCAGCGGCACCTGCTCGGCGTGCAGCGTGCCTCCGACATAGCTGAACGGCGTCATGCCGCCGGGACGACCGGGGAAGCGGCGGGCCGCTGCGCCTCGCTCGGGTCGGGATAGGTCGGCTGGCGCTCGTCGTGCACGCCCGGCGGCAGCACGGGGTCGCCCTTCTTCCCGCATCCACCCAGGCCGAGGGTCAGGCCAAGGCCGATCAGCAGCAGCAGGACACGCATCAGAGGAGCCTCCCCCGGGCCTCGGCCACGGCTTGGCGGACGTTGACTGGAGCGGTGCCGCCAAAGCTGGTCCGGCTGGCGACCGAGCTCTCGACCGAGAGCACTTCCCGGGCGGCCTCGGTGAGCCGCGGCTCGACGCCCTGCAGCTCGGCCAGCGACAGGTCGGCGAGGCCGCAGCCCTTCCGCTCGGCAAGGCGGACGAGCGCCCCCGTGACGTGGTGGGCCTCGCGGAACGGCATCCCCAGCACCCGGACCAGCCAGTCGGCGAGATCGGTCGCGGTGAGGAAGCCGGACCCGGTGGCCCGCCGCATTGCCGCGGTATTCACGCGCATGTCGCGCAGCATCCCGGTCATGGCGGCGAGGCACAAGGACAATGTGTCGGCGGCGTCGAAGGTCGGCTCCTTGTCCTCCTGCATGTCCTTGCCGTAGGAGAGCGGCAGACCCTTCATCGCCACGAGCAGCGCGTTGAGGTCGCCGAACAGCCGGCCGGCCTTGCCGCGGATGAGCTCGGCGGCATCCGGGTTGCGCTTCTGCGGCATGATCGAGCTGCCGGTCGTGAAGCCGTCGCCCAGGCTGATGAAGCGGAAGCCGTCGCTGCACCAGAGCACCAGCTCTTCCGAGAGGCGCGAGAGGTGCAGGCCGAGGATCGCCGCCGCGGCCAGGTACTCCAGCGCAAAGTCGCGGTCGGACACCGCGTCCATGGAGTTTGCGGCAGGGCGGTCGAAGCCGAGCGCCGCGGCGGTCGCGGCCCGGTCGATGGGGAACGAGGTGCCGGCCAGCGCCGCGGCGCCGAGGGGCGATTCGTTCAGCCGCCGGCGGCCGTCGGCGAGCCGGCCGCGGTCGCGCCCGAACATCTCCGCGTAGGCCATCAGGTGATGGCCGAGGGTCACCGGCTGTGCCGGCTGCAGGTGGGTGTAGCCGGGCAGGATCGTCTCGGCGTGCTCTTCCGCCCGGTCGAGCAGGGCGGCGATGAGCGCGCGCAGCTGCGCGTCCTGGGCGTCGATGATGTCGCGGACCCAGAGCTTGAAGTCCGTCGCGACCTGGTCGTTGCGCGAGCGCGCGGTGTGCAGCCGCCCCGCGGCGGGACCGATGAGCTGCACCAGGCGCGCCTCGATGTTGGTGTGGATGTCCTCCAGCGCCGGGTCGAAGCGGAAACCACCGGCGGCGATCTCCTCGGCGATGCGGTCGAGGCCGTGCAGGATCGCCTCTCCGTCTTCGGCGGCGACGATCCCCTGGCGCACCAGCATCGCGCAGTGCGCCTTCGAGCCGGCGATGTCCTGGCGCCAGAGCCGCCGATCGAAATCGATCGAGGCATTGATGCGCGCCATGATCGCGGCGGGTGCCTCGGCGAAGCGGCCACCCCACATGAGGGGCGCGCCGGATCCACCGGCGCGCTCCGGCGCCGCCGGCTCGTCCGATTCCGGATAGGCGTCCGGCTCGCGGTCCGGCGCCTCCGGGTAGTCTGGAGCGTTGTCCGGTTGTGGCCGCTCCGGATACTCCGGAGCGTCGCCGGGGTCGGGCGTTTCCGGCGTGTGCGGATCCCGGTCCGGGTCGGGGGTCGGCAGGTGCGGGTCGTCCCCCGCTCCGGGCAGGTCCGGAACGCGGGGCGGCTTGGGACCGCTCCGGGCGGTGCGCGCCGGCGCCGCCGCTTGCAACGTGCGAGGGCGTTCGATGGTCAAGTGGGTCATCCTCATGTTCGCCTTGGCGGTGGCGATCGCCGTCGCCTCGGTCGTGGTGATGTTGAACCTGGAGCAGGAGCCGTCAACCGGAATCGCCGGCGGATCGCCGGGGGAGACGGCGGCGATCACCTCGCCTCGCCTCGGCGTCGACCTGCTGAAGAAGGTCGATCCGCCGGTGCCGGTGCCCCCCGGCGAGTTTACCGACGCTTCCGGCAAGGTGCTGCACATCGCCGATTTCCGCGGCCGTAGCGTGCTGCTGAATTTCTGGGCGACCTGGTGCGCGCCGTGCCTGCAGGAGCTCCCCGCGCTGGATCGCGTGGCGGCCGAGCTGAAGGCGGAGAATTTCGTGGTGCTGCCGATCTCCACGGACCGGCAGGGCACCGAGGTGGTGAAGCCGTTCTACGAAAAGCTGCAGCTGAAGGAGCTCGGCCTCTACTTCGACCCGAAGAGCACCTTCTCCCAAGCCGCCAAGGTGCAGGTGCTGCCGACCACGCTGCTGATCGACAAGGACGGCCGGATCGTCGTCGCCGGCGAGGGTGCGGTGGAGTGGGATGTCCCGGAGGTGAAGGCCTTCCTGCGCGAGCAGGCGAAGCGCTAGCGCGTCGGCTGTGGCTTTTCGCCCCGATAGTCGTAGAACCCGCGGCCGGCCTTCCGCCCCAGCCAGCCGGCCTCGACGTACTTCACCAGCAGCGGGCAGGGGCGGTACTTGCTGTCCGCGAGGCCGTCGTACAGCACCTGCATGACCGCAAGGCAGGTGTCGAGGCCGATGAAGTCGGCGAGCTCCAGCGGGCCCATCGGGTGGTTGGCGCCGAGCCGCATGGCCGTGTCGATCGCCTCCACCCCGCCGACGCCCTCGTAGAGGGTGTAGACCGCCTCGTTGATCATCGGCAGCAGGATGCGGTTGACGATGAAGGCGGGGAAGTCCTCCGCCATCGCCGCGGTCTTGCCCAGCTTCTCGGTAAGCTGCCGGATCGTGGAATAGGTCTCGTCGTCGGTGGCGAGGCCGCGGATCAGCTCGACGAGCTGCATCACCGGCACCGGGTTCATGAAGTGCATGCCCATGAACCGTTGCGGCCGGTCCGTGGCGGCGGCCAGGCGGGTGATCGAGATCGACGAGGTGTTGGTGGCGATGATGGCGCCGGGCTTGAGGTGCGGGCTGAGCGACTTCAGCACCTCGCGCTTGATCCCCTCGTTCTCGGTAGCCGCCTCGATCACGAGGTCGCAGTCCTTGAACAGCGCGTAGTCGTTTCCGGTCTGGATGCGCCCGAGCGCGGCCTCGCGCTCCGCCTCGTCGATCGAGCCGCGCCGCACCTGGCGGCCCATGTTCTGGTCGATCCGCTCCATCGCCTTGCCGAGCTGCTCCGCATTGACGTCGACCAGGACCACGTCGAGGCCGCTGACGGCGCAGACATGGGCGATGCCGTTGCCCATCTGCCCGGCCCCGATCACGCCGACCTTGCGGATGTCCATGCGCGCGTCGCCTTCAGCGTGCCTGCCGCTCGAGCTCGGCGGCGAGCTCCGGCACGGCGGTGAAGAGGTCGGCCACGAGGCCGTAGTCGGCGACCTGAAACATCGGCGCTTCCTCGTCCTTGTTGATCGCGACGATGACCTTGCTGTCCTTCATGCCGGCGAGGTGCTGGATGGCGCCGGAGATGCCGACGGCGATGTAGAGGTCCGGCGCGACGATCTTGCCGGTCTGCCCGACCTGGTACTCGTTCGGGACGAAGCCGGCGTCGACGGCGGCGCGGGAAGCCCCCACGGCGGCGCCAAGCTTGTCGGCCACGGCCTCCAGCAGCTTGAAGTTGTCGCCGGCCTGCATGCCGCGGCCGCCGGAGATGATGATCCGCGCCGAGGTGAGCTCGGGGCGCACGGACTTGCTGACGTCCTGGCCGAGGAACTGCGACAACCCGCTCTCGGGCGTGGCGCCGACGGTTTCGATCGAGGCCGACCCGCCCGTCGCCGCGGCGGCGTCGAAGGCCGTGCCGCGCACGGTGATCACCTTGGTGCGGTCGCTCGACTGCACGGTGGCGAGGGCGTTGCCGGCGTAGATCGGCCGCACGAAGGTGTCGGCGGACACCACCGCGCTGATGTCGGAGATCTGGGCGACGTCGAGCAGCGCTGCGACCCGCGGCATCACGCTCTTGCCGACGCTGGTTGTCGGCGCCAGCAGATGGGTGAACTGCCGCGCCAGCGAGACCAGCAGCGGGGCGAGGTTCTCCGCCAGCTGGTGCCCATAGGCCGGATCGTCCGCGAGCAGCACCCGGGACACGCCGGCGATGGCGGCGGCCGCTTCCGCTGCAGCGCGGCATCCGGTGCCCGCGACGAGAACGGTGACGGGCTCGCCCAGCTGGGCGGCGGCGGTGACGGTGTGGAGGGTGGCGGGCTTGACCGAGGCGTTGTCGTGCTCGGCGAGGATGAGGCTCGGCATCAGATGACTTTCGCCTCGTTGCGCAGCTTCTCGACCAGCTCGGCCACCGACTTGACCTTGGTCCCGGACTTGCGCTTCGACGGCTCGGTGACCTTCAGCGTCTTCAGCCGCGGGGTGACGTCGACGCCGAGCTGCTCCGGCGTCAGGCTCTCGATCGGCTTCTTCTTGGCCTTCATGATGTTCGGCAGCGAAGCGTAGCGCGGCTCGTTCAGCCTGAGGTCGGTGGTGATGATGGCCGGCAGCTTCAGCGCGACGCGCTCCAGCCCCGCGTCGACCTCCCGCGTCACCTCGATCCAGCCGTCGTCGCGGAATCTGAGCTTCGAGGCGAAGGTGCCCTGGGGCCAGCCGAGCAGGGCCGAGAGCATCTGGCCGGTCTGGTTGCAGTCGTCGTCGATCGCCTGCTTGCCGAGGATGGCGAGCTGCGGCTGCTCCTTCTCGATCACCGCCTTCAGCACCTTGGCGACCCCGAGGGGCTGCAGCTCGACGTCGGTGGCGACGTGGATGCCGCGATCGGCGCCCATGGCAAGGCCGGTGCGGATCGTCTCCTGCGCCTGCGCCGGGCCGACGGAGACGACGACGACTTCCGTCGCCTTGCCGGCTTCGCGGATGCGAAGGGCTTCCTCGACGGCGATCTCGCAGAAGGGGTTCATCGCCATCTTGACGTTGGCGAGCTCGACGCCGCTGCCGTCGGCCTTGACCCGGACCTTTACGTTAGCGTCGATGACCCGTTTGACGGGGACCAAAACTTTCATGCCTGGAGAACCTGCTGCCGCGCCTCCGGCCGGCGACGCTGCTTCAGCGCACGGCAGGATGGGCAATTATTGTGCAGGTGCGAAGATAGGGCGTGTGACCAAACCGTGTCAACGCCAGCCCGCGTTCGGAAGCGGCGCTCAGTTGTCGATGACGAGCATCGGATAGATGTCGACGACGACCTCTTCGTAGGGGTGCACCCGCTTGATCGCGGCAATGGTCGCCTGCACCTGGGTGCGTTCGCAGGCGACCTCGATGCGCTCCTCCGGCACCGCGGACAGCTTGCCGATCTCGCCTTCCGCCGGGTCGGCGCCTTCCTCCGGGCGGAACCGCCCGGTGCCCCGGGTGGAGAAGCTGCAGAAGCTGTAGTTGCCGATGCGGCCCGCGCCCGCTTCGCCGAGGGCTTGGCGGACCGCATCGGCATGGGTCTCGGGGACGAAGACGACCAGCTTCACCAGCTCGCGCATGCGGGACCTCAGCGGTTGGCGCCGGGCACCCAGAGCACGTCGGCCCGGCCGTCGTCGTTGAGCTTGCGGGCCAGCACGAACAGGTGGTCCGAGAGCCGGTTGAGATAGCGCACCGCCTCCGGGTTGATGCTCTCGCGCTCCGCCAACCGGGTGACATCCCGCTCGGCCCGGCGCACGACGGTGCGGGCGAGGTGGAGAAAGGCCGAGCCCGGCGTGCCGCCGGGCAGGACGAAGGAATTCAGCGGCGCGAGGGCCGCGTTCATGGCGTCGATCTCCTGCTCCAGCCGCTGAACCTGGGCGGCGACGATACGTAGCGCCGAGCCGGGCGCCTCGCCGGGGCCCTGCGGGCGGCAGAGGTCGGCGCCGAGGTCGAAGAGGTCGTGCTGGATGCGCGCCAGCATGGCGTCGGCCTCGACGCTCGCATGCAGGCGGGCGATGCCGATCGTCGCGTTCGCCTCGTCCACCGTGCCGAAGGCGCCGACCCTGACGTCGTGCTTGGCGACCCGCTCGCCGTCGCCGAGCGAGGTCTGCCCGGCATCGCCGCCCCTCGTGTAGATCCGCGTGAGCTTGACCATCGTCGCGGCCGGCGCGGCTGGCCTCAGCCGCGCATGGCGAGGATCAGGACGACGAAGAGGAGGATCGCCAGCGCCTGCAGGGCGACCCGCCAGCGCATGAAGCGGTTGCTGTTGCGCTGCGCGAACTCGCCACCCTTGGCCATGCTGAAGATGCCGAGGAAGAGCGCCCCCAGCGTCGCGATCATGGCGATGATGACGGCGGTGAAAAGGATGCCATTCATCGCCTAGATATGGGGGGCGGCGGGGCCAAACCGAGAGGTCCGGCTCACTCGCCGCAGGACGTGCGGCGGACTTCCGCCCAGGTCTCGCAGAGTTTTGCCGCGACCGCCACACCCGTGCTGATCGCGGCATTCTGGACTCGCTCACCGAGCGTGGGCTGGCGCGGAGCCGCGGCCCAGGGCCAGCCAGCGAAGCCGACCCAGAGCATGGCGCCCAGCACCAGCAGCGGGGCCGCGACCCGCAAGGTTCGGTGCTGCCGGCGCGGGCGCGGCGGCTGCGCCTCTCGCCGGCGCAGGCCAGGAACCAGCAGGGCGGCGCCGGCGACGAAGAGATCGGCCATGGTCCGGCCGAGCAGGGAGAGGAGGGCGCAGACCCGCTCGACCAGGCCGACCACCAATGCCGCGAGATTTTCGAGCAGGTCAGACATCGCGACGCGTCCCGCGGGAAAACTAGCCCGCCCGGGCTTTCATCGCCAGAGGGTCAGCGTGTCGCCCCTCACCTCGTAGCCGCTGAGGCGGCGCAGGAAGCTCATGCCGAGCAGCGACCGGCTCATGGGCGCGGAATTCACCGAGGCGCCGACGTCGGCGACGTGGATCGGGCCGAGCTCGATCTCGCCGAGCGATACCGGCGCGGCCTGGACCTCCCCGTTCGCCGTGCGGTAGGTGAGCCCGAAGTCGAGACGGTCGGGGTCCATGCCGAGCCGGCGGGCATCGTCGAGGGAGAGGACGACGTCGCTGGCGCCGCTGTCGACGAGGAAGGTGATCGGCGTGCCGTCGACCGTGGCACGCACGTGGAAATGCCCGTCCGCGCTGGCGCGGAACCGCACCCCGTCCTCCCCGACCGAGGCGCCGGACTGGGGTACCAGCTCGGAGGTGATCCGCGTCTGCATGTCGGCGAAGACGTCTCGGTAGCTGTAGCCGACGACCAGCGTCAGTCCGATGGCGACCCAGGCGAGGCCCTGCTTCAGCGAGGCGGCCGGCCGCGCGGCGACCCGCACGATCACGCTGCTGCCGACCAGGGCCACCCAGCCGAGCAGGACCAGCAGGCGCATGCGGTCGTGCTGGTCGGCCAGCGCGTCGGGGAACGCCTGCGCGAGGTAGAGCACCAGCACCGTGACCCCCAGGCCAAAGGCCAGCAGCCACGGCAAGAACGAGCGGTTCATCGAAGGGAAGCTCGACGGCTCGGGAACAAAGGACTCATCGGAGCAATATAGGTGCAACGCCCCGCCGTCGCGAGCAGCCATTGGGCTAGGCTCGCCGCGGGCGGCGGCTGGTCCGTCAGGAGGTTGGCGAATGAGCCTGCTCGACCGCGTCCGCGCGCTGCAGCAACGCAACCTTCGCCGCTTCCGGCGTTTTCGGATCGGCAACGATGCGGTCGGCTGGATCCCGCACCGCCTGGCCGAACGCCTGCGCCGGTTCCCGAAAGTCTTCGAGGTCGGCGAGTTCGAGGTGCACCTCGCCGCGCACCTCGACAGCTTCGATTCCCGCAGCGCCGCGGTCGAGGAGGTGCTTCGACACCTCGAGGCGGAGGGCCTGGTCAAGGGACGTCGCGACGAGGACTATCCGGTGATCACCCGCTTCGGCGCGCCGCCGTTGATGAAGATCGAGCGCGCCGGCGTCTTCCCGTTCGGCATCCGCTCCTACGGCGTGCACATGAACGGCTACCGGGAGGACAAGGGCGGCCTCAAGCTCTGGGTCGGCCGGCGCGCGAAGGACAAGGCGACGGCGCCGGGCAAGCTCGACCACCTCGTGGCCGGCGGCCTGCCGATCGGCCTCTCCCCGCGGGAGAACCTGCGCAAGGAGTGCGCGGAGGAGGCCAGCATTGCAGAGGACCTCGCCGACCGCGCCGTGCCGGTCAGCCTGCTCGCCTACATGATGGAAACCGAGGAGGGCCTGAAGAACGACGTGCTCTTCGTCTACGACCTCGCCGTGCCGGCGGATTTCACCCCCCGCAATGCCGACGGCGAAATCGAGGAATTCTTCCTCTGGCCGATCGAGAAGGTGCGGGAGGTCATCGCCGACACCGAGGATTTCAAGTTCAACGTCGGGCCGGTGATCGTCGACTTCATGATCCGCCGCGGCCTGCTCGGGCCGGAGGACCCCGACTACACCGAGATCGCAGCGGCGCTGCGGGATTCCACCATGTTCGACCAGGGCTGAGGGCAACCGCCGGCCCCCGCTTGAGCCGCCCCTCCTTGTCATGCCCGGGCTTGACCCGGGCATCTCGCGGCCGCCCGCTCGGCGTCGAGAGGAGGAAGAAAGCGGCTGAAGCAAGTCCCCGGGTCGAGCCCGGGGATGACAGTCAGAGTGCGGTCGCCCTACTGCGGCGGCGCGATCGGCGGCGGCGGGTCGGCGGCGAGCTCGGCGAGGTTGCGCGCCCGGACACGCATGTGCATGACCTTGCCGACCACCAGAACGAAGACGACGCCGATGGCGCCGAGGACGTACTTCCCGCCGGGGATCGTCTCTTCCACCCAATGGCTGACGGCGGGGTCCTCGGCGGCGATGTTGCCGGCGATCCAGCCGAGCAGGGCCGCGCCGGCCCAGACCAGGATCGGGAAGGTCTTCAGGAGCTTCAGCACGAGCGCGCTGCCCGCGATGATCAGCGGGATGCTGATGACCAGGCCGAGGATGAGCAGTACGTACTTGGCTTCGGGATAGCTGTCGGCCGCGCTGGCGATGGCGATGACGTTGTCGAGGCTCATCACCGCGTCGGCGATGGCGATGGTCTGCACCGCGCCCCAGATGCTGGCGCGCGCCTCGATCGCATGCTCCTCGCCTTCCTCGGAGACCAGCAGCTTGACCGCGATCCAGAGGAGCAGCAGCGCCCCCGCCACCTTCAACCAGGGGATCCCCATCAGGTAGACGATGAAGATCGTGAAGATGATGCGCAGCAGGATCGCGGCGCCGCTGCCCAGGAAGATGCCGATCTTCATCTGCCGCGGCGGCAGCGAGCGACAGGCGAGGGCGATCACCACGGCGTTGTCGCCGCTCAGCAGGATGTTGATCCAGATGATCTGGCCAAGGGCGAACAGGAAGCCCCAGCTGAGGATGTCCATCGGCGTTCTGCTTCCTCGCGGCGGGCGCAGCTTCGGGGAGCGCTCGTCGAACAACTCCCAGCGGCGCCGAAAAGTTCAAGCGGTGGGTCGGGCGCCAGGGCATAGCCCAGCCGGTTTTCGCAGCGCAACGAAAACCGGCCGGCCAGGCGATCAGTCCGGGAACCCGGCCCGGGCGCGGACCTCGGCGGCGCTGACCCCGGCGTCCCGCATTGCCCGCAGCGACAAGGCGGCGTCCCGCTTGGCCAGCCGCTCGCCGGCAGCGTTGCGCAGCAGCGGGTGGTGCCGATAGGCCGGCACTGCGAGGCCGAGCAGCGCCTGGAGGGTGCGATGGACGTTGGTCGAGGCGAAGAGGTCCTCGCCCCTGGTCACCAGCGTGATCCCCTGCAGGTCGTCGTCGACGCTCACCGCCAGATGGTAGCTGGCCGGCGCATCCTTCCGGGCCAGGACGACGTCCCCGAGGGCCAGGGGGTCGACGGGGATTGCTCCCCTGTCCGCCTCCGCCCAGGTGAGCGGCCCGGTGGCTGCGGCTGCGGCTGCCGCGTCCAGGCGCAAGGCGAAGGGGCGCCCGGCGGCCCGGCGCGCCTCCCGCTCGGCCGGGGTCAGCCGGGAAAG
>JADMIO010823452.1_pt1 | contig 38299 bp, 25 predicted proteins | sample 8958161 | NCBI WGS metagenome assembly JADMIO01 (sample SAMN16585339, study PRJNA669376) | soil metagenome | isolation source: Crop rotation soil | place: USA: Cullars Rotation, Alabama | collected 2011 | reverse complement strand
CTTTCCCGAACTGGGGCGGGGGGACCTGAGTCGCCAGAACCGCACCGTGACCGAGCCGGTCCAGTCGATCCTACTCTTAGGCAGGCCATTCACCGAGATCACGCAGACGGTAGTGCGGTAGGGCGGAAAGGGGGTAGAGCCAGAAGAGAATGGGAAAACTTACGATCGAGGTAAAACATAGAGAGGAGACACGAGACGAATTCGTAGAATTTAAATTGGGAGTGACGTGGAGGGGTAGCGGCTGCCGGCTGGGCTGCCTTTCGGAACATCGAAGTGCGAGGTGGTTTGGCGTTCGTTATCTCGTCTCATATCGCTTGCGGCGCGGTGGCCGGATTGGTGAACGCTTCCGTCTGGTCCTGCTTGCAATCACGCGAATAACCGAAGCGATTTCCATAGGTATTTTCATGAACTAATACGGAAGCGCTCGGTAGCAATACCGTTTTCTGACACCAAGCAGAAAATGACCGCTTATGAAATGATGGTGCGTTTGCACCCAGCTAACACGCTTCGGTCACATTCACTGCGATCGGCCGTAACAGCCGGGGCGTTGACGTTCATCACAGGAACGATCACACCACGCGTAAGCCAGCAACGGCTATGAGTGCGGCAGCTTGCTTCTAATCGACCGCTGCGTCGGTACGGGTCCACTGAGCAATGGGGCGGCCGTCACGACGCCACCACGAGCCAGCTTTGTTCTGCGGCCAGCCAGCCGGCGAATCCTCCCATGTTTCCTGCCGGCCGTACAGGGTCAAATCGAGCAGTTGCAGAGTGGGAAGCATGGCCTCGATCCCGCGCCATTTCGTTTCATACGTCTGGAACACCTGATCGCCGGCCTTTACGTAACAGCGGAGGTCGCCCCCGTCTCGGGTCGCCAGCGCGACTCCGGAGTCTGCGGTCGAGTACCACGGCGTCGTCCAGCCCATGAAATCTCGATAAGCGACAATCTCATCCAACGGACCGCGGCTGAAGACGGCGTAGGTGACGTCGCGCTCGGCGAGATAAACGCGGACTTGTGCGTTCATCGCGGTCTGGCTGTGCGTACAACCCTCACACTGCTTGTGGTGTGGCGCGCCTTTCTTCCACATGAAGAAATAGACGATCAGCATGCGCCGGCTTTCAAACACGTCGTGCAGGGGGGAGGAGCCGTTGGGACCCACGACAGTGACCTGGTCGATCGGCGTCATCGGTAGGCGGCGGCGAGCGGCGGCCAACTCGTCGCCGGCATGGGTGTGCGCCTTCTCCCGGACCAGCAGTTCCGCACGGGCCCGCTCCCACTCCTCACGGGTAACGATCTTGGGCGTTGTTGGTTCTGTCATTGTGTTCTCTGGAAGGGGCTATCGACCCAGGTAACCGACTGGCCGGACTAATGGAGTGGCAGTTGGCACACCAGGAATTGTAAACGAAGGAAACGATTTTGAAAAACCGGAAGGCGAGCTAACTCTGGTTCTGCGTTTTGTTATTTTGCCTGTTGTTCCGCCGCATCGTGCGCCCCGAACACAGAGTGTGTCTCAGGCTTTGTCATTCGCTGGCCCTTCCAGAAAAGCTGCGGCGTGATCGGCGACCCATTGGCGAAACGTTCGCGGCGGCGATCCGTTAACGTCGAACATGGTGGAGGTCACGAACGCCGGCTTCCCCATCGTGGCTCCCCAAGCGGCCAATAGCATATCGACCACCGGGCGGGGCCAAGTCCCGGCCGTCTCGCGTCGGAAGTCATCTGGCGACAGCTCTTCGAACTGAATCCGGCGTCCGATGACGGCGCCGATAATGCTTACCTGCTCTTCCTGGCTCAATGACTCTGGGCCGGTGAGCACGTACTCGCGTCCGACATGGCCCTCTTCGTACAGAGCCCGCGACGCAACGGCGGCGACGTCTCGATCGTCGATCGGCGCCGTCTCGGCCGCACCGTAAGGCCATCGGACGATGTCTCCGTGTCGAATCGCAGGCGCCCACCAGAACCGCGCGTTCGACGAGAACATCCCCGGCCGGATGATTGTCGATTCCAGTCCAGCGGCCGCCAGGAGACGTTCGACGTCGGCGTGGAAGCGAGCCAAGGGGTTCGGCTGCTGGAAGAACGGGTGCGGTGTCTTGTGCGGCGATGAGAGAAAGACGACCCGCCGTGTGTGCGCCGCGATATGGTTGACGATGGCGGGAGCGGTACCCGGCGGCGCAGTCCAGAGCAGAAACACCGCACTGACGCCCTGCAGCGCCTTATCGATCGACTTGGGCACGGTGAAGTCCCCCGTTACGACGTCGACGGCCGGCGGCAGCCCGGCCGTCGACGAGCGACGCGTGAGTGCGCGTACCGGCACGCTCGCGCCTAGCAGCTGGGCAACCACCTCGCGCCCAATTCGGCTGGTAGCTCCCGTCACGAGGACGGGATGCATGCCTGGGCGTGTCCCGATGGCCTCGGACCGAGTCCACTGTGCGGCGGAAGAACTCATGCTTGGCTGACTTCCGTACGTCGGGCTAACTTGATGATAGAATGGTCAGTGTATCACCAATAGGCTGCAAGGCGACCGGGGCCCGTGTGCGGATGGGTTCCGAGGTGGGATTCCAGGACCGTTGTCTTCGCGTCAGCCCCGCCGCGCTGCCTCGATGGTGGCGATGTCGAGTTTCCTCATGGTCATCATCGCCTCGAAAACTCGCTTGGCTTCATCGCCACCCGCGGCAAGAGCGTCGGTTAGCACGCGCGGGGTAATCTGCCAGGAGAGGCCCCAGCGGTCCTTGCACCAACCGCACGCACTTTCCTCACCGCCATTGCCGACGATCGCGTTCCAGTAACGGTCGGTCTCTTCCTGGGTGTCCGTGGCGATCTGAAAGGAGAAGGCCTCGCTGTGCTTGAACACCGGGCCACCATTGATTCCGAGACAGGGAATGCCCAGAACGGTGAACTCCACCGTCAGCACATCCCTCTCCTTGCCGCCCGGGTAGTCAGTGGGGGCCTTGTGAACAGCGGTCACTTTACTATCCGGAAAGGTGGCGGCGTAAAAGCGCGCCGCCTCCTCCGCGTCCTTGTCGAACCAGAGACAGATGGTGTTCTTTGGCTTCATGTTCGTGTGTTCCTTTTGCTTAAGCCCAGGGAGTGCCGCGGTCTGGGCGTCTACTGCATGCACCTGTCGCTGTCGACTGCCGTCCATCTAATTCCCACAACTTAATATTTCCATCGCTGCTGCCGGAAGCTAAATACGTTCCGTTTGGGCAAAACCGCACAGACTCTATCGCATCGAAGTGCCCGGAGGAGGGTGGCGGTGTTCTTGCGTGTCGCTACGTCCCAAAGCTTAACTGATTGATCATCCCCACCTGACGCCAATATCTTGCCATCGGGACTGAATGAAATAGACCGAAATGCACTGTTACTATTCAGCGACCCGGTTTTCCTCCAAGACTCATCAAAAATGCCGTGCAAAGAATCGGTGGACCAGCGCACCAGGAGCTGGTCGACCGCGTCACCCTACAAATAGCGGTGGCTCAACTCATTGGGCACCACGTCCTCGCCCGTGTTCGAAGAGAACTTGAGCACTATTTGATCGCCGTCGTACGCCATCCGGTCTATGTGTTCCGGGGTCCCTTCACCGTCGGCATCAATGGCCCGGCCGATCCAGCGATTTTGCGTGTCGTAGCTCTGCGTAATAATCCTGGTTGGATCGGTTTCATCACCCGGATCGCGCTTGCCGAGCTTATTGCCGTCGAGCTTGTATTGGTCCAGTAGTTTCGGCAGCAAGGAGCGGATCAGGTCGGATGACGAGCGGCTCACTCGTCTGATTCCTTGAAGTCCTGGCTCCGGCTTGGTTTCTTCGACGATGTCATTTTGGATCGGGTCGCGCACTAGTGATCTGATAAATCGTCGATTTCTTGCAATTTGTTGTCCGTCTGGCCCTTAGCTCGGAGAATCGTTGTGATCTTCGATTTAGTATAAGAGATGCAGCAATCTGGCAGCGCCTTCTTGAGGCTTATGATTTGTTCTTCGCCTATGGACGTGTCTTTGAGATTAAGGTATCCAAGTGACACCAGGGCTGCTAACGGTGCTACGTTTTTTACGCGCGTTGCTGAAAGGTTAAGTGTGCGAAGGTTCGTTAGATTCACTAGAGGCGACAGATCCTCAACCGCTGTGTTACCAAGTTGTATTTCTTGCAACTCGGTCAGATTGGCCAGTGCTGAAAGATCCCTGATTCCATTTCCCTGTAAGTATAATACTTTCAAACTTTTTAATTGAGCGAGCGCCGAAATGTCGCGGACTCGGGTATGGTTAAGATAAAGGCTCTCGAGCTTCTGCAAGCTCGTCAGCGGCGCCAACTCGCTCACATTAGTCTCGCCCATGGCAAGTCGTTGAAGGTTGATCAAGCCTGCAACAGGGGCCAAACTTTTCACTCGCGTTGTTCCAAGTCGGAGATCTCGGAGCCTCGTCATACAAATCAAAGGTGTCAGGTCCTCTACGGCCGTTTCTTCGATGAACAACTGCTCAAGATTCCGGAGATTCGCGAGAGGTGCCAAATCCTGTACCGGCGTTCGGGATAGATCAAGATACTTGAGATTCGTCAGTTCTGACAGCGGTGATAGATCGGATGCATTTGAATCGTCGAGACGAAGATATTCAAGAAATCGCAATCGGCGCAGCGGCGAAAGATCATGGACAGGCGTTACGTGTAGTTCAATGGAACGAAGTTGACCTAGTTCTCCTAAAAGCGAAATATCACTCACTTGCGAATTCTCCGGCAGATATGCCGATCGCACGTTGACACCGAACCAATAATCCACCTGTCTCTTCCACCAGGTCTTAACAGTGTCCTCAGTCTCACAATCTAAATGGCCACCTAGTCTTTGGAAATCGGCAATTGCTTTCCGCTGCAGTCTCGCGTCTTCTAACTTAATACCCAGCCAAGCACAACCCACGGAAAAGCCGAGTACGGCCCATAGTAATGACCGCAGAGAATATTGATACCATCGCCGTGCTGCTGCCTGCGGGACTTCTTTGATGGTCATGGGGATTACGTGTCGTTTTTAAAGGCCCAATACCAGAGCCTGTTTCAAATCTTAAAAATAGGCCAGCCTTTTCCCCGGTGCTAGCTGAATAAATCTCTGACAATTCCGAGGATTGCTTTCTCAATGAATCGGTTTTGAAACCAGTTCTATTACATTATTGTTACCTTAGCCTGACACCCGTCGCCAACCGTCCGCATAGTCCTTCATTTCATTTATCAATTCCCGCATTTGGATAGGATCAGGTGTTGGAAGGCCTTTACCCTCAAAGGTATTGTGATTTTCGTTCGGCTCGTACCCGAACTCCTTGGCATCATAACGGTAATTCGGGCCAGATGCAAAATCCTTCATATATTTCGTTTCCGCATCAATGGAAGTTGGAAGTTTGTGTTTCTTGGGATCTGCGTTATCCAAGATTCCTAGTAGTAACTCGTCTTTATCATTTCGACCACCTAAGAGGTGGAAAAGATTTATTACATAGCTCCTATACGCCTGAGGTTTTCTGCGTATGAGATCTATTTCGTGCCCAAGTGTGAAACTAGGGTTAAAGTGGCCTAACGGAAAGTGGTAAGGTTGCCCTTTGTTTCTTTGGTGCGCAAAAGCATCACCATATGCATGAATGAGTATTCCTTTCTTCCATGGAGCCGCAAATTGCTTATCTCGAATCATTTTAAACAAAAGGCTGCGGCGGTCCGTCATTCTCTTTAGTCCCGCTGCGTCGGTTTCTTCCTTAATATAGGGGGGCATCGAGTGAATCCAGTTGAAAATGTCTTCGGCCCACGTTTTTTGACGCTGAATGTCCGCGAGTTTTTTAGAATCCCGTGCAGGAACTCTCGCAGGCGCCGCGCGGGGTTGCGGCGCATCACCCATTCCAATTATGGCCATGAGGTTGTCCGTAAGGTCCATTACGTCCCTCTCAACATCCTTTGCGGCCTTGGCAACTTCATCGGCCAATTTCTTGAACTCCTGATTTAGCTGCTCCTGGACTTTTGTTGGAAGATTTAAGACATATTCCTTGCCTTGTTCCGCGGCGTCAAATTTCTTTACTTGGTCTGGTAATTGTGAATAATAGGCGAGCTCGAAGGCCTGTTTATCGGTGTACTTGCGGGTTGCAACCGCTACGACATACGTTGTATAAAAGTGGCCTCCAATGTCGTAATTTCCTGTCGGGTCAATTGAATTCGGCGCCGCATTCTTTACGTAGCGATAAAGGTTCGAGTCTGCCGCCTGGAAGCCGACGGTATCTTCGCTCATAAAACGTCCAACCGTCGAGTCGTACCACCGATTGAGGTTATTCTGTAAATTTGTTGCTTTGTCGAACGGGCGGCCGGTGTAGTAGAAGAACTGGTCGTTCGTGTCGTAGTCGGCCGTCTCCTGCGTGATGTTGCCGAACGTGTCGTAAGTCACGTGATTGGCAACCGTTGTATCGTCCGTGCCGGCGTCGTATTGAACTGTGTCACGAACGCTGCCCAGGTTATCCGTGAGCGCCCAAAGGACCGTGCCCGGCGTGCTCAAGTCGAATCTTTCATTTTGGTCCTCTTCCGGCGGAACATAGTTAAGTTCTTCGTCCGCCAGGAGCTGATCGACCGCTTGGCCCCATAGATAACGGTGGCTCAATTCATTGGCTACGATGTCCTCGCCCGTATTGGAAGAGAACTTAAGCACCACCTGATTTCCGTCGTAAACCATCCGGTCGATGTGTTCCGGGGACCCTTCACCGTCCGCATCAATGGCTCGGCCAATCCAGCGGTTGTTCACGTCATAGGTCTGAGTAATGATCCGAACCGGATCGGCTTCGTTATCCGCGTCCTCGGTGCTGTTGTAGTCCGTGACTTTTACGAGGCGATTGCGATTGTCCCATGTGTAGACGGTCACCTGATCCGTTTCGATGTTGGTCCGGCGAATGCGGTTCCCTTCATTGTCATACGTATAATCAAATGTGCCGTCGCTCGTCAGCCGGTTCTGATCACCGGTCGAGTAACCGGCGTTCGTCCGGTTGCCGTTCTCATCGTAGGTGTAACTCTCGTCGTCTTGGAAGCCGCCGTAATCGGTATACGTAGCGCCGGTAAGTTGGCCGCGGTCATCGTAGTTGTAATCGGCTGTTCCGTCCGTGTCCGAATCAAATTGCATAATCCTATTCGCCTGATCAAAGAGCCACGCGTAATGGGCCAGAGTGGTAATGCCCTGAGCGTGCGTTAGCTCCTTGAGCCGCGCGTTGCCGTCATAAGCAAAGCTGCTGGTGGCCACCAGGTCGCCGGTGCCACTGCTGGCATAGCGGCGAATCTGGTCAACCTGGTCGGCCGAGTCGTAGACAAGTTCGACGCGCTTATAGGCCACCGTGTTGCCGCCGATCTGACCCTGTTGAAGGACCTGCGTAAGCTGATTGCGGCCGTTGTACGTGTATGCGTTGGCGAAATCATCCTCCCCGTCAATGATCGCCGACAAGTCCGTGCGCTGGCCGGAGAGATCATAACCTGACGACAGGATCACGGACGTCACACCGGGAGTGCCCGTGTTGTCGACGCTCGTCATCCGGTCGAGTTCGTCATAGGAATACGTGTAGATGCTGAAGTCATCGGAGACGGAGTGGAGCCGGCCCATTAGATCATAGGTGGAGGTGATCGTGTTGGTCACTATTCCGTTATCGACCCAAGTCTCGGTCGTAAGCCGGTCCGCATCATCGTACGCGAAATCCGTAATCCGGCCGTTGCGGTCAATCTTTTCGGTCAGGTTCCCATTGAGATCGTATTGGAAGTAGCGGGTCAGGACTGTGCTGTCGACCGTGACGACTTCCATCGTCACGCGATTGAACTCGTCGTAGAAGTAATCGGTCGTGTTGCTAACAGCATCTTCAATCTCAGACAGGTTCCCTTCCAAGTCATAGCGCCAGAACGTGCTGTCGCCGTTGGCATCGATCTCCTCGATCTTGCGGTGCAGATCGTCATAGACAAAGCTGGTGACCAGGTCGTCCGGGTCACCCAACGAGCGGCCAGGATCACTGTCCTCATCTCCCATCACTTGCGTCTGCGAGAGCATCTCGCCATAGAGGTTGTAGGTGAACAACTCGACGGGAGCCTGCTCGGGGCCGTCGCCGTCCGGGTCCGAATGGATAATACGGAGCGTCCGGCCGGCATCGTCGTATTCATACTGCGTCACGCGACCCAGTGGGTCGGTCGATTGAATGACTTGACCGGCGGCATTGTAGAACGTCGTGCTGGTGGGGGGCCGCTCGATGATTCGCACCGCATCGGCCTCAACATTGGCATCGGTCAGAACGACCTTGGCGGAGTCGCTGGAGATTACAAACAGTCCCAGGCTCTGCCAGTCCGTGCCGAATTCCGATAGATCAGCCGTGGGCGCCTGAGTCTGATCGATGTCGAATGTCTTTTCGAGCGTCACACCATCGAAAACGCTGAACGGGGCGTCCGTGGCATTGCCCGCGTCCTCTTTCCAGGTAACGAAAATTTCATACTGGCGGCCAGGGATCAGGTCGCTGAACGTCCAGTTGGCCGCGTTCAGACCCGAATCCTGGGCGATGGTGTGGTAGTTATCGCCAAAGCCGCCGGAGCCGAGTACCGGAGTCCAACTGTCCGGACCCGTGAACGTAAACGCAATACCGTAGTCCGCTGTGTCATCGACAATGATGTCAATGGGAGAGGCGCCAGGATCGTCCACCGGCGCGATCACCGTTGTCTGTCGGTGCTGATTATCATACCGGTACTTCGTGACGTTGTTCATCGGGTCAGTCGATGACAACAAGTCTCCGGTTAGGCTGTAGACCGAGTAGGAAATCGGCGAGAATCCCCCGACAGCAGGCATCGTCACCTGGGTGTTTCGGTCCAAATTGTCGAAAAGATAGCTTGTTACTCGGTCGAGTGGATCCGTGTATTCGCTGACTCGCCCCAAAATGTCCATAGTCGATGTTGTCGTCGCGCTAGCCATAATAAAGTCACTAGTGGTGGCGTCGAAAACGAGCGTCTCCGGACCAATGGTTTGTACTGTTTGATAATTATCATCTCGGACATATTGAGTCAGCCGTCCCTCGGCGTCACTCTCAGCGATTTGAAAGTTTTCCTTGTCATATTGGCTTCCGACCGAGGGTGCCAAGTCTACTAGCGCAACGGCATCAGCCAGAATATTGCCGAACGAGACGCCGTTGGCATAACCATCGTTCAGTTGTACAGTGAGCGTTGAACTGGCACTGGTAATGGAAACGCTTGCAGCCAATTGCGTCCACGGACGGTTATCCGCCGTGTAGCCGCTGGGCGCGGCTGATTGGTTTATTGAGTAATTGGTTGTCGTGCCGTTATAGTTGACACTGAACCGGGCTGCTGCTGCTCCAGTCCCCTGCCAAGTGACGTAGACCGCATACGTCCGGCCTGGCTGAAGATCGCTAAACGTCCAGGTGGCCGTGTTGTGGATCGAGCCGTCGCCCGTGCCCGCGGCGCGATACTTTTGGTTCCCCTCATGAGCGGCCGGTCCATTGGTGCTGTCCGCAGCCCAACCGGTTCCTGTCGTAATGAATGACGAATTGCCTTGATCCACAATCTTGTACAACACTGGAGGAAAAATCGTCTTAATGTTTCGGTCGAGGTTGTCATAGACGTACTGTGTTTTGCGACCGAGCGAGTCCGTCGAGATAATTTCCCGGCCGGCAATATCGTAGACGTGAAAAGTAATCGTCGATGGGTTGCCCGTTTGATCTGGTGGCTCTATTTTCTTGACCAATCGATTGAGGTTGTCGTAGACGTTCTCGGTAGTCAGCGTCTTGGTGCTGGTGATCTTGGTGTCCTCGAACTGCAGATTGCCCGCCGCGTCATAACGATAGTCAGTCTGCGGGCGCACGAACGAGCCAGACAGATCGACAGGCGGATCTAGCGTCTGGCTGAGCATCCCCTGCTCGTCGTAATTGTTGGTGGTCACACGAATCGACAAACTGCCTGCGGCGTTTTTCAAATACTCAGCGTGCTCGCGGGCCTGACTGGCGACGTCAAATGCATCGGTCGCGACGCTAAACCCTGCATCATATAAATCATTTGGATCGGTAGTCACATCCAGTTCCGGAGAGCCTGGAGCATCGGGCCTGGCTTGGGCCATCATGATTGGCCGATTCAGCGCGTCGTAGTATTTGGCAATCGTCTTCCCTTCGGCGTCTGTCTCGAGACGAACATTGCTGGCCCGATCGTAAAGGGTTGACATGGAAGGCTTAATAACTTCGGACGCTTCGGGGTCTGTAACTTCCGGCATCAACGTGACTGTGGATCGTCCCATCGCGTCATATTCGTAAAACGTATCGCGATAGCTATTAGTCGTTGCGTCGGTCAGTTCACTCCTTTGCACACCTTCCCCCGCGTCGTTGTAGACCAACTTCGTGACTGGACTGTCGTGATCACTCGTCGCAGGCGCAATTACTTTATCTGAACGATTCATGGAGTCATATTCGAAATATGTCCAAAGCAAATTGGCATCTCGAATGCCCACCCTGTTACCGGCACCATCAAATGTGAAGAGAGATATCGTTTTTCCCTCGCCGGAACTCGGTTCTGGCAGGTCCTGCTCAATCAGCCGGTTCAGACCGTCGTAGACGTTGTCCGTGGTCCGATCGGCGCCGCCCACGCCTTGCAAGGCATCGTAACTGCTCACCAGATTGCTCGAATCGTCATAGACAAACACCGTAAAGGGCGCGCTGTGCGGCGTGCCGACACCCGGCTGAGGATGCGTGCCTGGCGACGGACGGGTCTCTTTGGTCTTGCGATGCAGCGCATCGTACTGATAGGAAGTTTCGCGGCTGCCGTATCCGTCATCCAGTGGATCACGGACGCTCTTGAGGTTGCCGACGGAGTCGTAAGCCAACTTGGTGACGCTCTCGTCGTGGTCGCTGGTGGCCGGCTTGTGGATTTCTGTCTGTTCATTGCGGTCGTTGTAGACATACGTGATCGACCGGCCCAGCGGATCGATGACTTCGTCCAGGTTACCCGCGTCGTCGTAAATGTACTCCGTTATGGGCGACTCACTTGTGGGACTGCTGGGATCTGACTCGTTGTACTGAAGTGCCTCAGGCTGAGTGAGGAACTCCAGCCGATTCATGGGATCAGGCGTGTAAACGGTCTCCTGCGTAACGTCCTGACCCATTTCCAGAATCTGGGCGGTCTTGAAATCCTCGCCATTGTATTCATAGCGGATCACGGCTCGGTCGTCGTTTTCAATGGTTCCATCCGGCATCACGTTCGTCGCGGCAGGCATTGTCACCGTGATCAACCGATTCAGATTGTCGTACTGATAGTCGGTCCGCCGATCTTCGTCATCGCCCTCATCCGGCCCGAGGATCGGATCATCCTCGTCACCCATCTGTTGGATGAAGACGTTCATGTTGCGGGCAGCGTCGTACTCGAAATGCTGGATCGAGGCGTCGATCAGAATCCCATCAATGGTTGTCCCTGTCTCTTCCTCATCCGGGCCGAGACCCGATTTGACCGTCTTAACCAACCCATGTTCGGCCACTAATACATCCTCGTCACCGAAGACGTAATATTCCGTGCGCGAATTGATTCCACGCGGATCGGTCATCAGCGTGACCAGGCCGCCCGGCAGATTGCGCGACGTTTCCGGATCGATGGTCTCGGTCCACGAGTCGGTGTATTCAAACTTGGTGGTAATCCACTGATTGGGATCATCGTCGACGTATTCTTCCGCTTCGATATCAACCTGCTGGCGGATTTCCGTGACGTTGCCGTGATCATCGAGGATGTTAATGGTCTTGTAGCCGCGCGGGTCGGTGTGCAACGTGACCTGGCTAAAGTCTTCGTCATATTCCCACGACTCGCTGATATAGCCACCGCCGGCCAATTTGGCCTGCGGGTACGTCACCTGAAGCAGATTGCCACGGCTGTCGTAAGAATAACTGGTTGTCTGTGCGGCCAAGTTAAGTGTTCCACCGCCGCCCGCCGGCTCGGTCATCGAAGTCATCAGGCCGTCGCAGTCCCGAGCGTAAATCCAGGTGAATTCCAGCGGATCGGTCATCGAGGTCTTGTAACCCATCCGATCGACGGTGTACGTCCAATCTTTTGACCGTTCGTTGGTGTAAGTGGCCTTGATGTCTTCTGCGAAGACGGGATCCGCGGCCTCTCCTTCGCTGGGAGCGTCGCGCAACCCGGAAACGGCCGTTGGAGTGAGCGACCAACTGGTGTCATCGGCGCTGGTCGCCGAGTCAAACCGGCCAGCGTCGCCGTACGTGATTTCCGTTTCGTTGCCCTCTGGCAGCGTAATGTGCTTTAGCTGCCCCGCATAATACGCGTCCTCGAACTCGCTGCCGACATAGTATTCAAAAGTCGTCTCGGGACTCGTTAGGGAGCCGTTGCTGCCTCCTTGAGAAGTGAAATCATCTGGATCGGGCTGGTCGATTTCCATCAAATAGCCGTCGCCGTCAATCGTGTAATCGGTGTGCCGCTCCGCAAAATCCTCCACCTGTTCGAGATATCCGCTGCTGTCATACGTGTAAGTGGTGGTCAATCCGTAGACGTCGGTGATCGTCGAGAGATCGTCCTCAGCGTCATCGCTGTCGCTCGGGTTCGAATCCGTGTAGGCGTAGTGAATCACGTTGTCGTTGCGGTCGGTCCGGTCGGTCAGCAGACCATCTTCGTCGAATCTGTCGACCGTTCCGTTGGGATGCGACAATTCAAAATGCACTTCGGCGCTCTCTTCATCGCCATCCTCAATGACTTCGATCCGCTTGAGCTTGGTAAAGCTGCCGTTGGGACTGATGTATTCGATCGTCCGGGTAGTAACTTCAACGTCTTCTTCATTCGTCTCGGTTTCCTCCGTGGTTCGCCACTGCGCAAACCAGCCAGCCGTCCCATCCCCGCGCACTAACGTCACGCCATACCCGCCGCCATCGTACGAACTGTAGTAATCGTCTTCTCCCGTGATAATTCGATCGACGCTATCGACCCACCAGCCGTGGCCAAACACGCTATCGTCGCGATTGATAATCTCGGCCGTGCCAAAAATATTCTTGGTCTTGTCCGTGGTCCCATGCTCTGTGACCTCAACCTGGAACTGATAATGGCCGCTGGGGAGCGCGCTGACATCCTCGGCCTGCAGGACCAATTGGATCGTTTCACCCGCCGAAGCGCCGCTAAGGTCGTAGAAGACAGAGTCATCATTTTCGATGCCGCCAAACGTCAGCTTGGCTTCGATCGTGCCAGGCACGACGGTGGGAACCGTGTAATCGACCGTGACAATCGGATGTCCATTGGAGGTCATCCGGTAGGTCGACTGGATGCTGTCTCCGGCATTGGCATCTGGACCGCGATCTTGCCTGAAAATCACATTGCCCGTGCCAACTTCCACGGAAATCGGCCGGGTGTAGATTTGCAACGGTTTTTCATGGGTGCTGTCACTGTCGGGGTTGGAAACCGGACTGACGTATCGATAGTGGGCGCCGGCCGTTACGTCGCCACCAGCGTAGACCGATTTGATTTCATCCTGAGACAGGGGCGTTTTCCAGAACCGCCATTCGTCGAGCTTGCCGTTGAGCACGTTACTGTAATTGGTGCTGCTGGTCTTTTGGGCACCAAACGTGACGATTTTTGGTCCACCGGCGTAGCCACCTGAAATCATCTCACGCTCGTCATCCGTCACGCCGTTGGCCGTAAGTTGAACTTTTTCACCATTGACGTAGAGGTAGGCTTCGGCCTGGGTTTTGTCCCATACCAGGGCCACGTAGAGCCATTTGCCTTTTTCCAGCGCCGTAAACGTAGCGTGCTGCACGGCCGTGCTGTACTGCGACCCGGTCAGCGAATGGAGCGTGATGTCAAAACTGTTGTCCTTGAGTGTGACAGCATCCCGGCCAATGCCTCCGGTGATGGTGCGGGTCGAGGAGAAAATCGTGCCTCCTGAGCTGCTGCCTGGCTCAATGTAGACCCAGCCATCGATCGTCATGCCCTTGGAACCCTGGAAGATCGTCTGCTGGACCGACTCGGTGAACTCGGCCACGTTGGCCAAGGCGGCGGTTGCGCCAGGACTGACGCGCAGCGCCTTGCCGAATTTGCCGTCGACGAACGTGGCACTATTCTTGAGCGCCGCATTGTTGCCGCTGGCCGTTAGATCGACCAATTGGCTTGTGCTAAAATCGCCTGCCCACCAGCCGACTAAAGGAGAGGTTGTGTTGTCGTCATCGTTGACACTGATAAGCCGGACAACATGCTGGTTGGCCACGTCAGCATAGGAGTGGCTGGCTTCAAATGTCGTCGCCGTTCCAATACTAAGGGTCTGGTTATCCGTGGCCGTGCTGTCCCCCCAGTTCACCTTCACCGTGTGCGTATCAAGCGTGCCCGGATCACTGAACTGACCGGAGACTTCAACGTCCGTCCCGTCAACGCATACGGGGCCGAGGTTCAGGTCGAACGGCTGGACGTTGCGGACTTGGATGCCGACTTGCGATTTCTGGCCTGCCACGCCGAAACGCAGCCGGCCGACCTCCTGCGTCGTGTCATTAGAATTCGTGGTGCTGAACGTCAGGGCTCGGTTGTAGATTCGCACTTCATCCATCAGTCCGTTAAAAACATGCACCGAACCGTACAGCGGTGATTCTGGATACACATCTGGACTGCCGCCGAGCATCAGTTTGGCTGAATTGGAAGCGAGGCTCGCCGCACTCGACGCCGTTTTTGTAGCAACGCGCGCGCCATCGACAAAAATGTGCACCGCGGCTCCTGAACGGATCGCCACCACGTGGTGCCAACTATCGTCATTGATGGCCCCGGAACTTGCGCCAATGGATTGATCCGGCACTCCGCCACCGTCTTTCATCAGCTCAAATCGCAGTAGTCCGTTTGAGAGCATCCGCAACTCCCAGTAAGCCTGCGCGTTGTTGCCCAGCAGCCGCTTGGCGATCAGGACCTGTTCTTGGGTAGCACTGGTCTTGACCCACATGCTAATGCTAAAAGCATTGGAAATCGTGGCGCCGCTCGAATCGAAACCCAGGTCAATCGTGCTGGTCGATGTTCCGTCAAATTTAAACGCTTGAAACTGAGCCTTTCCTGGCGGTGCATAACCCAAGGGAAACGTAATCGAGGCGCCGGCATCGGCGTGGTCCGTGCCTGCCGAATCGACCGTGCTGCCATCGCCGGCCCACCAATGCACCAGCCCGCTGGTAGGCACCGTAACACTGGTATCCTCCCGCGTTTCAAAACTGGTGACGGTGTTGGCGCCGTCGTGCAGCGCAAACGTCAAATTGTAGATGTCAAACGGAGTGTTCGTCGGATTGTCGTCCAAGTACTGATGCGATGCCACGAATTGATATTTATCTGCGATGACCGGGTCGGGAGTGATTTCGGCATTCGAGCTGCCTTCGTCGTGCCCGCCGTTGCTGCCCCAATTGACTGTTAAGTAGGCGTCTGGGTCCAGATCTACGTCCGTAAAGGTGCCAATGATCTCGTGACTTCCATTTTCATCGACGGAGCCCGGATCGATGCTGGTAAAGACCGGCGCATCGTTGACCGGATTGACTGTCACGTGGAACGTCGTCTCGACGAACAGGCCGCCGGCGTCCGTGGCGCGAACAGTCAACGTGGATTGACCGTTGGCATTAGCCGCATAGTTGAGCGTAAGCGTTCCGGTTTGCGAGTTGATCGGAGTCGAACTGAACAGGGCCGCGTTGGAATTCGCCGTTAGGCTGTAGATCAACTGATTGTCAGGCGTCAGATTGTCGGCAAACGCCTCCCAGAGGCTGATAGCGGTCGGGGCCGCGTCCTCATTGACGGTGACGTCGGCAATGCCGCTAGTCGTTGGCTTGCCAACGGTCACCTGAAATCCGAACTGCTGAAAGAGCCCGCCACTGTCGGTGGCCCGGACCGTAATCGTGGCAATTCCATTGGCGCTTGTCGCGTAATTCAGCGTCAACGTACCCGCTTGGCCGTCGATGGGTGTGGACGTGAACAAGGTCGGGTTGCTGTTATCAAGCAGCATGTACGCCAGTTGATTGTCGGCATCCTCAACGTCAGAAAATGCTCCAAACAGATCAAGCACCGTGGGCTGCGACCCATCAGGCACGCTGAAATTCGCAATGCCCGTGGTCAGCGGTTGATCGTTAACTGCATTGACCGTCACATGCAAGATCGTTTCACGATAGAGCCCGCCGGTGTCCGTCGCCCGAACGGTAATATCTGCTTCGCCGAATGCGTTGGCCACGTAAGCGAGAGTCAGAGTTCCCGCCTGACCGTCGATCGCAGTCGAACTGAACAGGGCCGTGTTGGTATTTCCCGTCAAGGAATACGTCAGTTGCGCATCGGAGTTTTCCACGTCGGCAAAGGCGCCGTACAGATCGACAACGGATGGGTTGGCATCTTCATTAACCGTAACAGCAGTTAAACCGCTCGTGGTTGGCTGATCGTTGACGGCATTGACGGTCACATGGAACGCCGTGTCGCTATGCAGACCGCCGGTGTCCGTCGCTCGGACTGTGATGTCCGCCTGGCCATACGCATTGAGAGCGTAGTTTAAGATCAGTGTGCCGTTCTGCTGACTGATGGGCGTCGAACTGAACAGGCTGCTGTTAGTATTACTGACTACGGAGTAGGTCAATTGCTGAGGCGTATCCTCGATATCGGAGAAAGCGTTCGAGAGATCAATCACAGTCGGCGAAGCGTCTTCGTTGACCGTCAAGCCCTCAATGTCGCTCGTGGTCGGGTTGTCATTGACCGGATTGACTGTTACATCGAATTCCGTCTCAGTAAATAGCCCGCCTGTGTCGGTCGCCCGGATCTTGAGATGCGACTGGCCGTTCTTATTGGCCGCCAGATCGAATACGAGCATTCCGGTAGCCGCCACGACGGTCACGGCCGTAAACAACTGCGGGTTGCTGTTGCCCGTGACTGTGTAGGTCAATTGATTGTCGGTATTCTCGACATCCGAGAAAGCGTTAAACAGATTGACATCACTCGGATCAACATCTTCATTGGTCGTGACATTGGCAATGCCGCTGCTGGTGGGCGTGTCATTGACCGCCACCACGGTAATATGGAATGCAGTCTCGACGATCAGTCCGCCCGTATCCGTGGCTCGCACTGTGATATCCGCCTGGCCGCTGGCGTTGGAGGTGTAGTTAAGCGTCAGCGTGCCGTTAGGTGCGCTGATCGGAGTCGAGCTAAACAAGCTCGGGTTAGAGTTGCTCACGATCGAATAGGTAAGTTGGGCATCCGCATCGTGTTCGTCGGCGAACGCGGCCCATAGATTGATTACCGTCGGACTGGCGTCCTCGTTGACCGTGATGTTGCCGATCCCGCTGGTCGTCGGCGCCACATTCACCCGCTCAAAGCGTTGGGCATAGACACCATCGCCGTGCGTATCCGCCATGCCGTAACCGCTCCAATCGATGACATAGCCCGAGGAAGTGCCGGCCACGGTCGGGGCGACCTGGGAATTGCTGGTCGTAGTGTTCACCAAAAACTGGTTGCCCAAAGCTTGGCCGCTGCTGTCATACTCCCGCGCATAAATTCCGGCGTTGTCCTCAGAGCCTTTGCCGTTCCAGGCCACCAAGAATCCGCCATCCGGTCCGAAGGCGACGGACGGATTCTGTTGGTCGCCGGTAGAGTAATTATTGATCTGGAACTCGCTCCCCACCGTCTGGCCGCTGGCGTTATACCTCTGGCCGTAGATCCCTAAGCCGTTGCCGTCTTGGAGATTGCTTTGCCAGACGATAACGAATTGTCCATCGGAGGCGGAGGCGACGGAGGCATTCTGCTGGAGGGAGTTGGTGGTCGTATTGACCAAAAATTCGCTCCCCGTCTTGTTGTTGGACGAATCGAACCGTTGCGCATACACCCCGAGGCCGTCGCCATCCTGGGAGCCGCCGCTTTCCCAGGCCACGACGAATCCGCCGCTGGCAAACGTGGCGATCGTCGCGTTCGACTGCTGGTTATCCGTGTGCGTGTTAACTAGGATCTCACTCGTCTGGGCCACACCCGAGGCGTTGAAGCGGCGCACAAAAACGCCCGAAACGTCGCCGGAACCTTTACCACTCCAGGAGACGACGAAACCGCCGTCACTAAAATGGGCGACCTCCGGGAGCTCCTGGCTATTGTTGGTGGTCACGTTGATCTGGAACTCGCTCCCCTGCGCGCTCCCCGTCGCGTTGTAGCGCTGCCCGAAGACCCCGGTCGAGTTGCCGTCCTGGCCTGAGCCTTCCCAGACGATCACAAAGTTTCCGGACGTGTCGGTCGAAATGCTCGATCGCTTCTGCGCGTCATTCGTGGTGGTGTTCGCGCGGAACTCGCTTCCCAGCTTCGTGTTCTGACCGTCGAAGCGTTGGCCATAAATACCGTAAGTGTCGCCGTCTTGGCTAGTGCTAGTCCAGGCACCAACGAAATGACCGTCCGCCACGGCGGCAATGCCGCGGCCGCTGTCTTGCCATTGTTTCTGGTCGTTGGTTGTGTACGTGTTGAGCAGAAATTCGCTGCCGGACGGTGCGACCGTCATCATCTGCCGCGGTTCCAGAGACTCGATCCCTAGCGTCCGCTTGCGCTGGATGGCCGGCTTTCGTCCCTTGGGCTTCCGTTCCACGATCTTCACACCCAAGGAACTAAGCGTGTTTTTCCAACTGCGAATGGGCAGATGCATGAGATCAATCCTGAGTTAGAAGGAACCAATCAGATTGCGGCCCGAAAGGCAGCACGGAAGAGATGCCCAGAGAAAAGAATTGTCGTCAACACCAGTGAAGCGCTGAGGAACAACCGAGCCCAGAAATTGGCTGGAGTTTGCTTCTTCTCATCCCGAGACGCAATGGCGTGCACGGACCACCCTTGAGAACAGCATGGACAGTCGAAAAAACAAACAGATGATGCTTGGATTCAAGACTGAACGCCGCAAATCGTAACAACTTTCCGAAGGACTACAAGAGTCTTGGGGGGGCGAATTTTTCACCCCTCGGAGATGCTTGACACGGGCACCGCAAGGCCCATCATGGTTGATCTCTCGGGGCGTCGGCTCCGCTTGCGCATCTACGCGGAGGCGGATAAGGGTGGACAAGACCGGCTGCTACCGATGACGCCCGACTTCGCCGAGTTTCTGCTGAAGACCCCGCGCGTGGACCGGAGTGGCCTGGTGTTTCCGATCATGGGCTCATCACGGGCAAGCCGATCACCCCGAAACGAGTGTCGCGGGTTGTCTCCGCGATCGGGAAGCATGCGGGCATCATCGTCAACAGAATGGACGAGAAGTACGCCAGCGCCCACGACCTTCGCCGCTCCTTCGGCACCCGCTGGGCATCGCGGGTGAAGCCCACGACGCTTCAATTATTGATGCGCCACGAAAGCATCGAGACCACGCTAAAGTACTACGTAGCGCAGGACACTGACGCGAAGAGATCCAGGCCCTTTTTTCGTGAAGTGACAGGGCACCGCGCCGGCATGGATGCCGGCGCGGCCATTGCAGTGCCGCACATTAGATTGCCCATGTTTGCAAAGCGCGATCGGATAGCTGACGTTGATCATTGTCTATTGTATCCAATTTTCGGGCACCAGTTTTTTTCCGTCGCGCCATTCTTCAACTAGATGCACTGAGCTTACGCCGTCCCAAACGTCTGGTGGGGCATGATCCAATACCAGAACTTGCAAATCCCCTCGTGATTTTGAAATGACATCCGCGAGTGTAGAGAAGACTTTTCGTACTGCAATAACATCTTCGTCTGCTAATTGCGGATCATCATCCTCATCGTCTATGGGGCGTGCCGCCAGACGCCGTGGAAAATAGACCTGACTCGGCTGGTCATAAACAAGGAATCCCGGCACCGGACTAGGTGCTTCGTCAAGGAAGAATTGCTGAAGAGCCAGCGAGACCGCGATATGATAGGCTAGCCAATTGGCCCCACTACCAATTTCCCAAAGGTAGTCGTCCCTAGACGTCCCCTTTACTCGAAGAGTCAGGTCTGTGATGAGTAGTTCGACGGGATCGTTAGGTCTCTCGGCATCCAAACTGGGATCAATCGACTTGCAAAACTCGCAACCTTCGCGAGCCCCTCTTTTGTCGCTCCTGAACTGCTGCCTTGGAAATCTTGCGCGCGAGCGCAGCCTCTCTGTTCCTCAACTCAGTGACTTCCTGAGCAAGTGATCCTTCCTCTGCTAGCGCGTCGTAGAGTTCTAAGCCCCGATCAATTCGTCCAAGAAACCGTGCGATTTCTGATTCGCGAAATCGTGCTGTGCGTGCCGTCTCAGATCGAGCCGGCATGGAGAGTCATTCCCGATCAAACTGCTCGGACGCGCATTAGGGGACAATCAATCGGTAAATGCGCATCTGCTGGTGCCGTAGCAGTCCGGTATACGATACGCTGTAATTGGGACGAGTTATCCATCTGCTGAGCCTGGCTCTGCGATCTGCCGATGCTTTTTTGCCAGTCGTTCGGCGGGAGTGATATTTGCCAAGGCGGACTGAAGTTTATTTTTCCAGCCGGTCACTATATCACCTTCGCCTTCGAGCATTGCATCGAAACCGGCCTTGGCGACATCGGCCGGATTGTCTTTCTCGCTTTGGCCGAGCTTCGTGTCGAGCAAATCTGCCCGGCGAAAGAAGTCGGTATCTGTGCCCCCCGGCATTAAGCAAGTTACGGTGACCCCCGTGTCGCGCAGTTCCTCGCGAAGCGCGAACGAGAAGGAATCGATGAATGCCTTGGTGCCGTTGTACACGGCATGAAATGTACCTGGCATGAAGCCTGCAATTGAGCCAGTAATCAGGATCCGACCTTTCCCCGCGTCTCGCATATCGCGGGCGATCTTTTGGATCAGATACAGAGTGCCTGTCACGTTGGTATCGATCACCCGTCGAACTTCTTTGAAGTCTTGGTCAAGAAAACCCTTTCCCAGTCCACGGCCCGCGTTGGCCAGTAGTGCATCCACCGAACGGCCATGAAGTGTCTCATAGAGGCGATCTACGCCTTCGAAAGTCGCAAGATCTGCCTCAAGAGGCTCAGCGTCAGCACCTTCGGCGCGGAAGTCCTCCGCCGCCTTTCTGATCTTTGGCTCGTCCGCTGCCACAACCAAGTCATATCCTTGTCGGGCAGCGTACTTCGCCAGTTCATATCCGATGCCGGTGGATGCCCCAGTGATTACTGCCAGCGGGCGACTATTTGTTTTCATCTCCGTAACCCTCACAGTTGGCTCAACCGCAAACTCGCGACAACGCGAACAAATGCAATATCTGCGCCGCATGGATTTCCTTGGCCACTTTTAGCGTTGACCGGGTGACAAGGGTTCTCGAACGATGCTAACGCCAGGCTTCGACTGGTCACAACCGGTCCAATAGGACTCGACATCGACCGATGTTGGAAGGCCTTGCTCAATTCGATCAAGAATCCAAGATTCCGCTTTGAATACCCGAACTTCAGGCGGACCAAACCTGATTTCAACTTACATGTAGGTGTTCTCGCTACAAAGTAATGACCGCTGACTGCCGGCGCCGCAGTCTGGCCAGTATTGGCACACTCTTTGCTTTAGCTGTCTTCACTGCGTTCACCCGTCCGTCGACGAGAGGTGCCGGTTAGGGGCCTTTATAACGGTCTGTCTGCAAACAATCCCTTCGAGACTTTGCCAGGAGGAACATAACATGGTTTTAGCAAAGGAATCACGTATTCCTCACGGCGACTTTGAAACCAGCACTGAGGTTCGCCATCAGGTTTGGGCCCATTGGCCAGTCAATTGGACCGCTATTTGGGTCGGCGCTTTGGCGGCCTTGGCCGCTATCGTGATCTTCGGTCTAGTCGGTGGTGCGATTGGCGCGCAAGTCCTGCTGCCGGAACATGGCATTGTAGATCTCAAGACAATCAAATTCGGCGCTCTCGCCTTCGCAGTGGCCACAGCCTTTTTTTCGTTTGTGATTGGGGGATGGGCCGCGGGCAAAGTGGCAGGCATCCTGCATTCTGAACCCGCCATGCTGCATGGCGCTATCGTGTGGCTCGTGGCCTTGCCGCTGGTCGTCTTGATGGTCACCTTCGGAGCCGCCGGCTATCACGGCGCGTGGTACTCCGGTGTGGCAAGCGCGCCTGGAATGGCCGCCCGCGCCGACGTTGCCCGATCCGCCGCCGACGTCACAGGTACTCCGGGAATCCTTACGAAGGACGAAGCGGCCCGAGCGGCACGCAATAGTGCGCTGGGAACCGTCACCGCCTTGCTCTTGGGTTTTATGGGAAGCGTCATCGGCGGTTGGATGGCCTCCGGCGAACCGATGACATTTAGTCCTCGCCACCGGCTTCCGAGTCGGGCGGCTCAGTAATTGGAGAAACTTATGAGAAGCGCATTTGGATTCATCATTGCGTGGCTGCTGGGCGTGCCGTTCACGCTTTTGCTACTGCTCTGGATCTTTGGTGTGGGGCGCTAGAGGCGTCCGCACGTGCGATCCGCATACGAAAGTTGCAGTCCAATGAAAAAGAACGACGACCAGAATTATGAGCACCGCCTTCGGGAGCTAGGAGAGCGACTCCACATGGAGCTGCAACATCAGGTCGAGACGATCGCCGAGGAAGCCAATCCTGTTGGCGTCGATTCGTCGGTACCCACGCATCCCGCGGACAACAATGCCGAATTGTTGGACGCGTCGATTGCCGTGGGGGAAAGTCAAACGCAACTACTTCAGCAGGTGCATGATGCCTTAGAGCGCATTCGCACCAAGACGTTCGGGCAATGCGTCAATTGTGGCGAAGCAATCGCCACCGACCGACTGGACGCTCTTCCATATGCGGCACTGTGTATTGACTGCGCCCGGTCAAGTGAAAGGCTAGGCGAGTGAGTCCGAAATTACGATACGGGATGAGAAAACCTCATTTCAATTCACCCACGGCTCTCAAAAGTCCCGACTGCCATTGAGACCCGCCACGCTTATTCCCAGCTCAAATAGTGCGGCCGCCTTGTTGATAGCCTTAAGTTGGGTCAGACGGCATTGGGTTGGTTTTTTGTCAGGCCGCCAGCGTATGAACGTGGTCCCATGTCGAAACCGGTCACCTATCACTTGGTCGAAGTTGACCTCCGCGACCAGCCGATGTGAAAGTGATTTGAATTGGGCGCTGCGATTCGTGCTCCATCGACTAGGCTTACCGGGCGCACGCCCTGTGAAACCTCGCAGACCTTTTGATCGCGCGAGTCGCTCCAGACGTGGAGTCAGTTTCCTGAACTCATCACGAGAAAGGGCTGAAGTGTAGCCTACATGGTGGAGGATGTGATCGTCGTCAAATAAACCCAACAGCAGCGAGCCCACCCGCTTGGACTTTCGGGCATACCGAAAGCCGGCCACGACGCAATCGGCGGTGCGCACGTTTTTGACCTTCACCATGGCCTCGTGCCCGCCGGTGTCGTAGGGTAGATCCAACCTCTTCCCGATGACCCCGTCCATGTTCGCGCCGCTGGCTCGCAACCAGCGCTCCGCCTCGTAGCGATTGTGGCTTGTCGGCGACAGCCGAACCGCTTGGTTTTGCAGAAGAAAGCGGCCGGCGAAGTCCTCTAATTGGGGTCGACGCTCTGCCAATGGCAGATTCACCAGCGATTTGCTACCGATCGCCAGCAGATCAAATACAACCAACACGGCGGGATGCTCTGCCACTAGCTTCTGCACACGGCTGGCCGCCGGATGCAGCCGAAGTTGAAGTTGTTCAAAGGAAAGGCGGCGTTTTACTGGCACGACCAATTCACCGTCCAAAACGAACTGTTTGGCGCGAAGCTGCAACACCGCTTGCAGGATATCTGGAAAATAGCGCTCCAGGGGCCGTCCAGTCCGCGATTGCAGAAATGCCTTTTGCCCATTTCGAAAGACGAGACATCGGAAGCCGTCCCACTTAGGTTCATATTGCCACTCCGGCCCTTGTGGCAACGAGTCGATCAGGCGGGCTTCCATCGGGGCGTACGGTCGTCGGATTGACAGTCTCATAGTCCTGGCTTATTTGCTTAACGGCGGCAATTGGAACGAGACGTGCATAAGAATGAGCAAACGCTGCGCCATGGAGAAAACCCAGTTTCGCGGTAAATCCAATGACAAGCCTCGTTCAGTCCACTCAACAAGGACTTTATTGCCACGCAGGTGACTTCTATGTCGACCCTTGCAGTGCCGTAGAGCGAGCCGTCATCACCCACGCCCATGCCGACCACGCGCGACCTGGGTCTACGTTCTATCTGTCGTCGCAACCTGGTGAAAGCTTGCTGCGCGAACGCCTCGGAGCTGCGGCGAACATTGAGAGCCTTCCTTATGGCGAGTCCAACTCCCTTCATGGCGTGCGCGTGTCGCTTCATCCCGCGGGTCACATTCTTGGATCCGCCCAAGTGCGGATTGAGCATCGAGGCGAAGTCTGCGTTGTCAGTGGCGACTATAAGACGGTGCCGGATCGCACATGCACGCCGCTGGAAGTATTGCGCTGCAATTCATTTATTAGTGAGTCGACGTTCGCTTTGCCCATCTACCGCTGGCCGGCGGAATCGCTCGTATTTGAAGATATCCATCGCTGGTGGCGGCTCAACCAGGATCGTAACCGTACAAGCATTATTTTTGCCTATTCGCTTGGGAAGTCGCAAAGGTTATTGGCCGGACTGGATGCGTCCGTAGGCCCGATACTCGTGCATGGGGCTGTGGCCCGTTACTTGCAGCACTATGTGAATGCCGGTGTTTCATTGCCGTCTCTTGAAAAAGCTACGGATGTCAATGCCCGCGCCCATCGCGGCCGGGCCCTGGTGCTAGCTCCGCCGTTAGCTCGGGGAAATGCATGGCTTAATAAATTCGGCGAAACAGCAACCGCTATGGCGTCGGGATGGATGCGAATTCGGGGCATGCGTCGGCGCCGCACGCTGGATGCGGGTTTTGTGCTGTCCGATCACGCCGATTGGGAAGGCACGTTGTCCGTAATTCACGCAACTGGTGCCCAGGAGATCCTGGCGACTCACGGTTACAGTGCCATACTCGCACACTGGCTCGGCGAACAAGGACTACAAGCGACCACAATCGAGACGGCTTATGAAGGAGAGTTGGAAGAGTCCGAGCGAACGATGGAGATTGCAGACGACGGGTCCGGAGTGCCTTCGGACCGAGACCCCGCATAACCGCGACGTACTTCAACAATGCGCCAATTTGCCCGCTTATACGAATCCTTAGAATCCACGACTCGGACCGTTGAGAAGGTCCGTGTTCTGGTCGAATATTTTGCAGCCGCCGCGCCGGCCGATGCGGCCTGGGCATTGTTCTTCCTGACGGGCCAGAAAATAAAGCGTGCCGTGAACACTCGTCTGCTTCGCGAGTGGGCCGCCCGCGAAGCCGACTTGCCTTTGTGGCTGATTGAGGAGTGCTACGACGTCGTGGGGGATCTGTCCGAAGCCTTGGCCCTGCTGCTGCCGGATGCCCAAGAAATCCTTGACATTCCATTGCATCGCATGGTCGAGCAACGGATCGTACCATTGCAAACGCTATCGCTGGACGCCCAGCATGAAATGGTCGCGCTCACGTGGCGACAGCTCGACTCGCGGCAACGGCTCGTGTGGCACAAGATGCTGATGGGCGAATTTCGCATGGGGGCCGCCCGGACTCTGGTTGAACGAGCACTAGCAGAGGTGGCCGCGGTATCCAAAGCCGAGATGGCCCGCCGGCTGATGGGGCCGTGGGAGCCCACCGCCGATTTTTATTCTTCGTTATTAGCTGATGTGGCAGGTGAGTCTATTTCGCGGCCTTACCCATTCTTCCTCGCGCAGCCGTTGCCCGGCGACCCTGCTGATCTCGGCTCTTTCCAGCAATGGGAAGCCGAATGGAAATGGGATGGCATTCGGGCTCAACTGATTCGCCGTCGCGGAGAGATTTTTCTTTGGTCGCGAGGTGAGGAGTTGATCACGGACCGATTTCCAGAAGTCGCTAGTGCAGCCAAAATGCTTCCCGAAGGAACAGTGTTGGATGGCGAGATTCTGGCGTGGGGGGAGCAGCAACCATTGCCTTTTGCGTTGCTGCAGCGCCGCATCGGCCGCAGGGCAGTCTCCCGTAAGTTGCTGGCCGATATTCCGGTGGTACTGATGGCATTCGACATTCTCGAATACGATGGCCACGATATTCGCTCCGAATTATGGGCTATGCGCCGGGAACTTCTGGAAATAATTGTCACTCCCATGCCTTCCGATTTCGTCCTGCGAGTGTCGCCCTTGGTGAACGCTGACAGTTGGGAGTCGCTCAAAAGGCGTTATGAGGAGTCTCGTAATCACAATGCGGAAGGCTTGATGCTCAAGAAGCGCGACGCGGCTTACGGTGTCGGAAGACCGCGTGGCATCTGGTGGAAATGGAAGTCGCAGCCATTTACGGTCGATGCGGTATTGATTTACGCCCAACGTGGTCATGGGCGTCGCGCCAGCCTATACACTGACTACACCTTTGGAGTATGGAAAAATGGCGCGCTGGTACCGTTTGCCAAGGCATACTCCGGTCTGACAGACGAGGAAATCCGAGAGGTGGATCGATTTATTCGTGAGCACACTCTGGAAAAACATGGTCCTGTTCGTATCGTGGAGCCACAACTTGTATTCGAGCTGCATTTTGAAGGGATCCAACTCTCTAGGCGGCACAAGTCGGGGCTGGCCGTGCGATTTCCTCGTATCGGGCGATGGCGTCACGACAAAGCACCGCTGGAAGCGGATTCCATTGACACGATCCAAGCATTACTGCAAAAGAATATTAGTCCGCGACCGCCTTCAGCGCCGCAACTCTTTTGAAGTTCGACTGCTGTGCGCATATAACTCGCAGCGACGCGTACAATTCTATAGGTAGGTGGACCCCCCATTATTTTTTCGTTTATCGAATATCCTGGTCCGATGAGCAGTCTGTTTCCAATCGAAGTGTCGTCAGAGGACATCCCTGCGATCTCGGGATTGGCTTACGCACCCAATTACATCACCGAGGCCGAAGAGGCCCGACTCGTCGAGGCAATCGACGCCGAGGCATGGGACACTTCTTGGGATCGACGTCGACAGATTTACGGCGGCGGTTATGGAGTCAATTCTGGCATCAATCGCCCCATTCCTGATTGGGGCATAGCAATAGCCGACCGTTTGCTGGCCGATGGAAGAAGTCACGCACTGCGATTTGACCACATGCTCGTAAATGAGTACCTGCCTGGCCAAGGGATAGCACTACATTGCGACTACAAGCCCTATGACCGGACGGTCGTCTCCTTAAGCTTGTTGGCCGCATGCCTAATGGATTTCAGGCACGTGGCATCCGGCGCCCGGACATTTCTTCTGCTCCAGCGCCGCAGCTTGATGGTTCTTGATGGCGACGCCCGTTACGAATGGCAGCATGGCATTGCGCGTCGAAAGAATGATCGATGGAAGGGGCAAGTGCTGGCGCGAAGACGCCGTTTGTCTGTTACCTTTCGGCGATTCTTTCCAGTAATGACGAGCGATTGAATAAGAAGCGAATAGCAAGGCTGTCTAAGCCGGCACGCGGTTTATTACGCACCAGCACATGTCAACCGATAGTCATAAAGCAATTCTACGAATTCGCCAAACTCAGTCTCGATTTCGGCCGCTGATTGAGAACATTTATTAAGCATCTCAATCCTTGAGCACAGTCGCGAAATATATCCACACAACACATCGCGTTCAGTCTTCTCCATCCAAGTCCGCAAAACCGAGCCGAGCAATACTAACTGCTCTAACACGTGGTGCCGGGCCGAGGAATCGCTAGTTCCTCTCTGTAACATCATTTCAAACCGAAAATGAGCTTCCGACATGCGATCTTCTGCCATTCGCGCCCAAGTGATGAGCCAATGAATCCAATTCTTGCATCGTCGTAATTCCACTCAAGAGTTTCTCGGCCACAGCCGACCAACTTTCCGCCGCTTGTGCCGGCTGTTCGGCAAGAAAAAGCGCACGAATCTTCGGGCAACGCCATCGCAATCGCCGAAGCAAATCCAATCGCTGAGAAAAGGGCGCGGCACAATCAATAATCGCCAAATCAAATTCTACATCTATTGCCCACGCGAGAGCTTCCTCAGCGGTGGCCGTTGCAACCACCTTGTACCCTGAAGTGTTCAACAGAGCCGCAATCCAATCGCGCGATGCGCGATTCCCATCAACGACGAGAATCTTCCCCGATGAACCTACGCCAACCACGGACTACGCCTCCTAGAGGATCCGACCAGAATTGGCGGATCAAACCATCTTATGGCGTAAAAAGAGAACAACAATCGTGGAAAACGCTACAGGCGGGGACTGGCAAAGCGATATTCACCGGCCTTGGCAGGGCCAGATTCCTGGGATGCCGCTACTTTCGACTTATCGATCCCTCATATGGGATTGTCATGTCCGCTGATCCAATCCAGACCAGGCTGGCCTATCATTCCCTGGCAAGAAAGGGCCATGAAATAAGGGGATGGCACCCTTTACTTCCTAATTCGTTTTTGAGTCCGCTTGACGTCTTTCTGTCCTTCGCTGACCCTTTCGATCAGCTTATCGAGTGCCTTGCGAGCACGCTTTGCTCCTCGTCGACGGAGGGGCTTGAACATTCTACCTTCTGCCTCGTTGTATGAGATAAAAAAATGTTCGATCTCGTCGAGCCGCTGCTCATTGACATCATCAAGCGATCGATAAATGGGTGCGTTGTACGACGTCTCAATCACGGCTACGAATCGATCGTTGCGAATAGTCTTTCCCCGTTCGACCTGCTCGGCTTCGATCACGCCGATCAGACGTGCAGAAACGACGCATCCAGGAAATGTGGGCGTGTCACTAAGCAACAGGACATCGACAGGGCCGCCATCTTCTCCGCACGTCGAAGGGAAGAATCCGAAGTCAAAGGGAAACGCCATGCCCTCAGGCAGAACCTTGCCCAGCCGCCACAGACCGTTGTGCTCGTCGAACTTGTACTTGTTGCGAGAACCCTTAGGTGTGTCAATCACGACATTCAAGAGTCCCGAATCAGTATCGATCGCTGGCAGCTTATTGACTGGAATCGCCATAGCGCGTCCAATCCAAGGCCGTGGCTCGCCACTGTTGTGAAGTCGCACTCAGCCGCTATTTCGCTTCTGCTTGGTTTGCAAAAGGTGCTTGGCATGTTCAAGCACCTGCTTCCGTTTTTCAGAGAGTTGCTTTCCCGAGCGGTTGATGAAGTATTGAATCATCCGAATGCCTGAGCCAATTCCTTTAGGGCTCACCTTGCGCGAACCCATGACTCTCGCGATGGTTCCAGCATCTTTGGTGAAGAGGTCTTTCGGTGGGAATGTGGAAACCGTCTTTACATTCTGCACCCACTTGTCGCGTCGTGACTTGGTACCACTACGCAACGAACTTGATGACCTTGTCTTTTTGGATTTGGCACGTGACACAGAAGCTGCCTCCGGGGCGAAATCTCGATTGATTCAAGCGAGTGATGTCGCCAATTTAAAGACTCTACGACTTTGAAGCGGTCTTGCGTGCTGGTCTCCGCGCATTGCCTGTGGATGGCGTGTGCAGCCCTTCGGCAAACTCTTCGAGTATTTTGCGGTTGAACGCCGGCAGATCATCTGGCTTGCGGCTGGTGACCAAGCCGTTGTCCGTGACGACTTCTTCGTCGACCCACTCGGCTCCGGCGTTCTTCAGGTCGGTCTTGACCGACGGCCAACTCGTCACTTTGCGTCCACGCACGCAATCAGCCTCGACCAGCATCCAGGGCCCATGACAGATTGCCGCGATCGGTTTGCCCGCGTCGGCAAAGCTCCGTACGAATTGCACGGCCTCGGGGATCATGCGAAGTTGATCGGGATTGGCCACGCCGCCGGGCAACAGCAGCGCGTCGTAGTCTTCGGGGCGAGCCTCTGAGAGCGGAATGTCTACGTCGAACGAATCGCCGGACTTGTCGTGGTGAAAGCCCTGCACCTTCTTCTTTGCCGGCGAAATCAACTGGGTCACCGCGCCGGCGTCTTCTAACGCCTGTCGGGGCTCAGTCATTTCGACTTGCTCAAAGCCGTCGGTCAGAAGGATAGCAATTCGCTTGTTCTCCAAAGTATTGGTCATGGGGTTGTTCCTTTCATTCAGCCGAAGGCACCAATCGGCCTGCATCAAGTGGAGACATTGTGGATTTCATTGTTTCTAAGCGCCGCCTGCTCGTTGAGCATCGTAAGCCATGACGGAGACCAGGTAGACTGACTCTCATCGCCGCGGAAGCTTCTGGTGTCGCCGTTACCCGTCGGTAGGATTCGTTGTGCCAGTCGGAATGCTGTGTCTGTCAGCTCGGGAAATAGCGCGTGCAGTCCAGTCGCCAGCCGAACTGGCAGGGGGAATGTCAGCTCTGCATCCCCGCGCCGGCAGGCTTCGACGATGCGACGCGCCGCAGCCGCCGACGATATTGTGAGAACCGGGAGCGATCCGCCGATGCTGAACCAAGCGTATTCCGCCCGATGGTCTCCCTTGAACAGGGCGTTGCGCGGACTGCCGGTTCGCATCATGCCAGGCGAAACCGTGGTCACCCAAATGTTCTCGCCCGCCAGTTCCCAGCGGAGTCCCTGTGACAATCCTTCCAGCGCAAACTTACTGGCGCAATATGGCAACAAGTGAGGAACGCTCAGCTTACCGCCGATCGAAGCGATGTTCACGATCCGGCCTTCGCCGGCTGCGCGAATGGCTGGCAGAGCCGCCCGCGTCATGTTGAGCGGTCCCCACAGGTGGACGGCCAGCGCCTGCTGAAAATCGTCGTCGGTCATCGAATTGAAGGGACCGACCTGAATAATTCCGGCGTTATTGACCAGCACGTCGATCCTGCCCCAGCGGGCGACGACCTCTTCAACGAATCGCCCTACATCTTCAGGCACGGTCACGTCGCAGATTAGTCCCAAGACGTCGGTGCCTTCACTTTGCAATTCTTGAGTCGCGAGGGCGACGTCCTCGGCCGTTCGGGCACAGATTGCCAGCGAGGCCCCTTCGACTGCAAAGCGGCGAGCCAACTCCAGTCCCAGCCCGCGCACCCCGCCGGTAATCACGACCACCTTACCGGCGAAGTCGTAACTGCGGCGTGTCAAGATTCGCACGGCAAGATAACCGCCTCCAATCATCGCGGCCAGCTTGAGCGCATGGGAGGTCATGTGTCGTCCCTCCATGCTTGCCGTATGATTTCGCCAAGAATGGCTCCCCAGACAACATGGGCCGCGATCATCATTTCATTGCGGCCTGGCGACTCTTCGGTGGCCGGCTCGTGTAGTCCGGCGGCTGGCAGAAACGCCAGATAGCTAGCGGCCCAGACTCCCAATCCGAAGAGAACCCCTGTGGAGGCAGTCGGTCGAATCCATTTCGTGGCTGCAGCGCCGAAGAGACTTCCCATTGCCGCGCCATAACCATAGTGGGCAACCATGGTGAGCGTCTGATGCTGTTCATGCGAGGGCTTAGTGCCAGAAGTGACCGCGCTTTCCAGGGCCGCCGTGATGCGGCTTGGTGGAATGGCCTGTTGATCCTTTGCCGGCAAACTCCGGTGCAACCGATTCATGACAAGCGTCATCGGAGCCGTGGCCAGCAGTCCCGCGAATCCGCCCATTGCCGCGTTACGCAGAACGGTGAAGAGAGATGGCTTGTTTGCGGTGGGATTCGCGCGCCGGCGTGATTTGCGGGGACGGACTTTTCTAAGCGCAGGCATGCGGACACCTCAGGGGCGCAGAATTACCTTGGTGCAGTCGTCCGTTTTGTCTCGAAATACTTGGTATAGATCGGGAGCGTCGTCCAAGCCGCCGCGATGCGAAACAATCACGGCCGGATCGAATTTCTCCCTCTCAATCCGATCGATCAAGGGTCGGATGTAGCGATGGACATGCGTTTGGCCCATCGTCAACCGCAACCCCTTGGCGAACGCAGCCCCAAACGGCATTTTGTCCAAAAAGCCTCCATACACGCCGGGAATCGAAACCGTTCCCCCTTTGCGGCAGGCATGAATCGCCTGGCGCAAAACGAGCGGGCGATCGGTGGCGAGGTAGGTGGCGAACTTGATCCGGTCGTACCACGCGTCGAGAGACGTGCCATGCGCCTCCATGCCCACCGCGTCGATGCACGCGTCCGGCCCTCGGCCACCAGTCGATTCCTTCAGTCGTTCCTGAAGGTCGTTTTCGTTTTCGTAGTTGATGGTCTCGCTGGCGCCGACACGCCTGGCCAGTTCGAGACGCTCCTCGAAGCGATCGATCGCAATCACGCGTTCAGCGCCGAGCCACGACGCACTTTTGATGGCAAAGAGTCCCACAGGTCCGCAGCCCCACACTGCGACGACATCGCCGGGCTGGATCTGGCAATTTTCTGCCGCCATGAAACCTGTGGGAAATACGTCGGCCAGAAGCGCGGCCTGCTCGTCTCCAATAGATTCCGGCAATGGCACCGGTCCCACGTCTGCGAATGGCACCCGGACATACTCAGCCTGACCGCCGGCATACCCGCCGTACAAATGCGAGTAGCCGAACAGCCCAGCACCAGACTGGCCATAAAGTTTTCGCAGAGTGCTGGCGTTGGGATTGGAGTTGTCGCACAGAGACCACAACTGCCGACTGCAAAAGAAGCACTTCCCACAAGCAATGGCGAATGGCACCACGACGCGCTGGCCGACCTTCAGGTTCTCGACATTAGGTCCGACTTCGACCACGTCCCCCATGAATTCGTGTCCCAGGATATCCCCGCGCTGCATTCCAGGAATAGCGCCGCCGTAGAGGTGCAAATCAGAGCCACAGATGGCGGTCGCCCGAACCCGAATGATCGCATCCCGCGGATTGAGAATCTTGGGGTCGGGAACTTCTTCTACCCGAACATTCCCTTTGCCACACCAGCAGACGGCCTTCATGGAAACTTCTCCTCTATCGGGCTGTTAAGCAATACTAAGGTCGCCACCCACAACACTGGCCGGTCGGCTGGCCCTCGACATTCGGTATTTCGCCCGCTTCAAGTACCTGTTTGAGTCGCTCCAGGTCGTTCTCCAAGACGTCCTCCAATCCAATGCCAAAGAAATCACTTAGCGCCGTTGTTAGCTGCCCGCCGGGCGGATCATATTTAAGCGAGACATGCACGTAGGTGCCGTTTCCTGCTGGTCCGGGCTCGAAACGAACAGAGCCGGCGGTGTCGATTTCCGAGTCGGGCATTGAACGCCACGCGATCAGTTCGTTTTCGCGCTCGTTGATCAGCTCGGCATCCCATTCCAACGGATACTCCATAGGACCCCTGGCCACCCAGTGGGAGCGTTTTGAGCCGGTTTGAGTCACAGACTTCAGATGAGTCATTACCGAAGGCAGATTTTCCAGCTTTCGCCAAAATTGGAAGATGTCTGCGGGTGAGCGCAGGATGTGCAGGCAATGTTCATACTTCGCGCCTGCTTGAGCATGGACGCCAATTGCCGAATTGTGGCCATCCGCCCGATTGATGCCGACCGCTTGATACACCATGCAGTGGCCGCTGAGTCCGCGATGCATCAGTCCTGCGCCGGTACCGGCGAGGCCAGCACCAAGCCACGAACGACGGTAGATGCCGGTAGCCACGAGGGCTGCGCCGGCCGCCACCGATACCAATCTCTCAAGTGCCCCTATATTTACATGGCCGTCGGCCAAATGGATTCTCGGCTCCTCTGCGTGTTCAATCGCCTCTATTATCTGGGGCATGAGTGCTTCCCTCTCCGAGCGTTGGGTACCTATAAATCTGGCGGCAAATCGCTCAAACTGCGCAATAAACATCCTATCTCAATGGAGCAGAGCTGGATGTTTACTGCCATCGTCTTTACGCAAGAATCAAATTGCACATGGGCAGTTTGCCGCCGAGGGCACTAAAGGCATCGCAAAGTCGCAAGTCTTATGCCATCCGATTGATCGCGGACATTTGTACTCTTCGACGGGCACTTACGATTCAATATTTGCTCTCGTAACCTCTTAGCTGAGCAACCGTACCGCAGTCAGCAGTTTCAGCTATGCGCAAACGTCGCGCCGTTACAAGCGGCCAAGGAGCGAGATCCCGGCAGATATGCGTGAGAGACCAGGTCGGTTTGATGCCGCAGCCGAATGCGTTCCGTTTCTGCTCCGAAGTCCACGGAGTCGAATAGACAGGGAGTCCGCCGCTTCAGTCCTCGGCAAACCAGGCAAAATTGACATCTGTCTCATCCCAACTCACTCCCAATGAATAGGGCCTCTCCCGGGCCAAATCGCTCTTAAGTCGCCTTATCTTTCATCATAGTGGCGGCCAAGGTTGGCTTGTCGGTGATTACAACCACAGAATTTCCGGCCATCCTTATCCTGTCTTGACTGATTGCCGGAGGGTCTTTTGAGGCCAAAAGGACGTACGTTGCTGGTCGCGAAATGGGAATCCCTTGCAAGTCGTCGGCTAAATTGCAAACGATCACGACGTTGTCACGTTCGATGATGATCCAACGCTGCTGTTCATTGGCCGTTGCTTCCAGCAAGTCCAGTCGGCCGTCGGTAAATGCGGATATCCGACAGCGCAACTTATTCAACTGCTGGTGCCAATTCAGCATCTCAGTGTGGTAAGGCGCCGCTATCTCGTCCCAATTGAGTTTGGAAACTTGAAATGCTTCCGGCTGCGTGGGGTTCGGGACATCGCTGGCCTGCCATCCGAATCCAGCGAACTCTTGTTGACGCCCCTTCGCGACGGCCGCGGCCAAGTTGGGCTCCGCCTGAAAGTCAACGAAGTATCGGAATGGCGATGAGGCGCCCCATTCTTCTCCTTGAAATAACATTGGCACATAGGGTGACAGCATGATCAGCGCTGCCGCAATTTTCGCCCGGTCCATATCTACCAGATGAGCAAGTCGCTCTCCTTTGGCACGATTGCCGAGTTGATCATGGTTTTGGATGAAGGCGACAAACTTGTGGGCTGAAAGTCCAATGGGCGCTCGCCCGTGCCGTCGCCCTCGGAACGGGGAATGGCGGCCGGCGTATACAAAAGGCCGGGTCATGGAAGTTGCCAGGTCTTCTAGCGTGCCGAAATCGGAATAGTAGCCTGCCCGCTCGTTGGTCAGCGCTGTGTGCAGCGCATGATGGATGTCATCGCTCCACTGAGCATCCAGGCCCAGCCCGCCCAGTTCCCAACTGCGAACGACACGTGGGTCATTCAGATCGCTCTCCGCAATCAGGACGAGATGCCGCCCGAGCGTCGCCTTCAAGGCATCAACCTCTGTGGCTAGTTGTTCGAGAAACGGCACCGCCGAGGTATCGACGATTGCATGCACCGCGTCGAGCCGCAGACCATCGAAGTGGTAGTCCCTCAGCCACATCAGCGCGTTGTCACAAAAATAGCGTCGCACCTCGTCGCTGTGTGGCCCATCGAAATTTATCGCATCGCCCCAAGGCGTCGTGTGACTGGTCGTAAAGTAAGGACCAAAAGAGGGAAGGCAATTGCCGCTAGGCCCCAAATGGTTATAGACGACATCTAGGAGAATCCCGAGACCCGCCTCGTGACATGCATTTACGAGCCGTTTTAACCCGACTGGGCCCCCATAAGCATGATGTGGAGCAAATGGAAAAACGCCGTCGTATCCCCACCCATATTCGCCCAAGAACTCCGCGACGGGCATAAGCTCGACATGCGTCACCCCGAGGTCAACCAAATGCTCTAGCCGCTCAATCACAGCCTCAAAGGTTCCCTCGGGTGTGAACGTGCCGACGTGCAACTCATAGATTAGCGCTGCCGCCAGAGGCTTGGCCTGCCAGTGCTTATCGGTCCACTGAAAATCCGAATGGCCGACCACGCAGGAGGGACCCTTGACCCCATCTGGTTGCCACGCCGAGCGAGGATCCGCTAGCAGCGGCCCCGCATCTAGGCGGAAAAAATAATGGTCACCCGGATGCAGCACACATTGATCGTTGTGCCACCAACCGGCGCCATCTTGTTCCATAGACCAGCAGTGGTTTTCGCGGAGGAGTTCCACGGTGTCCGCGGCCGGTGCCCAGACCTGGGGTCGCTTACCCGGTCTATGGCGCCGTGGCGTTGAGGCATTCTCACATTGCACTGTCCGCTTAGAATTGCTGATGCGAAACATCCTAAATGCTCCCCGAGGCACGATTGCAGGTGGAGACCTTGGCAAGATTTGTGCCAGCCCAAGCAAAAGCGGCTAGCAGTAAAAAATTGGGTACGAGATGTGCGTAATTTATTCGATGTGGCGGAGCTATAGTTCCGCAGGTGCGGCAGATCAAGGGAGAAGCTTTATGCGCGACGTCGTAGCCTTAATTCTAGGCGGCGGAAGGGGCTCCAGACTTTATCCGCTTACTCGTTACCGGAGTAAACCGGCGGTGCCCTTGGCGGGAAAATACCGCCTCATCGACATTCCGATATCCAATTGTATTAACAGCGACCTAAAACGAATCTTCATTCTTACCCAGTTTAACTCTGGAAGCCTCCATAACCACATCGCGCATAGTTACCAATTCGATCGATTTGGCGCCGGCTGCGTGGAAATCCTCGCCGCTCAACAGACCATCGACAATTCAGACTGGTATCAGGGGACTGCCGACGCCGTGCGGCAAAACATTCCGTCGATCGAAGGATCAGATGTCAGCGACGTACTCGTCTTGTCCGGCGACCAACTTTACCGAATGGACTACCAGGCACTAGCTGAAAACCATCGTCGCAGCGGCGCCGCCGTAACCATCGCCGCGATGCCCGTATCCCGCGAAGCAGCGAAAAGTTTCGGCGTAATTCGCGTCAACGACTCAGGCCGAGTCGTTGGATTTGTTGAAAAGCCAAAAACTCAGCAGCAATTAAAGCATGTGCAGATGGGGCCAGCTGAGATCGAAGCCCTAGGAATTAAAAGCCATGGTTATGATTTACTAGGCAGCATGGGGATTTATCTGTTTAATCGCGACGTCCTGGTAGACATTCTTAGTCACTGTGATCATCGCGATTTCGGGCACGAGATGTTTCCCGAGTTGCTGGCGGACAAGCATGTCCATGCGCATCTTTTTGACGGCTATTGGGAGGATATTGGCACGATCGGCCTCTATTTCTCTTGCAACCTCAAGCTGGCGTCCCTGAGGCCGCCATTTGAGTTTTCCCACCCTAACGCACCCATCTATACCCGGTCGCGGCATTTGCCTCCCACTCGCATTGAGGGAGCCACCGTCAAGGCGAGCCTTATTGCCGATGGCTGCATTATTGAAGAGGGCGCTATCGTTGAAAACAGCGTGGTGGGATTACGGTGTCACATTGGCAAGAACGTGGTCGTTCGGGACAGCATTCTTCTCGGATCGGATCACTATGACAGTCTTACTGACCGTTTTACGTGCATTTCAGAAGTGTCGTTAGGCATCGGACGGGGAAGCCGCATCGAAGGCGCCATTGTCGATAAGAATTGCCGGATTGGCGAAGGCGTGCAGCTGATCAATTGCGACCAAATGGAAAGTGCCGACTTGACGAATGAAGTGTTGATTCGAGACGGAGTCATCGTAGTTCAAAGGAATTCCTGTCTTGAGGACGGCTGGGCGCCGCCGCAAGCTTACAGTCGTGCAGAACATTCTTAATCCCATGGTACGTCGCGTTTAGACTCACTCTGGGCATTTTCATCGAGTCGAATTATTCATTGGCACTCGGCTGCTTCATACTGGCCGCCTTGGGTGGCACTACATTGTTTGTTGGGTTTCATTTAAGAGGCCGGACTTTGCCAATTCCGTTGGTATTGGGGCACGGAGCACTAGCGCTCGTCGGCTTCATCCTGCTACTGGCCTCCATGTTTAGTTGAACGCAGCCCCGGCAGTCCCTAACAGCCAACAATGCGACGGTCTCCCAGATGTGAAAAGGGATCAATTGTGTCACTGCCTAGAATCGAGTGGACGAACGTCTTTTCGCTCACCGTGTCACCGTGCTGCCTCTCGCTTTCAAGCGCCGGCACCAACCCGGTGGCACGACATATGCTGCGCATGTTGGCTTTGCGATTACCTGACTGCACAAGGACCATACGAACGTAATCAGCGGGCATAAATGAATTTCACAAGGAGAAAGCCATGCAAAGCCAGATTGCTACCCCACAGGATCAGGACACAGGTGACCAATACGAAATGGCTGAAGGCAGTGTGGCCCGTGCTATCGAGCACCAGACCGCCAAACTGCCCTCTGACGTATTCTTATGGGCTGCTCTGGGATCGGTGGTCGGCTCGGCTGCGCTATACCTGGCAGGCAAAAAGCACGAGAGCATCTTCGTCGGGCAGTGGGCGCCAGCGCTGTTGCTATTCGGGGTCTATGACAAGATCGTGAAGGTTGCAGGCTCAGATCGGCGAGATAACGGATCTGGTTTTAATCGACGAGATGCCTCGCGCTTGGAGTCCGAAACGGAGCCTTCCCCTTTCCAGCACATTGGGATCCTAAGCTTAGAATTCCACGTGGACAAGTTGTCGCGG
>JADMIO010703263.1_pt1 | contig 38307 bp, 29 predicted proteins | sample 8958161 | NCBI WGS metagenome assembly JADMIO01 (sample SAMN16585339, study PRJNA669376) | soil metagenome | isolation source: Crop rotation soil | place: USA: Cullars Rotation, Alabama | collected 2011 | reverse complement strand
GACTGCGAATCAGCGGCCGTCGTCATCTCGACGACCAGCCGCGGCGCGGAGGCCTGGCGGGCTCCGCTGCTGCCCAGCACGAGCTCCTTCGGGCCCTGCGTCGTGAGCGCCAGGTCGATGACGTGACGCGGCTTGACGGCGGGCGTGACGTCGAGCGCGACCCAGCGGCGCCCGCGAGGAGCCCGGGCCTTCGTCAGGGTGCCGCCGAGCGACCGGCGCCCCTGTCGCCACGAGCCGGTCACCGACCGGATCGTGATCGTCGAGGCCGCGCGGCTGCGCTTGTAGACGCGGAGCGTCGCGTTGGTCACATGGCCGGAGCTGTAGCGCAGCGCGAACCGCAGAAGGCCGACGCGGCCGGCACGGCCGCCGACGCGCAGCACCGACGGCTCCCGCGTGAGCTGGTGACGAGTGACGTGCGCGTCCTCGCTCGCCGTCACGTCGATGGTGGCCGCGCTTGCCGGTGCCGCGAACACGGCCGCGGCGGCGGACATCAGGACGGCGGACCAACCAACGAGCGGCTTGGACACGGCGAGATCTCTCCTCGGCACCTTGAGGCTTCCTTTCGACGCACATGCGAGCGGCCGCTCAGCACTCCTCGCTGTGCGGCAACGATCAGTCATCAAGGCCCCCCGCCAAGGGCCGTTCCCCATCAATGACAACGTCATCGATGCCCGGCGCGGTCAGGATACAAACCCTCCGGGTCGGAACTTCTCCTGAAGAGCTAGGGCACGGTCATGGCTGGGACGGGGCGTTGACGACGCGGAACCGGCTCCAGGGCAGCTTCGAGACGAGGTTGCGGTCGATGCTGCTGTCCCAGCCGGCGGTCATGCGGTCCTCGAGGTAGATCTTCGAGGAGCCGGAGTTGTCGATCACGTACATCCCGTAGCTCTGGAGCGCCCTGGCGATCGTCTTCGCCGCCGGCGAGAGGCCGAGCGCGTTGAAGTCGGCCTCGGTCATCGCAGGGTCGAGCTGGAGCCGGCTGCCCTCGGGGACGTCGGTGCCGGTGACGCCGCCGAAGCCGGCGCCGTCGGACTTGGAGGCCGGGAAGCGGAACTCGCCGGACGGTGCGTGGTACGCGAAGGCCAGGGCGTGGTCGATGCGGCCCTGGTCGATCTCCCACTTGCGCACGAGGCCGGCGAAGTAGGGCGTGCCGGCGCCGCGGCCGGCGAGGCCGTCGGCGAAGCGCCCGTGGTAGCCCGGCCCGGTGTGGTAGCGGTAGCCGTTGGTGGCGGTGTAGTTGCCGGCGGAGTCCTTGGCGAACTGCCAGAAGGAGTACTCGGTCTGCGCGGCCTGATCCCAGATCACGATCTGGCCGTCGCTGCCCTCGGACTGGACCGCGTTGGCCGGGATCGGCACGCCGGTGATCGTCGCGGCGAACCCGTAGCCCTTGCGCGAGCTGTCGCCCGCGTCATAGCTGGAGAAGTAGCCGTCCATCTTCACCGTGCGCCGCGGCGTGCTGTCGTCGTAGCGGTAGACGGGGATCGCGTACTGGTCCGGGTCCGAGGTGAGCGGCAGGCCGTTGTCGGCGATCGCGTTGATGTACGCCGACGACTTGGGGTCGATGCCGGTGCCGGGGGCGATCGGCGTGTTCCACGGCGACGCCGCGTCGTAGGGGCGCAGCGGGTTGATCGCGGGCGAGGCAGGGTCCGGGACGGGCAGCGAGCCGCCCGGCGTGGAGCCGGTTTCCGGACTCGGAGTCGGAGTCGGAGTCGGAGTCGGAGTCGGAGTCGGAGTAGGGGTCGGAGCCGGCGTCGGGGCGGACGTGGAGCCACGGCCGCCGCCACCCTGCGGCCGGCCCTGCGGGGTGCGCACGACCAGGCGCGGAGCGGTGCGGCCCGCCTCGCGGCTGGCGATCACGACGGGCCGCGAGGACGTGCTGGCCAGCGAGAGGTCGACGACGCCCGCCCCGCTCACCGCGCGGGTCACGTCGATGCTGACCCAGCCCGTGCCGCGGGGCGCCCGGGCGCTGCCGAGCTTCGCCGACAGCCGCGGCCGCGAGCGCTCGACGAGTCGCTCGATCCAGGTGCCGCGCACGGTGCTCGCGGTCAGCCGGGCCGCGCCGCGGCTGCGCTTGTAGACCCGCAGCGTGGCCCGGCCGACGGGCGTCCGGACACCGGACGCGGAGAAGCGCAGGTACGCGAGCCGCCGGCCGTGGCCGACCCGCAGGACGCGCGAGCCGCCCGCCGAGCCGTCCTTGCCCACGTGGGCGTCGGCCACCGGCCGGAAGCTCTTGGCCGCACGGGCGGGAGCGCACACGGCGGCGAGCGCTGCGAGCAGCGCGATCAGGGCGAAGAAGAGCGGGCGCCGGAGGCGCGGCAAGACGGGCAAGCTCACGACCAGTCCTCTCTTTCAAGGGGTTGGTTGTTCGTCCGGCCCGCCGCCAGGACGATGACCCGTATCGGGACCTCTTTCGAGATCCTTTATCTGGGGCGTGCGCCCACCGGCCATTCGGCCAGAGGCGAGGGCGATTCAGCGCCGGGCGAGGCTCGCCGAGCGCCCGGGCTCAGCGGGTGCGGGCGGCGCGGGGGTGGCGCGGAGGATCTCCTCCACGCGGTCGGCCGTGAGGCCCGACTCGGAGGCGGCGACGATCTCCTCGACCGTCATGCCGGAGTTGTGGGCTGCGCGGACGGTGAACTCCGTCGCCTGGCGCAGCTGTTCTTCGTTCGGGGCCATGCGTTCGGCTCCGTTTATACCGCCTCGGCCGGAGAGCGAAACAGCGCTCCCGCAAATTCGGCGGTCCGGCGGGCTTGCAGGGGCACCCGCGACGGGGTGCCCCTGCGCCCGAGATCCCTACGGCTGGTTCGGCGCGTTGACCACGCGGAACTTGCTCCAGGGGATGTTCTTGGTGAGGTTGCGGTCGATCGAGCTGTCCCAGCCCGCGGTCATGCGGTCCTCGAGGTAGATCTTCGAGGAGCCGGAGTTGTCGATGACGTACATGCCGTAGGTCTGCATCGCCTTAGCGATCGTCTTCGCGGCGGGGGAGAGGCCCCACGCGTTGAAGTCGGCGTCGGTCAGGGTCGGATCGAGCTGCAGCCGGCTGCCCTCGGGCACGTCGGTGCCGGTGACGCCGCCGAAGCCGGCGCCGTCGGACTTAGAGGCCGGGTAGCGGAACTCGCCGGACGGCGCGTGGTAGGCGAACGCGAGGGCGTGGTCGATGCGGCCCTGGTCGATCTCCCACTTGCGGACGAGGCCGGCGAAGTACGGCGTGCCGGCGCCGCGGCCGGCGAGGCCGTCGGCGAAGCGGCCGTTATAGCCGGGGCCCGTGTGGTAGCGGTAGCCGTTCGTGGCCGTGTAGTTGCCCGAGGCGTCCTTGGCGAACTGCCAGAACGAGTACTCGGTCTGCGCGGCCGGGTCCCAGATCACGATCTGGCCGTCCGTGCCTTCGGACTGCACCGCGTTGGCGGGGATCGGCACGTCGCTGATGGTCGCGGCGTAGCCGTAGCCCTTGCGCGACGAGTCGCCGGCGTCGTAGCTGGAGAAGTAGCCGCTCATCTTGACCGTGCGCCGCGGCGTGCTGCTGTCGTAGCGGTAGACCGGGATCGCGTACTGATCGGGATCGGAGGTCAGCGGCAGCCCGTTGTCGGAGATCGCGGTCATGTACGACGACGACTTCGGGTCGATGCCGGTGCCGGGGGAGATCGGCGTGTTCCACGGCGACGCCGCGTCGTACGGGCGCACCTGGTCGCTGCCCGAGGCGGGCGGCGTCGGGGTCGAGCTCGGGGGCGGGGTCGGGTTCGGCGTCGCCGTGGGGGACGGCGTCGGCGTCGGCGTCGTAGACGGCGACGGCGTCGGCGTCGGTGCCGGAGCGACGGCGCCGGTCTCGACCACCAGTTGGGCGGCACGGGTGGTGCCCGACTCGCGGGCGGCGAGCAGGTAGTCGGACGTCGAGCCGCTCTTGAGCGCGAACGTGACCGGCCCACCCTGCGTGACCGCGCTGGTCACGTCGACGGAGACCCACTGCCGGCGAGCGAAGGCGCCGGAGCGAGCGATGACGGTCGAGCCGACCGCAGGCGCGTTGGCGTTCGTGATCGTCCGCTCGCTCCAGGTGCCGTTGCCGGCGGAGCGCACGTCGAAGCCGCTCGAGGTCTCGGTGTTGGCGTAGAACCGCAGCGTGGCCTTGGTGATGGCGGCGCCGGGCTGCGGGTTGAAGCGCACGAACGACGTCACCGTGGGCGAGCCGTCGAGCTTGAGGTCCGTCTGAGTGCCGTAGTTCGTGCTCGGCGAGGCCGAGTTCGTGAACGCGTCGGCATCAGCACGGTACGTCGTAGAGGCTGCCGAAGCCGACGGGGCGAGGGCGAGGCTCGCCAGGCCGGCTGCGCACACCACTCGAGCGTGACGGCGCGTGACAGCACGGATCGCCGGAGCGACCTGATCGCAGAACAAGATGGACCTCCCGGGTCCGGTGATGAAATGGGGCGAGCTCCCGAACGGCCTTGCTCGGGCCCTACCTCGCTGATAATCGGAAGCCGTCCTGGCTCACGCATGGGGCCGACACCCCAGAGCCCGCCGGCACGTCGTGAACTTCCCAACGCACCGCTCTGAGGGGTACTAACGTCCCCTGCCGGCCGGGCACCCTAGCACCCACGTTTGGGGCAGGCACCTGACCCACAGGTGGGGCGGGTGTGTACCCCACTTGTCGGTTTTCACACACCCGTCCAAAATCGGGGGCCGGCCTTTCGGCCGGCCCCCGGTGCCCTCGAGTTCCGCCCCCTGCGACCCCGGTGTTACCGCCGGGCGAGCAGGACCCTCAGGATCAAGTGCAGGTAGACACCACGCCTACGGCCCCTGCAGCGGGCCGAGCTCCAGCAGCCGCAGCTGGCTCGTGGGGATCGGCCGTACGGTGCCGCTGTCGACCCCGGCGCTCCAGCCGGCGGTCTCCCGGTACTCGAGCATCAGCTTGGGATGACCGGCGTGGTCGATCAGGTACATGCCGTACTCCTGCATCGCGCGCGCGATCGTCAGGCACGGGCCGGTGCAGCCCATGTCCATGATCTCGGCGGGCGTGAGGTCGGGGTTGAGCTGCAGCCGCGCGCCCTCCGGCATGTCCGGGAACGCGCTGTGCCCGTCGGACTTGGTGGCCGGGTAGACCCACTGCGGCGTCGGGTCCTCGTAGGCGAAGGCGAGCGCGTGGTCGATGTGGCCACGCGCGATCTCGCACGGGCGCACGAGGCCGGTCAGGTAGGGCACGCCGGCGCCGCGCGAGCCGAACCCGTCCGGCGGGACGGCCGACCAGGCCGTGTTGTAGCGGTAGCCGTTGGTCGCCTCCCAGTTGCCCGACGCGTCCTTGAAGAGCTCGAAGAGACCCATCTCCGCGCCGGTGTCGCGATCGAGCAGGATGATCTGCGAGTCGGCGCCGGCTGACGGCTCCGCCCCCGCCGGGATCGGCAGCATCTGGACCTGGTCCCCGGTCGTGCGGTCGAGCGTGTCGCCGTTGCCGGTCACGTTCGAGAACACGCCGGTGAGCGTGACGGGCACGAGCGGCGTGTCCGCGTCCACGTAGTAGACGGGATAGCTGTACTGGTCGGGATCCGAGGACAGGCGCCCGTCGATCGCGGCCACGTGCGCCCCGCTCAGCGGGTCGTAGACGGGAGCGCTCCCGATCGGGGTGTTCCACGGGCTGTTGGGCGCATAGGGCCGCGGGCAGCCGGCGTCGCGCGGCGGGAACTCCGGGGTGTTCTCGCCCGGCCGAGACTCGGTCACCTTGCTCAGGTCCACCAGCTTCGCGTTGGGCTTCTCCGCCACGTCGTCGTCACCGGTGTTGTCCGTGTCGCCGGCCAGCAGCATGCCGTCGGGGAAGTCGGGCAGCATGCCCTCGCCGATCGCGGCGATGCCGAGGCTGTTCGCGCCGTCGATCCCGTTCGCGGCGCCGATGCGCACGGTCCGCACGTACTCGCCCGCGCGCGTGTAGAGGACGTAGCGGCTGCCGCCGTTGGTCGCCGCGACGATGTACCCGGACGCCGCGTCGGGCCCGCGCGCGACCGCGACCGACTCCACGTCGTCCTTGAGGTGGCCCGAGCCGCCGGAGCTGTCGATCAGCACCGGGGTGCCGGTGCCGGTGTCCGGGTCGATGTCGAACTGCCACAGGCCCTTGCCGGCCTGCGCGACGTAGAGCTTCTGGTTCGCGTCGTCCACGGCGCAGGCGCCGGTCCCCGTGCCGTCGTTGCCCGGGAGCGCGAGCGTCAGGCCGGTCACCCAGGTGCCCGGGCGCACCTCATTGAACGTCGAGCGCCACGTCAGGCGCGCGTGCTCGATGTCGCCGTTGTAGTGCGTGACGAACACGGAGATCCCGTTGTCGCCGTGGTGCAGGCAGGTGCCGGAGACGGCATCGGCGGAGAACGTGCCGGTCGGCTCGAGCGTGCGATCGGCGGGGTCGAGCCGGTAGGTCCGGATCCGGTCGTGGCCCTGGTCGTCGTCGGGCCGGTCGCCGGCGACGACGATCGGGGCGAGCGCGCCGCCCGCGAAGGCGAAGCCGTCGCGCACGTCGACGGTGCTGGGATTGCCGCCGGCCTCATAGTCGTGCTGCGCGCCGTCGAGGCCGTAGACGCCGAGGCCGCCCGGCTCCAGGCCGCCGCTGCTGCCCGACTCGTTGGCCCGGTCGGCGACGACCACCGCGCTGTCCGCCGGCGTGTCCGCGTTGCGCCAGATCGCCACGCCCTCGGCGTAGCTGTTCGCGCCGGGCAGCGCGGCCGTCTCGGCCTTGGCGGTCACGGTGCGCACGGGCGGGATCCAGAGGTGGACGACGGCGTCGGTGCACTCCTGCGGCGTGCCGTCGTCGCAGACGCGGTACTCGAGCCAGTCGGGGCCGCCGTGCCCGTTGCGCGGCAGGTAGCGGATGCGGCCGTCGCCGGTCTTCTCCGCGACGCCGTAGGACGGTGGGTTCACCTTTGTCAGCGTCAGCGCCTGGCCGCTCTCGCCGGGCCCGGGGCCGTCGCCGGCGACGGGGTCGATCAGCGTCTCGCCGTCCGCGCTGGCGACGACCTCGTGCCGCGCGGCCACCGGCGGGTCGTTGACCGGGGTGACCACCACGCTCACCGCCGCGGTGTCGCAGTGGACCGGCGTGCCGTCGTCGCAGGCCTCGTAGACGAAGCCGTCCTCGCCGTTGTAGTCCGCGTCGGGCGTGTAGGCGATCCCGCCGGCCTCGATCTGCGTGACGCCGTGGTCGGGCGCGGACGTGATCCGCGACACCGTGAGCTGCTGGCCGGGATCGCCCGCGTCGTCGTTGGCGAGCACGTCGATCGTGACCGAGTCGTCCTCGGCGACCTCCGCCTCGTCCGGGGCCGCCACGGGCTCGGCGTTCTCGGGCGGCGCGACCACGGTGATGTCGACGGCGGCGGCGCCGCACTTCGGCGGCGTCCCGTCGTCGCAGGCCTCGTAGACGAACCGGTCGTCGCCCGAGAAGCCCGCGGCCGGCGTGTAGCGGATCTTCCCGGCCTCGATCTCGGCGGTCCCGTGCTCGGGAGCGCCGACGGGAGCCTGGACCGCGAGCGCCTGGGCGACGCCGGGGTCGCCGTCGTCGTCGTTGCCGAGCACGTCGATCAGCACCGAGGAGTCCGCGTCGACGGTGGCCGTGTCGCCGTTCACGGTCGGCGACTGGTTGCCGGCCGTCACCTCGACGTCGGTCGTGCGCTCGGTGAAGCCGCCGTCGCGGTCGATCACCCGCGCGCGCACCGTGTGGCTCCCGACGCCGGTGAACGAGCAGGCCGCGCTGGAGTCCTCGATCGCCTCGGCATAGGTCGGCGCCGGCTCGAAGGCGCTGCCGTCGCACTGGAACGCGTAGTGCAGGGCGGCCGCGTCGGCGGACGAGGCGTCGGAGGCGCCGCTGAACGCGATGGTGGCGTCGATCTCCTCAGCAACGGGGCCGTCGTTGGCGAGCGTGGCGGTCGGGTCGAGGTTGGCGACCTGGACGGCCTGGGTGTCCGCCTGACCCGCGGCGCCGTCGGAGTCGGTGGCGGTCGCGGAGACGACCGGGGCGGCCGGCCCGTCCGGGAAGCGGCACTGGAACGAGCCCTGGGTCTCGCCCGGCTGCTTGTCGCCGCCGGTGCCGCAGCTGGTGTCGACGGAGGCGACGGTGTCGGCCCCGGGGTCGCTGACGGTGTACGTGTAGGTCTTGGTCTGCCCTTCGTCGGCGCTCGCCGGGCCGGTGAGGTCGACGGTGGGCGCGACGTTGACGACGTTGACGGTGAACGTGGCCGTGCCGGTCGCGCCGTCCTTGTCGGTGACCCTTACGGTCGCGGTGCGGGTCGCGGGGCCGTCGGCATAGGTGTGGGACTTGGTGCCCAGCGCGCCGCGCGAGGCGGCGTCGAAGGTGGTGTGCGGGCTGCCGTCGCCCCAGTCGACGTCCACGCCCCACGGGCCGTCGGAGGCGCCGGCGTCGGCGAACGAGCCGAGGTCGAGCGCGGCTGACGCGCCCTCGCCGGGGGCCTGGGTCGCGGCGGCGGTTACCGCGGGCGTGGCGTTGGTGACGGTGACGGCCGTCGTGTACTCGCTGAAGTCGCCGTCCTTGTCGAGGATGCGCGCGCGGACCGTCTTGACGCCGTTGTCAGCGAAGGTGCAGGTCTGGTTCGCGACGGTGCCCGCGCCGGCGTAATCGGGCGTGGCCGGGAACGGCGAACCGTCGCAGCGGAAGGCGTAGTGCAGCGATCCGGCGTCGGCGGCGGAGGGGTCGCTCGGGCCGGTGAGGGCGATCGTGGCGGCTGAGCCCTCCGCGACGGGCCCGTTGTTGCCGATCGTGGCGGTCGGCGCGACGTTGCCGACGTGGACGGCCTGCGTGTCCGCGGGGCCCTTCGCGTCGTCGGAGTCGGTCGCGGCGGCCGAGACGATGGGATCGGTGGCCAGGTTGTCGGCGAAGCGGCATTGGAAGCTGCCCAGGGTCTCCCCGGCCTGCTTGGCGCCGCCGAGCCCACAGCTCGTGTCGACGGACTTGACGGTGTCGCTGCCGGGGTCGGTGATCGTGTACGTGTAGGTCTTGGTCTGGCCCTCGTCGGCGGTGGCGGGGCCGGTGAGGTCGACCGTCGGGGCGACGTTGGCGACGGTGACGGGGAACGTGGCCGTGCCGGCCGCGCCGTCCTCGTCGCTGACCTTGACGGTGGCGGTGCGGGTGGCGGGCCCGTCGGCGTAGGTGTGGGGCTTGGCGCCGAGCGCGCCCGGGGACGCCGCGGCGAACGTGGTGTGGGCGGTGCCGTCGCCCCAGTCGACGTCGACGCTCCAGGGGCCGTCGGAGTCCGGGTCGCTGACGGAGCCGAGGCCGAGCGCGGCGGAGCGGCCCTCCTCGGAGGCCTGCGCCGCGGCCGCGGTCACGGCGGGTGCGGCGTTTGGCGTAACAGTCGGCGTCGGCGTCGGCGTGGCAGTCGGCGTCGGCGTGGCCGTCGGGGTGGGCGTGGGCGTGGCCGTCGCGGTCACGACCGGCGGGCCCGGAGGCGCGGGCGGCGTGCCCGTGCCGGACGCGGCGGCCCTGGTGAGCCGCAGCATCGGCCGGTGCTTCGCGTCCTCGCGCGAGCCGATCGGGAGCTTCTTCTTGCCCGTCGCGATCAGCACGAAGCCGACGGCGCCCTGGTCGGGCACCGCGGCGCTGACGTCGAGCTCGATCCAGCGGCCCTTCTTGACCGGCCCGGAGCGACCGATGCGCGCGCCGTTGCGGGGCGCGCTCGCGCCCGTGACCTTGCGCTCGGCCCAGGTCGCCGCGGCGCTGCGCACCTCGAAGCCCTTCGGCGCGGCGCCCATGGCATTGACGCGCAGGACGGCCTTGTCGACCGCCTCGCCGGCCGGGACCGCGAAGCGCAGGAGCGCGCGCGAGCCTCCGCCGACCACGAGCTTCTTCGCCGACCCCGCGTTGCGCTTGGGCCGCTTCGCGTCGACGCTGGCGTCGGCGGCCGGGGACAGGTCCTGGGTGACTGCGGCGGCGTCGGCGGCGGGCATCGCCTGGGCCTGTGCCGGGATCGCGACCGCCGCCGCTATCACCGCAAGGGCCAGCCGGGCCGGTCGCGCCTTCATCCTTGACACAAGGCCTCCCATCCGGCCGACCATAACCTCGTGCATGCGGGTGGAAAGGGCGTTTCGTAAGAACCGGAACGAAAGCGTGGTCCGACTAACCGGACGGCTAGTGGAGCGGGCTTGGGCCCGGCAGGAACGCCGCATCGAGCCGCATGTCGTCGAACACGGCGTCGAGCGTGGTGCCGCCCAGCGTGGCGCCCAGTCGCACCGACGTCGGCTGCGTCGTCCAGTAGCCGGCCCCGGAGGGCGGGACCGTCGTCGACGTGAACTTCGTCAGCGCGGGCTCGCCCGCGATCGGGTCGACCGCGGCCCACCAGGCCTCCACCGCCGCGTTCGCGGAGCCGGTGCCGCGCAGCTGGCGGACCGCGATGCGGTAGGTGACGCCGGTCTGCAGCGGCGCGGCCGTGGGCGTGCAGCCCGTGTTGACGCTGCCGCCGCTCCACGTGTTCCCGTACTTGAGGCAGAGCGTGCCGTTGGCCCGGATCCAGACGTTGGCGACGACGACCGTGTTGCCGCTCATGACCTGCATGATCCGGTTGTCGACCGTGGGCCGGATGTTCAGCCGCATGTAGAAGGACGTGAAGAGCTCGTCGCTGTCGCCGGGGACGTTCTGCTCGAGGTAGGCGTTCGCGATGTTCGGCACGCGGGCCGAGAACGCGCCCGCGATCTCCGTGGCCGAGTCCTGGACGACGAGGCTGCCGGCGTTGCGCGTCACGCCGCTGATCGGATCGACGAGGCCGGGCGTGCCGTCCTCGAACGTGACGTCCTTGATGCGCGGGCCGCGGACCGCGCCGCTGGCATCGGAGATGCTCTCCTGGTTGCGCGCCCGCACGCGGTAGTAGTAGACGCCCGGAGCGAGGCCGGAGTCGGTGTATGACGTCGCGTCCGGCGGGAGGTCGACCGAGGTGGCGCCGGCGAAGGTGCTGCTGCCCGCGCGCTCGAGGATGTAGCCGGTCTCGTTCGTCGCGTTGTCGGTCCAGCTCAGCTGCGTCGAGGTGGCCGACGGCCACGTCGCCTGGAGCCCGGTCGGCGTGGCGGGCGGCGTGTGGCGGGTGGTCACGGGCACCACGTTGCTCGGCGGCGAGCTGCCGGCCGCGTTGGCCGCCCGCACGCGGTAGTAGTACTGCGTCGCGGTGGTCACGGCGCTGTCGCTGTAGCGCTCGGTGTCGGCCGGGAGCGTCACCCGCGTGGGGCTCTCGAAGCCGGGGCTCGTGCTGCGCTCGACGACGTAAGAGGTCTCGGCCGAGTCCGCGTCGTGCCAGGCGAGGTCGACGCGCGTGCTGTCGATCGGCGCGCTCGCGGTGAGGTTGGTCGGCGCGTCGGGGATCGTCTGCGGCGCGCCGTCGACCACGACGTCGTCGAAGAGGGCGTCGATGACGACGTTGGTGGTGGTGCCGAGCTGGAAGCGGTCGACGCGCTGGTCGATCGTCGAGGTCGTCGTCTTGGCGAACGCGGCGCCGAACTCCTGCGAGACCGGGGCGACGAAGCCCTGCAGGATGCCGTCGTTTCCGGTGCCCTGGACCTGATGCAGCCTGATGCGGTAGGTGGTGTTGAGGGCCAGCGGGGTCGTCGTGCACGCCGTTCCGATGGCGCCGCCGACCCACGCGTTGCCGTTGCGCAGGCACAGCTGGCCGGTCGACCGGACGACGAGGTTGCCGAGCGCCGCCGGGATCACGGCGTTGGTGGCCGCGATGCGGGCGTCGGAGGTCGGCAGGGCGCGCAGCCGCAGCTTGAAGTCCATCGAGAAGTCACCGGCGGGCACCACGCGCTCGTCGATGTAGGAGTTGGCCTGGTTGGGCACGCGCAGCGAGTAGGCGCCGGAGATGGGGGACGCGGTCTCGAGCGCGAGCGAGCCGAGCGCACGGTCGGGCGAGGTCGCGGCCGGGTCGGGATCGCGGGCGGCCAGCGCGCCGCTCTCGAAGGTGAGGTTCCGGTGGTCGGCGCAGCTCGGCGTCGTGCCCGTGCTGGACGGGGCGGCGGTGGCGCCGCTGAGCACGTCCATCAGGTTGGAGGTGGTGGCCTGGATGCGCGGGTCGATGAAGCCGGGGCGGTCGAGCGCCCAGCTCCAGGACATCGTGCCGGCGTAGAACACCTGGGCGCCGCTGGGCGCCTTGTAGATCGTGGCGTTGGAGTACTGGGTGTAGCCGTCGGAGTCGTTGAAGAGCGACTTCGAGAGCACGTCGAAGCTCTGGTACTTCGGCGGGGCGTACTGGCAGGAGTAGCCGTCGGCCTCGTAGCCGACGATGCCCGGGACCTGGGCGCCGTTGCTGAAGCCCGAGCCCGCGTAGGGCCACGCCGACGACCCGGTCACCGTGTATGGCGTGTTCTCCGTCGACCTCGCCGTGCTCCCGACGAAGCTCTGTCCGAGGAGGGTTTGTGCGGGGCGGTTGACGGGTGGGTCTTGGAAGCGGACGGTCTTCAGTGCGGGGTCGGGGTTGGGGTCGTTGGTGAGGTAGGTGTTGGTGGGGCTGTTTTTGTAGACGACCATGGTGCGGTCGGCTTGGCCGAGGCGGGAGGCTTCCAGGCGGACTTGCCAGTAGATGTCGTTGGCGCCGAAGAAGCCGAGGTGGATGCCGGCGTCGCGGGCGGCTTCGGCGCCGTCGAACATCTGCTTGGTCCAGTATTCGTCGTGGCCGACGCTGATCCAGCCTTGGTGGTCGAGCATGCGCTCGGGGTGTTGGTGGGTGTCGAAGTTGGTCGAGTAGGCGACGTCGTAGCCGTGTTGTTCCATCCAGCGGATGAAGTAGCCCTCCCAGCTCCAGCCGTTCTCGTCCAGGAGCTCGCCGGCGCCGTCTCCGGCGTAGGGGCGGTCGAAGCTGACTTTGACGGCGCGGGGGCGGCCGGCGCCGGCGACGGTGTCGGCTCCGCCGGCGCGGTTGTCATAGAGGCTCTTGCCGTTGCGGGCGTCGCCGTCGCCGTACCAGGGGTAGGCGTTGTAGGCCTGGTAGTTCATGACCGGCTGCTGGTAGAGCAGCGCCGAGTGCCGCGCGTCGTCTCTGACGACGAACTGGATGTAGTTCTGGAAGTTCTGATCGTTGGTCAGCACGGCCAGATACACGCCACTGGTCCAGGTGGCGGGGACGGTGAAGCTCGGCCCCGACCAGTCGCACTCGATCAACCCGGTGTTGCCACCGGACGGCCCGTCCATGGGGCAGGCGGGTTGCTGGACGCCGGCGATCGGGCCCAGCTCGGTCATGAACCGGCCGCCCAGGCAGGTCCCGGAGGCGTTGGGGTAGCAGCCCATGCGGTAGATCGAGATCGTGTACTCCTGCACCGGCGCGACCGAGACCTTGAACGTGATCTGCTCACCACGATTGACGCTCGTCTTGGAGGCGTAGCCCTTGATCTGCCCGCCCGCATCGGTGGCCACCCTGGCCCCGTTCTCGCCGATCCGCCACGCCGTCGTACCGGGGCGCGCGTTCTCGATCGTGATCGGGTTCGTGGTCGCGGCCTGCGCGACGGGGCCGCGGCTGCCGTTGCCGACGAAGGCGATCGCCGAGGCGATGCCGGCGAGGACGAGGACGACCGCCAGCGTCCTGGCGGTCAGGCGAAGACGTGGGCGATTGCCGAACCGGTGCACTGCGCAGCCTTTCGTGGCCGAACTCACTCGGGGCAACCCTATGTGCGCTCCGGACCGCTGACACCTGGCCTTCCGCATAGTCCTCGGCCTCGCACACGCGCGCGCGAGAACGCCCCCGCCTTCGGACATCCGTCGAGTCGGCGCCTGAAGCCCCGAACACGCTGTTCCGGCTCATGCCGTGCCGGTACAGTCGCCACAAATCATGGACGAGAAAAGCCTCCTGCCCCTGCTCCGACGGTGGTGGCGTCCGTTGCTCGTCGGAGCCGTCCTCGGCGGACTGGCGGGCAACTACGTAGCGAACCGCTCCGCCCCGACCTACGAGGCCGAGGTGAAGATGCTCGTCGGCCCGATCAACACGGACTTCGACACGATCGAGGCCGCCGGCGAGCTGGGCCGCAGCTACGCGGAGATCGCGCGCAGCAGGCCCGTGCTCCGCGACGCCATCCGGGAGACGGGGGCGCGCACCACGCCGACCGTGATGCTCGAGGACAACGCGATCCGCACCACCTCCAACGACGTCACGCGCATCGTGCAGATCACGGTGCAGTACGGAGACGCGAAGACCGCGGCCGCGCTGGCCAACACCCTCGCGCGCCGCATACAGCGGCTCGCCGCCCGCACGCCGGACCAGTTCACGATCACCGCGCGCCGGCTGATGGAGCAGCCGGAGATCTCGCGGCTCGACCGCCCCGCCCAGGACGCCGTCAGCACGGCCGCGAAGCGCGTGATGAGCGCCTCGATCGGCGGGCTCGTGACGGTCGTCGACCCGGCCGAGGTCCCGGTCGACCCCGTCGCCCCGCGCGTGGCCCTCGTGACGGCCATGGCGGCCATCATGGGCCTGATCGCGATGGCGCTGATCCTGCTCCTGCGCGAGTCCTCCGCCCGCGGCATCGCGGACGAGCAGTCGCTCGAGCAGCTCGACGATCCCGCGTACCTCGGGGCCGTCGCGGCGCCGATCGGCCGCCGCGCCGCGGGCGCCCCGCTCGTGGTCGAGCACGGGCCATCCACGGCGGTCGATGCGTATCGATCGGTGGCGACGAAGATCGGGCTGTTCGACAACCGGCCCGGCGTGTGCAGCCTGCTGGTGCTCGACGCCTCCGACGGGCGGCGGGCGGGCGCCGCCGCGGCGAACCTGGCGGCCGTGCTCGCCGGCGCCGATCGCAGGGTGCTGCTGCTCGACGCCAACAGCGAGGCCGGCGGCGCGACCACCGTGCTGGGCCTCGACGGGCGCCCCGGCTACGGCGAGCTCGTGGCCAGCATGCGCGGCGCCGAGCTCAACGGACACGTCAGCGAGCTGAAGATCCAGCGCGCCGAGGACTTCCTGGTGCTCCCGCACGGCTCGGGCGGCGGCGCCGCGATGCTCGACGTCGATCGCGCGCAGCGGCTGCTCGACCACCTGAGCGCCGACGTGGACGTGATCGTCGTCTCCGCGGGCTCGATCGAGCACTCGCCGTCCGCGCTCGTCTGGTCGCGCGTCACCGACGGCGTGATGCTCGTCGTCGACGAGAAGGTCACCACGGATGAGCGCGTCGGCGCGACGCTGCGCAGCCTGAACTTCACGGGCGCCCACGTGGTCGGCATCGTGCTCGGCCGCAACAGCGTCGGCCGCGCCCGCCGGCAGCCCCGGGCCCGGCCCGCCGCGCGGGCGCTCAGCCTCGCGGGACCCGCGTCCAGGTGGCCTGCCGGCGCCCGCGGGCGAAGTCGGCGAGGCCCTGCAGCGTCGCGAAGTTCATGCGGCAGAAGTAGAACGGGAGGTAGGTCCAGCGGCTGCGCCGCCCGCTGCGCTCGCGCTGCCAGCCGATGAAGGCCGACGCGTAGAACAGCGCCTGGATCGCCAGCAGCCAGCGCGCCCACGGGCGCTGGGAGGCGAGCGACAGGTTGCTCCCGGCGGCGCTCACCAGCGCCCACGGGACGACCGGGCGCAGGCCCTTGTGGGAGACGAACTGCCACGCGAGCATCGGGTGGCGCCGCACGAGGTCGGGCAGCAGCGCGGCGACGGCCTGCGAGCGCCCCACGATCAGCCGCGAGCGGCGCGTCGCCTCGTCCTCGATCGTGGCCGAGGCGCGCTCCATCGAGCGTGCGCGCGGGGCGTACACGACGCGCCAGCCGTCCGCCGCGACCAGCATCGCCTGGACGAAGTCCTCGGTGAGCATGCCGGGCTGCGGGGTCCGGTAGGCGTTGCGGCGGAACGCGAGGATCTCCCCGGGCGCGCCGATCACGGAGCCGATCGTGCTCTCCCAGCGCTTGATCGCCGACTCGTAGCGCCAGTACAGGCCCTCCGCGCGGTCGAGCTCGCGCCCGTTGGGGTCCTCGATCACCTTGCGGCCCGAGACCAGCCCGACGGACGGGTCGGCGAGCGGCGCCACGAGCTCCCTCAGCGAGTCGGCCGAGTACAGGTTGTTCGCGTCGGAGAAGACGAGCACCGCCCCGGTGCTCGCGTCGACGGCGCGGTTGATCGCGGCCAGCTTGCCGAGCCGCTCGGGACGGTGCAGGACCAGGACCCCCGGATGGCGCGCCGCGCGCTCGGCGGTGTCGTCGTCCGAACCGTCGGCGGCGACTATCACCTCCAACTGGTCTTTCGGATAGTCGAGCGCGGCGACGTTGCGCAGCTTCTCGTCGATCACGGCGCTCTCATTGTGCGCGGCGATGATCAGCGAGACCCGGGGCGCGTGTCCGGAGTCGGCCGCCACCACGCGGGGCCGCATGCGGGCGAGCGCGGCGATGATCGCCGGGTATCCGGCGAACACATACGTGATGAGGCCCACGGAGACGGCAAGCAGGCTTCGCACGGCGGGATCCTACTTGGCTGGGGCGCCCATTCCACCAGACTGTCCGATAGTCCGTAAGGGCCCCCGCGGGCCGCGAGCCGCGGTTATATTCGGCCACGGTGCCATGGAACGGAAGGACCATTCGTCTCGGCGCCATCGCCATCGGCCTTGCGGTCCTGGCAGCAGGGGCCGCGGCCATGCTCTCTGAGATGCGCGGCCCCGCCGGGACGGGCCATGACGCAGGCGCGGGGACCGGTGCGTGCCCGCGCCCGTACGCGGCGTCGAGCCCGTGGAACGAGAAGCTCGGCTCGTCGCCGGCGGTGGTGGAGAGCGCGCGGCCGGCGCTGCAGGCGATCGACGGGCCGCTGACCTCGGACCCGACCCAGTACACGTACCCGGTCTACGAGGTCGATTCCGAGCGCGGCAGCCCCGAGGTGCGCGTCGACGGCGTCTTCTCGCACGTGGGCGACGGCGACCGCAGGCTGCACATCCAGCGCGGCGGGAGCGTGCGGATGCCGATCCCCAAGGACGCGCGGGCAGCTGCGGGATCGGACGCGCAGATCGTGGTCGTGGACCGCGGGACGGGCGACGAGTGGGGCGCCTGGCAGCTGCGCCGGGAGCCGGGCGGCTGGCGGATCGAGAACGGCTACCGCTACAACGTCCGCTGGAGCGGGGTGCCGCCCCGCGACCCGGGCGGCTCGCCGTTCGGGTCCCGCGGAGCGGGCGTGCCCTACCTCGCCGGGCTCGTCCGGCGCTGCGAGATCGAGGCCGGGCGCATCGACCACGCGCTGGCGTTCGCCTACGACTTCCCCGGGCCGCGCCACGTCCACCCGGCGACCAAGTCCGACGGCGCCTCCGACGACCCGCGCGCCCTGCCCGAGGGCACCCGGCTGCAGCTCGACCCGGAGCTGCTGCCCGCCGAGCTCATGCAGATGGGGTGCCACGGCGCCTGCCTGGTGATCGCCCGCGCGCTGCAGGACTACGGCATGTACGTGATCGACAATGCCGGCCGGCCGAAGGTGATGCTCGAGTACGAGGAGACCGCGAGATGGGACGGGGAGGTGGACGCGGACACCGTCAGCCCGATCCCGCTCTCGGCGTTCCGGGTCGTCGCTCCCCCGCCGGCGCGCTAGCCATGTCCGATCCCCGCCCCTCGCTCATGGCCTCGGCCGTCCAGACCTACGGGACCAACCTGGCGGTCGCGACGCTCTCGCTCGTCAACGTGCTCGTCGTGGCCCGCGCGCTCGGGGCGACCGGACGCGGCGACGTCGCGTTCCTGATCACCGTCGCGACGGTGACCGGCCAGCTCGCCGGCTTCAGCGTGCAGGAGTCCAACGGGAACCTCGCCGGCACCGAGCCGAAGGCGCGGCGCTCGCTGGCGACCAACTCGCTGCTCTTCAGCGTCGTGCTCGGGTTCGCCGCGGGCGCGATCGTCGCGATCATCGTGGCGATCTTCCCCGCCGTCGGCGGCGACGTGAGCCGCACGCTGCTCTACGTCACGCTCGCCTCGCTGCCGCTGGTGATCGTCCGCGTCTACCTGAGCTTCCTCTGCCAGGCGGACTACGCGTTCGCGATCACGAACGCCGCGTGGCTCAGCGGGCCCCTCACGACGTTCCTGACCAACACCCTGCTGTGGCTGGTCGGCTGGCTCAGCGTCGCCACCGCGATCGGCGCCTGGATCGGCGGCCAGGCGCTCGGCGTGGTTCTGCTGATGGTCTACGTCGCCCGCCACGAGGGCTTCGGGCGCCCGAACGCGGCGACGGCGCGGCGGCAGTTCGGCTTCGGCATCCGGGTGCACCTCAGCCGCTTCCTGGGCGTCGGCAACTACCGCGCCGACCAGTGGTTCGTCGGCTCGATCGCCGGCTCGCGCGAGCTCGGCGTCTACAGCGTCGCGGTCGCCTGGGCGGAGGTCCTCTACTACCTGCCCGGCGTGCTCGTGCTGATCCAGCGGCCCGACCTCGTGCGGGCGGACCGGGAGGAGGCCGCCCGCTTCGCCTCGCGCATGTTCCGGGTCGCGATCGTGCTCGCCTGCGTCGCCGCGCTCGGCCTGATCATCCTCGCCCCGTTCCTGTGCGTGACCGTCTTCGGCCCCGAGTTCGCGAGCGGCGTCGACATGCTGCGGGTGCTCGCCCTCGCGGCGCCCGGGATCGTGGCCGTCGAGCTGCTCTCCGGCGCGCTGATCGCGCAGCGCAAGCCGCTGCACGCGAGCGCGGCGATCCTGATCGCGTTCGTGCTCACGATCGTCCTCAACCCGTTGCTGATCCCGTCCGAGGGCGGCCTCGGCGGCGCGATCGCCCGGACGGCGGCCTACAGCGCCGGCGGCGTCGCTGCGGCGCTGATCTTCCGCCACGTGCTCGGCGGGCCGCTGCGCGACCTGCTCCCGCGGGGCAGCGAGGTGCCGTGGTTCCTGGGCAAGGTGAAGGGGCGCTTCTCGCGTGCCCGTGCCTGAGCCGCTGGCGTTCGAGTCGGTGGAGGCGGCCCGCGACACGTGGGACGCGCTCGCCCAGCGCCAGGACAACGTGTTCGCGACCTGGGAGTGGGCCTCGGCCTGGTGGGACGTCTACGGCAACGGCGGGCGCCCGCTCGTCGTCGCCCCGCGCGACGCCGACGGCCAGCCGTTCGCCCTGCTGCCCGTGTACTCGCGGGCGCGCGGACCGCTCGCGCTCGCCCGCTTCCTCGGCCACGGGCCGGCCGACCAGCTCGGCCCCGTCTGCGCCCCCGCCGACCGGCCGGCGGCGGCCCGCGCGCTGCGGGCGCTCGTCCGCGAGCAGCTCGGCGCCCGCGGCATGCTGCTCGCCGAGCGCATGCGCGGCGACGAGGGCTGGGCGGGCCTGCTGGAGGGGCGGCCGGTCAACCACCGCAGCTTCCCGCTGCTGCGCCTGGGCGGGATGGGCTGGGACGAATGGCTGGCGTCGAGGAGCTCGAACTTCCGCAGCCAGGCCGGCCGGCGCGAGCGCAAGCTGGTCCGCGACCGCGGTCTCCGCTTCCGGCTCGTGACCGGGGGCCGCGAGCTCGCGCCCGCCGTCGAGACGCTGATGCGCCTGCACGAGGCGCGCTTCGGCCGCGACTCGAGCGTGCTCGGCCCGGGCCGGCGCAGCTTCTACGACGCGTTCCTGCGGCTGGCCGCCGACCGCGGCTGGGTGCGGATGTGGTTCGCGGACTTCGGCGAGCGCCCGGTCGCGGCCTGGCTCGGCTTCCGGTTCGGCGGCGTCGAGGCCTACTACCAGGCGGGCCGCGACCCGGCCGAGGAGCGCGGCGGCGTCGGCACCGCGCTGCTGATGCACACGATGCGCGAGGCCGTAGGCGACGGGGTGGACGAGTACCGCTTCCTGCTCGGCGACGAGGCCTACAAGGGCAAGCTCGCCAATCACGACCCGGGCGTGGACCTGCTGACGGTCGGCAGCGGGCCCGTCCCGGCGCTCGCCGCCGCGCTCGGGCGCGGCCGCGAGCGCGCGAAGCGGAGCCGTGAGGATGGCTGAGCCGCAGGCGCCCCGGCGGCCGCGCGCTGCGCCCGAGGCGCCGCCCGGCGCGCTCGCGCGCACGCGCGAGCTGGCGGCCAAGTTCGCGGAGGTGGTCGACACCGACGTGCTCGAGTGGGACGCCGCCAAGACGCCGCGCGTGCCCCGCGCCCGCGTCCCCGTCGAGCTCGTGCGCGTCGGCCCCGAGAGCGACGGCGCGTGGCTGGAGCTGCTGCCCCGCGGCCGGCGCTCGGAGGTGCCCGCCTTCCTGCGCCGCGGCGACCGCGGCCGGATCGCGCTCGTGGACGGCCGCTTCGCCGGCTGGGTCTGGCTCAGCCGGGTCACCCACCGCGATCCCTGGTCCGGGCTCGTCGTCCGCCTCGCGCCCGACGAGGCCTACGCCTACGCGCTCTGGGTCGAGCCCGAGCACCGGCCGAGCGGCGTCGCCGGCGTCCTGATGGCCGACGTGCAGGCCGAGGTGCACGCCGACCCGGCGCTCACCCGCTTCTACGGATGGGTCGACACCCGCAACCGCGAGAGCCAGCTGCTGCTGCGCATGCTCGGCCTCAAGGACGTGCAGCACGTCAAGCGCATTCACCTGCTGCGCCGCCTCGGCCGGCAGGTCCCGCGCAGCGCCCATCCCCCGTACGGGCCGCTGTCCGCCGACGGCCGCCATCGCACGGCGGGCGCGCCCGGTCAATAGCGACCTAACCAGGCGTCCAGCCTGCCTTGCCTTCGTCCCTGCAGCTGGGGAGGATCGTCCGACCAAGGAAGGAGGCGCATGCACCCCACTGGCCGGATTCTCGATGTGACCGAACCGATGGCGTTCGACCCTGCGGCTGCCGCGGAGCGGCTGCAGGAAGGGATCGCGCACGCCGTGCGCGACCTCGGCCGCCGCGGCGCGGTCGTAGCGGTTTCCGGCGGCGTGGACTCGGGTGTGACCGCCGCGCTCTGCGTGGGCGCACTCGGCCCCCGGAGGGTCCTCTGCCTGCGGCTGCCCGAGCACGATCTCAGCGAGGGGTCCTCGGACCTCGGACTGGAGCTCGCTGAGCAGCTCGGCGCCGACACGGCAGAGGACCCGATCAGCCCGGCGCTCGACGCGCTCGGCTACCGCCGGCTCGAGGCCGACGCGATCCGCCAGGTCTTCCCGGACTACGCGCCCGACTGGCGCCACAAGCTCGTCCGCTCCGCGCCGGGCGGCGGCGGCATGATCGTCTTCTCGCTCGTCGTCGAGCTGCCGAGCGGCGAGCAGCGCCGCGAGCGCATGCCCTCCGGCGCCTACCGGGCGCTGCTGGCGGCCACGAACATGAAGCAGCGGGTGCGCAAGCTGCTCGAGTACACGTGGGCCGACCGGCTCCACTACGCCGTGGCCGGGACGCCGAACCTGCTCGAGTACGACCAGGGCTTCTTCGTCAAGGGCGGCGACGGCCTGGCGGACTTCAAGCCGATCGCGGGCCTCTACAAGCAGCAGGTGTACGCGCTCGCCCGGCACCTGGGGCTGCCCGACGGGATCGCCGGCCGCGCGCCCACCACGGAGACCTTCAGCCTGCCGCAGACGCAGGAGGAGTTCTACTTCGGCCATCCCTATGAGCGGATGGACCTGCTCGCGTGGGGCGAGGCGGGCGGCGTGCCGCCGGCCGAGCTCGCCGGGCGCGTCGGCCTCACCCCCGAGGAGGTCGAGGCGGCCTACTGGGAGATCTCCCGCCGGCGCGACGCCACCGCCTACCTGCACGCGCCCGCCGTGGTGCTCGACGGCGAGGGGCCGGGAGCCTGACGTGTGCGGCATCGCGGGGATCGTCCGCGCGCACGAGGAGGCGCGCGTGGAGGAGCCCGCGCTGCGGCGGATGGCGCGCGCCCTGCGTCACCGCGGCCCTGACGGCTTCGGCCTCGGGGTCGGGCCGGGCGCCGGGTTCGTCTCCACGCGGCTGGCGATCTTCGACATCCCCGGCGGCTGGCAGCCGATCTGCACGGGGCCCGGCGGCTCGCTGATCGTCTACAACGGCGAGGTCTACAACCACCCGGAACTGCGCGCCGGCCTCGCGGCCACCGGCGAGGAGTGCCGCACGGCGACCGACACCGAAGTCGTCCTGCGCCTGCTCGAGCGCGACGGGATCGCCGCGCTGCACCGCCTCAACGGCCAGTTCGCGTTCGCCTGGTGGCAGCCGCGGGAGCGCCGGCTGACGCTCGTGCGCGACCGCTTCGGCGTGCGCCCGCTGTATTACGCGCTCGGCCCGGACGGCAGCCTCGTCTTCGCCTCCGAGGCCAAGGGCCTGTTCGCGTCCGGCGAGGTCAGCGCGGCGCCGGATCTGGCCGGCATCGACGACGTCTTCACCACCTGGGGCCCGCGCGCGCCGCGCTCGCCGTTCGCCGGCGTGTCGCAGCTGCGCCCCGGCTCGCTGCTGGTCTGGGAGCGCGGGCGCATCGTCGCCGAGCGCACCTGGTGGGAGCCGCGCTTCCCCGAGGTCGCCGACGGCACGGGGGACGACCTCGCCGAGCTGATGCGCGACAGCGTGCGCCTGCGGCTGCGCGCCGACGTCGCGGTCGGCACGTACCTCTCCGGCGGGCTGGACTCGAGCCTGATCACGGCGCTCGCGCGCGATGCGTCCGACCACCGCCTGCGCACGTTCTCGGTGGCCTTCCGCGACCCGCACTTCGACGAGCGCGCGCACCAGCAGGAGGTCGCCGCCGCGCTCGGCACCGAGCACCACGTGGTCGAGGTCGGCCCGCAGGAGATCGCCGACGCGTTCCGCGACGTCGTGCGCCACGCCGAGTCGCCGATGATCCGCACGGCGCCGGTGCCGCTGTACCTGCTCGCGCGCGCGACGCGCGCGCACGGGATCACCGTGGTTGCTACGGGCGAGGGCGCCGACGAGCTGTTCTGGGGCTACGACCTCTTCAAGGAGGTCGTCCTGCGCCGCGAGGCGCTGCACGACCCCACGGCGCTGGACCGGCTCGACGCGCTGTATCCGTATCTCGGCGCCGCCGGCGCGCGCCGCGGCCCGGGCTGGCGGCGCTTCTTCCAGGACGCGGGCGCCCCCGACGACCCGCTGTTCTCCCACCAGACCCGCGCGGGCGCGACCGCGGGGGTCAAGGCGCTCTACCGGCCCGAGACCGAGGCCGCGCTGCTGCCGTACGGGTCGATGGACCGCCTGCGCGGCTCCCTCCCGGCCGCGTTCGCGGGCTGGAGCGCGCTCGAGCGCGCCTCCTACCTCGAGCTCTCGACCCTGCTGGAGCCGTACCTGCTCGCCGCGCAGGGCGACCGGGTGGCGATGGCCCACGGCGTCGAGGGCCGCTACCCGTTCCTCGACCACCGGGTCTTCGAGCACGCCGTGGCGCTGCGGCCGGACCGCAAGCTCGACGGGATGCGCGAGAAGGCCGCGCTGCGCGACCTGGCGGCAGAGCTGCTGCCGCCGGCCATCGCCGAGCGGCCCAAGCAGCCCTACCGGGCCCCGGAGTACGCGCCGTTCTTCGGCGAGGAGGCGCCCGGCTGGGTGGCGGAGCGGCTCTCGGACGAGGCGCTGCGCGACACCGGCGTGTTCGACGAGCGGCGGGTGGCGGGCCTCGTGCGCCGCTGCCGGTCGGGCCGGGCGACGGGGCTGCGCGAGGGCATGGCCCTCGTCGGCGTGCTCTCGACGCAGGTGTGGCACGAGACCTTCTGCGGCCCCACAGCGGACCGCTATCCCGAGGAGACCGCCGAGCCGCGGCTCCTCGTCGAGATGGATCTGGCAACGGCAACGGAGCGTGTGTGATGGAGACAGGGACGGCAGCGGCGGCTTCTCAGGTGCGGGGGGAGATCAGGGCCTTCATCGAGGAGAACTTCCTCTACATGCGGCCCGACCTCGAGCTGGCCGACGACGACGAGCTGCTCGGGCTCGGCGTGATCGACTCGCTCGGGTTCGTGGAGCTCGTCGAGGAGGTCCAGGAGCGCTACGGGATCCAGGTCCAGGACGCGGAGATCACCGAGGACAACTTCGGCTCGGTCAGCGCGCTCGTGGCCTTCGTCGACCGCCGGCGCGGGTCATGACCGCGCAGACGCTGGACGGGGACCTCCGCGCGGCGGCGGCGGTCCGTGGCGACCACCTCGCGGTGGTGGCCGGCGGCCGGCGTCTGACCTACTCCGAGCTCGACCGCGCCGCCGCCGGCGTCGCCGGCGGCCTGCTGGCGATGGGCGTCCGGCGCGGCGACCGCGTCGCGGTGGTGCTGCGCAACTCCGTCGACGCCGCGATCGCGATCTACGGGATCCTGCGCGCCGGCGCCGCCTTCGTCCCGCTCAACGCCACCGCCAAGCAGGAGAAGCTCGCCCACCTCCTGGGCCACTGCGGCGCGACGGCGGTCGTGTGCGAGCCCGACCTCGCCTCGCGCATCCGCGCGGCCGCGCCCGAGCTGCGCAACGTCGTGACCGCCGGGTCCGGCGGCGACGCCCCGACGCTCGCCGAGCTCGCGGCCGGCCCGCCCACCACGCAGCCGGAGCCGTTCGCGGTCGACCTCGCGGCGATCATCTACACCTCGGGCTCGACCGGCGTGCCCAAGGGCGTGGTGTTCCTGCACCGCAACATGCACTTCGTGGCCGGCTCGATCGTCGACTACCTCGGCCTGGACTCCGGCGACCGGATCCTCTGCGTCCTCCCGCTCTCGCACACCTACGGCCTCTACCACCTGATCCTGGCCGTCCGGCTCGGCGCGACGATCGTGCTCGAGAACGGGATGGCCTTCCCGGGCAAGATCGTCGAGGCGCTCGAGTCCGAGCGCATCACCGTGCTCCCGGGCGTGCCGACCGTGTGGCAGGTGCTGATCTCGCTGCAGGGCCTCGCCGAGCGGGAGCTGCCGCACCTGCGGCTGCTCACCAACGCCGGCGCGGCGCTCTCGGTGGCGCGGCTCGCCGAGGTGCGCACGACGTTCCCCGGCACCAGCTTCTTCTCGATGTACGGGCAGACCGAGTGCAAGCGCGTCTGCTACCTCCCGCCCGAACAGCTCGACGTCCGGCCCGGCTCCGTGGGCATCGCGATCCCCGGCACCGAGATCTGGATCGAGACCGAGGACGGCCGCGTGGCCGGGCCCGGCGAGGAGGGGGAGCTGATCATCCGCGGCGACCACGTCATGCAGGGCTACTGGCGCGACCCGGAGGCGACCGCGCGCAAGCTGCGCCCCGGCCGCTGGCCCGGCGACCGCGTGCTGCGGTCCGGCGACCTGTTCCGCAGCGACGACGAGGGCTACCTGTACTTCGTGGGTCGCACCGACGACATCATCAAGTCGCGCGGGGAGAAGGTCGCGCCGCGCGAGGTGGAGGAGGTGCTCTACACCGCGCCCGGCGTGCACGAGGCCGCGGTCGTGGGCGTCGACGACGACCTCCTCGGCCAGGCCGTGATCGCCCACGTCTCGGCGGCCGCCGGCGCCGAGCTGGACCCGCAGGCCCTGCGCCGGCTGTGCGCCGAGCGGCTCGAGGACTACATGGTCCCCCGCCGCGTGATCGTGCACGACGAGCTGCCCAAGACCGACAACGGCAAGCTCGACAAGCTCACGCTCGCTGCGATGGGGCAAGGCGCCCGGCGGCCTGCGCCTGCGGCGGCAGCGGCGGGCGCGGGTCGCTGAGCGCGACCGAGACCGCCGCGCCGCAGATGCCCAGCAGCAGCCAGAAGTAGCGCTCGAAGGCGAGCGTGAGGAACAGCCCGCAGAACAGGTAGGCGCTGAGCGCCAGCAGCAGGATCGTCGCGAGGTCCGCCCGGCTCTCGTCGCCGGCGTCGAGCAGGCGCCGGCGGGTGCGGATGAGCCCGCGCAGCGTGGTCGCGACGATCGTGACGAACACCACCGTCCCGACGAGCCCCAGCTCGGCGAGCTGGCTGACGAGCATGTTGTGCGCCTGGCGCTCGGCCTGCGCGCCCCTGTTCTCGCCGCCGGTCACGGAGTCGTGGATCTCGCCGCCGATCTGCTCCGCGTAGTCGCGGTAGTAGAGGGGGAAGTTCGCCGGCCCGACGCCGAGCACGGGGTGGTCGAGGAAGACGTTGATCGCCGCGTGCATCTCGGTGGCTCGGCCCTGCGCGGACTGGTCGGCGTCCGCGTCCTGGCCCGTCTCGGCCGTCGCGCTGCTGAAGTGCGCCACGGTCATCAGCCGCTCGCTGAAGGCGGGCACCGACGCGAACACGACGACCACCGCGAGCAGCATCACCAGGATCTGCCAGGCCTTGAAGTAGCGCATGCACGCCATCACGATCAGCACGAAGAACAGCGCGATCATCGTGCCGCGCGAGAACGTCAGCAGCACGGCGTAGGTGACCGCCGCCGTGGCGCCCATCGCCGCGACCCGCTGCAGGTGCGACGGCGCGCGCCACGCGAACACCAGGCCGATGCAGTCGGCCACGATCAGGATCTGGGCGTAGTAGTTGGGATCCCCGACCGGGCCGGAGGCGCGCGGGTCGACGGCCTTGCCGATCAGGTAGGAGGGGTCGGGGAGCGCGAACCCGCCGTAGAAGGTGAAGTAGGTTCGCGTCAGGTCCTGGAAGATCGTCAGCAGCGCGAGCCATGTCCCCGCGCCGAGCATGATCCAGAGCACGTTGCGCAGCATCTGCGGCGAGCGGATGACGTTGCTCGCCAGGAAGTAGAGGATCACCGCCTCGAAGACGAACGTGCGCATCTTCTCGATGGCGACGATCTGGTTGGCCGACGCCCACGTGGAGGCCAGCTCGCACGCGAGCAGCACCACGAGCAGCACGAACGGCGTCGTGGTCACGACGGGCTCCCCGCGGCGCCACAGCGCGACGGCCGGCACGGCCAGCAGCAGCGGCACGAACGCCCCGATGATGACCGGCGCGTCGAAGGAGTGGATCGCGACGCCGGGCACGTTTGCGAACAGCAGCCCGACGACGATCAGGGTCGCGAAGTCGGGCCACAGCAGGGTGATCACCACGAACCCGACGAGCAGGACCGCCCCGACGCCGAGCAGCGGCGAGAAGGCGACGGCCGCGCCGGTCAGGGCCGCGACGGCCCCGAGGCCGACGACCGTCTCCGGCGCGAGCGGCGCCCTCGGGCGGAGGCTCGGCGCGGCGGTGCTCACGGATACCGCGTCAGCAGCGCGGCCGCCGCGCCGTCGGGGCGGGCGACGGGCGAGAGCAGCTGGGCGCGCATCATGGCGAGCGAGCTGCGGCAGCCGATGTTGACCCGCCGCATCCGCAGCCAGTCGATGTCGCGCAGGTCGTTGCCGCCGCGCTCGGTGGTGAACGAGAGCTCGAAGCCCATCTCGTGGATGAGGTCGACGAGCGCGTCGCTGTAGCCGCCCGCCGGGAAGGCGAAGGCCGGCGGCGCTTCACCCAGCTCGCGCCGGAGGTCCTCGAGCGAGCAGACGAGCTCCTCCTGGGCCTGGGCGAGCGGCATGCGGTTGAGCATCGGGTGCGTGTGCGTCTGCCCCGCGACCGCGACGCCCTTGGCCTTCAGCGCCCGCAGATCGTCCCAGTCGAGCACGGCGTGCACGTCGGGGCCGGGATCCAGCGTCGCCAGCAGGTCCTCCACGCCGGCCATCGCCACGTCGTGGTCCGTCTCCCACACCCAGTCGCGGATCGCGTAGCGGGCGTCGCGCCGGCTCAGGGGGGTCGAGAGGTCGAGCAGGCCGGCCGCCGAGCGCACGTAGCCGTCGGGCCGCGACACCTCGATCGCGGCGGCGACGCGATCCCACCAATAGGTCCGCTCGGGGCGGCCCGGGTACGCGGTCGGCAGGAACAGCGTCGCCGGGATCTCGTAGCGCTCGAGCACCGGCCACGCGTAATCGAGGAAGTCCCGGTAGCCGTCGTCGAACGTGACCATCACCGCGCCCGGCGGCATCTGCTTTTCGCCGCGGCGGATGGCCAGCAGGTCGTCGAGCGACAGCAGCGGGCGCCGCCCGGCGAGGAACGCCATCTGGCGCTCGAACTCCTCGGGGCTCGCGCTGATCAGCCCGCGGTCCAGGTGCGGGGCCCGCTCCGCGGTGTCGATCCGGTGGTACATCAGCGACACGAGCAGGTGCTCCGAGCGGCGGTCGAGCCGGTCGAGCAGACCGATGAGCCGGGCGAAGGTCCAGCTGTGCGACACGGCCGAGGACACGTGGAAGGCGGCGCGGTGCGACCACGGGGTGGCGACCGGCTTCTCGGCCCCGCCGCGCCGGAGCGCGGGCTCGGCCGGAAGCGAGCCGCCGCGCAGGGATTGGGTGTCGACCGCCATCGCCGCCGCTCCTCCTCAGGCCACGCCCGTCTGCCGGACGATCACGCCGACGGTGCGCACGAGCAGGCCGAGCTCGCGCCGCAGCGACGGCTGCCGGAAGAACGACATCTCCAGCCGGCAGCGCCCGTCGAAGTCGAGCGTCGTGCGCCCGTACACCTGCCACGGGCCGGTAACGCCCGGCCGGTGGTCGAGCCTGCCCGTCTGCCACAGCGCGTAGGTGTCCGCGGCGAAGCTCGTCGGGCGCGGGCCGACGAGCGACATGTCGCCGCGCAGGACGTTGAAGAGCTGCGGCAGCTCGTCGAGGCTCGTCCTGCGCAGGAAGCGACCGATCCGGGTCACCCGCGGATCGTGCTCGAGCCGGAAGTCCGGCCAGGAGACGGAGCTGAGCGCGCGCAGCTTCTCCTTCTGCGCGTCGGCGTCGGCGACCATCGTCCGGAACTTGAAGAGCTCGAACGTGGTGCCGCCCTTCCCGCAGCGCCGCTGGCGGAACAGGATCGGCGCGTGGCGATCGTCGAGGAAGACCAGCAGGGCGATGACGGCCATGACCGGCGCGAACACGATCAGCGCCGTGCCCGCCACGATCAGATCGAGCGCCCGCTTGGCCGTCCGGTACATGAGACCCGGTTCCCGCATCTCACGCAGCGGTTGCGAAGGCCCGCCCGAAGATGCGGCTCGAGAGGACCCACTCGAGGTGGGCGGCCAGACCTTCGCGCAGCGGCGTGACCGGCGCGAAGCCGAGCTCGTCGAACGCCAGCGTGCCGTCGCAGCCCGTCCGCTCCGCCTCGCCGACGCCGGCCGGGCGATGCTCGAGCTCGAGTTTGCGGCCGACCAGCTCGCCGATCATGTCCAGCGCCTCGACCAGCTCGACCGGCTGGCCGCCGCCGAGGTTGTAGACGCCGCCGGGGCGGCCGTGCGCGGTCGCCGCGATCGTGCCCTCGACGATGTCGGCGACGTAGGTGAAGTCGCGCACCTGGTGGCCGGTGCCGAGGATCGGCAGCGGCTCGCCCACGACGGCTCGGCTGAGGAACCGCGTGAACGCCATGTCCGGCCGCTGGCGCGGGCCGTAGACGGTGAAGAACCGCAGGCCGACCACCGGGATGCCGAAGTTGCGCTGGTAGACCGCCGCCAGCTCCTCGGTGGCGAGCTTGGTCATACCGTACGGCGAGACCGGCCGGCGCGGGCTGCCCTCGTGCGTCGGGAAGCTCGGCGCATCGCCGTAGACCGACGACGAGGACGCGTAGGCGAAGCGCGCCACCGGCGAGACGACGGCCTGCTCCAAGAGCCGCTGCGTCGCCAGCACGTTGTGGCGCACGTAGGTCGCGAAGCCCGTGCCGAAGCTCAGGCGCACGCCGGGCTGGCCGGCGAGGTGGATCACGTGCGAGACCCCGTCCAGCAGGCCCGTGAGGTCGTCCTCGCTGAGGTCGGCGGGCACGAAGGTGAACTGCGGCAGCTCGAGCAGCCGCCGGAGGTTCTGCTCCTTCGTCACGCGGTCGTAGTAGTCGGTGAAGCAGTCGACGCCGACGATCTCGCAGCCGGCGGCGGCGAGCCGCTCGCACAGGTGCGAGCCGATGAAGCCCGCGCAGCCGGTGACGAGCACGCGGTCCCACGACGCGACGATCGAATCCGGCCGGAGCTGCGCGACGCGGTGCTGGTAGGAGTCCATGAGCTCAGCTCACCTCCGCCATCGAGGGCGCGCGGTGGGCGCCGATGGCCGCGCCGGTGTCGATCACGGCCTCGGGGACGACCTGCTGCCGCACCATCTCGCGCGCGGCTGCGACCAGCGTCTCCAGCGTGACCCCGTCCTCGGGGAACGCCGCCCAGCCGACGGTCGCGTCCGCGTGCACCGCGTCGCGGATCCGCCGCTCGACGGCCGTGCGGTCGAGGTCGCGGGCGTCGAGCACGGCGCGCAGCTCCGAGCGGCCGCCGCGGCTCGTGACCTCGACGCCGTCGGTCGTGCGCAGCGTCGCGAGCAGCTCGCGGACGCCCGCCGAAGGGAGCTTGTCCGCCTCCACCACGAGCACCGCCGCCGGCTCCTCGCGGCGCCGGCTGCGCATCAGCTGGCGCTGCAGGTCGCTGTCGAGGCGCGGCACGTCGGGCCGCCGCGGGGCGGCGTAGACCAGGGCGGCCGCAGCGACCGCCCAGGGGAAGATGGCGGGTCCGAGCACCGCGGCCGCGGCGAGGCTCAGCACGACGAGGACGGGGGATCCCGCCAGCGTCGCCGCCGCTCCGACGCCTGCCGCGAGCGCGGCGGCGGCCGGATCGGCGGACGAGATCAAGGTCGCCGCCACTCCCGCCAGGATCCACGGGGTGACATCCCGCGCAACGTCGGCAGTCCCTGCCTTCATGCGAATCGAAACTCCGAGCATTCATGCTCCCTCATCCGGGCGTCTCCGCACTGGCTTTCGGAGGTCCGAATTCCAGGCTCGCTTCGCCGCGAACATAACCCGAGCACGGAGGGAGCAGGGGAATCGAGGGGCCCTACTAGCCGAAGGTGTGGCGGGGTCCGAGGTGGCTATCCTGACCCGCGCAGCACCCCTATGGAACCGGCCCAGACAGTCATCGTCGCCGTCCTCTCCGCCACCGCGCTCGCCGCGCTGGGCGCGCTCGCGGGGACTTCCGCCCCGGCCGCGGTCGCCCCGCCGGAGCGCGCCGCCGCGCCCGCCGTGAAGGGCACCGCCGCCGCGTCCTGCGGCCGTCCCTACAAGCGCTCGAGCCCGTGGAACCGGCCGATCGGCCAGTCCGCCCGGGTCGACGAGCGCAGCGACTTCCACATCGCGGGCGCGTTCGGCGACCAGCGGCTGTCGTCGGACCCGACGCAGTACACCTACCCCGTCTACCGCGTCACCCGCCGCACCCCGCGCCAGCGGGTCAGCCTCGGCGGCTACTTCTCGCGCGTGCGCGCGGGCGGGCGCCGGATCTCCAACCAGAGCGGCGGCACCGTGCGGATGCCGATCCCGCCCAACCTGACCCCGGCGGCCGGCACCGACGCCCAGATCGTGATCGTCGACCGCACCACCGGCGAGGAGTGGGGCGCCTGGCAGGTCGAGCGCGACGGCGCGGGCTGGCGGATCGAGAACGGCTACCGCTACAACACGCGCTGGAGCGGCGTTCCGCCGCGCCGCTTCGTGTCACGCGGCGCCGGCGTCACCTACCTTGCCGGCCTCGTTCGGCCCTGCGAGATCCGCCGCGGCCGGATCGACCACGCGCTCGCCTTCGCCTACGACTTCCCGACGCCCGAGCACGTCTACCCCGCGACGAAGTCCGACGGCAGCTCGTCGGACCCGGCCGACCTGCCGGAGGGCGCGCGGCTGCAGCTCGACCCCAGCCTCACGCGCGCGCGCCTGCGCGGGATGGGATGCCGCGGCCCCTGCCTGACGATCGCGCGCGCCCTGCAGCGCTACGGGATGTACGTGATCGACAAGTCCGGGCGCCCGAAGATCATGCTCGAGTACGAGGCAACGGCCCGCTGGCGCGGTCGCCTCGACCAGAACACCGTGCGCCCGATCGCGCTGTCGCACTTCCGAGTGCTCGATCTCCCGTGAGGCCTTGCTATCGTGGACGGCCGTCGCCTGCTGCCGCAGGCCCGGACCTTCACATGGAGACCCGCGAGACATAGCCCTCGAGCCAATCGGGCCTCTCCACGTGCATGACCTGGGCCCGGTAGGGCCCGTTTTTTTGCCCGCACTGAGTGGGGCACACGCACGAAGAAGCTGACGAGAGAGACTTTCAATGCCGCGCAAATTCACCCTCGAGAAGACCCGCAACATCGGGATCATGGCCCACATCGACGCGGGCAAGACGACGACGACCGAGCGGATCCTCTACTACACCGGCCGCTCCCACAAGATGGGCGAGGTCCACGAGGGCGCGGCCACGATGGACTGGATGGAGCAGGAGCAGGAGCGCGGCATCACGATCACGTCCGCCGCGACCACCTGCGAGTGGGCCGACCATCGGATCAACATCATCGACACGCCGGGTCACGTCGACTTCACGGTCGAGGTCGAGCGCTCGCTGCGCGTCCTCGACGGCGCGGTCGCCCTGTTCGACTCCGTCGCCGGCGTCGAGCCCCAGTCGGAGACCGTCTGGCGCCAGGCCGACAAGTACAAGGTCCCGCGCATCGCGTACATCAACAAGATGGACCGCATCGGCGCGGACTTCGCCCGCGGCGTGCAGACGATGATCGACCGCCTCGGCGCGCACCCCGTGCCGCTGCAGCTGCCGATCGGCGCCGAGTCCGAGTTCGAGGGCATCGTCGACCTGATCAACATGAAGGAGATCGTCTACAAGGACGATCTCGGCAAGGACGTCATCGTCCAGGACATCCGCGAGAGCCTGGCCGAAGAGGCCGCTCAGGCGCGCGAGACCCTGCTCGACGAGGTCAGCCATTACGACGACGAGCTGCTCGAGATGATCCTCGAGGAGCAGGAGATCCCGAAGGAGCGCCTGGTCAAGGCGATCCGCGCGGCGACCCTGTCCTCCTCGATGACGCCCGTGCTCTGCGGCTCCTCGTTCAAGAACCGTGGCGTGCAGCCGCTGCTGGACGCCGTCATCGACTTCCTGCCGAGCCCGCTCGACGTGCCGCCCGTGCACGGTCTCGAGCCCGTCAAGGGCGAGGAGGACCGCGACGCGGTCCGCAACGCCTCCGACGAGGAGCCCTTCAGCGCGCTCGCGTTCAAGATCATGGCCGACCCGTACGTCGGCAAGCTCGCCTACTTCCGGGTCTACTCCGGCAAGCTCGAGGCCGGCTCGCGCGTGCTCAACGTCACCACGGGCCGCACCGAGCGCATCGGGCGGATCCTGATGATGCACGCCAACGACCGCGAGGACGTCCAGGAGGTCTACGCGGGCGACATCGCGGCGGCCGTCGGCATCAAGCAGGTCGTCACCGGCGACACGCTGGCCGCCCCGGACAAGCCGATCAAGCTCGAGGCGATCACCTTCGACGACCCGGTCATCTCCGTGGCGATCGAGCCCAAGACGAAGTCCGACCAGGAGAAGATGTCGGTCGCGCTCGGCCGCCTGGCCGAGGAGGACCCGACCTTCCAGGTGCGGACCAACGAGGAGACCGGCCAGACCGAGATCTCCGGCATGGGCGAGCTGCACCTCGAGGTGCTGGTCGACCGCATGTTCCGCGAGTACAAGGTCGACGCCAACGTCGGCCGCCCGCAGGTCTCCTACCGGGAGACGGTCAAGGGCACCGCGACCAAGATCGAGGGCCGCTTCGTCCGCCAGACCGGCGGCTCGGGCCAGTACGGCATCGTCTACATCGACATCGAGCCGGCTCCGGGCGAGGGCTTCGACTTCGTCAACAAGGTCAAGGGCGGCTCGGTGCCCACCGAGTTCATCCCCGCCATCGAGAAGGGCGTCGAAGAGGCGCTCGAGACCGGTGTGCGCGCGGGTTACCCGATGGTCGACGTCCGAGTGACGCTGACCGACGGCAAGTACCACGACACCGACTCTTCCGAGATCGCCTTCAAGATCGCCGGCTCGCTGGCGCTCCAGGAGGCGGCCAAGCGGGCCAAGCCGACGCTGCTGGAGCCCGTCTTCGCGGTCGAGGTCGTGACCCCGGAGGAGTTCATGGGCGACGTGATCGGCGATCTCAATCGCCGGCGCGGCCGCGTCAACGGCATGGAGCAGCGGGGCAACGCCCAGGTGGTCAACGCCCACGTGCCGCTGAGCGAGATGTTCGGCTACGCGACGGACGTGCGCTCGATGACGCAGGGACGCGCCACCTACACCATGCAGTTCGACAGCTACGAAGAGGTGCCCCCGAACATCGCGGAGAAGGTCGTGGAGGCGCGGACCGGCGATCCGGTCCCCGCCTGATCGATCGCGCTAGTCTGCACGGGTTCAAACGGCACCTGAACGACAAGATTTAGACAGAGGAGCAAACACAGTGGCGAAGGAGAAGTTCGAGCGGGACAAGCCGCACGTCAACGTCGGCACCATCGGTCACATCGACCATGGCAAGACGACCCTGACGGCGGCCATCACCAAGGTCCTTTCAGAGAAGTACGGTGGCCAGGCCCGGTCCTTCGACGAGATCGACAACGCTCCCGAGGAGAAGGCGCGAGGCATCACAATCGCGACCTCCCACGTCGAGTACGAGACCGAGAACCGCCACTACGCCCACGTCGATTGCCCGGGCCACGCGGACTACGTGAAGAACATGATCACGGGCGCCGCGCAGATGGACGGCGCGATCCTCGTGGTCTCCGCGGCGGACGGCCCCATGCCCCAGACGCGTGAGCACATCCTGCTCGCCCGCCAGGTCGGCGTGCCGTACATCGTCGTGTTCCTCAACAAGGCCGACATGGTCGACGACGAGGAGCTCCTGGAGCTCGTCGAGGTCGAGGTGCGCGACCTGCTCAACGAGTACGACTTCCCGGGCGACGACGTCCCGTTCGTCATCGGCTCCGCGCTGAAGGCGCTCGAGGGCGACGAGGAGTACGTGCAGAAGATCGTCGATCTCGGCGAGCAGCTGGACACCTACATCCCGGAGCCCCAGCGCGACCTGGACAAGCCGTTCCTGATGCCGGTCGAGGACGTCTTCTCGATCACCGGCCGCGGCACGGTGGCCACGGGCCGCATCGAGCAGGGCATCGTCAACACCGGCGACACGGTGGAGATCGTGGGTATCCACGAGAAGACCTCCAACACGGTCGTCACCGGCGTCGAGATGTTCCGCAAGATCCTCGACCAGGGCCAGGCCGGCGACAACGTCGGTTGCCTGCTGCGAGGCATCAAGCGCGAGGAGATCGAGCGCGGGCAGGTGCTCTGCAAGCCGGGCTCGATCACGCCGCACACGCAGTTCAAGGCCGAGGTGTACGTCCTCAAGAAGGAAGAGGGCGGCCGCCACACCCCGTTCTTCAACGGGTACCGGCCGCAGTTCTATTTCCGCACGACCGACGTCACCGGCGTCGCGAAGCTGCCCGAGGGGACCGAGATGGTCATGCCGGGCGACAACGTGCAGATGGAGATCGAGATGATCCAGCCCATCGCCATGGATGCCGGCCTGCGCTTCGCGATTCGCGAGGGCGGCCGCACCGTCGGCTCGGGCGTGGTCACCGAGATCATCAAGTAGTACCGGCGCACAATCGTCAGATACGACCTATGGGGCGGGCTCCGATGCCCGGAGTCCGCCCTTAGTGCGCAACCACGCAGCCTGAAACTTCACAAGAGAGACCGGACAGAAGAGACAAAGTGGCCGCAGTAGCCCAGAACAAGATCCGCATCCGCCTCAAGGCCTACGACTCGTCGGCCATCGAGACGGCTGCCAAGGAAATCGTCGAGACGGCGACGCGAACCGGCGCGACCGTGTCGGGGCCCGTGCCGCTGCCTACGGAGAAGAACGTCTACGCGGTGATCAAGTCGCCGTTCAAGGACAAGGACTCCCAGGAGCACTTCGAGATCCGGACGCACAAGCGCCTGATCGACATCCACCAGCCCACGCCCAAGACGGTCGACTCGCTCCAGCGGCTCGATCATCTGCCCGCCGGCGTGGACATCGAGATCCGACTCGCCTTCGGCTGATCACATGACCGCCATCCTCGCCAAGAAGCTGGGCATGACCCAGCGGTTCCTCGACGACGGTCGCGTCGAGCGCGTCACCGTGCTCGAGGCCGGGCCCTGCCCCGTGCTCGCGATCCGCACCCCCGACCTCGACGGCTACGAGGCCGTCCAGCTCGGTTTCGGTTCCGTGCGCGAGAAGGCCCTGTCCAAGGGCGAGCTCGGGCACCTCAAGAAGGCCGACGCGCCCCCGCTGCGCACGATCAAGGAGTTCCGCGACCACGCCGGCGAGCTCACCGTGGGTGACACGGTGACCGTCGAGGCGTTCGAGGTCGGCCAGGAGGTCAAGATCTCGGGCAAGTCCAAGGGCAAGGGCTTCGCGGGCACCATCAAGCGGCACAACTTCGCCGCCGGTCCGAAGTCCCACGGCTCGCACAACGTGCGCGCCCCGGGCTCGATCGGCGCCTCGGCGACCCCCTCGCGCGTGTTCAAGGGCATCAAGGGCCCGGGCCGCATGGGTGGTGGCCGCATCACGCAGCGCGGCCTCACCATCGTCGAGCTGATCCCCGACCAGAACCTGATGCTCGTCCGCGGCGCCGTGCCCGGCCCCAAGGGCGGCACGGTGGAGGTGCGCACCGATGGCTGACGCTCCGATCCTCGGCGGCACCAAGAAGCACAAGCTCGACGACGAGGTGTTCGGCGTGCCGTTCAACGGCCCGCTCGTGCACGAGGTCGTGCTGGCGGAGCTCGCCGCGCGCCGTCGCGGCACGCACGCCACCAAGACCCGCGGCATGGTCCGCGGCGGTGGCGCCAAGCCGTGGCGCCAGAAGGGCACGGGCCGCGCTCGCGCCGGCTCGAGCCGCTCGCCGATCTGGACCGGCGGCGGCACCGTGTTCGGCCCGCAGCCGCGCCACTACACCGTCAAGGTCAACCGCAAGGCGCGTCGCGCCGCGCTGCGCTGCGCGCTGTCCGTGCATGCCGAGCGCAACTCGATCTTCGCCTTCGACCTGGCCGACTTCGAGACGCCGTCGACCAAGCACGCGGCCGGCCTGATCGCCGACCGCCGTGGCGGCTCGGTGCTCGTGGTCCTCGGCGCGGAGGAGTCCGCCGCCGCCAAGTCCTTCCGCAACCTCGCGGGCGTCCACGTGATCCCGACCGAGGCCTGCGGCGTCGCCGACCTCGTCGGCCACGCCACGCTGCTGGTCTCCGAGGTCGCGCTGAACGCGCTCACCGAGCGCGCGAAGAAGCCCGTCGTCCGCATCGGCCTAGAGGAGGCGAGCGCCTGATGGATGCGTCCCAGGTGATCATCCGTCCCGTCGTCTCCGAGAAGTCCTACGTGCTGGCGACCGCGGACAAGTACACGTTCCGCGTCCACCCGGACGCGCACAAGACGCAGATCAAGCAGGCCGTCGAGCAGCTGTTCGGCGTGACCGTGCTCGGCGTCCACACGTCCAAGGTCCCCTCCAAGCCCAAGCGCCGCGGCTACACGAGCGGCCGCACCCGCGCCTGGAAGAAGGCGATCGTGCAGGTCCGCGAGGGCGACTCCATCCCGATCTTCCAGGGCCTCGAGGCCGAGCTCTAAGCCATGCCGATCCGTAAGCCAAAGCCCACATCTCCCGGTCGTCGGTTCGTCTCGTACGCCGACTACGCCGAGATCACCAAGACCACGCCGGAGAAGTCCCTCGTCGAGGGGCTCAAGAAGTCCGGCGGGCGCAACGCCAACGGGCGCAAGACCGCCCGCCACCGCGGTGGCGGCGCCAAGCGCCTGTACCGGCGGATCGACTTCAAGCGCACGCGCGACAACGTCCCGGCGAAGGTCGCCGCGATCGAGTACGACCCCAACCGGTCGGCTTACATCGCGCTGCTGCACTACGTCGACGGCGTCAAGGCCTACATCCTCGCCCCGAACCGGCTGCGCGTCGGCATGACCGTCGTCTCCGGCGTCGGCCAGGACATCGCCGTCGGCAACGCGATGCCGCTGGCCGCGATGCCGGTCGGCACGCTCGTGCACAACGTCGAGCTCCAGCCCGGCCGCGGCGGCCAGCTCGCCCGGTCCGCCGGCTCGAGCGTCCAGCTGATGGCCAAGGAGGGCGAGATGGCGACGTTGCGCCTGCCCTCCGGCGAGATGCGCATGGTGCGCGCCGATTGCCGTGCCACCGTCGGCGTGGTCGGCAATGCCGACCATCAGAACGTCACGGTGGGCAAGGCCGGCCGCAAGCGCCACATGGGCGTGCGCCCGCAGACGCGCGGCACCGCCATGAACCCGGTGGACCACCCGCACGGCGGCGGCGAGGGCGCCTCCCCGCTGGGCAACCACCCGATGACGCCCTGGGGCGTGCCGACGATCGGCTACCGCACCCGCAAGAAGGGCAAGCAGTCCGACCGCTACATCGTCCGCGGCCGCCGCCGTGGCAAGAAGGGCAGCCGCTGATGTCTCGTTCATCCAAGAAGGGCCCGTGGGTCGAGGACCGTCTGATGGACCGCATCGAGTCCATGAACTCCTCGAACTCCAAGACGATGATCCGCACCTGGTCGCGCGCGTCGACGATCTTCCCCGAGATGGTCGGTCACACGATCGCCGTCCACGATGGGCGCAAGCACGTGCCCGTGTTCGTCGACGAGGCGATGGTCGGCCACAAGCTCGGCGAGTTCGCTCCGACGCGCACCTACCGCGGGCACGACTCGAAGGGCCGCGTGCGATGAGCCCCGCCCCCAAGAAGCCGCAGAGCCCCGCCGAGGGCAAGGTCGACGAGACGACGGCCGAGGAGGCCACGAAGGCGAAGCAGGACGTCGCCTCCGAGGAGGCCGGCGCTCC
>JADMIO011624604.1_pt1 | contig 38311 bp, 32 predicted proteins | sample 8958161 | NCBI WGS metagenome assembly JADMIO01 (sample SAMN16585339, study PRJNA669376) | soil metagenome | isolation source: Crop rotation soil | place: USA: Cullars Rotation, Alabama | collected 2011 | reverse complement strand
GAGGAACCGCCCCGCCCAATCGTCGGTCCTGCCGTCGCCCATCAGCGCGACCAGCTCCTCGCGGTGCGCGCGCAGCGTCCGGCCCAGCGTCGGCGCGGGGACTCCCTGGGTGCGGGCGATGGCGTTGATCACCGGTCCCTTTCCGAGGGCCAGCTCCTCGCGCAAGCGCACCGCGCTCTGGCCGACGTACCTCTCGAACGCCTGGCCCTCGATCGAGGAGGGCGGCGGCGCCCCGGAGCGCGAGGAGAGCTCACACAGCTTTCCGGGCGGGCACTTTCCCGGCCGGGACTGCGAAGGGGGGCGGGGGGCGTCGGCGACGCACCAGGCGCGGCCGCCGGAGAAGCCCTGGCAGACGTAGCCGTGGGGGCAGTCGCGGGCCCCGCAGTCCTCGTTGCGCGCGCCCCTGGCGCCCTGGCTGGACTGGGAGGCTTCGGTGCTGATCGTGAACCCGCCCCGGGAGGAGATCTCGAGCAGCGCGCCGACCCAGTCGCCGGCGGAGGCGGCAGGAGCGACGGCGAGGGTGGCGACGAAGAGCAGTCTCATGGCCCCGTGAAATGCAGTCCGCGCGCCTACGGCAAGGGCGCGGAAGCGGCGCGCTCCGAGCGTCAGCGCCGCGCAGCTTCCTGCGCACCTGGGCTACTTTCCCGCCGGTGCGAGTCGCCACCTGGAACATCAACTCCATCCGCTCGCGGGTCGACCACCTGCTCGACGTGCTGAAGCGGCTGCAGCCCGACGTGCTGTGCCTGCAGGAGCTCAAGTGCACCGACGAGCAGTTCCCGCGGGAGCAGGTCGAGGCCGCCGGCTACCAGGCCGCGGTCTTCGGGCAGAAGGCCTTCAACGGAGTGGCGATCCTCTCGAAGGAAAAGCCCGCGGACGTGGTCCGCAACATCTCCGACGGCGCGGAGGACGCCGCGGCCCGGCTGATGGGCGCCACCGTGCGCGGCGTCCGGATCTACGCGCTCTACGCTCCCAACGGCCAGGCGGTCGGCTCCGAGGCGTTCGAGTACAAGCTGCTCTGGTACACCCGGCTGCGCCGCTTCCTCGGCCAGCGCCACGCGCCCGAGTCGAAGCTGCTGGTCTGCGGCGACTACAACGTCGCACCCGAGGATCCCGACGTGTGGGATCCGCGGCTCTTCGCCGGCCAGACCCTGTTCACCGACTCCGAGAAGCGCGCCTGGCGGGAGCTGCGCGATTCGCTGCGGTTGGTCGACGTGCATCGCAAGCATGAGCCGGGTCCGGGCGTATTCAGTTGGTGGGATTACCGACTGAAGGGCTTCGAGAAGAACCACGGGCTGCGGATCGACCACCTGCTCGCCACGCCGCCGCTCGCGGCCCTGAGCACCGGTGCCGGGGTCGACCGCGCCGCGCGCCAGCAAAAGCTTCCCAGTGATCACGCGCCCGTCTGGGCGGACTTCGATATGTAGTCGCCACACGTTTTCCTCGAAGGGGACATGTCCATGGATCTGTTTTCGCCAACAGGGTTGGTGGTCGGGTTGGGCGCCTGGTTCACCGCGCGCTACGTCCTCGGCGGCTTCTTCACCGTCGCGCCGAATGAGCGGGCGGTGAAGACCTCGTTCGGGAAGGCCGAGCGGCTGCAGACCACCACGTTGGACAACCCGATGGCCGAGTACCTGCGGCCCGAAGAGCGCGAGCGCTACAAGTACCCGCAGATGAAGGTCATCCCCCCGGGCGGCCCGTACTTCAAGTGGCCCTGGGAGAAGGTCTACAAGGCCTCGGTCGCCACCGAGACGGTGAACATGGCGTGGGATCCCGAGGACGGGAACGCCAACCGCGGGGGCACGATGCTGGAGGCGGTGACCAAGGATCAGCTCAACACCGGGCTGATCGGCCAGCTGCGCTTCCGGGTCAACGAGCAGAACCTCTACGCGTACCTCTTCGCGGTGAAGCGCCCGATCGTGCACGTGATGGGCTACTTCATCTCCGTGCTCCGCCAGCGGATCGCCGGCTTCGAGGCCCCGAAGGTGGAGGCCACCGGGGAGGGCGTGAACCCGCTCGAGACCTCGGTCGTCTCCGGAGTGAGCATCAACGACCTGCGGAAGAACCTGCGGATCCTCAACGAGTCGATGGATCGCGACTGCCTCTCGTCCTCCGCCCGCTATGGGGTGCAGCTCGACGCCTCGCTGATCACCGGCATCGATCCGCCGCAGGAGGTGGAGAGCGCGCTGGCGGCGATCAACACCGCCCACAACCACGTCAGCTCCGACGTCTCGCTCGCCCAGGCCTCGGCCGATCAGCGGCTGGTGCAGAGCCGCCGCGCGGTGGAGGTGGAGACCCTCAACGCCCAGGCCGAGGTCGAGCCGCTGGTGCAGATGGCCAGCCAGCTGGCGGATCTGAAGAAGATGGGGCCCGACGTGCTCAAGGCCTACACCCGCAACGTGCGGCTCTCGCTCTTCGCGAAGGCCCGCCAGGCGATGCTGGAGGTGAAGCGATGATTCCCTTTCTGGTGACCGCCGCCTCCGCCTTCTTCGGAGCGCTGATCGGCGTGCCGATGGCGCTGGGCCTGGGCCGGACGTTCGGGCTGTGGACCACGGTCGAGGAGCGCCGCTGCAAGGTGTACGTGCTCTTCGGCGAGGTGATCGGGGTGATCAACGAGCCCGGCCTCCACTTCCTGATGGGCAAGCTGGGCTGGAAGGCGCTGCTGGTGAACTGGCTGGGCAAGTGCCACCAGGTCGACATGCGGCTGGACCAGGAGTACCTGCGCAGCCAGGCGGTGAACTCGGAGGAGGGCGCTCCGATGGGCATCGGCGTCTGGTACGAGATGTTCGTCTCGGACCCGAAGTCGTTCCTCTTCAAGAACGCGGATCCGCGGGGAAGCCTGCGGGCCAACGTCTCGAACGCGGCGGTGCGAAACCTCTCGAACATGAAGCTGGGAGAGATGCTCGAGACCCGGCACACGATGAGCCTGGCGGTGCGCAACGAGGTCACGCCCAAGTCGCACGAGTGGGGCTACCAGCTGGGCAGCGTCTACATCCGCAAGGTGCACTTCCGCGACGTGCAGATGATCCGGCAGATCGAAGAGAAGGTGGTCAACCGGCTGCGGCAGGTGACCTCGGCGATCAAGCAGGACGGCAACAACCAGGTGAGCATCATCAAGTCCACCGCCGAGCGGCAGGCGGCGATCGAGTTCGCGCGCGCCGCCGCCCAGCGCCCGCTGATCGTCGGGCAGGCGCTGCAGAAGATCGCCGCCGACAACGAGGTGATGCAGGCGGTCTTCGAGCTGCTCGAGTACCAGAAGCTCTCGGAGGGCGAGGCCCGGGTCACCCTGCTGCCGCACGGCGCGCAAGGCAACCTCCTCGCCCCGCTGCTCGCCGCCCAGAACGCACCCAAATAAAAGGGGACAGGCTACTTTTCCGGCGCGACATTTTTGTCGCGGTCGCGCGACTATTTGCCGAGCTTCGGCAAATTTGTGCCCGGTTTGACTTGCGTGTTAGACGTCGGCTAGGTGGGATTCGAATTGGTGACCATTCGGTCATCTTTATTCGAGACGACAAAATGGCGCGCTCAGCTCAAGCCCTGCTCTGCAGTCTGGCCCTGGCGGTCGCGGCCTGTGGCTCCGGGCCGGCGGACAGCGGCGGGGTCGGCGGCGGAGCGGGGACGGGCGGCGCCTCGGGAGTGGGCGGCGGCGCGACGGGAACGGGCGGGGGATCGTCGGGCGCTGGCGGCGGCAGCGCCGGCACCGGCGGCGGATCGTCCGGAGCGGGCGGGGGAACTTCCGGCACCGGAGGCGGCAGCTCCGGCACGGGCGGCGGCAGCGCGGGCACCGGCGGGGGCGCGTCGGGCGCGGGCGGCGGCACCGGCGGGGTCAGCACCCGGCTCTCCGCGCTCACCGTCTCGGCCGGCGCGCTGAACCCGGCCTTCAACCCGAGCACCCAGATGTACCTGGTGTCGGTCGCACCGGCGGTGGTGGCGGTGACGGTGACGCCGACCGCGGAGGACGCGGCGGCGTCGATTCGGGTGAACTCGATGGTCACCGCGTCGGGGACCGCCTCGCTGCCGGTGAGCCTGCAGAACGGAATGGCCACCCTCAGCATCGCGGTGACCAACGCCACCGGCGGCAGCACCACCTACGACGTGGTGTTCGTCAGCACCGGCGCGACCGAGGTACAGCGCGCCTACCTCAAGGCCTCGAACACCGGCGCCGGCGACGCCTTCGGCACCCAGCTCGCGCTCTCCGGCGACACGCTGGCGATCAGCGCGGTGCTGGAGGCGAGCGCGTCCACCGGCGTCAACGGGAGCCAGTCGGACAACTCCGCCCCCGCCAGCGGCGCGGTCTACGTCTTCGTTCGCAACAACAACGTCTGGACCCAGCAGGCCTACCTCAAGGCCTCGAACACCGGCGCCGGAGATCACTTCGGCGACTGCGTCGCGCTCTCCGGCAACACCCTGGTGGTCGGCGCGCACCTCGAAGACAGCGCGGCCACCGGGATCAACGGCAACCAGGCGGACAACGGCGCGACCGACAGCGGAGCCGCCTACGTGTTCGTCCGCAACGGCACCACCTGGACCCAGCAGGCGTACCTCAAGGCCTCCAACACCGGGGCCGGCGACGGGTTCGGCCTCAAGCTCGCGCTCTTCGGCGACACCGTCGCGGTGGGAGCGGTCTTCGAGGACAGCGCGACGATCGGGGTCAACGGCAACCAGGCGAGCAACGCCGCGATGGACAGCGGCGCGGTCTACGTCTTCGTTCGCAGCGGCACCACCTGGAGCCAGCAGGCGTACCTCAAGGCCTCGAACACCGGGGCGACCGACGCCTTCGGAGTCAGCCTCGCGCTCTCCGCCGACACCCTGGCGATCGGCGCCTACGGCGAGGGGAGCAGCGCCACCGGCATCAACGGCAACCAGGCCGACAACTCCGCCTTCGCCAGCGGCGCCGCCTACGTCTTCGTCCGCAGCGGGACCAGCTGGACCCAGCAGGCGTACCTCAAGGCCTCGAACACCCAGGCCGGCGATGTCTTCGGGCAGTCGATCGCGCTCTCGGTCGACACGATCGCCGTCGGCGCCTACGGAGAGGACAGCGCGGCGACCAGCTCCAGCGGGAACCAGTCGGACAACTCCGCTCCCGAGAGCGGCGCGGTCTACGTCTTCGTCCGCAACGGCACCACCTGGTCGCAGCAGGCGTACGTCAAGCCCTCCAACAGCTCCGACGATCGCTTCGGCGCCAACCTCGCGCTCTTCGGCGACACCCTCGCCGTCTGGTCCAGCCTCGACGACAGCGGCGCGACCGGGGTGAACGGCAACTCCGCCGACAGCTCGGCGATGGACAGTGGAGCGGTCTTCCTCTTCACCCGCTCCGGCACCGCCTGGCAGCAGAAGGCGTACCTCAAGGCCTCGAACACCGGCGCGGGCGACCTCTTCGGCATCGGGCTGGCCCTCTCCGCCGACACCCTGGTGATCGGCGCGCTCGCCGAAGACAGCGACGCCACCGGCGTCGGCGGCAACCAATCCAGCAACGCCGCGGCCGACAGCGGCGCCGCCTACGTCTTCTCCCTCTAAGCGAGCGCTCCCGATGAAGCCCCAACTCCTCCTTGCCCTGCTGCTCCTCACCGCCGTCGCCGGCTGCGGCTCCCCAAGGCTGGCCTCGGCGTGCGACGCCACCTTCTGCGAAGGCTGCTGCGACGCGGACGGGGTCTGCCAGGCCGGGAACACCATTCACGCCTGCGGGGTGAAAGCGGGAATGTGCTCGGCCTGCGACCTCGGCCAGCAGTGCACCGCCGGCTCCTGCCAGGCGATCTCCGGCACCGGAGGCGGCAGCGGCGCCGGCGGAGGGAGTGGGACGGGCGGCGGCAGCGGCACCGGGGGCGGAGCGGCGGCGTGCAACCCGAACAGCTGTCCCGCCGGGTGCTGCGACCTGGGCGGCGTCTGTCAGCCTCCGTCGAAGAGCACCTGCGGCCTGCAGGGCGCCGCGTGCGTGGCGTGCGGCGGGACGATGACCTGCTCCAGCAGTGGGCAGTGCGCCGCGCCGGTGGTGTGCGGTCCTTCGAACTGCAATGGCTGCTGCGACAGCGGCGGCAAGTGCGTCGTCGCGCCCAGCAACGGCAACAACGCCACCTGCGGCACCGCGGGCATGGCGTGCGTCGACTGCACCGCCACCGCGAAGATCTGCACCAACTCCGCCTGCGCCAATCCGCCCAGCTTCAAGCGGATCTTCGTCACCTCCTCGACCTACAACGGCAACCTCGGCGGGCTCACCGGGGCGGACGCCAAGTGCAACACCGCCGCGCAGAGCGCCGCGCTGGGCGGAACCTGGAAGGCGTGGATCTCGAGCTCGACGGTCGACGCGATCGATCGGATCGCCAACGTCGGGCCCTGGGTGGAGCTCGGCTCGACGAACAAGCTGTTCAACAACAAGGCAAACCTCGGGACCACGCCGCTGCTGCCGATCCGCACCAGCGAGCAGGGGACGCTGGTGCCCACCGGAGGCGCTTCGACGGATCTGGCGTGGACGGGGACCCGGAGCGCGGGCGCCAAGTCCCCGTACAACTGCCTCAACTGGACCTCCGAGTCGCACACCCAGTACGGCCTGGCGGGGAACCCCGGCGCCACCACCACCTGGACGGACTACGGGGGGAACCCGACCAGCTGCTACTTCTCGTCGGATCCCTACTGCTGCGACAACCGGTACCACCTGTACTGCCTCGAGCAGTGACGCAGAAGCTGCGGAAGTCGCACACCTCTCGGCAGTTACCGAACTGTCACGAGCGGGCGGCGTCGTTTTAGCCGCTGACCGGTCTGCGCGCCGATGGTACTGTGCGCCCCGCGGTTCAACCCTCAGGGGGAGTCAAAAAATGGCAGACAAGGCGACGAAGCGGAATCCCATCATGATGCTGGTCATCGTGTTCGGTGCGTTCGTGGGAGCAAACATTCTCGGCACCATTCTGGTCAGCATCACGGGGATCGGAATCCTCGCGAGCCTGCTCAGCCTGGCGGCCTACGCGGTGTTCGCGGTGGTGATGATCGGCATGGTCACCGAGCTGAAGAAGGTCGGCAACAACGACCTGGCCCCGTGGATGGTCGCGGTGCCGCTGCTCAACCTCTGGTTCCTCTTCCTCAAGGTCCCCGAGGCGATGAAGAAGGCGAAGGACGCCGCCGGCGCGAAGAACCCCACCAAGGCCGGCTGGATGTACCTGCTCTTCAGCCCGTTCGCGCTCTCCGCGGATCTCAACGACCTGGCGTAATCGCCGCGTCGCGGTTCAAAAGGCGCCCGCTCGGTTTCTTCGAGCTGGGCGCCTTTTTATTTCTTCGCCTTCTTCCGATCGAACACCGCCGGAGCGACCTTCGGCCCGGTGAGGAAGGTGACGATGTCCCGCAGGTCCGAGTCGGGGAGGCGGGCGATGTTGAACGCCGGCATCTGATCGTCGCCGTGTCCCTCGAGGTGGCGGACCCGGGCCACCACCCACTCCGGCTCGTAGAGGCCCGGCGCCCAGGTGGGGCCGACGCGCCCGTCGAGGTGGCAGATCATGCAGTACTGATCCGCGAGCGCCTTGCCGTGCACCGCGTCGCCGCCGGTGGGGTCGCGGATCGTCGACTCGTAGGTGCGATAGACGGTGCGGTAGTCGAGCTCCGGCGCGGGGTCCAACGAGATCGCCTGCACGAAGGCGGTCAGCTCGGCCTGCTGCTGGTCCGACAGGCCGGTGCCCTTCATGAACATCTTCTGGCAGATGTTCGCCGCCTTGCCGACGTTGGGAGCAAACCCGTTCCAGAACTTCGGGCGCTGGGCGGCGTTGAACATCGTGCTCCCCGCCCGCGCGTGGCCGTCTCTCTGATTCAGGCCGGCGCGCTCGTCGGTCTTGGCGTGGCAGTGACCGCAGGAGAGCTTGTTGCCGGCCCCGCCCAGCTCCGCGGAGTGGAACATCCGCTCGCCCTTGGCCTTCGCCTCGTCGCCGCTGAAGAGGTAGGTGACGGCGAGCACCGGCTTCGGCTTGCGTGCCGGCCGCGGCTTGGGCCTGGGCCCCTCGGGCAGCACGGTGGCGACGGTGGGCGCGCTCGGCGGGGTGGGGCTCCCGGCGGCCACCGGCTCGGGCGCGGCGGCGGCCTGCGGCGCGAAGAGCACCTCGAAGCCGACGTCCGCCACGTCGCCCAGCTTGATGAACAGCCGCTGGGGGCGGGTGACGTTGTAGTCGGCGAAGGGGACCTCGATCTTTCCCGAGACCCACAGCTTGCGGTCGGCGTCCATCTTCAGCTTCACCGGGACCCGCACCGCGCGGCGCACGCCGTGGAGCTCGAAGGTGCCGATCGCGTCTCCCTCCACCGTCTGGCCGGCCTCGAGCTTGGGAGCGGAGGGCCGCTCCAGCTTGTCGATCGCCAGCAGCGCGAAGGGAAAGCGGGCGGTCTGGAGGAACTCGTTCTTCATGTCCTCGTCGCGCTGGTTGATGCCGGTCTTGATCGTGGCCAGATCCACCGCCACCCAGCCCTTGCCCGCGGCCCAGTTGGCGGTGTCGAGCTCGAGGTTGCCGGAGACCTGGCGGGTCTCTCCGAGCACGTCATCGAGCGGGCCCTCGACCTTGAACTTCACGCTGCCGTGCGGGCGGGGCGCGACGGAGAAGGTCTCCGCCTGGGCGGCGACGGCGAGCAGGCAGCACAGCAGCGGGGTCTTCATCGGGTTCACCTCACGTCGACCAGCACCTGGGTGCCGGTGAGAATGTCGATCAGGGTTCGGCGCTGCTTGCTGAAGAGCGCGGCGAGGCTGCCCAGCACGCCCGCCGCGAAGCCGAGGCCGGCGAGCCCGGCCCAGACGGCGGTGGCGCTGCCCTCGGAGCCGTAGAGCGAGGCGAGGGTCAGGCTGAGGAACAGCAGCCAGCCATGCTGGAGGGTGAAGCGCGCCAGCCGGCGGGGGAGCGAGACCTTCAGGTCGCCGGGCCGCCGCAGCACGGTGCGCATCATCCACTGGCCGGGCGTGGAGCCGACCACGAGGAAGCCGAGCACCCCCCAGCAGGCGAGGGCGATGAAGCCGGTGGGCGCGAAGAGCTGCACGGTGGGGCGCGCGGCGGCGGCGAAGATCGCCACGTCGATCAGCCAGGCGAGGATCCGCTGCATCGCCGAGGCGGGCACCTCGGGGCGGGGCGCGGCGTCGTCGAGGGCGGCGATCAGCGCGTCGTAGGTCTGGAAGCGCCGGGAGATGTCGCGCTCCATCAGGCGATCGATCACCCTGGCCAGGGCGGTGGAGATCCGCGGCTCGCGGACGGTGAGCTTCTTCGGCGGCGGGCCCTGGACGAAGGCGATCAGCTCGACGATCGTCACCGCCCGGGTCGGGGGCTCGCCGCAGATCAGCTCGTAGAAGGTGGCGCCCAGCGCGTAGAGGTCGGTGCGGACGTCGAGCACCTCTCCGCGCGCCTGCTCGGGAGACATGTACGGCGGGCTGCCCATCACTGCGCCCAGCTGGGTCAGCTTGGGGAGCGCGGCGCCGGTCATCTGCTCGGCCGGCGCTGGGGCCTCCTTGTGGTTCACCGGCGCGGCCAGCCCGAAGTCGGCGAGGTGGGCGAGGCCGAAGCGGTCGAGGAGGATGTTCGCCGGCTTGATGTCGCGGTGGATGATGTTCAGGCGCGCCGCTTCCCGCAGGCCCTCCGCCAGCCCGCGCATGTGGCGGACCGCGTCCTGCCAGGAGAGCTTCTTGCCCTGCTCGAGGAGATCGGCGAGCGAGCCGCCGTCGACCAGCTCCATCGCGATGAAGAGCGTCTGCTGCTCCTGGCCGACGAAGTAGACCTGCACGATGTTGGAGTGGGCGATCTGCGCCTGGGCCCGCGCCTCGCGGAGGAAGCGCTCGGCGAACGACGGCTCGGCGGCGAACTCCGGGCGGATCACCTTCAGCGCGACCTGGCGCTGCAGCGAGGTGTCGAAGCCGAGGTAGACCTCGCCCATGCCGCCCGCCGCCAGGACCTTGTCGAGGCGGAAGTGGTTCAGGTACCGGGGCCGGTTCGCCTCCTGCGTCAGCGGCAGCGGCTCGGTCACGGCTCCTCGACGATGTCCTTCTTCATCGGGCCCACGATCCCCAGCAGCTCGCCCTTCTCTTTCTCCGGGACCTTGAACTGGTCGAGGGTGGCGACGAGGTGGCCGGCGAGCGCGTCGAACTGGGCGGAGGTGATGCCCATGCCGGTGTGCACCGTCTTCATGTCCCGGCCGGTGTAGGTGCAGCCGCCGCCGGTGCCGGCGCAGATCAGCTCCACCAGGCGCTGGCGCAGGCGGGGCAGGTGCGAGCCGGCGAAGGAGGCGTTGATCCGCTCGTCGGTGGCCACCCGCCCGAGGAAGTCGTCCACCACCGCTTCGATCGCGGGCTTGCCGCCCAGGCGCTCGAAGAGGCTGGCGTTGGGGCCGGGGCCGGAGGACGCCGCCGGCGTGACCGCGGGCTGGCTCGAGGCGCAGCCGAGGGCGAGGAGGAAGAGGACGGCGAGACGTTTCAAGAAGGGCCTCCCTTTCGAAAGCCGGAAGCTAGCCGATTGGTACGCAGCTCAAAGCGCAGCGGTTTGTTTTGCGGCTACGGCCGGAAGGAGGCGGTGAACGCGCGGCTGGCGGCGACCTGCTTGCTGTCGGTCTGATCGTGCTCGGTGGTGAGCAGGTAGATGCGATCGCCCGCGGCGCAGCCGAGGCCGGTGACGGTGATGCCCTCCCGGGCGCCGACGAAGGACTGGGCGAAGTCGGCGTTGCCGAGGGTGACGGGCTCGGAGGCGAGGATCCGGAAGCCGTTGTTGCCGGCGAGGTCCTTGATGCTCGCCTCCACTGCCTTCTGAATCGACTTCGGGTCGCCCTTCTCGTGAAAGGAGGGGATCGTCGCGTAGCCGAGGGCGAAGGCCGCCTTGCCGCTCACCACCCCGAACCGGTGCATCGGCACCGCCACCTCGCCCCAGGGAGGGAGGCTCGATTGGTAGGTGCTGCGCTGGTAGCCCGGCGCCTCGGGGAACTTGATCTCGTACAGGTCCTGCAGCTTCGGCGGCGGCTCCTCGACCGGAGGCGGAGGCGGCGGGGTGGTCGCGCAGGCGGCGAGCAGCAGGAGAACGGCGAGGCGGGTCGTTTTCACGCGCGCGATTGTGACAGCGCGAGGGCGGGTGGCAACCGCGATCGTGGCCCGTTGGCCCGGTGCCGGCAACCGGATCCGGGGAACACGCGCACGCTCAGCCGTGCCGCCACTCGAGCAACTCGACGAACTGCTCAGCGAACGGCCGGGCGTCCCACGGGCCGCCCCCGAAGACCTGGTTGCCGCTGGAGACGACGTTGCGGCGGTCGCCCGGGTCCCGGAACTTCAGGCCCAGCTCGGGCTGAACGAAGTTGCCGTTTCCTGCGGCCCGCGCCATCTCGTCCGCGGCGTAGTTGCCGCCGAGCGCGCCGTAGACCCGGGGCCGCCCGCTGCCGAGGAAGGCGGCGATCCCCAGCCGCTCGGCGTTCTTCGGAATGGTGGTCACCTTCTCCCCGGCGATCACGCTCTTGCCGGTGGCGGGGTTGATGGTCCGCGCGGCCATCAGCCCTCCGTGACAGAGAAACGCTGCGGGGAGCTGGCGCGCGTAGAACTTCCGCACGATGGCGTGGGCCCGTTCGTCGTCGAGGAAGGGCAGCATCCCCGGCCCCTCTCCGCCCGGGACGTAGAGCGCGGCGAAGTCGTTGCGGGCCAGCGCCTGGGCGAAGGTGACCGGCCGCTGGTGCTCCTTCGAGGCCATCATCTGCGCGAATGCGGCCTTGCCCTCCGCGTCCGGTCGGGACGCCTTCAGCAGCGGCGAGCGAAACGACAGCGTGTCCGGGTGGCCGGCCTTCCCCGACGCGGTGGCGAACACCACGTCGTAGCCGGCCTGCTTGAACCGGGCGTAGGGGATGGCCGTCTCGCCGGGGTCATTGCCGTTCTCGGGCAGCAGGATCAGCACCTTCCCCTTCGAGGCGGCGCGGGGGCTCTCGCGGATCGGATCCATGCGATCCACCTGCGGCGGCCGGGCGCTCGCCTTCGGAGCGATGATCGGCGCCTGGGGAGGACGGACGGCGGAGGTGCGGGGCGGGGTGAAGGTGCTGCGAGAGAGGGGGGACATGGTGGCTCCGTGGGCAGGTGTGGCCAGAGTTATCGGCCAGCACGCCCTGCCGTTCGGCCCCGGGGAGGACAGTTCCCGCCAGAAGCGGTGACTGTTCACGTCAAGGCGGCCGCTGTCTCTGCCGGTACCGGGTGGGGCTCATCCCCGTCCAGCGCTGGAACGCGCGGTTGAAGGCGCGGACGTCGGAGTACCCGAGCTTGAACGCCACCTCCGACAGCGGGAGGTCCCGCGCGAGCAGGACCCGGGCCTGGGCGAGCCGCGTCTCGTCGAGCACCTCGCTCCAGCCGCTGCCGCTCTCCTCCAGTCGCCGCTGCAGCGTCCGCTCGCCGAGGTGGAGCCGCCGGGCGACGTCGCCGATCGCGCTGTGCCCGGTCTCGAGCACCGCTCGGATCGCCGCCCGCACCCGGTCGACGAAGTCATCCGGGGACGGGGCCTCCTTCTTCGCGCGGCGCGCCTGGGCCTCGAGGACTCCGTGCAGGGGCTGGTCGGCGGAGACGATCGGCCAGGCGAGGATCTGGGAATCGAAGAGCATCCCCAGGTCTTTGGCGCCGAACTCGAGCTGCGCGCCACCGAGCGCCGACTCCAGCTCCCGCAGCTGCTTCGGCGCCCGGTTGTTCATCCACACCCGGCTGGGCGCGAACGCCTTGCCTGACAGCTGCCGCACCAGCTCGGCGAAGAGCACCAGCGTGTACTCGTTGCCGTGCCGGCCCCAGCCCTGGGGGTCGTCGGGAAAGCGAATCGCCAGCACCGCCTCCTCGCCGCTGATCTCCAGCGAGTACCGGGCGATGGTGTGGATCACCGTCCCGTACTCGACCAGCGCCCGCATCGCGTCGCCGACGGTGCTCGAGCTGCGGGCCAGGAACTCGAACAGCCCGTACCGGCCGCGTGGAGCCCCCAGCGCGGTGCGCACCCCGAGCGCCGGCAGGTGCGCCGCGTCGGCCGCGTCCTCGGCGAGCTGGCGAAACTGCGCGAGTGGAATGTCGATCTCCGGCAGCGCCTCGACGTCCGCCGGCAGCCGGTACTTCTGGATCAGCGCCCCCACGTCTTTCCCCGCCGCCCGGACCTGGGCGAGGAACATCGGCACCAGCTGCGCATTGAGGATCGGAACCGGCCGGGCCATGTCGTCAGGTCAGCGAACGCGCTGCAGCTGCAGGTACGAGAGGTTGTTCGCGCCCGAGGCGAACTTCGGCGTCGGGCCGGTGAAGCGCACGCCTTCAAAGGTGATCCCCTTGCGGTCGTTGGGGGTGAGCTCCTCCATCCGCACCGTGGTCAGCGCGTAGGTCCGGGGCGTGGGCTCGGTGCAGTCGTTGGTCTCCGAGGCCGTCTTCTCGGTGCAGGAGGACGGAGTGAGCGTCAGCTGCGCCCCGTTGCTCGACCACTCGCCCTTCTCGGTGCTGATCAGCGCCCGGCGGTTGTAGGTGACGACGTAGCGAAAGGCGTAGCTGCCGTCGCCCTCGAAGCTGAAGTGCCACAGCTCTCCCGAGCGGTTGCTGCGGACCTTCACCACGTCGTCGCTGATCCGCTCGATGCTCTCGATCGAGCTCGCGCCGTCCATCAGCATCCAGTTGCCGACCAAGGATCCGGCGAAGCCTTCGGCGGTGGGAGTGGCGCTGCCCCAGATCACGTAGCCGCCGAGGCTGGTGTCGCCGCCCGCGCCGGGCTTGTCCGCGGCGGAAGCGGGAGCCGCGGGCGGGGTCTCCGGCGCCATCAGCCCGAGGATCACCAGCCCCCCGGTGCCGAACAGGCAGCAGCCGCCCACTCCGAGCCCCAACACCAGCAACACCGTTTTCTTGTTCACCGCCGACGGCGTAGCACGGGCGCGCGGCTCGAGCCGTCCGCCTAGGTGGCGGGCTCGGTCGAGCTGGTCGTCTCTCCGCCCGCGCGCTTGAGGCCGAGCGACTTCATCTTCTTGTAGAAGTGTCCGCGCTCGAGATCGAGCAGCCGGGCCGCCTCGGTGGCGTTGTCGCGGGTGAACGAGAGCGCGCCGAGGATGATCTCCCGCTCGGCCTCGTCGACCTGGTCGCGGAAGGTCTTGTCGGAACGGAAGCGGGGCGCCGCCTTCACCGAGTCCGGAATCTTCATCGCCGGCTGGGTGGGAGGGAGCCCGGCATCGCCCAGCGCGGGCGTCTTGTCGGTCGGGGGCACCGAGCCCTCGTCTCCCAGCGCCATCGGCGCCGGGCGCTTCCTCGGCAGCAGGGCCTCGGCCTCCGCGCCGCTCACCGTCGGCCCCTCGCAGAGGATCGCCACCCGCTCGACGAGGTTGCGCAGCTCGCGCACGTTGCCGGGGAAGTCGTAGGCCTCGAAGCGCGCGTAGGCGTCGCCCGAGAGCTTCAGCGTCCGCCGCCCGTTCTGCCGGCAGGCGTCGACGAGGAAGGCGTCGATCAGCGGCTTGAGATCCTCTTTGCGCTCGCGCAGCGGCGGGCTGTGCAGCTGCACCACGTTGAGCCGGAAGTAGAGGTCTTCGCGGAAGCGGCCGGAGCGGATCTCCGTCTCCAGGTCCCGGTTGGTCGCCGCCACCACCCGCACGTCGACCTTCAGGGTCTCCGCGCCGCCGACCCGCTCCAGCTCTCCTTCCTGCAGCACCCGCAAGAGCTTGGCCTGCATCGCGGGCGGCATGTCGCCCACCTCGTCGAGGAACAGGGTGCCCTCGTTGGCGAGCTCGAACTTTCCGCGGCGGGCGGTGACCGCGCCGGTGAAGGCGCCCTTCTCGTGGCCGAACAGCTCGCTCTCGATCAGGTCATGGGGGACCGCGGCGCAGTTGAGCTTCACGAACGGCCCCGACTTGCGCTTGCTGTGCTGGTGAATGGCGCGGGCGATCAGCTCCTTGCCCGAGCCGTTCTCTCCGGTGATCAGCACCCGGCCCTCGCTGGGGGCGGTGCGCTGGATCAGCGCGTAGATCTTCTGCATCGCCGGCGAGCTGCCGACCATCTCGAAGCGGCCGGCCTCGGCCTTGAGCGAGGTCAGCTCCTCGACCAGCGCCGAGACGGTGAGCGCGTTGCGCAGCGCCACCAGCAGGCGGTCGCGCGAGATCGGCTTCTCGAGGAAGTCGCGGGCGCCCAGCTGGGTGGCCTTCACCGCGGTCTCGATCGTGCCGTGGCCGCTCATCATGATCACCGGCAGCTCGGGCCGCAGCTTCTGGACCCGCTGCAGCGCGGCCAGCCCGTCCATGTCCGGCATCTTCACGTCCATCAGCACCGCGTCGACCGGGCGGGCGGCGAGCACGTCCAGCGCGAGCTGTCCTCCGGCGGCCAGCTCGGTCTTGTAGCCCTCGAGCTGCAGCGCCTGGTTCAGCGTCAGCAGGATGTTCTTCTCGTCATCGACGATCAAAACAGTGGAGTTGGGCATCGCTACCTCGTGGTCGAACTGCCTCGACAGTGTGTCCATTGTGCCGCGCCTTTCGTCGCGTAGGCAGCACTAGTGCAACGTTCTTGCCCACATCGGGATTGCCTGTTACTCGCGCCGCAATGTCCGCCGCGGCCAGGGTCGCTTTTTTCTCTGCAGCCCTGCTCGCGCTCGCCGGCTGCCCTCCGACCTACCCGAAGTGCGACAAGGACGAGCAGTGCGCCGAGAAGGGCGAGGTCTGTGTCCAGGGCCAGTGCCGGGAGTGCGCGACCGACGCCAACTGCAAGGCGGGGTTCGTCTGCGACGCGAACAAGTGCGTGCCCAAACCGGAGTGCAGCGACAAGCAGCCCTGCCCGGGCGGGAAGAAGTGCGAGCAGGGCAAGTGCACCGTCGAGGCCGCGAAGGAGCCGGGCAGCTGCGCCGTCGACACCGACTGCCCCTCGGGCGAGGAGTGCAAGGCCGGCAAGTGCGCGTCGAAGGGCGCCGGCGGCAGCTGCACGCTGGAGCCGGTTCGCTTCGAGTTCAACGAGAGCAAGCTCGGCTCCGAGGGGCAGACCGGCCTGGCCACCCTCGCCGAGTGCATCAAGAAGAACGGCTGGAAGCTGCGGCTCGAGGGACACGCCGATGACCGCGGCACCGAGGAGTACAACCTTCAGCTCTCGAACCGCCGCGCCGCCTCGGTGAAGCGCTACCTGGTCGATCTCGGGGTCGCCGACGCCGCGCTGGAGACGGTGGGGTACGGCGAGAACAAGCCGGCGGTGCAGGGCCAGACCGAGGCAGCCTGGGCGGCGAACCGCCGCGTCGAGCTGGTCAAGTTCTGAGCGGGCAGCCGGCGGCGAGCGCGCCGGCCTCGGCCAGCAAGCGGCTGTTGCGGGAGCAGATCGAGAAGGACGCTCCCCTGCGCGAGCTGGCGGTGGCCAACTTCATGGCGGCGATCCTCGCCGCCTGCACCGCGCTGGCGCTGGCCTTGATCCCGTTCATCGGCGCGAAGCTGGCGCTCTCGCTGGGCGGGTTCCTCGGGGCGCTCACCTGCTACTACGCGGTGCTCCAGTACAAGCTCAAGCGCGGCTGGTACCGGCCGGCGATCCGCTGGGTGAACGTGGCGATCGAGGTCTCCGCGCCGGCGGTGATCTTCGTCGTCGACGCGGAGTCGAAGGGAGCGGAGTACGCGCTCACCGCGCCGCCGCTGGTGATCTGGGGAACGCTGGTCGCGCTCTCCGGCCTGCGCAGCAGCCGCGCGCTGGCGATCGGCGCGGGGACGATCGCCGCGCTGGAGTACCTCTGGGTCTACCTGGTGATCGCGCTGCCGGCGCTGCCGAGGGACGCGCTGGTCAGCCTGCAGCCGGCGCTCTTCGTCCCCCGGGTGGTGCTGCTCTTCTCGTCCGGGCTGGTGACCGCGGTGTTCGTCACCCACTTGAACCGCCGGGCCGAGGAGGCGCTGGCCAACGTGCGGGAGAACGACCTGCTGGGAAAGTACGTGCTCCACGAGCGGATCGGCTCGGGCGGAATGGCGGAGGTCTTTCGCGCCACCTACAGCCCGGAGGGCGGGTTCGAGAAGGTGGTGGCGGTGAAGAAGGTGCTGCCGTCGGTCGCCGAGAACGACGAGTTCGTCGCGATGTTCCGCGCCGAGGCCGACCTGTGCAGCCGGCTGAACCACGCCAACATCGTCCAGGTCTTCGACTTCGGCAGCTTCAAGGACACCTACTTTCTGGCGATGGAGCACGTCGACGGGCTGACGTTGAAGCTGTTGATGAAGGCCTTCGCCGGCCGGGGGCTGCCGCTGGGGGCGGTGACCTTCCTCGCGGTCGAGCTGTGCCAGGCGCTCGACTACCTGCAGCGAAAGCGCGGGCCCGACGGGAAGGTGTTGAACCTCATCCACCGGGATCTGAATCCTCCGAACATCCTGATCTCCACGGTGGGCGAGGTGAAGGTCACCGACTTCGGGATCGCGCGGGCCTCGACGGCGTCCGGCGGGACCCAGGTCGGGATCCTGCGCGGCAAGCCCGGGTACTTCTCGCCCGAGCAGATCACCGGGGCCACGCTCGATCCGCGCGTCGATCTCTTCTCGCTGGGGATCACCCTCTGGGAGGCGCTGGTCGGCAAGCAGATGTTCCCCATCACCTACGACGAGGCCTCGCTGCAGCTGGTGCTGAGCCAGCCGATCGTCCCGCCGTCCTCGGCGCGATCGGGAGTTCCTCCCGAGCTGGATGCGGTGGTGATGGGTCTGCTGAAGCGCGATCGGCAGGAGCGCACCCAGACCGCGAAGGCGGCGCTCGAGCAGCTGTTGAAGATTGCCGGGCCGGCGGCGGCGTTTCCGAACGGGCAGGGCGAGCTGATCCGGGCGGTCGCCGTGGCCAAGCTGGAGCGCGAACGGAAGACCCGAGAGCAGACCGAGCTGCGCCCCGCGGTGAGCGAGCGGACCGAGAAGGTCGACCTGCTGGAGTGAGCCGCTGACGACTCAGCCCCGTCACCTGGACGCGACACGTAAAGCCGGGCTCCAGGGTCGATGTCCTGAGCTCAAACACGAATGTCCTGAAAGCTAACGGGTGGCGCGCGCCCGCCACGCAAGTCCCCGCAGCCACTCCTTCGCTCCACCGGGCCCGCGCCTTGCTCAACGGCCGGCGAGGAGGAGAACCCAAATGAGAAAGAACTGGTTGCTGGTGGGCGTGGTGCTCGCCGGGTGTGGTGTCTCGACGGTGGAGATGTCTGGCGACGAAGCCGACGAGCGGGGATCGCTGCAGCACTCCCTGAACGTGCGGCTCACGGAGCAGTTCGGCGAGGGCGCGCGGATCCAGCGCATCTTCGGCAAGGGGGAGGAGCTGCTCCTCGGGGTGACCACCGAGAGCGAGGTCGTGGAGAGCGACGTGCGCCTGCCGCTGGGGCTGGCCCGGTACCAGCCGGCCAAGGGCACCCTGCAGGTGGTGGAGAGCGAGCAGCGCTTCGTCGAGGGCCTGCGCCTGGGCGACGCCACCGCGCTGATCGGCGACGACGGCGCGCTCACCCTCAAAGACGCGACCGGCAAGGTGACGCTGCTGTCGAGCGTCGCCCAGTCCGATCTGATCGCCACCCCGAAGAACGACCGGCTCGTCTTCACCGAGGCGGTCGACAACGAAGGGCCGGGGGACACGGCGATCGCGATCACCGATCTGGCCGGCGTGCGGCGGATCCTCGCTGATGGCGACGGGGTGGACGATCGCCCGGCGATCTCTCCCGACGGGAAGACGGTGGTCTTCGTCTCCGGCCGCACCGGCATCGCCTCCCTCTGGCGCACCACCCTCGAGGGCGAGGCGCCGGTGCAGCTGACCAACCTCGGGCTGGAGAGCCTGGTCCGCGCCGAGGACGACGAATCGGATCCCGCCGGCTTCGTCCCTCCGCCGGTCGCGCACGATCGGATCGAGTGGGTCGACGCCGATCACCTCCGCTACGACTCGGGCGGCGGGGCCTTCTGGCAGGTCGACGTCCGCAGCGGCGTGGCGCAGAAGGAGGTGGCGCGATGAAGCCCGCCCTCTTCGCTGCCCTCGCCCTGATGTCTCTCACCGCCGAGGCGGGGACGAAGTTCCGGGTGCCGCTCTCGCTGCTCGACTCGCAGTGCGCGAACGGCCGCTGCTACCCGACCGCCTACTACGACACCAACCGCAGCACCTCGTACCGGCGCGACTGGGCGTGCAACGCCAAGACCTACAACCAGCACGACGGTGTCGACCTCGGGATCGGCGGGTTCACCGCGATGGACCAGGGCCGCTGGGTGATGAGCGCCGCGGCGGGCACGGTGATCGCCGTCCATGACGGAGAGTTCGACCGCTGCACCAGCGGAAACTGCGGCACCGCCAACTACATCAAGCTCCGCCACGCGGACGGCCGGGTGACCTGGTACTGGCACCTGAAGAAGTGGTCGATCAAGGTCAAGCTCGGCCAGTTCGTGCCCTGCGGCGTCTACATCGCGAAGGTCGGCTCTTCGGGTCACGCCACCGGGCCGCACCTCCACTTCGGGCTCACCGTGCCGAACGTCGGCGTCACCGATCCCTTTGGGGCGGTCAGCAGCAGCTGCGGTCACACCGTCTCCTATTGGATCTCGCAGGGCAGCTGGGGCCACCTGCCCGGCAACAGCTGCCAGTAACACCACGCTTGCTCCCACCGCTTCGCGCGGCGAAGGTGTCCCGACATGGCGGCACTCGAGCGCGAGGCGGTGGAGCTCGCTCCATTTCCCCGGCGTGAGCGCGCCCGCCGCCGTCGGCTGGCGCTGCTGGCGCTGGGAGTGCTCGACCGGCCGGTGCGGGCCGGCGAGCTGCGCGAGCCGCTGGGGGAGGATCTCGAGGAGGCGCTGCTCGATGCCGCCGAGCTCGGGCTGTGCAGCGGCTCGAACGGCGCGTATCTCGGGGCGCCGCACGCCGGGCTCGAGCTGGGCTTTCTGCTGCTCGGCTCGCACGAGAGCTCGAGCGCGGTGCGCGCGCTGTTGCCGCTGGTCACCGACGAGACCCGCCGGATGCTGCTGGCGATCGCCGCCGACCCGCTGGGAGAGGGGAGGGCCGCCGCCCGGGCGCGCAAGCGGGATGGAGCCAGCGCCGCGCTGCTCTCGGCGTTGGACGGCGACGGACCCGTCGAGCTCGAGCTGACCGGACCGCACGCGCGCCTGCGCTGCATCGCGCTCTCGTCGGCGGCGTACCTGCTGCTTTCTTCGCAGCCCGGGGCGAGCGAGGCGCTGCTCGGCTCCGCGCTGGGCAAGGTGCTCGAGGGCGGAAAGCTCAGAGCGTCGCAGGCGCTGCCGGTCGCGGTCGCGGTGCAGGCGTTGTTCGATCTGGGCCGGCGCGATGAGGCGCTGCTGCTCGCCCAGCGCGGGCAGGTCGAGCTCGACGACGACGCCTCGGCCGCGTGCCGGCTGATGCTCAGCGCGCTGGAAGGAAACCTGCGCGTCAGCCGGGGGCAGATCGCCGAGGCCCGCCAGTGCTTCACCCGCGTCGAGCTGAGCGCCCGCGCGCTGGGCCTGGAGGAGTTCGTCGGCATCGCGCGAATCGCCTTCGGCACCGTGGCCCTGCAGGAGGGCGGAGCCGACGCGGCCGAGCGCCTCTACCGCAGCGCCCTGCAGCTGTGCGCCGGCACCCTGCGGTTCGAGCGGCTGGCGCTGCACTGCCTGGGGAATGTCTTTCTTCAGACCGGACGGATCGCGGCGGCGCGGGCGGCGTTCGACGCGACGCTCGAGCACCTCGACTCTCCGGGGCTGCGGCTGGCGGGCTACGTCAGCGCTGCCAGCGCCGATGCCTTCCTCGGAGACGCCGCGTCCGCCCGGGCGCGGGTCGTCACCCTGAAGTCGTTCGCTTCCAGCTCGCGGCGCCAGAAGCTGGTGGTGCTGCTCAGCGAAGCGTGGGCGCGAATCGCCGAGCGGCGGCTGGACGAGGCGCTGAAGCTGCTGGCGTCGGTCGAGCTCGAGGCGAGCGCGGAGAAGCAGCCCGCGCATGCCGTCTCGGTGGCCTGGTTGCAGGCGCGTTGCCTGGCCTGGCTCGAGCGCTGGCCCGAAGCGGAGACCGCGCTCAGCCGCGCCGGCCGGCTGCACCACCAACATCGACTCTCTTCCCACCACGCGGCGATTCATCTCCTCGACGCCGAGCTGGCGGTGGCGGGCGGAGATCCTTCGCGGGCCCGCCGCGCGCTGCGGAGGCTGCAGGAGGTTCCGCTGGGTGCGCGCGCGCTCGACTTCGCGTTCCGGGCGCGGGTCCTCGAGTGGGGGCTGGCGCGGGGAGAGAAGAATGCAGGCGCGCTCGAGTCCGCCCGCCAGCGGGTTGGGGCGGAGTGGGACGCGCTGCTCGCCCAGGTCCCTCCCGAGGGCGTGCGCGCGTTCTCCGAGGCGCTCGATCGCCCGGCGCTGTTGGCCCAGCTCGGCAAGGCCGCGCCGCTCGCTTCGGATGTTCCGCTGCTGCTCGGTCGCAGTGAGCCGTTCCGCGCGATGCTCTCGCGGCTGAAGAAGGTGGCGGGCGCGGACGTCTCGGTGCTGCTCACGGGAGAGACCGGCGTCGGCAAGGAGCTGGTGGCGCGCGCCCTCCACGCGCTCTCGCCGCGCAGAGATCGCCCGTTCATCGCGCTCAACTGCGCGGCGCTCACCGACGAGCTGCTGCTCTCCGAGCTGTTCGGCCACGAGAAGGGGGCCTTCACCGGCGCGGTCGAGCGCTCGATCGGTCACTTCGAGCGCGCCGACGGCGGCACGCTGTTTCTGGACGAGGTGGCCGACATGAGCCCGCGCGGCCAGGCCGCCCTGCTGCGCGCGTTGCAGGAGCGAAGCTTCGAGCGGGTGGGAGGAGGAAAGCTGCTTCGCGCCGACGTGCGGATCCTCGCCGCGACCAACGCGGATCTCTCCCGGGCGGTGAGGGCGAAGGAGTTCCGGGAAGATCTCTACTTCCGTCTCAAGGGGATCCACCTCGAGATCCCGGCGCTTCGCCAGCGGGGCGACGACGTGCTCACGCTCTCCGCCCATTTCCTCGAGCAGGCGGCGGGGCTGCGGGGGAGCGGGCCGAAGCGCTTCTCCACCGAGGCCGAGCAGCTGCTCATCGCGTACGCCTGGCCAGGCAACGTCCGGGAGCTGAAGAACGTGGTCGGCGCGGTGGAGCTGCTCTCCGACGGGCCGGTGGTCACCGCCGAGCTGCTGCGGCCGTTGATCGCCGTCCCCCCGTCGGGCGGCTCGCATGGGGCGGAGATCGGGGCCGCCGACTTCGAGCGGAGCGGGCTGACGCTCACCGAGTACCTCACCCGGCTGCGGCGCGACTGCATCGCCGAGGCATTGAACCGGAACGCAGGGAGCATCGCGGCGGCCGCCGCTCAGCTGGGCTTCTCGCGCTCGCGGCTCTCGCAGATCGTCCACGACGACAAGCAGCTCAAGCCGCTCGCCGGTCGCGCGCGCAAAGGACGCTGAGAAGCTGGGGGGTCGGGCCGGTGAACGCGCTGGGCGTGGAGGGTACGGAGCTGAGACTCGCAGCCTCCCGCGCGGGAGGGTTGCTCGCCGCCTGGCTGGAGGGGCCCAGGGTTCCGTTCACTTTCTACGGCGCCTTCGGGAGCCGCACCGTCTCCCGCCTCGACGGCCAGCGCGTTCGGCTGCGGCTGTTGGCCCCACAGTCGGTGAAGTGACTGCACGTTTCTCAAGGCTCGAGAGACATCGCTGCTCCGCTCAGCTGCGCTTCGATGCGCTTGGTGAGCAAGGGGGCAGGCGCCAACCCGTCGAGACTCCGGGCATCGGCGGCTGGCGGAGCGTTTGCACAGCGCGCCGGCATGACCACTTCTTTTCGCAGAGGGGATGCAACTTTCGTAGGACTGGTGCTGTGGGCCGCGCTCGGCTGCGGACCGGCGGAGACTTCGGAGATGGGCACCGGGGGAGGCGCCGGAGGCGCGGGCGGCAGCGGTACGGGTGGAGGAGCCGCGGCCTCCATGCCTGCGTATTCCAACTGCGTGTCGCGCTGCGACGCGAAGAGGAGCGCGTGCGGAGGGATGGGGATCACCTGCGATCAGGTGTGTCTGCTCTGCCTGACTGAGACCGAGCTGTCGTGCCTCGAGACGAAGACCTGCTCCGAGCTGGGCAGCGAGCCGATGCCCTGCGGGTTTCCGCTCGACGTGCGGAATGTCTCCAGCTCCTGTGGGGCGGGGACGGGAGGCGGCTCGGGGGCTGGAGGCGGCGGCGGTCGGGGCGGTGGAACCGGCGGTAGCGGAGGAGGAGGCGGCGGGTTCAACCCCACCTATCCGAGCACCCTGACGATCAGCGGCAAGGCGACGATCACCGTGACCTCGATCGTCACCAGCGACGGCAAGAGCGTGGCGACCGTGCTCAGCGGAGAAGCCAAGCCGATCACCTTCTCCCCGGAAGCGTCCGACGCGCCGGATCTCAGCAAGGCCGGCTCGGTGAAGCTCGTCAGCCCCTCGCCGGGTGCCTGCACCAAGGTCCCGACGCTGTCCGCGAGCGCGACCTCGCACAACGTGCTGGTGAGCGTGAGCGCGCAGGACACGCTGCCCTCCACGGCTTGCAAGGACTTCATGAACGCGATCAAGACCAGTGGCTTGACGATGGAGTACGCGAACGTTCCGTACTTCAACGCGAAGATGGCGACCAAGGTCACGGTGCGGCTGACGAAGTAGCTGGGGTGCCGGTCTCGACCCTGTCTCCGCTCGCTGGCGCCTGAGGCGGCCCTGGCTCCGGTCGTCGGCTTCGCCGCGCGCGCTGCGCACGCGCCCTTCGGGCCGACCTGGGCCGCCGCGACCTGGTTCGCCCTCGCCCACACGGCAGGCCTGGATGAAGCGGTGCCCGGCCTGGGTGCCCGCCCGACGCGCGAGACGTCCGGGTGGGGGGGGGCGGCGAGGTCCGAGAGCCTGTTTACTTAATTAAGTAAACAGCCCTCCGAGGTGTCCGGGAGGGGGGAGTCATCGGTCGTTTTCCCTCGAGCGATGGAACCAGCACCCCGGTCAAGGCCAGCGGTGTCGGAAGGACCGAGCAGGTGCGGGGCGGACCAGGCTGGCCCGAAGGGCGCACGCGAAGCGGGCGCGGCGAAGCCGCCAGCCGGAGCCAGGGCCGCCTCAGGGCTCAGAGCATCGTGCGGAAGGTCTGTTCATCGATCACCTTCACCCCCAGCTCCTGTGCCTTCTTCAGCTTGCTGCCTGCCTCTTCACCGGCGACGACGAAGTCGGTCTTCTTCGACACGCTGCCGGCGACCTTGCCTCCGCGCCGCTCGATCTCCTCCTTCGCGGTCTCGCGAGACAGGGTCGTCAGGGTCCCGGTGAGCACGACCGTCTTCCCGGTGAACGGCCCGCCGGCGCTCTTCTCCGGCGGCTCAGGAACGATCGGAACCTTGAGCAGCCCCTCGACCACCGCCCGGTTTCGCTCCTGGTGAAAGAAGGCATGAATCTCGCGCGCCATCTCCGGGCCGACGTCCTTCACCGCCTGCAGCGCCTCCTCCGAGGCATCCATCAGCTTCGGCATCTCCGCGAAGTGATCCGCCAGGGCCTTGGCGGTGGCCTCGCCGACCTGAGGAATCCCCAGTCCGTAGATGAACCGGCGGAGGGTGGTCTGCTTGCTGTTCTGGAGCGCCGCGATCAGGTTCTGCGCGCTCTTCTCGCCCATCCGCTCCAGCGTCAGCAGCTTCGGAACATCGAGCGCATACAGATCGACCAGGGTCTTCACCATCCCCGAGTCGATCAACTGCTGAGCGAGCTTCTCTCCCAGTCCCTCGATATCGAGGGCGGTGCGGGTGGCCCAGTGGCGAATGCGACCGGTCAGCTGGGCGGGGCAGGAAATCCCGGTGCACCGATACGCCGCCGCCCCTTCTTCGCGCGCCGTCTGCGACTTGCAGACCGGGCACTCGGAAGGGAAGACGAACGCCCGCTCCGTACCGGTGCGTCGGGACTCGATGACCTTCACGATCTCCGGGATCACGTCGCCGGCGCGCCGAAGGAAGACCCAATCGCCGATCAGCACGCCCTTGCGCTTGAGCTCATCCTCGTTGTGCAGCGTGGCCCGGCCGACCGTCACCCCGCCGACGAACACCGGCCGCAGCTGCGCGCACGGAGTCAGCACCCCCGTCCGCCCGACGCTGACGAAGATGTCCTCGACGAACGCCTCCACCTCCTCGGGGGGAAACTTGTACGCGATCGCCCAGCGCGGGCTCTTCGAGACCTGTCCCAGCCGCGCGCGGAAGTCCTCGTCATCGACCTTCACCACCAGCCCGTCGATCTCGTACGCGAGCCCGTGGCGATCCTTCATCAGCGCCGCGTAGGCCTCCCGCACCCCCTCGATCCCCTTCGCCACCGTGCGCCGGGGGTTGACCGGTAAGCCCAGCTCATCCTCGAACCACTTCAACTTCTCGCTGTGCCTGAGCAGCTTCGGCCCGCCGACGATCTCCCCCGCCTCGTACAGGTACACGCTCAGCGGCCGGGCGGCGGTCATCTTCGGGTCCAGCTGCCGCAGCGACCCGGCGGCGCTGTTGCGCGGGTTGACGAAGGTCGGCTCGCCGCGCTCCTCGCGCTCCTGGTTCATCTTCACGAAGTCGGCCTTGCGGATGAAGACCTCGCCCCGCACCTCGAGGCGCTTCGGCGGGGTCTTCGTCTTCAGCTTCAGCGGCAGGTTCCGCAGGGTGCGGAGGTTCAACGTCACGTCCTCGCCGATCTCCCCGTCTCCCCGGGTGCTGCCCTGGACGAAGATCCCCTCCTCGTAGACGAGCTCGATCGCCAGCCCGTCCATCTTCGGCTCACAGACGTACTCCACCGCCTCCGAGCCGATCGCCTTCACGATCCGCTCATGGAACTCGAGCAGCTCGGCGTCATCGAAGCAGTTGGCCAGCGAGAGCATCGGGTGCCGGTGCACCACCCGGGCGAACTTGTCGCTCGGCACCCCGCCCACCCGCTGGGTCGGAGAGTCCGGCGTCACCAGGTCCGGGCGCTCCTTCTCCAGCGCCTGCAATTCTTTCATCAGGGCGTCGTAGGCGGCGTCGCTGATCTCAGGCGCGTCGAGCGAGTAGTACCGGTTGTTGTGGTACGCGATCTGCGCTCGGAGCTGCTCAATCCGCTCGGCCGGGTCCATGGGCGGGGATCTAGATAACTTCGAACCGCAAGTATCGGTTGACAGCGCGCCATACAAATCCGTACTTTGCTTTTGACTGAAGGCGCCGCTGGCTGTTGCTGCGGTGCCTCACAACTCCCTCGAGTATCTGCTGTTCCGCTCGAATCCACGGGCGGCCCCTTCCAATCGGTTCGTCATGCCAAAGCGCGTCGCCAAAGAGAAAGTCGTCGAAGTCGAAGAGGAGCCGAAGAAGCGCTCCCGCAAGCCCGCCGCCGCCGAGGCCAGGGCCGACGGAAAGAAGAAGCGCGACGACGACGCGGACGAAAGTTCTGCGCCCGCCTCCGCCCCCCGCCCGGTGCTGACCGCGATGCCCCGCCCGGTCCGCGACGACGAGCTGCAGAAGGTCGGCACCCAGGACGACGAGCCCGCCGCCGAGCTGCCTCCCGCGCCGCCCGCTCCCGAGGCCCCGTCGCTGGACACCGAGGTCCGCGAGGGCGAGCCGCTGCAGGTGCTCAAGCTCACCGATCTGAAGCGGATGAAGATCACCGAGCTGTCGAAGATGGCCCACAACCTGGGGGTCGAGGGCGCCCAGGGCCTGAAGAAGCAGGAGCTGCTCTTCAGCATCCTCTCCACCGTCGCCGAGAAGCGCTTCGAGGTCCGGGCCGAGGGCGTGATGGAGCTGCTCTCCGACGGGTTCGGCTTCCTCCGCAGCGCCGACTCGGACTACCAGCCGTCGCCCGACGACATCTACGTCAGCGCCTCCCAGGTGCGCCGCTTCAACCTCCGGCCCGGCGACACCGTGACCGGCCCGATTCGCCAGCCCCGCGAGGGCGAGCGCTTCTTCGCCCTCCAGAAGGTCGATCAGATCAACTTCGTCGACCCCAACTCTCCGGACGTGAAGGAGCGGATCCTCTTCGACAACCTCACGCCGCTCTACCCGACCAAGAAGCTCAAGCTCGAGCACGACGCGGCGGAGATGACCACCCGCATCATCGACATGTTCGATCCGATCGGCATGGGCCAGCGCTGCCTGATCGTCGCCCCGCCCAAGGCCGGGAAGACGGTGCTGCTGCAGAACATCGCCCACGCCATCTCGCACAACCACCCGGACATCTACCTGATCGTCCTGCTGGTCGACGAGCGGCCGGAGGAAGTGACCGACATGCAGCGCTCGGTGCGCGGCGAGGTCGTCTCCTCCACCTTCGACGAGCCCGCCACCCGGCACGTGCAGGTCGCGGAGATGGTGATCGACAAGGCCAAGCGCCTGGTCGAGCAGAAGCACCACGTCTGCATCCTGCTCGACTCGATCACCCGGCTCGCGCGCGCCTACAACACCGTCGTCCCGCCCTCGGGGAAGATCCTCTCCGGCGGCGTCGACGCCAACGCGCTCCACAAGCCCAAGCGCTTCTTCGGCGCGGCCCGAAACATCGAAGAGGGCGGCTCGCTGACCATCATCGGCACCGCGCTGATCGACACCGGCAGCCGAATGGACGAGGTGATCTTCGAAGAGTTCAAGGGCACCGGTAACTCCGAGATCGTGCTCGACCGGAAGCTCTTCGAGAAGCGGATCTTCCCCTGCCTGGACATCAACAAGTCTGGCACCCGGAAAGAGGAGCTGCTGCTCACCCCCGCCGACCTGGTGCGGATCACCGCCCTGCGGCAGGTGCTCCACCCCTTCACCCCGATCGACGCGATGGAGTTCGTGCTCAAGCACATCCGTCCGACCAAATCGAACCAGGAGTTCCTCGGCGGCATGAACCGCTGATCGTCCTCCGATTGCTCCGCTGCCGACGCCGCGCTATGAGCGCGCCCTCGCATGCGGCGAATTCCTCTCTTGCTCGTGGTCGGGCTGGTGCTCGGGGCCTGCCCGAACACCGTCCCTCCTCCGGTCGACGAAGACGGCGGCAGCCTCGACGTCGTCGGCCGCAAGTGCGACGTCGACGCCGAGTGCGGGCGGCTGCGCTGCGACAAGGTCCGGCGCCAGTGCATCTGCCTGTCGGACAGCAGCTGCAACCTCGGCAAGATCCTCGAGGACGGCGGCGTCGAGCCGATGAAGTACTGCAACAACTACACGGGCCTGTGCGTCGAGTCGGTCGCCGGCTGCAAGAGCGACAGCGACTGCCAGACCTCCGAGTTCTGCGACTCCAACACCCGCGCCTGCCGCTCGCTGAAGGGCTTCTGCGAGGGCTGCACCACCGACCTCGAGTGCGGCGGCGCGATGGACAACTGCATCCTCGACGAGAACCTGAAGTCGAAGTTCTGCGGCAAGGCCTGCGGCACCAGCACCGACTGCCCGCGCGGCGCCGCCTGCGTCGACAAGAACGGGGTCAAGCAGTGCTGGCCGGACAAGAGCCCGGTGCCGGGCGTGGCCGCCTCCTGCAAGAACTTCCAGGGCTGCACCCCCGACTCGCTGCGGACCTGCAACGACAGCCCGGACTGCATGGACACCGCGCAGCGCTGCGATCCCGCCAGCGGCAAGTGCATCGCCATCGTCCAGGTCTGCCCGTTCGGCACCACCTGCGATCCCCGGGTGAAGATCTGCGTCGCGGACTGCGCGATCGACGCCGACTGCGGAGATCCGAAGCTGCGCTGCACCAACCGGATCTGCGAGCCGGTCGGCGAGTGCACCGGCGACGCGATGTGCCCGGCGAACAAGGTCTGCGCCGTGCCCGCCGGAGCGACCACCGGGCAGTGCGTGCCCTTCTGCCAGGCGGACACCGACTGCCCGGTCGGCGAGGCCTGCCTGAAGGTGAACGAGAAGTACCGCTGCGGCCCGGGCTGCACCACCAGCAGCAACTGCCCGCTCAACCAGCGCTGCAACCCCACCCTCAAGCAGTGCGAGGGGCCGCTGGTCGGGGCGACGCGCGTCTGCCAGGCCACACCGGTCTGCAACAGCTGCGAGCTGTGCGATCTCACCAAGTACGAGTGCGCCTCGGCGAAGACCGGCCCCTCGGCGTACCCCTACTGCCAGCAGTGCAGCTCGCCCACCGAGTGCGCGGGCGGAACCTGCGTCACCCTCGACGACGCGAAGAACTACTGCGCGAAGTTCTGCACCAGCGGCGTGGAGTGCCCCCAGGGGTTCATCTGCCTCGGCCTCACCACCGGCCAGAGCGCGTGCGTCGCGGCCAATCGACAGTGCGCGGGGAAATGTCCATGAGCCGATTGCTGGGGTTGGGGTTGCTGGTGCTGTGCGCCTGCTCGGGGACCGGCCCGGACAAGCCGCGGGAGATCTGCGGCAACGGCAAGGACGACGACAACAACGGCCTCACCGACTGCCAGGACGTGGACTGCGCGGGCCAGGCGGGCTGCCCGATGATGATCGTCGACGGCGGCAACTTCGGCACCTGCGCCAAGTGCGGGATGACCTGCTCGTCCCAGCTGCAGTGCCTGAAGACGGACATCGCCACCGACACCCCGCTGCCGGAGTGCGTGGGGAGCAAGTGCCAGCAGCTCAACACCAACGTGCAGGTGCACTACGAGCTCGACACCGCCAGCTACGCGGCGGTGGCGATCAAGCTGCGGGCGATCAACACCCGGGTGATCAGCAAGATCGCGCGCGATGGAACGCCGGTGACCTGCTCCACGGTCGAAGCGGTGGCCACCGGAAAGACCGAGGCGGACACCGAGCAGATCGAGAAGAGCGGGAAGTTCAACATTCGCGGCTTTGACGTCTGCCCACTGGACGCGTTCGGCGGGGGCATCGTCGGCCAGCCGTTCCTCAACATCGGCACCGGGAGCGGGTTCCTGATCTGGGCCGAGCTGTGGGCGGGGCCGGTGAGCACCTCCACCAAGCTGCCCACCGGCAATCGGCTCGGCTGGGGCTGCATCGAGTCCGGGGTCGAGGTCGCCGAGGTGAAGGTCACCGATCACTGCGCTTCGGGCGCGGACGCCGGCGCCTGCCGGACGATTCGGGTGAAGATGCCCGGGCCGCAGTAGACGTTCGCTTCCGCGCCGCGTTGAATGGCGCCCGTCGTGCTGCTGCTTCTCCTGCTCACTGCGTGGGGTGATTTCCGGCCGGAGGGACCGCCGGCCGCTCCCGGTCCTGCGCCGAAGACCTCGCAGCGGCGCGAGGCGCTCGAGGAGTTCGAAGGGCTGCTGACGGTGTGGCAGCGGGAGCGCAGCGAGTACGCGCGCGAGGTGCTGCTGCAGGAGCGGGCCGACGCGCGCCTCGAGGCCGATCGGCTGTTGGCGGCGGAGCCGAAGCCCGCGCCCAGCAAGTCGATCGAGGTGAAGCGCAAGGCGGGGAAGGGCGGCCGGGGGAAGGTGATCGAGCTGCCGGCGAAGGACAAGCTGGAGGCGGAGCTCGAGGAGGCCGAGGCCGACGCGGACGCGCGGCGGGCGGCCTGCAAGAAGGATCCCAGCCGCTGCGTCGCGGAGAAGATGAAGCGCGAGAAGCTGGAGGCGGCGGACGAGGCGTTCGACAGCGCGATCGAGGCCGGCTTCGAGAAGCGCCGCGCGGCGATCGAAGCGGAGGGCGCGCGGATGAAGGCCGAGCTCGACGCGGCCCGGGCGCGGGAGGCGAACCGGCAGGCGAAGAAGCTGGGCGGCTCGGTGGACGAGGAGGGCAACTTCGTCGACGACGAGCTGAAGGCCGAGCCACCACCTCGCAAGCCGGAGTAGCGGGCGCTATGCATTGAGGCATGGACCGCAAGCTGCTGGTGGATGGGAAGTGGGTGGAAGGGGTCGGCTTCGCCGAGATCAAGAGCCCGTTCGATGGCCGGGTGGTGAACCGGGTCGCCCAGGGCGGGCCGGCGGACGTCGAGGCGGCGCTGGTCGCGGCGAGCGCGGCCCGGCCCCGGCTGCAGGCGCAGTCGACCGGGGCGCGGCGCAAGCTGCTCACCGGGATCGCCGCCGGCCTCGAGGCGCGGGCGCAGGAGCTGGCGGAGGTGATCTGCGACGAGGCCGGCAAGCCGATCGCGCTGGCGAAGATCGAAGTCGCGCGGGCGATCGACACCTTCACCCAGGCGGCGGCCGCGCTCAGCCACTTCGGCGGAGAGGTGGTGCCGGTCGACTTCGGCCCCAGCCAGGAGCGCACCGAGTGCGAGGTGCGGCGGTTCCCGGCGGGGGTGGTGGTGGGAATCGTCCCGTTCAACTTCCCGCTCAACCTCGGGGCGCACAAGGTCGCGCCCGCGCTCGCCGTCGGCGCTCCGATCATCGTCAAGCCGCCGCCCCAGGCGCCGACCGCGCAGCTGATCCTCGCCGAGCTGGCGCTGGTGGCGGGAGCGGATCCCGCCGCGATGCAGGTGCTGCCCTGCGACAACGCGGTGGCGGAGAAGCTGGCGACCGATCGCCGGGTGCGGGTCTTGTCGTTCACCGGGAGCGCGAAGGTCGGCTGGCACCTGAAGGCCACCGCGCCGGGGAAGGTGGTGCTCGAGCTCGGAGGCAACGCCGCTTCGATCGTCGCCGACGACGCGGACCTGGAGAAGGCGGCCCAGAAGCTGGCGACCAGCGCGTTCGGCTACGCCGGGCAGACCTGCATCAAGGTCCAGCGGATCATCGTCGACGCCAAGGTCTGGGACGCGTTCGTTCCGCGCTTCGTCCAGCACGCCCGCGCGCTGGGCATCGGCGATCCGCGGACCGAGACCACGGTGGTCGGGCCGGTGATCGACGACCGCTCGGCGGAACGAATCGCCCAGTGGGTCGAAGAGGCGAAGTCTGGCGGGGCGCAGGTGCTGCTCGATGGCGAGCGGCATGGCCGGCTGCTGCGGCCGACCGTGCTCACCAAGGTGCCGCGCACCGCGAAGGTCTGGCGCGAGGAGGTCTTCGGCCCGGTGGTGGTGCTCTCTCAGGCGACGGACTTCGAGGACGCGATCGCGCAGGTGAACGACGGCGACTACGGGCTGCAGGCGAGCGTGTTCACGCGAGATCTCCGGAGAGTGCGCCGCGCCTTCCACGCGCTGGAGGTCGGCGGAGTGATCGTCGACGACGCGCCGAGCTTCCGGAGCGATCCGATGCCATATGGCGGGTCGAAGGGCTCGGGCCTGGGGCGAGAGGGGCCGCGCTACGCGATGGAAGACTTCACCGAGTCGCGGGCGCTGATTCTCAGGCCGTAACCGCGTGCAGTTTTCCCGGTGAGCGACTCCCACCGTTCATCCCGAGCGTAGGCCGTAGGCCGGAGTCGAGGGACCCGACCCTCATCGCGCTACCGCCGAATCACGCGGGAGGCGGAGTCAGAATCTCGGCGCCCGACTCGGTCACCACGATCGTGTGCTCGAACTGCGCGGTGCGCCGCAGATCGGCGGTGACCACCGTCCACCCGTCATCCCAGTGCCGCTCTTCCCAGGTGCCGGCGGTGATCATCGGCTCGATGGTGAAGCTCATGTTCGGCACCATCTTCGTCGTCGACCGCGCGTCGAAGTAATGCGGGATCTGCAGGGAGGTGTGGAAGGTGTCTCCGATGCCGTGCCCGCAGTACGACCGCACCACCCCGAACCCGTTCAGCGTCGCGTGGACCTCGATCGCCCTGCCGATGTCGCTGATCGGCCGGTCCGGCCGCACCGCCTCGATGCCCTTCATCAGGCACTCGTGGGTGACCCGCACCAGCCGCCGGCTCTCCTCGTCGACCTCGCCGACGAAGAAGGTGGCGTTGCAGTCCCCGTGCATTCCATCGAGGAAGATCGTCACGTCCAGGTTGACGATGTCGCCTTCGATCAGCGACCGGCTGTCCGGAATCCCGTGGCAGATGACCTCGTTCACCGAGGTGCAGACGCTCTTCGGAAAGCCGCGGTAGTTGAGCGGGCTGGGGTAGCCGCCCTCCTTGACCGTCAGCGCGTGAACGAACTCGTCGATCGCGTCGGTGGTGATCCCCGGCTTCACCATCGCTCCGGCCGCCTTGAGGATCCGCGCCGCCGCCTTGCAGGAGCGCCGCAGCCGCACCAGCTCTTCGGGCGTCCGCACGTCCCGACCGTTGCCTCGAGAGGGCACTCCGCTGGCCGCGTAGTCCGGCCGCGGAATCGACAGCGGCACGTCGCGCATCGGGCTGACCTTCCCGGCGCGCACCCGGGTCGCTTCGAGCTTCACCCGCTCGTCGCGGAGGAAGACCCCGTCGGCCTCCTTGTGGCACTTCTTGTACTTGCTGCCGCTGCCGCACCAGCACGCGTCGTTGGGGCGGGGGAGGATCGCCGGGGGGCGAGCGGTCTTGCTGTGGTCTGCCTGAGCGGTCTGATTCACGACACCATTCCTCTTAGCAGCAGGCGCTCGGTCCGTTCGAGTACCGAGATCATCCGCTGGCGATCGATTCGCCCTTCCGTCGCCTCGTTCACTCCCAGGGCCTGCTCGGTGAGGTAGCGGCTGAGAAACAACAGCAGCGGCCGGGAGTCGGGAGCCAACCCCGCCTGCAGCCAGCGCTGGTTCCGCACGTAGTCGTCGAAGGCGTCGAACTCACGATCGAGATCCCAGCGGGCGAGCTGAAACGCCTCGCGGAAGACCTTCTCCGACGGTCGCAGCGGGTGCGCCTGCAGCAGCGAGAGCGTGGCGGGATCGGCGTCGTCCACCGCCAGCGGCCATTCCTTGAGCGACTCCGCGAACAGCTTCGCCACCTCCCCGATCAGGTGATCGAGGATGGGAATCGGCTTGGAGTCGAGCAGGTGTTCCCAGCGAGAAGGCATGCGCCTGCAATAACAGCGCTACTTGAGCGGCACCAGTCGGCGAGCCCCCAGGTCCGAGGGAGGGGCCGCCTCCCCGTACCCGGCCGCCAGCTCGCGCCGGAGCACCTGGTAGACGGTGCGCCGGGTGACGAACTCCCGGTGCGAGACGTCGGTGACCTCGATGTTGCGCAGGTTCTCGCTGCCGTGGTCCTCGAGGATGCAGGAGGGAAACGGGTTCACCTTGTCGCCCTTGCTGTAGATGCTGACGAAGCGGACGTCCCGCGGGAAGGCGCCGATCTTCAGCCGGCGGATGAAGGGAGACATCGGCGTCATCTGCCAGATGCTCCGCGAGAGCAGGCCGTGGGTGAGGATCCCGAAGTAGGCCGACGGAGAGCCGTTGTGCGGAGTGCCCAGCGTGATCAGGTTCTTCACCCGCTGGTCGCCGCCGAGGCGCTTCACGTAGTAGCGGCCGATCAGCCCGCCCATCGAGTGGCCGATGATGCTCATCGGGCCCATGTTCGGAAACCGCGCGTAGAGCCGCTCGACTTTCTCCCGGACCTTCTCCGCGCACTCGTCGATCCCCCGGGTGTTGAAGGCGTCGAAGAGGCCGCCGAGGTTGATGCTCCACACGCAGTACGCGTCGCGGCGCAGGCGGTGCTCGAGCACCTCGAAGGTGCGGCGGGTGGCCATGAACCCGTAGAGGAGGAGGACCGGGCGCGGGCAGTTGCTGAAGTCGGTGCGGCGGACGACGTCGTTGCCGTGGCGGTCGAACTCGAAATAGCCGCGCAGGTAGGCGGCCGTTCGCTTCAACTTTCTGAACTGCCCCACGACCGCGTTCATCTTCGAGTGCCAGCTTTCACTTCGGCCAGGATGTGGATTGAAGGATAGGCCGCTTTGCGCGAGCGAACACCCCGCGGGTGTGGGCGGGTGTCATCCAGCGCCGGCTTTGTTGGTGAAGGGCCGCCATGCCCCTGTCGGAGCGCTGGAGCTCGCCAACGGCACTCCCTACGGCCTGGCCGCGGCGGTCTGGACCCGCGACTCCGCGAAGGCGTTCGCGCTCGGCCAGAAGCTGCGGGCAGGCGTGGTCTGGCTCAACTGCTTCAACGAGTTCGACGACGCCGCGCCGTTCGGAGGAGTGAAGCAATCCGGCTGGGGGCGCGACCTCTCGCCGCACGCGCTCGAGCAGTACACCCAGGTGAAGACAGTCTGGACCAAGCTGCCGGAGTGAAAAGGGGACAGGCTACTTTTCGCCCCCGCCCGGCGTGGACGCACGAAGAACCAGAAGCAGTCGCCCCGCTCAGCGCCGCGAGAGGTAGGGGACGCAGTACGGGTTGGCGCACTTGACCACCCTCAAGTCCTGAGCGGTGGCGTCGTAGTGCGCGATGATCGGCAGGCCGTCGGCGCCGATCGTGATCGAGGTGTACCAGCCAAGGTCGTTGGCCGTGCTCTCGAGGGTGGTGATCACGTTGTTGGCCGAGCAATCGGCGGTTCCGCACTTCACGACCTTCAGGCGGCCTTTGTTGAGGGTTTGGGCGTCCTGGTACGAAATGACCGGCCGGCCGTCGAGGCCCACTGTCATTGAAGGGTAGCGCCCCCCCGAAGTGGCAAGCGCCAGGTCGAGTGCCCGCAGGGGGCCCAGGGACGTGCAGCTGACGTCGGCGCACCGGACGAACGTCAGGCCAACACTGAAAGCGTCGTAGTAGGCAATGATCGGCATTCCGTCGGCGCCAATCACCAGCGACGGGGAGTTGCCTCCGGTGCTGATGCCCGTCGTGTTGAAGGTGTTCCCCGCGGTGCACGCGGCGTCTCCGCAATGCACAATCTTCAAGGCGTTCGAAGTGACGTCGAAGTAGGCGATGATCGGCAGACCATCGAAGCCCACTGTGATCGAGGTGCCCTGGCCGACGTTGCCGGCGGTGTCGACCACGGCGGTGCTGGACAGGCTGCACGAAGGGTTCGAGCACTTGATCACCCGCAAGTCGGCAGTGCCTGGGGCGTAGGTGGAGATGATCGGGAAACCATCTCTGCCAATCGCGATCGAGTTGTACTGCCCGCTGCCGGAATTGACCTGAATGGAGGCGGCCAGGTTGCCGCACGCGGCGTTGGTGCACTTGAACACCCTCAAGTTCCCTCCCGTGATGTCGCGGTATGCAATCACGGGGAAACCATCGGCCCCCACGATGATCGCGGAGTGGTCCCCAAGGTTGCTGCCAATGTCGATCAGGTTGATCACGTTGCCAGCCGAGCAACTCGCGTTGCCGCATTTCACCACCCGAGGGTGCAGAACAGCCGACGAGTAGTAGCTGATGACAGGGAGACCGTCGGCACCGGTGGTGATCGAGGGGTAGGAGCCCGCGTTGGGGTCGACGGCGGTGACGGTGTTGTCGCGCGGCAGCTGCGGCTGCGCGGAGGGGCTGACAGCCACACAGCCTTCCCCTGCACCGGAGGCGGTGATTCCGGCCGCGACGCTCCCCGCCGGGCAGTTCGCCGGGTCCGCGTTCAGCCCGCTGGAGGTGGTGGCGTTTCCGGTCAGGTTGCCGGTGAGGCCGCCGGAGAAGGTCTGGGCGGTCGTCCACGTGTTCGCGGTGGCGAGGTTGAGGCCCAGCGTCCGATCGGCGCTGAGGTCTCCTCCGCCGGTGAGGGTGGCGTCGGTCGCGATGGCACGGCTGGCGGGGATGACGCTGACGCAGGCTTCGGCGGCGCCGGAGGCGGTGATTCCTCCCGCCGCGCTGCCGGCCGCACAGTTCGCCGGGTCGGTGGCGAGCGCGCTGGCGGTGGAGGCGTTGCCGGCGAGGGCGCCGGTGAGCCCGCCCGAGAAGCTCTGCGCGGCGGTCCAGGTATTGGCGTTGCCGAGGTTGAGTCCCAGCGTCCGGTCGGCGCTCAAATCGCCGCCGCCGGTGAGGGTGGCGTTGGTGGCAATCAGGCGGGCGATCGGTGAGACAAAGATGCACGACTCCGCTGAACCGTTGGCCGCGACTCCTCCTGCGGCGGCGCCGGCGGGGCAGTTGGCAGGGTTGGAGCTCAGCGCGGTCGCGCTCGCGGCGTTGCCGGTGAACGCACCGAGGTTGGTGATGGAGGACAACAGGGTTCCGGAGGAGTTCTGCCACTCCTGGAGATTGACGGCCTGTCCAGGGGCGCCCCGAAGGAACAAACCGGGCAGGCCCGGGTTGCCGGTCTGAATCAGCTGACCGCCAAAGGTGAAGGTGTTCGGCACGCCCAGCCGCGGGACGACCGTGGTGTCGATGCTGACGGTTCCGCTGGCGGTGATCGGGCCACCCGTGAGGCCGGTGCCGGTGTTGACCTGGGTGACTCCTCCACCCGAGGGAGCAGTCGGCGCCCAGCGGGAGTTGATCGCATCCCACGCCAGCACCTGTCCGCCCGTCGGCGGCGCGTTGAACACCGAACGGCCCTGCAGCGCGACGACCACCGTGGAGCTCTGGTTGCCGGTGACGTCTCCCGACAGCCCGCCGGTGAAGCCCACTGCGTTGCCGGGAATGTTGCCGGAGACTTTCGCGCCGCCGAGCGAGCCCAGCCACGGCGGGTCGTTGTAGGTGACGCTGCTGTAGAGGCCGTTGGTCACGCTTCCGGCGTTGCCGGAAATGCCGCCCGAGATTTTCGCGCCGGAGAGCGAGCCCAGCCACGGCGGGTCGTTGTAGGTGACGCTGCTGTAGACGCCGTTGGTCACCGTCGCCGCGTTGCCGGTGATGCTGCCGGCGATGGGTGACTGGAACGTCTTGGTGCCGGCGATCGACTGGTTCGTCGTGAGGTCGATGAAGTTCTGGGTGCTCGAGCCGGTGCCGCCGTGGAGCAGGTCGATGATGCCGGAGAGCTGGATCACGCCGCCGCTGTTGGACAGCGGAGCGCTGGCGGAGGGGTTGAGATCCGGCGTGCAGGTCACCGCGCCGGTGAGGGGGTTGATGGAGCTCACCTTGTCAGTGCCGCTGCAGGACAGGCTCGGGCCCAACGGGAGGTAGAGGCCGAGGTGGTCGTGGTCCGAGCGGCAGACGAGCGACGAGGAGCCGCTGCCGCCGAACGCAACCGCGAGGTTGATGTCGCCCACCGTGCCTCCGCCGGTGAGGCCACCTTGACCGAAGACGCCGGTGATCGAGTTCGAGCCGCCGTCCGCGCCGACGGTCACGCTCGCGACCTGGCAGATGACGTTTCCCTGCGCGTCGATGGAGCGGATCGAGCTGCCATCCGGACAGGCGGAGCTGACGCGCTTCTGAATGTCGGCTTCGCCGAGGGAGCCGACCCTGGCCGCGACGCCGGTGCGGATGGCGTAGGGGACGCTGACGACCGGAGTGCGAGGCGTGAGGACCGTGCCGTCGACCGTGACTTCGAGGAACAGCTTCGCCCCGGAGAGGATGCTCTCGCTCAGCGGCATCGACGCGCCGAGCTCCGCGCTGACGTTGCCGTCGGTGACGGTGAGTGTCTGGGTCTCGGTCCACGCCTCGGTGCCGCCCGCGACCGTCGGGTAGAGCTTGAAGATGAACGTCTTCGAGCCCTGAACTGGAGTGCCCATGTCGGCGAGCCGCGCGCTGAAGCTCACCGTCCCGGGAACCGTCTGCGCGACCGCAATGCTCGCCTGCATCATGACCAGAGCCATCAGCACGCGCATCGTCTTCTCCTTGGAGTTCATCGCTGCACCGCCGAAGCACCCGTCATCGTCAGGGAGCCGCCTGTCATTTGGGTTTGGACGGTCGGGTGACCGACCTGCACGTCGAGCGTCAGCGTGCCGGAGCTCATCCGACCGCCGCCGGCCACGATCTCTCGAAGCGCAGTGAGGGGGACGCCCGCGTCAGGAGCTCCGCCGCCGGTGCCGCCAGTTCCGCCGCCGG
>JADMIO010838931.1_pt1 | contig 38317 bp, 30 predicted proteins | sample 8958161 | NCBI WGS metagenome assembly JADMIO01 (sample SAMN16585339, study PRJNA669376) | soil metagenome | isolation source: Crop rotation soil | place: USA: Cullars Rotation, Alabama | collected 2011 | reverse complement strand
CGACTTCAAGTCACGTGAATTCCAAGCTTCGGATCCCACTGTGCTGGAAAGGATTGGAAGTCGCGGATCAGGCGGTCAAAACCGCCCAATCCATTCTCGATCGCAGCAAGACGAGGTTCGAAAGCGGCTTGAGTGTTGAATCAGACCTGTTGAATGCCCAGGTGCGAATAGCGATGCGGCAGCAGGAACTCATCCGCGCGCAGAACGACGATGCACTCTCGCAAGCGCAGTTGGACGTTGCGATGGGCTTGGCTCCCGGAGCTTCGAATGAGCCCATTGAAATGCTGACCGAACACGACTGGCCGATATCAACGGTTTCAGAAATTGAGAATACCGCCGTTGAGCATCGCCCTGATCTGAAGCGCATTCAATCGGAAGAATCGGCGCAAAAGTTGAGCGTGGCAATCGCTAAATCGTCTTTCGGTCCTCGGGTGAATGGCTTTGCTTCCTGGCAGACCGACAATCCAACTTTTCTAGCAGGCGGCGGTGGCAACAACTGGCTGGGCGGGATTGAGCTGCAATTCGATTTGTTTACAGGTGGCGCCAAGCGCGCCGAACTCAACCGGCAGAAGGCGCTGCAAGAAAGAATCGCCGCTCTGAAGCAAGCGGCGACCGACGGGGTCCGGCTGGAGGTCCGCCGTGCTTACTACGACGCCGACTCCGCCCGTCGGCAGATCGCGGTAGCTCGCGCGGCGGTTGCGCAAGCGCAGGAAAGTCTGCGCATCAGCCGCAATCGCTACGACGCGGGACTGTTGACCATCACCGATCTCTTGAGTACCGAGGAAGCAATCTTGCGAACCCAGCTGGACTATTGGCAAGTTGTAGCGCGCTTCCACACCAGCTACGCCAATCTGGAATTGGCCAGTGGCACGCTCGGTCCAGCTTCTCCTGTGGTGCAACCATGAAGAACATTGTTTCAAGCGTTGCCGTCATTGCATTGCTTGCTCTGGCCGGCTGTTCCGGAACGGGCAAGGAAACGAACCGTGAGCCGGAAATTGTGCGCGACGTCGCGGTTGTCTCTGTGCAGCGCGCATCCGTCCCGGACTACCTGGAAGTAGCAGGTACAGTTCGCGCCGCCCAGACCAGCCAGATTGCCAGCCAGATGATGGGCAACATCCTCGAAGTGCGGGTGCATGAAGGCGACCGCGTAACTCGCGGCCAGGTACTGGCGGTGATTGATGACGCTCAGCCACGTGCCGGACTCGATCGTGCTCAGGCGGCACAGAATGCTGCGCAACAGGAGGTCATCGCTGCCGAGTCAGACTTCCATCTGGCGGAAACCACCTTTAAACGTTATCAGGATATCTATGACAAAAAGTCCGTCAGCCCGCAGGAGTTTGACGAAGTCAAGGCGCGCTTCCAGTCAGTGCAAGCCCGGCGCGAGTTAAGCCGAGCGGGGCAGGCGCAAACTCAGGCTGCGATGGTACAAGCCCGCACCGCGTTCGATTACAGCAGGGTGCGCGCGCCATTCGATGGCTTAGTGACGGAAAAGAAGGTTGACGCGGGAGCTCTAGCGAGTCCAGGCATGCCCCTGTTCACTGTCGAAGACCCACGCCGTTTTCGCCTGGAGGCGAACGTAGGCGAAGGCAGCATCGGATTGGTGCGGATTGGGCAGACGATACAGGTCCACATCGATGCATTGGCTGCGGATCTGGCGGGAAAAGTGATGCAAATCGTTCCCGCCGCTGATCCCAGTTCGCGCAGCTTTCTGGTGAAGGTTGACCTGCCAGCCGGTCCTCGTCTGCGCTCCGGCTTGTTTGGCCGAGCGCGCATCTCCTCAGGAGATAAGAGTGTGATTGTAGTGCCGCACACAGCAGTCGTAGCCCGCGGCCAACTTCAAGCGGTCTATGTTCTCGATGCGGCGCAAGTTGCGTCTCTGCGTTACGTCACGCTGGGAAACCCATCAGGCGATCAGGTGGAAGTGCTCTCGGGACTCGATGGTAGCGAGAGATTGGTTGCCTCTCCAGGAAGCCGGGAACTGGGCGGCAACAAAATCGAGGTCAGGCAGTGAACGCGCCAGGCACAGAACGAAGAGGTCTACGCCTAGCCGGCCAGGTAGCGCGTAGTTTCATCGAATCCAAACTGACGCCGCTTGCGATTGTGGCCGCGTTGCTGATCGGTCTCTTTGCCGTCCTGCAAACGCCTCGCGAAGAAGAGCCGCAGATCGTCGTTCCCATGCTGGACGTGTTTGTGCAGATGCCGGGAGCTTCAGCACAGGAGGTCACGGAGCGAGTCTCTGTCCCCATGGAGAAGTTGCTGCGTGAGGTACCGGGCGTCGAGTATCTCTACTCGATCAGCCATCCCGGCATGAGCATGATCGTTGTTCGCTTCTATGTGGGAACTAAAGAAGAGGACGCCATTGTGAAGACCTATAACAAGCTCTATTCCAACTTCGACCGGATTCCGCCCGGTGTTTCGCAACCCATTATTAAGGTCCGCTCGATTGACAACGTTCCAATCCTGGCCCTGACGCTGTGGGGGAAAAACTATGACGCATACCGCCTGCGGCTGATTGCTGGTGAGCTTGAGAGTTCACTGAAGCAATTGGACGATGTATCTGAGACAAGCATCATTGGCGGCCAGCCGCGCAAAGTGCGCGTGGTTCTGGATACTGCCCGCCTGGCTGCTTACAAACTCAGCCCGGCTGCTGTGATCGGCCAGTTGCAGGCGGCCAACTCTCGAGGTCAGGCGGGCAGCTTCGCCCGCGACAACCGCGAATTTCAGGTCGAGGCCGGAGCCTTCTTCACCCACTCCGATGAGCTTCAGAAAGTAGTGATTGGTTCCTACGGCGGCCGGCCTGTTTATCTGCGCGACGTTGCGGAAAAAATGGAGGATGGGCCAGCCGAACCGGAGAGCTATGTCCTGTACGGTGGCGCGAAAGGATCGAGTAACGCAGGACAAGCGTACCCGGCAGTCACAATCACTCTTGCCAAGCGCAAAGGGACCAACGCGACAACTATCTCCGAACACCTGCTGGAGAAGATCCAGTCGCTGCGCGGCTACCTGCTGCCCGCGGACTTGAACGTCACCATCACCCGCAACTATGGCGAAACCGCAAAAGACAAGTCCGATGAATTGCTGAAGCACCTGCTGCTGGCGACCATATCAGTCACGCTGCTGATCGCCTTTGTGCTCGGCTGGCGCGAGTCGGGTGTAGTGCTGCTGGCGATTCCGGTGACGCTGGCGCTTACTCTCGCCATCTTCTATTTCTACGGTTACACCCTGAATCGAGTGACGCTTTTCGCCCTGATTTTCTCCATCGGCATTCTGGTGGATGACGCCATCGTTGTTGTGGAGAACATCGTCCGACATTTCCGGCTGCCGGAGAACTGCGGCCGGCCTCTGGCAGATGTAGCCGTCGAAGCGGTGGATGAAGTCGGCAATCCCACCATTCTCGCGACCTTCGCAGTAATCGCGGCAATTCTGCCCATGGCGTTCGTGCGCGGGCTGATGGGGCCCTACATGCGGCCTATTCCTGTGGGAGCGTCGGCTGCAATGATTTTTTCCTTGATAGTGGCGTTTGTAGTGTCGCCTTGGTCGGCGCTGCGGCTGCTTCGCCATTATGCAGGAGGGACAGCCACCGGTCATGAAGCCGAAGGCTGGACCACGCGGCTTTATCGCCGGGTAATGAATCCGCTTATCCAGAATGACCGCCGCCGCTGGATGTTTCTGGGAGGAGTAGTGCTGCTGCTGCTGATCGCAGCTGCATTCGTGCCGCTGAAGTGGGTTCGTGTCAAGATGCTGCCTTTCGACAACAAGAGTGAATTCCAGGTCATCGTTGACATGCCGGATGGAACGCCACTCGAGCAGACTACGCGGGTCGCGCAAGCGCTCGGGCTTTACCTTGGCACCCAACCTGAAGTCATCAGCTATCAGATTTACGCTGGCGCTTCAGGCCCCTACAACTTCAATGGTCTGGTCCGTCATTACTTCCTGCGGCGCCAGCCAAACCAGGCGGACATTCAAGTCAATCTGCTCAATCGCCATGAGCGCAGCACACAAAGTCACGAAATTGCTCGTCGCTTGCGACCGGAGCTCGACAAGATCGGTGCGCCCTTCGGAGCGCGCATCAAGGTTTCTGAAGTTCCGCCGGGTCCTCCCGTGCTGCAAACGCTGGTTTCGGAGGTGTATGGTCCTGATCCGAAACGACAGGTCGAATTCGCCCGGCAGATCAAGCAAATCTTCCGGCAGACTCCCGGCGTGGTGGATGTGGATTGGTACGTGGAAGACCCGCAAACCAAGTATGACTTGCGGGTGGACCTCGACAAAGCGGCGTTGAACGGAATCACCGCCACCGACGTTACGCGAGCCGTTCAAGCCGGGATCAGCGGCGCGACCGCCGGGTTGTTGCATGAGCCGAATTCGCGCGAGGACGTGCCAATCGAAGTGCGCCTGTCGCGGCCCGATCGCTCCGGGATCGGAGCCTTGCAGGGACTAAAACTTTCCACACCGAGCGGCGCTCAGGTTTCTCTTGCCGAGGTCACGAATCTTCGGCAAACCACGATTGACACGACGATCTACCGCAAGAATCTGCGCCCGGTCGTTTACGTGACGGGCGATGTTGCTGGGGAAGAAGAAAGCCCCGTGTATGCCATCTTCAAGATGAAAGAGGCCATCGCTAAACTCCCGCTTCCCGAGGGTTACGCCATCCAGCAATACATGGGCACAGAACTGCCTGCGCATACCGAGCGGCTGTCCATGAAATGGGATGGCGAGTGGCACATCACCGTAGAAGTCTTTCGTGACCTAGGGTTGGCATTCGCGACAGTGCTGGTGCTGATTTACGTTTTGGTAGTCGGCTGGTTCAAGTCGTTTAAGACGCCGCTGGTCATCATGGCGCCGATTCCGCTGACCTTGGTCGGCATTCTGCCTGCGCACGCGCTAATAGGGGCGTTCTTTACCGCGACTTCCATGATTGGCTTCATCGCGGGAGCGGGAATCATCGTGCGCAATTCGATCATCCTGGTGGATTTCATCGAGCTTCGGCGCTCTCAGGGCATGTCGCTGGAAGAAGCCGTGGTGGACGCCGGCGCAGTCCGCTTTCGGCCGATGCTACTGACAGCGGCGGCGGTAGTCGTGGGAGCGAGTGTGATTCTGTTTGATCCCATCTTCCAGGGACTGGCGATTTCATTGATGGCCGGCGAAGTGGCTTCGACCGTGCTCTCGCGCATGGCCGTGCCGGTGCTTTACTACCTTAGCAAGCGTGGCGAAAGGATAGAACTGCCGACACTGGAGTGCGCCATTCCGGTTGCGAAATAAGAAGGAGAAGAACATGACTGTTGAACGTTATCTCAGAATGATTGCCGGATTCTTTGTGCTGTTATCACTCGGCCTCGGCTATTGGGTCAGCCCGTACTGGTATTTGTTCACCGCCTTTGTTGGCCTGAACCTGTTCCAGTCCGCGTTCACGAACTGGTGCCCGATGGTGACCTTTCTGCGCAAGCTGGGCGTTGGTTCACGCTCTGTAGCCTAGTAAGGGACCTGAGTTGATCTGCGGCGGAGAGTCGCCATTGATTGTGTGACTGCGATCACACATGAGGCGCTACAACACAACAATTCAAAGCTTGATGTGTTCATGTCACTAGAAGAATGAATTGAGTTCTTCCGAAGAGATCGAAGAAAAACTGGAAATCAGCAAAGGAGAAACCATGGCACGCAAAGGGTTCGCACTATTAATCGTTGTGCTAGGGCTGTTATCTAACGGTTTTGCCCAAGGTCGGGGATGCATGCATCGCTACGACCCCAAGCTGGAAGCCGCGGTGAGAGGGACAATCGGCGATGTGCAGGAAACGACGGGGATGCGAGGAGCCTGGAATGGAACTCATCTGGTCCTAAAAACGGACACGGGAGATGTGAGCGTGCACCTTGGCCCAGCATCGTTCATCGCCGAAAAGCAGTTCTCGTTGGCCAAAGGAGATACGGTTGAAGTCCTGGGGAGCAAGATCACGATGGGCGGAGAGGAAGTCATAGTGGCACGTGAGATTACCAAGGGGGACAAGACACTAGTATTGCGTGACGCTCACGGCATCCCAAAGTGGTCAGTACGGACTGGTCGATAGGGTAGTGAGCTATCTCCGCAGAATGGGGGATTCTGGAAGCTGGCTTTCGAATTAGGTGCCGCAAACAAAATCTCCCCACTCATCCAAGCCACCCCGTGTTAGCACTGTATGAGAATGCGCAAGATGTAGGTGACGTTAAACTACCAGGCATCGAGCTACGAATGAAGGCGAACGTTCAACGTGCCGGGACGCTGAACGTCTATCGCCATTTAGTCGGTGTTCTGATCTCAGGAAAACCCGACAATCGTCCGGATATTGGTCCCGACGCGGGACCCCTAATATGCCTTGGCCGTAGACGCGGGTTTTTGCAGTGCTTGTCCCTGCAATTTCAGAATGGAATGTCAATATCCTTCAAGCTCGCACTCCAGGACTTTCAAAATCTCCCAGACGTGTTCGCTGTTATTGTCAGGATTTTCGATGGACAAGCGGGTGCGGCTCACCGGCGAAAGCCCGAAGTCTCCGGCGAAAGCTCGAAATAGTCCCCAGGCGCGATTTGCAACCGCCAGCGCTGGATGCTTCCGAAGCCGAACTGCACCTGTTGGCTTTCCTCTAGAGAAGATCGGCTCCCTCAAAATCGCACCTTCCGTCGCGATTTGAAGCTCGGCCTGGACGGCCATGGCATAGTTCACACATACCCCTTCCAACATCAAGGCGTCGGGACGGTGTCCCATGTTCATGGAGTCGAGTTGGCAAGCCAAGAACTTCCAGGCTTTTCGTGCCCTTCCGGTCAGATGTTGGGGGCACGACGGCAGTCCCCACTCTGCCTGTGGCATACGCTCCACAGCCTCTTGCAGCCTATGCATACCCCGCTTCCGCGGGCCGCCTTCTGCGATCTGTTGGGCCAACGGTTTGGGCTTACGTCCCCGCATCTATTTTTTGCCAATTTCGCGGATTTTCGCGTTCGTCCGCGCGGCGGTCAAGGAGCGTTTTGGCTTAGTGATTTCAGCCACCCCCACCCACTCAGCGATTTCCCGTTTTGGAGGCGAAAGACCACAACTGCTTGCAGTCCAGCCAGTGATTTCGTCCCTGCAGGTCGTGACCACCCTACGCTCCGATGTCCCGACGGCTGGAAGTTTTCACGATATCAGCGTCTTTTTGGTTGCGCGGGGGTTGCGGGTTTTGCCGCGCTTTGCCAGATTCTGCAGAGGAAGGTATTGAATCTATTGAGTCCAAAGGGGCGCATTCAGGTCTCATAATCCGTAAGTCAGTGGTTCGAGTCCACTCGCCGCCACCAGATAATCCCAGAGGAATCAATAATCCGCCAAACGGCCTCCGGATGGTGTATGACATGCCCACTGTAATGTTTTTGCGGTCGAACTTCCAAACTACGACTACATCGAGTGCCCGACGCCTACAATCCTTCAACATTTATTCCAGACCCGGGCGACTGGCGCTGGCCCCGGACATCTTGTCGCGATAAATCTTATGAAGTTTCCAACCTCGGCGCGACACGTATTCCTTCAGGTGGTGTTCCTGCAAATCCGTTCTTTGTTCCTCGGTGCTAACTCTCACATATAGCCCTGCACGCTTCGCCTTCATCGGCAACCCCAACCGGTGCTTCGCACCAGCCAGGATAAGTTGGCCCTTAACACAGCCTTCGTTCTTATCGAGGGGCACCCAATCCAATCCGCTGATAAAGGATTAGTTAGCTTTGATCTATCGGACATCAATCAGCCTCGGCGATGTTCGAGAAGTTGACACAGGTCGATTCGCTGCTAAAAACCGGCAAAATCTTGCGCGTTCAATTGGCTTTCCGCAATGGCTTGGCCTATTTCCCTTAGCTCGTCGATATGATCAACGGAGTCCAGAGCCCTCACATCTTCTGTCCGGACACCCTTGACTCCCAGGCGCGCGAGGCCCTCCCGAGTGAGCTCGGGGTTGTAGCGCATGTAAGCAAAAAACTTAGCACTTCCCAGTGGCTTCTCTCCCCGCATGTCGCCGAGTTCCATGTCGAGAGGAGGACCTACCCTGCAGTCGCCGAATACACGGCATAGAAAATCTTGTTCATTGAGCGCCGCAAATATCAGGGCGGAAGGAAGCGATTCGACGTTGTAAAGAAGGGTCATGTCTTTGGCTTGCAGATTCGCCCGCAGCGCGGGCGTAGATCCGGTTCCAACCGACACCAAAAGCAGCTTGTCTGTCCCCGTCGGCCACTGCAGGCGGTAAGGAGCCAGAGTCGCCATCAGAAACAGCTGAAACGCTGGATTGTTGTAGGTGGTGACGCCTCCATCCACGAACAGAAATTCCTGCGACCCCACCCGGACCATCTCAGGCGGAAAGTACGTAGGAGCAGCGGTGCTTGCCCGAATCAGCTGCCACAGAGGAATTTCGAGATTGCACTCCGTCAGGTTCCGGTCGTTGAACTTTGCATTGGGGTTGTTGCAGACCGGCCACGGGGAATCGGTACTGGCATTGCGCATGACCATCATCAGTAGCGTGCGGAGCCGGTCCGAACCGAGCAGAGTCTGTGCGCCAAATACTTCCTTGAGCAATTCGGAAAGGTTCTCATCTACATATTTGAAGCGGAAACGCTGCAGGTAACCCGCCCGGCTGAACATTTGATGAGCGCCGGTATGGTAAAAGTGGCTGATCTCCGCCACGCTCATTCCCAGCGACAAACCAGCAGCAATGATTGCCCCTGTACTAGTGCCGGCAATGTAGTCAAAATAGTCTGCGAGCCTGAAGGTCGCATCCCCGCCAGCTCTCTCCCGGCGCAGCATCGACTCGACCCTGGCCAACACCTCCAGAGTAATTACGCCGCGTATCCCTCCACCATCGAGGGCCAACATCTTTTTGGGCGGGACTGGTTTTAGCCTCTCCGAAAGCGTCATGCCGTGATCCTGGGAAAGTGAATAAATCGGCATCTCTCCGTGTCCGCTCAGCTCTTTTTTTCATCTATGGTTTGCGCAATTCAAGAATGCTAAGTTGCAATTATGGCGTGATTTTACAGGAATCGGATTGATTAGAGTGATGGTTGAGGTTCGGAGGTCGTCTCCTTAAAATGGGATGTCGGTCCGAACTCTCGAGTCTGCTGTGTATAACTCCCAAGACGCTTTTGCCCACCTAAGTGGCTATCATCGAAACTTCATTGGCCAACTGGAGCGGGGAGAGAAGAGTCCCTGTCTGGGGGCATTGTTCGACGTCGCCAAGACCCTAAGCGTTAAGCCCTCCGCTTTGCTGAAAACCGTGGAAGAACGCATGTCGCATTCGGGTTGAAGTTCAGCCCGACCCTTTGATTTCAGATCTACATCAGCCGGTCTCGTGAGCTGGATGGATGCTAAAACGGCTGGCATGGCCCTGGCTGGCCCGCGGCAGGGAAACTACGCGTGAACGAGTGGCGAGGTAGCCGGGAACCAAAGCTAGGCACGGCTGGACGCAGGGCTGAAGTGACGGGTTTGCCCCAGTATTTTCAGTGGATCTCACCTCTTGGGTTTTGGCGGATACCTGTTTAGGGTGTTTTTCGGCAACCCGGGTCACGAGGCGAATGCGCTTCGGGCCGGTCTAAAAATGACCGCTGGCGAGTAGCCGGGCAAGGCATGGTTACGGCTATTCTAGGACGCTGCGAGTTTTTCGATACAGCGTCTTGGCGAGCTTTTGATATTGCGAGAACAGGATTATTGCGCGACTTGGCGACTGCGGTCAAAACCTCCGACTTCTCCCCATTGTGCCAAGATGGGGGCCGACAGCAGGTCAGTGGTTCGAGTCCACTCGCCGCCACCAGATAAATCCAGGTCTATCAATTAGTCACGCAAAGTTCGAGCTACTCTTAAGGCAGCGTAACCACGGCTACCGACAGTCCGTTGAGTGTGATTTTCTCGTTAGCCAGTTTTATGGAAGCGGGTGGCGCAAATGCCGTAGTCTGGTCGACATACTCCTCCATGCCTCCGGTTGCACCCGGAACTGTAATATCGAAAGGACGATCGCGTTTATTGACCAGAAGAATGCGTCGCTTGCCGTCGGGTTTTACCACCGCGAGCGAATACACATGCGGCGATACCGCTTCATTATCTAACCTTTCCATTTCCACGAGCTTGTCGCCTGGCCCGAAATTCTCGCGCAATAATTTCAAGACCCAGAGACGGGCGTTAGGTTTGCCCGTATTCCAGTCGACCATCGAAACGCTGGGATATTGCGTCGGATACCCGACCAGCTGAGATTCGCCCAACACATCAATACCCATCTTAGTCATTTCGCCGAAGAGATAGGCGTACATCGCACAGGTGAGGTTCCAGTAGGCGTTGGGAATCGGCTGAGTCACGTGGCCCGGCTGTTCCTGCAACGTATCGTCGGCGGAGATCGCGCCCACTTCATTGATCGTCGTTTTTGTCTCCGGGGAGAGCCTCTTACGGATGGACTCGACGTAACGCACCGTGTTCAGGAATCCGTCAGCCTTCTCGAAAAATGTGTGCTGTTGCGTTTCCAGGCTTTGGTCAGCCGTAGGGACCGCATAAAAATGATAGGAAATAAAATCCAGCGGGATTCCAGGTTTGTGGTTCTTGGGATTGAGAAAATATTCGAAGTACTCCGGATGCCTGGACGGAGCAACTAGGGCCAAGCCCACAAACTTCGTTTCTGGCGCCACACGCCGGATCGAGGTCACCACGGTGTCATAAAGCTTCGTGTAATTCTCCGGGGACCAGCGGTGCTCGTCCTCAATCTCGTTCAGCACTTCCCAGTAGGGAATGGAATAGTGATGTCCTGAATCGTGCCGCTTCCCCATTTCGTCGGTAAATCCACCCTGCGTGTACCAGGAAAACAGCCGCCCATAGTAGTCCCCGACCTCTTTCATGCTGGGGTCGTGCAGTTCCCTGCCCTGCCCATAGTCCCACACTGGCAAATCAGGATCGGCCGGATAACTCACCGGCTTCTCCGTCTTGAACATCCAGGTTGGAATCGTACTGAAGTTGAGCATCACGGGGTGGCCCTTGGTCGCCTCGAGAAAATCGATCGTTATGGGATCGATCAAAGAGAAGTCCCACGAAGTTTTTCCATTCGCCGGGCGTTCGAGTTCCGCCACGCCAAGCCTTGGGTAAGGCACCCAGGGAACGTAGCGAACATAGTCGGCCTGAAGGTCTCGCAAAGATTGGAACGCGTTGTCGTGAACTTTGGATCCACGGCGCAACGGCGGATTCACCACTACCTGAAGGGTTGGCGTGGTCTTCGAAACTCCAGTGACTTTGTCCCAATGGACGGTCGCCTTGGCAGCTTCGTTCTTAGGTTTGTCAGTTTTGTTTTGCTCGGCGCAAGAAACCATTAGCGCGACGGCACAAAGCAGCGATGACAATAACCAAGACCTCACCAGGAATTTCTTCAACGGACCCTCCCTTGTGGACTTGCTGTTTCATTCAACGGCACCGAAAGTTTGGTGGATACTTTCCGAGGCAAGCTTGTGATTTCTTCCTGCTTCAAGGCCCGATTGTAAATGCGGAGGTTCCTTATCTTTCCAGAGAAATAATCGGACTGCCCGAAACCGACATCCGCCAGAAGTAGGACGTCTGCATCCCACCAAATGCAGAATGCTCTGAGGAACCACAGGCACAAAAAACTCACGCTTTCTTGATCGGTTCCCTTAGCAGCACCACTCAATCACTCGGTAACGTTGCCCACAGTGGCCATGACCGACCGGCGAAATGTTTTTACTCCGTTCAAAAATACGCCGATGTCGCTTCCCAGACTGATAACGCGAAAGCCTTGGCGAATCCAATGTGCTGCCGACTCGGGAGTTGCTGGAAGAAAGCCAGGTGCGACATTATGCTGACGGCAGCTGGCGACTAAGGCGTCCATCGCTTCCAAAAATCGGGGATTTTCGAACTCTGCGGGGATACCCATTGAAACCGTAAGGTCGTAGTGACCCATCCACGCGATATCGATTCCCGGGACAGACAAAATTTCGTCGAGGTTCTCGAAAGCTTTTGCCGTCTCCAAAAGAAGAATGACGATCGTCTCCTCGTTCGCTGCGGCAAAGAACTCGGCTCCGCCAGCTTGGTAAAGATCGTGCGCCACTCCGAGCGCTACACCGCGCCGGCCAAGGGGCGCATATTTCAATTGAGAGACAATCTCTTCCGCCTGTGCCTTGGTTTCTACCCTGGGAACCATGACGCCACGCGCTCCAATGTCCAAAACTCGCGATAATGGACGAAAGGTTAAATCTGGCACGCGGACCATGGGCACGATATCGCTTCCTCGGCAGGAAGCCACCATCTCAGCCAACAAATTGATATCGCACCTTCCGTGCTCCATGTCGTAGATCACGAAATCCATCTCTGATGCGGCCAACATGGGTCCAATACCCGCAGTGAAGAGCTCGAGCACCATCTGCCCCAGGATTACCTCACCGCGGTGCAGCCGCTTGCGTAACTGATTCATATTCCACCAGTCGAGTTCTAAATTGCCGTCAATAACGCAGAGGTTTAGCTCATTGTGGAATCATGAACGAGCGTGCGTTTATCGCACGTCGATGCCGTTTCGCAGGCCTGTGCAATATTCCACGTCGACGATACTGCGTGAGGGCTCAGAACCCGCGTACACCCATATCATGGCCATGGGCCGGTTGGATTCATTCAAGAAACGGTGTGGCTTACCTTGCGGTACGAAAGCGGTGTCGCATCCGCTGAGACGATATTGGCGGCCCGCAACTTCGCAAATCGCCTGTCCTTCTATGATAGTGATGGATTCGTCGTAGTCGTGGGTATGGCAGGGAAGCGAGGTTCCCGGTTGGAATTTACCGTATCCTCCACAAATGCCGACCGATCCATACCGACCCGCGAACAGGTCGTAAAATTCCGTGCCAGACGCCAGTTCATAGCTACCGCTCGTGCAGAATCGGGTGATATGCTCCGGATCGTTCAATTCCGGGTCCCGGTCCATCCGGTCCTTCTTTACAAATTGGTTCGGTACCAGCTCTCGCGTGGGATTGGAAGATGCAAATGCCGACAACACCACCAGCGGCGCCGTCGTAGAGGCATTAGCCGACTCGTGGGCCATACCGGCAGGAACGTGAATGCAGTCCAACGGGTGCAGACGATAGGCGCGCCCCTCTACTGAGAATAGTGCTTCCCCCTCTAATACCGTCACCGCTTCACTGAACGGATGGGTGTGATAGAGCAAGCGCTCTCCTGGAGCAAATGTGGCCGTGCCGGTGGTCATTGCCTTGGCGCCGCATTCTCCAGAAGCAAATGACCGCCATGCCACCTGGAACGGAGCAACTGGTTCACATGTTCCGGAAATAATTTTCTCAACGATGGTCATCGTGTCTTCGAACTGCATGCAAACGTCGTAAGTTTGGCCGGGGAAACTTTCTTTCGCAGTAAATCTCGCCAGAACGCATTCCTCCGCGCCTTTGCGGGGACTATGCCATGTCGACGCGATTTTTGTCAACAAAAACTTATTTGACATACAAAATAGTAAAAAGTAGAATGCTGGCTTTATGCCTAAATTGACGCCGTTACATCTGAGGAAAGTCGGGGCAGAAGTGCTGCAAGCAGCAGGCGCTCGGCCCCAGGAGGCGACTGTGGTCGCCGACGCTTTAGTCGAAGCAAACCTTGCCGGAATCGACTCGCATGGTGTCATGCGTATTCCTGAATATGTACGATACCTCGAACAAAACCTAGTGGTTCCGGGGGCCGAGTTTCGGGTGATGGCTGAAAGTCCGGCTTTCGCGCTGATTGACGGAGGATGGGGCTTCGGCCAGGTCGTGGGACGAAAGGCAATGGAAATCGCCATTGAGAAGGCAACACAGGTCGGGGTAGGCACGATTTCCGTGCGACGGTGTGGTCACTTGGGCAGGGTGGGAGATTACCCGTTACAAGCGGCCGAACGGGGGATGGCATGCATCATGTTTGTAAATACGCATGGCGGGGGGAAATTGGTGGCGCCCTGGGGCGGAATTGATCGCCGGCTATCCGCGAATCCCATTGCCGTCGCAATACCGCGCTCGCGGGGCCCGGCCATTTCAGTAGACATCTCGACTTGTGCCATTGCGGAAGGCAAGGTTCGCAATTCGGTAAAAAGGAAGCAATCGCTTCCTCCCGATTGCGTCATTGACGCGGACGGTCGGCCGTCGACGAACCCAGCTGATCTCTATGGCCCGCCCCCGGGTGCGCTACTACCTTTCGGGGAACATAAGGGGTTTGCCCTGGGATTGGTGACCGATATTCTGGCTGGAGCTCTTTCCGGCGCAGGTTGCAGCAGCCCCGACACGGATCGCGTCGCCAATGGTTTCCTGGCGATCGTTCTTGACGTGGAGAAGTTTCGTGGGGGCGATGATTTCCAAACGGACGTTGAACAGTTCGTCGACTACGTCAGGAGCAGTCGCCTGGCCCCGGGGTTCTCGGAAATAATATTCCCCGGCGAACCTGAAGTCCGCGAGCGTGATCGGAGAACGATAGACGGTATTCCAGTCGACGATGAGACTTGGCAGGAAATCTGCCAGACCAGTGAACGCTACGGTGTCATGGTCTCTTGATTTACCCTTATCTCTAAACGCACATTGGGCGGCCACGTGAGACTGAAAGGGAAGGTGGCGGTGGTAACGGGCGGGGCTCGCGGCATTGGCCGTGCCAGCGCTATTCTTTTCGCCCAAGAAGGGGCGAAGGTAGTGGTGGCCGACAATCGCTCTGATCTCGGGCAGGAGACGGCGAGGCTGATCGAAGAAGCCGGCGGTCAGGCCCGGTTCCTCTTGACCGATGTCACGGACGAAACTCAAGTCAAAGCGATGGTTGACGACACCGTTGCCCACTGGGGCCGGATCGACATTCTTTTCAATAATGCCGGAATTGTGTTGGTAAAGTTCCTGGAAGACACCACTGTGGCCGAGTGGGACCGAGTGCTGTCGGTGAACCTCAAGTCGATTTTTCTTGCTGTGAAGCAGGTCGTGCCCCAAATGCGTCGGCAGCGGGGTGGCGTCATCTTGAACACTGCCTCGATCAACAGCTTTGTGGGTCAGTTCAAGCTTCCCGTTTACACCGCTTCAAAAGGGGCTGTCCTGCTGCTCACCAAGTCCATGGCGCTCGACTACGGAGCGGACCATATTCGCGTCAACTGCATTTGTCCCGGAATCACGGACACGCCCATGCTGCGCGAACACATGGAAGCGAGTGGTGACCCGGAGGCCATCATCCGTGAGCGTCAAGCCCGGGTGCCTCTCGGCCGATTCCTAGCACCACAAGACATCGCGCGCGCGGCTCTATATTTAGTGTCGGATGAATCCGACGGTGTCACTGGAACCGCCCATGTGGTGGACGGCGGATTGATCGCGGGTGCTGACTACAATGCGAACTGGATCGGCGGAGAGCCGCAATAAGCGCGGTCACGAAAAGAAGGGGCCTCCTCGCACTAATTTTCGAGCAAAGGTCGTTTCGCGAAGAAACACCGGTGCGACGAAGCAACTTGAAGGGGCAGGCGATGATCGGCGTGGCGCGGCGCGGAGAACAAGCATGAGAATTGACGCCCATCAACACTTCTGGAAGGTGAGTCGTGGAGACTACCACTGGATGACTCCAAACCTCCCAATTCTCTATCGCGACTTTATGCCTGACGACTTGGCGCCAATCCTCGCGCAATTCAAGTTCGACAAAACCATCGTTGTGCAGGCCGCTCAAACCGTAGCCGAAACCGACTTTCTGCTCGATCTTGCCGGCCGATATGACTTTATAGCCGGCGTTGTTGGATGGCTCGACCTCGAAAGCGATGTCTTTGTCGAGGATTTTTCGCGTTATCGCAAGAATCCAAAGTTTCTCGGACTGCGTCCCATGTTGCAGGATCTGCCCGACGATGCCTGGATCTGCCGTCCACAAGTTTTGAAAAACCTCCGCCTGGTTGCGGACACGCGATTTCCTTTTGAGTTCCTTACTTATACCCGTCACCTGCCCCATGTCCTGCGGGTGCTTGAGACGATCCCCAACCTGCACGCAGTGATTGATCATATTTCTAAGCCGGAGATCAAGGCTCAAAACATGGAGCCATGGAAAGCACTGATGGAGGAAGCAGCAGGTCACCCCAATCTATTCTGTAAGCTTTCTGGGCTGATCACAGAAGCGGACCCTCAGAATTGGAAGATCGGCGACCTTCGCCCTTACGTAGAGCATGTCGTGGAAGCATTTGGATGGGATCGAATTATGTATGGCAGCGACTGGCCGGTTTGCCTGCTCGCCGGAGAGTATGAGCACGCATACGGAACATTGCGCGAGATCGTGTCACGATCACTCACCGACGACCGAGAGGCCAAACTCTTTGGTGAGAATGCCGCGCGCTTTTATCAGCTGTAGCAACAAATATCCACCTTAGTGGTGCGTGGATCCCTTCAATCAGCAGAATAGGTTCTGAGGGTAGACAATGAAATTCCTGCCATGGCGGATGGGGGCGGTCACCTAGCGAATGTCGGTCGACGACCAAGACGCAGCGGTTCCTCTGCTGAAAGCCGAAGGAGTGCGCAAGTCCTACGGTGGTGTGCCCGCACTCTACGACGGGCGTATTAAGCTCCGTGTTGGCAGCGTTCACGCGCTGTGTGGAGGAAACGGGGCCGGAAAATCTACATTTCTGAATATTCTGATGGGGATTGATTCGCCCGACAGTGGCAGCATCCGGCTCAATGGACGGGAGGTCCGATTCGCTTCTCCAGCCGCCGCGCTCGCGGCTGGTATTTCCATCATCACCCAGGAACTGAGTTTTCTGCCCGACATGACGGTGGCGGAGAACCTCTATCTTGGGAGAGAGCCTCGTCGGTATCGGTGGTTCGTGGATCGTGCCTCCATGTATCGCGAGGCGGGGGCATTGCTGGACCGGCTTGGCTTCCAGGTGAGTCCGGAGGCCAAGATGCGCAAGCTGTCGCTCGGTCAGGCGCAACTGGTGGAAATTGCCAAGGCCATTGACCGCAACAGCTCAGTGCTCATCATGGACGAACCGACGTCCGCGATTGGGGAGCGGGAAACGGCCATCCTGTTTGAAGCGATAACTCGCTTGAAGTCCCAGGGCGTCGGCATCATCTATGTATCGCACCGGCTTTCCGAGCTTTTCTCCATTGCAGACGAGTACACAGTGTTTCGCGATGGCCGTTTTGTGCAAACCGGCAAGCTGGGCGACATCGGACGGGAGGAACTCATCCGCCTCATCGTCGGCCGTACCCTGACCGAGCACCAGCGCAATAAAGGTGATGGAGCGAGGCCAGCGATGCTGGAGGTCAAGGGATTTACTCGCGCGGGAGAGTTCGAGGACATCGATCTTTCCCTCAAATCTGGAGAAATTGTGGGCTTGTACGGACTGATGGGAGCCGGGCGAAGCGAATTTGCCGGCGCTTTGTACGGACTGTCTCGTAAAGATCGTGGGTCGTTAACCATCGAAGGCAGCCCGATCGAAATCACTTCCCCAGACGACGCCTTAAGGCATGGCATAGCGATGATTACGGAAGATCGGAAAGCTACAGGGCTGATCCTGATGCAGAATGTTCGTAAGAACATCTCGTTGACTTCGCTGCCGGCTTTTGCCCGCTGGGGCTTCATCAATGAACGAAAAGAAGCCACGGCCAGCGATCGCATGGTGAAGCGCTTCGACATCAAGGCCCGCCGCGATCAAGCTGTTCGGGAGTTGAGCGGGGGCAACCAGCAGAAGGTCCTCTTCGCCCGTTCATTGACCACGTCGCCGCGAGTCTTGATCTGCGATGAACCCACCCGTGGCGTGGACGAAGGCGCAAAGCGCGAGATTCATACCTTTCTGGCAGAGTTTGCCGCGCAGGGAAATTCTGTTTTGATGATTTCTTCCGAGTTGCCCGAAATTATTGCGGAATGTGATCGGGTCGTGGTATTTCGCCGCGGTCGGACGGTTGCGGAGTCGCCTACCAGCCAGACCACACCGGAGCAGTTGTTGCATTGGGCGTCTTAGGTCACCAGAAAATTGGGAATGATGGACGAAGCTACTAAGCAGGCAAGTCTAGTCAAGGCGAGGGGCGCGGCTATTGGCTCTCTTGCGCGATTACTGTCGCGGTACGGAATCGTCATAGCGCTGGGGCTTATTGCGCTCAGCTTGAGCCTCTCGACCGACAATTTTCTCACCACCGGCAATCTCACGAATATCTTGCGGCAAGTTTCCATCAACGGCATTCTCGCTGTTGGAATGACGTTTGTAATTCTCACCGGTGGGATCGACCTCTCCATCGGCTCGGTCCTGGCACTCGGTGGCATGGTAGCGGCCAGCTTGGTGATCGGTCTCAATCCGCAGGCCCCGGTTACGGCTGTTTTGGCCTCCATGGCCGTAGGCGCGGCGGTTGGCGCTTTCAGCGGTATTTTGATTGCCTGGGTTCGCTTACCTGCCTTCGTCGTTACGTTGGGAATGCTTAGTGCGGTGCGCGGGCTCACGCTCATCTACAGCCAGGGCATGCCGATTTCAAATTTGAGCCCAGGTTTCAAATTCCTTGGGCAGGGAAGTTTTTTCGGGGTGCCCGTCTCCGTGCTTCTGTTTGCCGCGAGCGTCCTGGTCGCATGGATTGTCCTGGGATACACGATCTACGGAAGGCGTCTCTATGCAGTCGGCGGCAACATGCGCAGCGCACGAACCTGCGGTATCAATGTGTCAGGAATTGTTTTCTCGGTGTACGTCCTCATGGGAGTCTTGAGCGGCTTGGCCGGCGCGATCTTGTCGGCCCGCACGACGGCGGCTTTGCCTCAAGCCGGCGTCGCGTACGAGTTGGATGCGATTGCAGCGGTTGTCATTGGCGGCACAAGTCTAACCGGCGGGGTTGGTGGAGTGCTGCTTACTGTAGTGGGCGTACTGATTATCGGTTTGCTCAACAATGGCCTCGATCTGCTCGGGATTTCGTCCTACTACCAGCAGGTCATCAAAGGGCTGATGATCGTGGTCGCAGTGCTTATCGACAAAGCCAGACACGCCGAAGCCGCTTAAGGATTGGGAAACAACTCGGAAATTTCTGAAGATAACGAGCCCTCACTGTCGACGATTCGTTGCTGACACGAAGCGGACTGCCTGAGCAAGGCGCATCATCCTACCAAGGTCCGCATGCCATAATACGTTTGCACTGGCGTAGAAGCATCTTTAGGTATGCGCTATAGCCTGACTCATGACAAAACGATTCGTTCGGGTGAAAAAAAAGCAGCCGATTTATTCGGTTCCGGCATTAGATAAGAGTCTCGATATACTCGAAACTCTGGCGGCCGCTAGCGTTCCTCAGACTCTCGTGGAACTGGCACGCACGCTGAACCGCACATCCAGCGAAATATTCCGAATGCTCGACGCGCTCGAGCGCCGATCCTATATCGCCCGCGAACCGGTGTCCGGTGGTTATCAACTTACTCTAAAGCTCTACGAACTGGCCCACACGCACTCGCCGGTCGAACAGCTGGTGAAAGCCTCTGCTCTTCCCATGCGCGCACTTGCCAATGAGATTCGTGAATTGTGCTACTTGTGCGTTTTCAGCGGCAATTTTCTGACGGTTGTCGCCCAGGCAGCAAGCCCGGAGCCGGTACGTCTTTCCATTGAGGCTGGCTACCGTGTGCTCCTGCCGCCTTTGAGCACGGTTTCGGGAAAGTTACTCGTTGCCTATCTGCAACCGAAAGAGCAGGAGCAGTATCTCGAGGCGGACCCCGCCTACGCTAGTGCCCCTGAGCCCGAACGCGAGGCCATGCGCGTCGAACTGAAGGCCATTCGGCAAGCAGGGTTCTATATGGCTCCCAGTAAGAAACTGCACACGGTGACCGATGTCTCATGTCACGTTGGTAATTCCGCTGTCGGTGTATCGGCCGCCCTCTGCGTCCCGTTCATTGTCGGGCACATAAACGACGGAAAAGAGCGGCAACTGGTACCAAAAATTAGGAATTGCAGCGATCAGATTACAAAAGCTCTGGGTTTGTCGTTAGAGCCCTAACCACCGGTCCCCACCCGATTTTCCAATTGCGCTTCTTCTTTATCCCTCTCAGAGGTGCAGCCGAAGGCTGGCTGCCGCCGCACGGCAACAGCGCCCTTTTGTTATTTTGCATGTAAAATATTTTTTGGTTGACAAAACTATGTGGAACATGACACAGTCCTCACCGCAGATGACCGGAGCATGGACTGTCGATATTGGCTAAACGCCGGTCCTAGTTTTTAGGTAACAAACCGAATCTAAAAAAAGGAAAACCGATGACCAGTAGCAATTACCAAATCCGTAGGCAGACCATCGCGAAGGTCTTCGCGGAATGCGCTCGCCACAGTTTGGCCATCGCATTGTTGTTGCTGACTTCCGTCTCCATTAGCCTGGCGCAGGCTGGATCAACCGGCACGATCATCGGAACTGTCACCGACGCTTCGGGAGCGTCTGTAGCCAACGCTCGGGTGACAATTACCAACACCGCCACCAATGTCGCGAAAGAAACCACCACGTCGTCAACCGGAACCTATGCGGTCCCTTTCCTTATTCCCGGAACCTATAACGTGTCGGTGGGAAGCGCTGGATTCTCCACTCAGAATGTCACCGGCGTGACACTTTCTGTGGGCAAAGAAATTGCGGTCAACGTGGAACTAAAACCAGGGTCGGTAACGGAATCGGTAAATGTGACGAGCAGTGCGGTCGTTTTGGACACCGCTAGTGCCGCCACCGGGACGGTCATTTCCGAAGCCCAGGTGCAGGATCTTCCGCTCAACGGGCGCAACTTCACACAATTGCTGCTGCTGGGCGCAGGCGCGGTGCAGAGTACGGGCGAGCAGGGAGACTTCCGAAAAAATGAGGGTGGCTCCATCAATATTCAAGGTGCCCATCCCGGCTCCAATCGTTTCATGTTGGATGGGATCGCCATCAACGACGTCTACTATCAGACGCCCGCGATTATTCCATCGATTGATGCCCTGGAAGAATTTCAGGAACAGACCAAAGGCTATTCTGCCGCCTACGGGTTCGGCGCGAACCAGATCAATTTGTCTACCAAGTCCGGTACCAACGCGATCCACGGCACGGCCTACGACTTTTTGCGAAATGATTTCCTGGATGCCAAGTCATATTTTGACAACCCGGATGCAAAGATTCCGCCGCTTCGCCAAAACCAGTTCGGCTTCACCTTGGGCGGACCGGTTTATATTCCTAAAGTCTACGACGGCCGGAACAAGACCTTCTTCTTCGTCAACTACGAAGGGCTGCGGGCAACTACCAGCACCACCCGCTTTGGCCTGGTTCCCACTACGGCAGAATTGGGCGGCGTATTTTCCAACACAATTATCAACCCCGATACAGGCACACCTTATCCAAACAACACCATTCCCGAAAGTGACTGGTCAGATTTCGGGCGAAGCGCGATCAGCCACTTTCCCGCCCCGAACGGCAGCTTCGGAGGAAACAATTACCGCTACGTTGCCGCAACCGTTACCAGGGCCAATCAGCAAAATTACCGGATTGACCAGACGCTGAGTCCTAAAGACACCATCTTTGGCCGCTACACACAAACCAGCTATGAGGTTTCTTCACCGGCGATTACTGCCGAAGGAAACACCTTCCAGAAACAACCCACTCACCAGGTTGCGGTGAGCTATACACGAACCTTCACCCCAACCATCCTCAACCAATTCCGCTTCGGGTGGACCAAGGAAAAGGTAGACATTCTGGGCACTCCCACCTCAGAGGAAGAATTTGCCTCCACGGGACTCGGTGGAACATTCCCTTACAGCAGCACCTACACCATGTATCCGAGCATCAACCTCCGGGGAATGAGCACCGTGGGAGGGCCAACCTATACACCCAATCTGTTTCATCAACCCTCGTGGCAGTTTTCCGACACTCTGTCATTCGTGAAAGGTTCCCACAATATCAGCACCGGCATCGACATCATTCGTGTCGAGAACTATGTGAACACCACCATTCAACCGACCCTGGGCTTCGATGGATTTTGGACAGGTTTTGGAGTGGTGGATGGCGCGGGAAGCCCGGTTGCTGACATGCTTCTTGGACTGGCATCATCGGCGCAAGCAAGTGTACCCACTGCCTATGCCAAGTCGATCACTGACGCCAACAGCAATGATTTTTATCACCTGCAAGTCGGGCCCTGGATACAGGACGACTGGAAAGTCAACAGCCGGCTGACCGTCAATCTCGGCTTGCGTTGGGACTTCTCGCCCCGCCCAACCGACATCCGCGGAAACCAGTCCTGGGTGGACACCACCAGACCGGGGGGTGGCCTATGTATTGCCAGCAAGGACATCATCGACCAGGGACTGGGCGGCGACCTCTTAAGATATTGCGGCAATTCGCCAGGAGAAACTCCGTGGAAGGTGTTCGCGCCAAGAGTTGGAATCGCTTTCCGGCCAACGAATAGTGACAATACTGTCATACGCGGCAGCTTTGGCATGTTCTATGACAGTTTTGAGGCCAAGGAAGGTTTCACGGGCAGCGTCTGGCCATTCTCACTGTCGCCCACATTCCAATACACTCCAGTGGCCGGCCTTTTCCCCGTTGCACCTCCCGCTCAGCCCGTCACTTCGGCGGACCTGAGCTTTTCTTTCGTCCAGAATCCGATCCATCCTCCCTATATGGAGATGTGGACCGCGTCCGTTCAGCACATGCTCCCTCGAGGCATAAAACTGGAAGCGGCTTATTTAGGATCAGCCGGGCATCATCTTGTGGGCCGCACCTGGGCCAATGCGCCCACGCAATATGATCCGGCAAGCGGTGGCGACCCCACCGATGTATCAGGCCGCATACCGTATCCGAATCTCGGCCTCATCCTCGACCATCCCTACGTGTTCAATTCCAACTACAACGCCCTGAATCTTCAGATCGAGCATCGCGGCAGCAAGCTTACGCTCCTGGCTGGCTACACCTGGTCGCATTCTCTAGACGTACGGTCAGGCGCAACCGGCATCAACAACGAATTGTCTGGTAACGGCCCCATGAACCAGTACGATTTTGGCGCCGACTACGGTAACTCGGCATTCGATGCCACCCATCACTTTGTGGGTAGCTTTGTCTACACCTTGCCCTTCGGCAAGGGCCAGTACTTTGGTGGCAACGCAAACACCGCCACCGATCTCTTGATCGGTGGCTGGCAGGTGAACGGCATTCTGACTTTCCAAACGGGATTCCCGTTCTCCATCGCCGCCGACGACCTTCAATTTGCTAACCAAGGGTTCGCTCAGCGTGCAGATATAGTCGGAGACCCTTATCCTTCTGGATTTCATAAGTCCAGGACTCAGTGGTTCAACACGGCTGCCTATGTGAACCCCGGACTGGGCGCCTACGGCAACTCGGCGAGGAATAGCCTTCGTGCACCGGGAATCTCGAACCTGGACTTCTCTCTTTTCAAGAATATTCAGTTGGGAGAGCGGGTTAAGTTGCAGCCTCGGCTCGAAGCCTTCAATTTGTTCAACCATCCCCGCTTTGGCACGCCTGGGAGCTATGTCAATGGATCGGATTTCGGGATCATCAACTCCGCTGGCCCCGGGCGCATCGTTCAGGTAGCAATGAAGTTGATCTGGTAAGACTGCTTTGAGGGCAGGGGCCGTATCAGACCTGCCCTTTCCTATTCCGCCCGGTGCGGGATATGCATCTGACTTCTTTAGCTTCCATTCGAGAGGACGAATGTCCAAAATATCCCGCCGCAACTTCCTGGCCACATCCTGCCTGACCGCGGTCGCCGTAGCCAGTTCATCGTCAGCCGCCCAGTCGGCCGCGAAAGATGCGGGAGAAAGCAGCGCGCGGGTGGCCCGTTTCAATGGGACTGTTGCCATCTTCTATATCGCCCACTTTCAAGCGGTCAGTCGCGACTGGGATAGCATCGAGGAATACAAGGGGCCTCATCATCCCCTGCTCGGCTATTACCGCTACAAGACCAAAGATGATCTTCTCAAGCACTTGAAGTGGTTGCGGCGCGCCGGAGTGGACGCCATCGTCTATGACATCTATGGGTTTGCCGAATGGACTCCCATGGATATTGAGAAAGATCGCGTGCTGACCTGGCTGATGGAAGCGCTGGCCGATCAGGAGAAAGAAGCACGGAAGCTCAAACTGATCATCTGGATCGAGCGCTACGATTCCAACCCAAATCTTGAGGAATACCACCATGTGCTGAAGTATGTCCGCAAGCAGCTGGCCCACCAGCCGTATTACTTCCGTCTGGACAACAAGCCTTTGGTATTGACCTATGTAAATGTTGCAAATCCCGTGCTGGACCAGTTGGAAAAGGAGACCCACGACTTCACTCTGCGCCGCGTGGAAGCCTATGACGGCAAGAAAAATTGGTCGTACTGCAACGATTGGCCACAGCCGGAGAATCGCCAGTGGATGCCGGTATCGCCCGGCATCGATCCGTTTCTAGAGCTTGCCTATCTCGGAAAAAAGAAGGGCAAGCCGGTGGACGTTTCGACGTGGAAAAAATTCGATCGTCAAGACGGCGAGTACTTCAAAAAACAGATACTCACAGCCCGCGAGGTTGATCCTGAATTCATCTTCATTTCGGGATGGAACGACTGGCAATACGGCCTGCAGATCGAACCGGCGGTCGAATATCGCTTTAAGTATGTTGACGAGGCCGCCCAACTGCTAGGGCGCGAGGAAGAAACCAAGCCTTACCGAGACGAGGATTAAATCGAGTTCCTTCGCGCGCCCGCTCTTCAAGCGTAAGCCTCTGATCCGCCCGATCTTGCTTTGAGCTGGGATGAATCCCTCCAAGTCTGGCACTAGCGATATACGCATAACCTGTCGCCGAGTTTTCCCGGGCAGATGCGATATCCTTGGATCATGGCGCCCGACAAAGCATTCCCTCTTGAAGATATTGAGGGACTTTTCCAGAACAACCGGACATGGTCGCAGCAAATGCTCGCTGCCGACCCAGCGTTCTTCCAGCGCCTTGTTTCCCAACAGTCGCCACGGTTCCTGTGGATCGGGTGTTCCGACAGCCGCGTACCAGCCAATCAAATTCTCGGCCTCGCTCCAGGCGAAGTCTTCGTTCACCGAAATATTGCGAATCTTGTTCTCAATACCGATCTAAATTGTCTCTCCGTAATTCAGTATGCGGTCGAGATACTGAGAATCGAGCACATCATCGTGTGTGGGCACTACGGCTGTGGCGGCATTCGCGCTGCCTTGGGGAACGAACAGTGGGGACTCATCGACAACTGGCTTCGCCACATTAAGGAAACGTACCTTCGCCACAAGCCCGAACTAGAAGAGGTCGAAACGGAGTCGATGCGTGCGGATCGACTTTGCGAATTGAATGTATTGGACCAGGTCCGGAGCGTGTGTCGCACAACGATCGTTCAGAATGCCTGGAGGGAAGGCCAAAAACTTGCGGTCCACGGTTTGATTTATAGCCTGAAGAACGGCCTATTGACCGATCTTGCATTGGGGATTACCAATGCCGAGCATCTGGAAACAGTCTTCCGGATGAAAAGCGCTCGACAATCAACGCCTGCATTAAAGGCTGAACGGTAAATTGACCTTAGCGTCCGTAGCATCCGTTTTTCGAGCACAGAACGAACAAGGTACACGCGTGGTTAGGTTAGTGCAGCATTAACGTTTGCGATGGCTTCGTCGATTTCGTCGGTGCTCTTGTAACCGACCGTCACACAATCGACTCCAGCGTTCCTGAACGCGAACTTCATGGCTTGCTGCCGGTCTTCGCGGTTGAAAGTCCCTTCACCGATGAGCTTCATCGAGATTACGCCCATCCCTTGCTTGTGGACTTCTTTCACACGCTGGACAACTTCCGGTACGTTGCCCAAGCCCTGCGTGTCATAGTCCTCGGCGTCCATGCTCTTTCCCCGGTGATTTACGCGGATCATGGCGATGTCAAGCCATTTATTCCCCGGAACGCGGCGAAGCGCAGGAAGCCCATGAACCGATGCGCCTCGGCTCAAGACAACCTTTTTCGATTCAGCCTCCTGAATCGCATCCTGCCACCGGGAACTGTCGGATGGCCAGGTAGCAGTGTGTTGCCAGTGCAACAGCATGATGTCGAAATAGTCGGTGTTCGCCAACTTGCGCAGTTCGTCGAATTTCTCTCGAGGACTCGCGTCTTCATGGAATGTGGTCACCTTTGACATCAGCTGGTAGCTTTCGCGGGGGATACCCTTCAGAGCAATACCCAACATCTTGTGCATCTCGCCATAGGACTCGGCGGTTTCGAAGAAGCGAATACCCTGATCGTAGGCGTAGCGTACCAGCCGGGTGAAGCCGTCCTGCCCGAGTTGGCGTTGTACCCGCCCACTGAAGCTTCCTGTACCGAACGCCAGCCGCGTAACCTTCACTCCGGACCGGCCCAGGGTTATGACGTCAGTTGCTGTTTGACGTTGAGCGAGTAGCGGAAGCCGCCCGGCGACTGCAAAGGCGCCTGTAGCAAGACCAGCCTTCAGAAAATGACGTCGGTCGAGATGAGACATTTGGCCTCCCCTAAAAATGTTAGCAGTCTTGGTCGTGTGCTTGCCATGGTTACTTACCAGATTTAAGAACTTCTCCAAACGCCCCAATTCTGCCGATGGACGGGTAGCAGGGAATATGGCTGAATGGTCAATGAGACTTTTCGACTTCGTTGATTTGCTGGTGGAGTTTCTATAGCGAAAAAACTTCTCTTACGTGGAAACTTACCGATGAATTGCGAATGCACGCCTTGGATTTTCCACTGTCAGCTGTCGGATCATTTCTTGGCCGTTATTTTCTTTCAGCAAAGCCGGCAGGAAAGTGTCGCTGATGTAGTTGTAGTCCCGGATTTCGCCGCCATTCTTCTCGCCTACCCAATACCAGCCGCTGTCTTGCGAAACGAGAAGCTGACCGGCATATTTGGCCCACATCGCACGTACCAGGTCTAAAGATGATTCGAGCGTCTGTCTGCCAATCGCGTCAAACGACACCCACGCCCCGAGGTCCGCCACCGTCTGATTGATCGCTAAACCGTGGCCGTCGGAATGGGCGACGATAAAGCGTCTCGGGTCTGCCTTCTCGCCAACAAATATCTTTGTTGCCGCTAAACCAGCCTGGCCGCCACCGGTGTGGCAGGTTACCGCCAGGCCCGTTTGCCTCGACACGCGTGCCGCGGCTCGAACAAGTTTTTCGTCGATCGCCGAAAGCCTGGCCGATCCGCTTCGGACTTCATCCACTCCGATCTTGAGGAAGCCCGGCTTCACGCCCGTATCCTCGATCCCCTGTTGCCACTCCCGCAACCAGAGCTCCGCCAGCTGATCTTCGGTTGCGGAATATGCGTGCTTCGGGACGAACTTATCGTCCGCGCCCCCGTAGTAGCCGGTGTTTGTAACTATGTACAATCCGGTCTTTTTAGCTAAATGCTTCAACACACGTGCATCTCGTCCGATATAGGCGGGTGTGCAATCGATGAACCCTGTTACCCCACGACGCTTGAGTTGCTGAAGGAGTGGAAGCATCCGCATGGCCACAACCTCAATGTCCCACCGGTTTCGGCTGGTCTGATCAGCCCCAACGAAATCACACATGACGTGCTCATGGGGAAGCGTGGTACCTAACTTGGAACTTGGAACCGGGCCAAGCACTGTCTGAACAAAAGACTTCTTCTCTGGGATTGCGTGCGCAAACACCGCGGAGGTGAGCGCCGACGTTGCCTGAAGCAGAAACGTCCGGCGAGTCGGGATTGGGGAAATCTTGCCGACGTGGCCTGCTACCACTGAACTCCCGGGTAGAGGCTTGGAACGTGCACCCCGCGGTACATATTCTGCCCATCCACATCCAACTGCAAAACTGTCTGCGGATCAGGGTCGGTAGTCACTTCCATATAGCGCCCGCCGGTTGGATTGTCAGATGGGGCGCTGAGTCCAAAGACAGCATTGCCGCTCGACAACAGTTGTGCACTGCCGCCCCATGGGCTGTAAACCGGCGAAAGGTCCTTATGCCAGACTATGGTGGCCGTCATCGCTGATTCATCCAACTGAAAAATGGGAACACGGCTGTGGCAGGCGGCTTGGCCGGTTGCGCCGCAGATGTTGCCACTGGCGTCAAGGACTCGATTGTCGCCGTTGTCGAACAACTCGAGCCGGAACACGCCCGCGCTGTTGGGACTTACGAAATTGGAAAAATGCTGGGCATAGAACCAGTCCGCCACCTCGCCGTTGGTGAGCGCGAAGTCGCCTTCCCGCCCTAGACGCCATTTGATTGCGCCCGTGCCGGCGCCATCCGCGTAGTCGATCTTGATGACCCAGTGCTGGTGGCGAATAGAGAGAATCAGATTTCCATCGTCCGGCGAATAGGCGAGCGCGTTCGAATGGGTCCAGTCAGGAAGGTCCATGGGATGCCGGTTGACGTCCAAGTGGTCGAACGAATCCCAGACCCACACCGGAACTCGGTTCTGGTCCAGGTCGATGATGGCGTCCCCCAAAACATTGGTCGTGCCTGGATATCCTGCGACATCGGTGTAGGCCTTGCGGTGGTTGACTAACAGGATCAAATGGCCGTTCGGCAAGGGGAGCAGATCGTGATGGATTGACTCGATCTGCATATCGTAGCCAGCGAGCGCCAGCCAGTTGTTCACATTGTTGGCGGAAAATTCGCTGATGACATTCCCGGCAAGGTCGATTTCCCGCACCAAGGGTGCTGCACAAATCAGAATATGCCCGTTATCCAACAATCTGTAGGGAGTAGGCGGAGCGAGCGTAGTTGAGTAGTCGTAATACCAGATGACGTCTCCGTCGTTGTCCACCGTTTCGGCAACAATTTCATCGTTTTTCCCGGACCACAAGTGTAGGAACAATGCACCCGGGGTTGGCGTGAGATTGTTCGGCCGTGTCACCCGAATGGGAGAAGTACGGTTCGGCGGCAAACCGCCCGTGATGAACGTATGGTCGGTGTCGGTGAACTGAGAATTATCAGGATAAGTGGCGACAGCACGCATGTGATACGTGGTATGGGGCTTCATTCCGGCGACCAGCAGCGAAACTGTCCCTCCAGCCGGGGACGCCGCCTGAGCGGAGGTTCGAAGACCGTAATTGGTGTCGGGACCGAACTCCACGACAACGGACGCATTGGGCAATGCCTGAAAATTATATTGCGCCACTTGAGGATGGTTTGTTGGTTGCACCGCCTCGCTCGAACCCAAAACGTGCAAGGACACTTGTCCCGACGTTCCACCGCCCGGAGCAGGTGTCCTGACTTCGAGTGCGACGGTACCCGCATTTACCAACTGTGCAGCCGGAATCGTGGCGTTCAGATGCTTGGAGCTGCCGAACACGGTTGGTACCGCGGCACCTTTCACATAGACAACAGATTGCGAGGTAAGTCCGGTTCCTACCACGGTGATTTCCGCGTCCGTTCCACCCTGCACCGCTTGGGCGGGCGAGAGCCACTCTAGGGAAGGCGCCGGATTGGAAATTGTCAGCGCGGATGAGCCCCTCTGCAGAGGGTTCAAAATCTCTGCCGTGACCCGCACCGTGTTGGGGGCCGGCGCAACAGAAGGAGCCGTGTAGAGGCCATTCTGGTCGATCGTGCCGCTCGTGTCATTGCCGCCGGAAGCCCCATTCACCCGCCAAACTACGGTAGTCGATGGCGCATTGGTTACTGTTGCCGTGAACTGCATGGTCTCCCCGGCAAGAACCTGAGCGGAACTCGGCGATACCGATACTTCCGCTTGGCCCGAGGATTCGGATCCACCACCACCGCAGCCTGTGGTAGTGCCAATACTAAGGACAAGGCCGACAAGCAGAATTGGAGGAAACTTCAATGCATGAGTTTTCAATCGGTGAACCGGGAACCAATTTATTTTCCGCTCAACTACGGAATGCCGCGAATTTTATAGCAGGGTTCATGAAAGGGGAATGTATTTTGTAAGACGCTGCCGGTTGGGTGTCGCTGGGAGCCAAACCTAATCGCCATATCCGTCGCCCTAACTTGTTCAAAATTAGAGTTTTATCCAACGTTAACTACACTGGTCGTGAAATTCTTTTTCATCCCTGGGGAGCGATTTGTCGCATCCTGCCATATCATGGTTCGCATTCTCTGGCCACTCCCATGCGAAGCGACATAGTCGGACAAACCGTCTCCCACTACCGCGTCCTGCACCAGCTTGGCGTTGGCGGAATGGGGGTCGTCTATGAAGCCGAAGATTTGAAGCTGGGACGCCATGTTGCGCTGAAGTTTCTTCCACCGGAAGTAGGACGCGATCCGCTGACCCTGGAACGGTTCCAGCGCGAGGCGCGTGCCTCTTCTGCGCTCAATCATCCTCACATCTGCACGATTTTCGAAATCGACGAGCACGAAGGCGAGCCGTTTATCGCCATGGAGCTGCTGGAAGGAGAAACTCTTAAATTTCGCATCGCAAAGGGCGCCCTGGATATCGATGAGGTCATTGAGCTGGGATCACAGATTGCCGACGGCCTGGACGCCGCACATAGCAAAGACATTCTGCACCGGGACATCAAACCCGCAAATCTTTTTATTACTTCTCGCGGCCAGGCCAAGATCATGGATTTTGGTTTGGCGAAGAGCGCATCCTTCGCCAGCTCCGACGGTCTCACGATCTCGCAGGAACACCTGACGAGCGCAGGATCCACCCTCGGAACCGTAGCCTACATGTCCCCCGAGCAAGCCCTTGGCAAAGACCTCGATGCTCGGACGGACCTGTTTTCATTCGGGATTGTGCTCTACGAGATGACCACCGGCATGCTCCCCTTCCGTGGGATCACCAATGCAGAATTCTTCGATGGCATTTTGAACCGCCAACCGGAATCGGCAGTTCGCCTGAAAGCCGGCGTCCCGCCCGAGCTCGAGCGTATTTTAGGCAAGGCGCTTGAAAAAGAGCGCAACGTCCGCTACCAGCACGCCTCGGAGATTCGCGGCGATCTGAAGAGATTGAAGCGCGACCGCGATTCCGGTTCGATTTCCTCCCGTACTTCCCAGGCGAAACCCGCCTCGTCGCTTAATAAGGTTGCGATCGCCGGGGTTGCACTGTTAGCGCTGTTTCTGCTGTTGCTGTTGCGGTACCGCAGCCCGAAGCCCGCGGCCCAGCCAACTGCGGCGGCTTCTGAGAACACGCAGCCGATGCGCACGCTCGCGGTGTTGCCTTTCCGCGATATTTCAGGAGACGAATCAGACAAGGCCTGGGGCATCGGGATGACTGATGCCATCATCACGCGGCTGGCCTCGTTGCAGAACCTGGCGGTGCGCCCGACCAGCTCCGTATTGAGATATGTCAATACGCCTGCTGACCCTGCCCAGGTGGCACGTGAGCTTGGGGTGGAATCGGTTCTGGATGGCACTTACCAGCGTGCTCCCGGAATCGTTCGCGTATCTGTGCAACTGATCAGTCGCGACAATCAGGCGACGAAATGGGCGCAGAAGTACGATCTTCGCCGGGCGGACATGCTTAAGTTCCAGGATGAAGTTGCGGAAAGGGTAGTGGAAGGGCTGCGCGTGGAAGTGAGTGGACAGGAAAACGCGCTGATGAATGCGCAGACCACTTCCTCCCCGGAGGCCTATGATCTCTATCTCCGGGCCCGCTTCTTCCTCAACGAATACTTCATGCGTTCGACGCTGGAAAGCCTGCACCGCGGACAGGAACTCTCCTTGCAGGCCATCGCTAAAGACCCAGCTTTCGCCGAGGCCCACGCCCTGTTGGCCCAACTTTACTGCATGGAAAGCGCCAATTTCGACGTGGGCAGCCGGGTCAACCTGCAGCGCGCGGAGCGTGCCGCACGCAAAGCGGTGCAGTTGCAGCCTAATTCTCCTGAGGCAATTACGGTTCTGGGAATTGCTCTTACCGAATCAGGCCGCAACCGGGAAGCTCTTCCCGTGCTGCTGCGTGCCACGCGCCTTGCTCCCAACTCCGAATCTGCTTGGGACATGTTCGGATATCTTTGCCACTACTCCGGCCTGGTCGATGCCGGCGAAAAAGCTTACCGGCGCAGCATTCAGCTCAATCCCACCACCATCAGGATCTACTGGATGCATGCCCGCATGCTGCTCTTTCAGGGGAAAACCGAAGAAGCTGAGCGAGAATTGAAGGAGGCGCTCTCCACCCATCCAGATCAATTCAAAGGCCTGGCCTACCTGGGTGAATTCCTCTACTACGCCGACAAACTGGACGAAGCCGAACGCGTCTTCGCCCGTTCGATTGAACTAGGCAAAAACAGCGGCGATGCTGCACCCATGAATCTGGCGGCTTTCCTTTATGCCTCGCGCGGCCAGCGGGACCGGATTGCCCCCATGGTGTTCGCCTACAAACCGGAAGACGTGGTCGATGGTGACCAGGCGTATTGGCTCGCAGGAATCCATGCCCTGCTGGGCGAAAAGCAGCAGGCTTTGATGTGGCTACGCAAAGCCGTAGACCTTGGCAATCACAACTATCCCTGGTTCCAGCGCGACAAGAATTTTGCGAGCTTGCGTGGCGACCCGGAGTACCAGCGCCTGATGTCTATCATTGAAGCGCACTGGAAGGAATACCAGCAGATTTATAGCGCGAACAGCTCCCCATAGCGGACTGACCGCGAGTATCATGCTACGAGCTAATCAATAACTACATTCGCTTTCCGGACTCACAAGGAGATTCTCCCATGCCTACCATGCGTCCCGATCCTACTTTCTATCCCTCGCCGGGGATGGCCATGCAAGCTCCCGCAGAAGGGCTCGCGTACGTCTCGCTTCCCAATGTTGGCAAGACTGGCAAGCGCGATGCCATAGGGGTCGTCGATCTCAATCCCGCCTCGCCGCAATTTGGCAAGCTCGTCGGACGGGTTGACTTTCCCCACGACGACAATGAGCTTCATCACTTTGGCTGGAACGCATGCAGTGCATGCTTGTGCCCGCAGAACCCGCATCCCCACATGGAGCGTCGTTATTTGATTGTTCCGGGCATAGGGTCTTCCCGCATCCACATCCTCGACACCAAGCCGGATCCCCGGAACCCGAAGATCGTGAAGGTGATTGAGCCCGAGGAGTTCATCAAGAAGACGGGGTATACCTCGCCCCACACCATTCATTGCGGGCCGGATGGGGTTTACGGCAGCGCGCTGGGTTCAGCTAGCGGCGAAGGTCCGGGCGGTATTTTCCTGATGGATGCCAACACCTTCGAGTTAAAAGGGCAGTGGGAGAAGGACCGGGGACCGCAGCAGCTTGCCTACGATTTCTGGTGGCATCTTGGGCACGACACCATGGTGACCTCGGAGTGGGGCACTCCCAACATGGTGAAAAATGGTGTGAATCCGGAATTGCTGCTGGCAGGGAAGTACGGACACAAGCTACATATATGGAACCTCGACAAGCGGCGTCATGTGCAGGAGATTGACCTGGGCGCCGAACAGCAGATGGTGCTCGAACTCCGGCCGTCTCATGATCCGCAAAAGGCATACGGCTTCGTCGGTGTTGTGCTTTCGCTCAAGGACCTCTCCTCTTCGATCTGGATGTGGCACCGCGACGGCAGCGGAAAGAACGGCCAGTGGGCCGCTCGCAAAATAATCGAAATCCCGGCGGAGCCGGCCGATCCGGCAAAGCTCCCGCCGCTCTTGCAGGGCTTTAAAGCGGTCCCACCGCTGGTCACGGACATCAATTTGTCGCTGGATGATCGCTTTCTTTACGTCTCTTGCTGGGGAACCGGCGAGTTCCTCCAGTACGACGTCAGCGATCCGGCGAACCCGAAGAAAACCGGGTCGATTCATCTTGGGGGAATCGTGCGCCGCGCGCCACATCCCGCCAAACCACAGCAGCCACTCAACGGCGGGCCACAAATGGTCGAAATCAGCCGCGACGGCAAGCGGATCTATTTCACCAATTCGCTGTATTCCCCCTGGGATGAACAGTTCTATCCCGAGGGCGTGAAGTGTTGGATGGTCAAGATCGACGCCGATCCGAAGGGTGGTATGTCTATCGACAAGAAATTCTTCGTTGAATTTGACGGCCTGCGTGCTCATCAGGTCCGTTTGGAAGGCGGAGACGCGTCGTCCGATTCGTATTGTTTTTCGGAGCCACAATGACGCATTCGGAACTCAGCTCGGGGACTCTCGGGCTGATGGTCTTGCTTGGCGCGTACCACGGAATCAATCCCGGTATGGGATGGCTGTTCGCAGTTGCGCTGGGCATGCAGGAACGAAAGGGAAGCGCAGTGGCGAAGTCCTTGGCACCGATCGCTCTGGGGCATGCATTGGCCATCGGCGCTGTCGTGCTCGCCGCGGTGTTTCTTGGCATTGCTTTGCCGCCGGATGTAGTTCGATATTCCGTCGCCGCCCTTTTGATAGCGCTCGGTATCGCTACTCTGGTGCGTCACATTCACCCTCGCTGGGTCCGGATGCAGGTAGGATTTCGTGACCTTACGGCCTGGTCATTTCTCGTCGCCTCCGCGCACGGCGCGGGTTTGATGGTCCTGCCGGTGTTGCTGAAGAGTGGAACGGTCGAGGCCGCCAACTCCGTCGGCGGCCATCATCATGCGGCGGGGGCGACGCCACTGGGAGCGCTGGCGGCGACCGGCGTTCACACTCTCGCTTACCTTGCGGTTACCGCACTGATTGCATGGCTGGTCTATGCGAAGTTCGGACTCGCCATCCTGAGAAAAGCCTGGATCAACTTGAATGTGGTGTGGTCGGTAGCCCTCTTAACGACCGGCGTTATCACGCTGCTCATGTAATCGCATGATGTAGATGTGGGGCGGACACTCTTGTCCGCCAGCGGATGCCGAGAATGCCGCCCCATTAATCCTCTCGACTCACTTCTCCGTAGTGAGTTACCCTCTTGGAGGGTATTCTCCACAATCTATCGGCTGAGGGGGCCACATGACCAACGAACTCTCGCGTAGAAAATTTCTGGAACGCATGGGCCTGGGCACCGCCGCTGGAATCTCGTTTCTGAAGACCGCCTCGGGAAGCACGGCGAAAGAACTCCCGTCACGGACGCTGGGACGGACGGGCGCGAAGGTTTCAATTCTCGCCTTTGGCTGCGGCAGCCGCTTCCTGATGTATCAGGAAGAAGAGAAAGCGCTGGCCGCCCTGAACCAGGCCATCGATCACGGCATCACCTATCTCGACACGGCCTATGCCTACGGAGACGGCAAGAGTGAGTCGCGCGTCGGACAGGTGATGGCTACCCGCCGCAAAGAGGTATGGCTGGCCACCAAGATTCCCGACCGCTCGCGCGACGAATTTCTCCGTCGCCTCGAGGGCAGCCTGAAACGCCTGCGGGTAGATCAAGTCGATCTCGTACACATTCACAGCCTTGGGCAGGCCGACGACCTCGCCAAAATAGAAGCCGCCGACGGCGCGTTGAAAGGCGCGCTTGAAGCGCGCGAGCAGAAGATGGCCCGGTTTATCGGCATGACTAGCCATACCAATGGCGAAGTAATGGCTCAGGCCATCCAGCGCCACGATCTCGATTGTGTCCAAATGGCGTTGAATGCCTCACGCAACGGGCGTTTCGAGGAACTGGCATTGCCCGCCGCCAACAAGAAGAATCTTGGAATCATCGCCATGAAGGTCACAGGACAAGAGTTTCTGTTGGGCACCGGCACTGGCAAGACGGACATAAAATCGCTGCTGCACTATTCGATGAGCCTGCCGGTGACGACCGCAGTTGTCGGAATGCCTAAGCTCGATATGCTGAGTCAGAACATTGAGGTGGCGCGAAGCTTCTCGCAGCTGCAAGAAAAACAGATGGAAGAGCTTCGCCAGCAGATGCATCCCTCCCAGGAAGGGATGAATGACCGGCTCTCCGGGCACCTCGATGGGCCCACCATGACGCCGGAAATCTTTAATGCCTAAGGATTACGGGCGAAAAGCCGGGCTGCGCAATACTTTGCCCGGATGTTTGCCCGTCACTTTGGCATCATCGACTACCCACTCGCCGGAGACCATTACGCTGGGAATCCCCAAGGGCGCCGCCTCGGGGTGTTCAATTGTTGATTGGTCAATGATGGTTGCAGGATCAAAGATCACCAGGTCAGCGACGTAACCCTCGGCAATTTTGCCGCGATCCTTCAATCCAAGTTGCTGCGCCGGCAGACCGGTCATCTTATGGACCGCCGTTTCCAGCGGAAGCACTTTTTGCTCGCGCACATATCGCCCTAACACTCTGGGGAACGCTCCCGCGCCACGCGGGTGTGCGCCATGTAGTTCCCCATCACTGCAAAACATGATGTTGGGCTGGGCGATGAACCAGCGCACGTCATCCTCGCTCATACTGGTGCCGATGATGTCTTCCATCTCGGCATCGGAATCGACTTCCGCCATGGTCGCCTTCACAATCCTCATGTAAGTTTCGACCGGTGAGACCTTCCATATCTTTGAAATTTCTTCGAGCGTCTTCCCCGCCACTGCAGGCTCGGGCGTATAGTGCGCCAGCCGGATCGCTCCCGGCCCACCGTTGTCCTCCAGCGCTTTCGCGACCTTCTCGGGATTGTAAAAATCGCGGTCGGTGATGATGACTCGAATAGTCGAGTGCCAGTAGGTATAAGGATAGACATCGGCCTTCAGGTCGATGCCATCCCGCTTGGCGGCTGCAAAGTAGGCTGGCATGCGAGTAGAGGCGAGATGCCATGTTGGGGTGGACCCCAGTTTGATGTGCGTGATCTCGACCGGAATTCTGGCTTCTTTCCCAATGCGAAGAATTTCGTCGTAGGAATCGAAAACCTTGTTGGCTTCATCGCGAACGTGGCTGATATAAAACCCTCCGGAGGCAGACGCTACCTTCGACAGTTCGATCACTTCTTCGGTCGTTGAGAAATGCGCCTGCTCATACTCGAGGCCAGTCGAAAGCCCGAACGCGCCCGCCAGCAATTCAGTGGCGAGCAGCCCTTTCATCTTCTCCAACTCTTCTGCTGTGGAAGCGCGAAACAGGTCTTTGCCCATCACCTTCTCGCGCAGTGTCGCCTGGCCCACCATGCTGGCCAGGTTGATGGCCGCCGGGGTCTTTTCGAGGCTCGCAAAAAAATCACGCAAGGGATAATTCGAGCCGCCATCCTGACCCACGAAAATGGTCGTAACGCCCTGGCGGGTCACCGATGCGGCGTCGAGGTCCTTGAGCAGACCGTGGTCGTGGTGGCTGTGCATGTCGATGAAGCCGGGAGCCAGGGCCAGGCCGTGCATATCGCGGACGGCTTCACCGGTCGTGGGCTTGAGATTTTTGCCAACCGCGCTGATCCGGTCGCCCTGGATCCGCACGTTGGAAGAGAACGGCGCTTTGCCGCTTCCGTCATAAACTTTGACGTCTTTGAGCAAAACGTCGGCGGCCAGAAGATTGGTAGAGGTAAAAGCAAAGACAAGGACAAGGACAAGGACGAGGACGAGGGCGAGGCGGTGACGTTTGCGCATGGGCTCCCGGACGACAGTCAAAAATGGGCGACCCATCATAAACGACGCGCGCGCCCGAGCAGATATTCCCATTCATCGGTAAACTTTATTGCTGGCCGGAGCGTCGAACGGAAACTCACATCGTGGTTGTGGAGGCATAAATGCGCTGGACACCTGGGGGAAGCAGCGAGGATGTAGAAGATCGCCGTGGAAGCAGCGGTGGCGGAGGGTTCGGCCGGATACACCTTGGCCTGGGCGGGTTCATCGTGGTGGCTATCCTCAGCCTGGTGTTCCACCGCAATTTCTTCACCCTGCTGAGCACGGGCGGCGAAACCGGGAGCACCTTGAGCCGCCCGAACCCCGAACAGGATGCGGCAGAGAAGCCGCTCGTGGAATTCGTCACATTCGTGCTCAATGACGCTCAGAAAACATGGACGAAGGTTTTTGCAGACCAGGGAGCCAGCTACCGTCACGCCAAGCTGGTATTGTTCCGCGACTCCATTGACTCGGGTTGTGGGGACGCACAATCGGCCAGCGGGCCTTTCTACTGCCCGTCAGATGAGAAGGTTTACATTGATCTCGGCTTTTATGACGAATTGAAGGAACGTTTTGGCGCACCCGGAGAGTTCGCGGAAGCCTACGTGTTGGCCCACGAAATTGGTCACCACGTGCAAAACCTGTTGGGGGTGAGCGATAAAGTCCGGGATGCGCAGCAGAGTAATCCCCGCTTGGCCCGGCAGTTTTCCCAGCAACTGGAACTGCAGGCTGACTGCTTTGCCGGCGTCTGGGGCCATTCGACGCAGCAACGCAATCTATTGGAAACGGGTGATTTGGATTCTGCCTTAGGGGCAGCGGCTGCGGTTGGAGATGACCGCATTCAACGCATGTCCGGCCGGGGAGTGAATCCTGAAACCTTTACTCACGGTTCTTCTGCACAACGCAAAGCCTGGTTTGAACGAGGTTTTCAGCAAGGATCGGTTGAGGCCTGCAATACCTTTCAGTAGATAGCCTCCCTAACCCCTTGTCATTCCAATACCCTAACCCTCGTCATTCCAATACCCTAACCCTCGTCA